>Ga0335073_10008062_pt1 | contig 14762 bp, 13 predicted proteins | sample Lox_Sample_22_FD_207093 | JGI IMG/M metagenome (GOLD analysis project Ga0335073, IMG submission 207093) | Soil microbial communities from Loxahatchee National Wildlife Refuge, Florida, United States - Lox_Sample_2.2 | ecosystem: Environmental > Terrestrial > Soil > Wetlands | place: USA... | reverse complement strand
CCGCCTCTCGTCGAGGAGGGGGACCTCCGTGGGGACCTGCACCGACATCTGCCCCCCGACGCCGGGGTGCGCGAGGTGGACGATCTCCTCGCCGCCGCGCGCGCCCGGAAGCTCGCCTACGTCGGGGTCGTCGTGGCGACCGCGCCGCCGGAGGGACCCGTGACGCGGCTCGGCGCCGCGCCGCTCGCCCGGCTGGACGCCGCCCGTTCGCCCGGGCTCACCGTCCTCCGCGGGATCGAAGTCGGACCCGGCGGGCCCCCACCCGAACTCGGCGGGGTCCCTTCCGACTACGTGATCGTGCGGCCCCCCGAGGGCGCCGCGGGAGCGCCCCCGTCCCGCGTCCCCGGCGGCGCGGTGCTCGTCGCCCACCTGGGCCACGACGACGCCGCGCGAGCGTGGGGGAGCTGGGCCACCGCGGCCGGGGCCGCCGTCGAGGTCGGCCCGGGGGCGGACCGGATCGACGCGACCGCCGCCCGAGCGATCCGGGAGGCCGGGGGTCGGCTCGCGATCCCGACGGGCCTCGGGGCGCCGGACGACGATCCCGTCGCGCCGCTCGCGCTCCGCTTCGCGCGTCGGGCCGGGGCCGGTCCGCACGACGTCCAGAACTGCGACGCCGCGGCCCCGCTCACGCGGTCGGGGTCGAAGCGGCGGGCGTGAACCCCGTCCGCGGCGGCGTGGCGCGACCGCCCGAGACCGATTGCGGTCCGTGCGGGGCGGCGACGAGGCACGCCGTGCACATGTGGGCGGACGGCACGAGGCCGTGGCGCCAGTAGCAGTCGCTGCAGAGCGCGCGCCCGCATCCCCAGCAGCGGGGGGTCGCCAGCGAGGCGCCGACGGGGGTGGCGCAGTTCACGCACGCCCGCGGGGAGGTCAGCGGGTCCGCCCGCTGGGCCGGCGGTTCCGGGAGCCGCCGGTGCCCCCCGATCGGCTCCTGGGGGCGGAGGGGCCGGACCGGCGGCGCGAGGGTCGCCGGGGCGACGGCATCGGCCGGGGTCGGCCGTCGAGGGGGGTCGCTCACCGCGCGGAACGACCCCCTCATGGTTCAAATGGCTTTGTCTTGAACCGCACCCCCTTCCGATGGAGGTTTTGGTTCATGTAGGGGCGTGGGCGAGCCCCCCGGTGTGTCGACCGCGCGGGCGTATCGCACCCGGAACGTCCGGGCGTCGGAGCTCGAGAACCGTCGGTCGAACGCGGCGGTCCCGGTCGCGGTCGCGGTGGTCCTGATCGGCCTCTACCTCGGCACGTACACGGTCCTCCTGCCCGCGTTCCTCGGCCTGGTCCTCCTCTTCTCGTCGGGGTCGCTCCTGTCGACCCGATTGAACCCGCTGAGCCCCACGTTCTACCTGACGCGCAAGCCGTCGTTCCTCGCGATCGGGGTCGTCTTTCTCGGCGCCCTGATCCTGTTCGGCGGGGCGTACGTGCTCTACGTCCACCAGCTCGGGCCGGTCTGGCCCCAGCTGTAGGCCGCCCTCCTCACGCCCCGACGCGATCCAGGACCCGCAGCGCGGTCAGCGTGATCATCTTGCTCGGGCGGCCGACGACCTCGAGGGCGAGCGGCGTCGGCCGCTGCGTCGGGTGGGCCGCGAACCACCGCTGCATCGCGCTCCCGACATCCGGGTGGATCGCGTCCAGGTTCCACCGGCCGTCCGGGCGACGGCGGCGCGCGAGCTGATCGAGCGCGTACCGGAGCCGACGGTCGCCGCCGTAGCCGAGCCCGGTCAGGAGGTCGAGCCCGACCAGGAGGTCGTAGTAGTAGTGGACCGGGTAGTGGAAGCGGTACCACGGCGCGTACCGGCCCCCCTGCCGGTGAAGCTCGCGCTCGAGGAAGAACTCGGCGCCCGCCGCGATCGCCCGGTCCATCGCCGGCGTCCGCGCCTCCCGCGGGACCGCCCCGAGGGCGCTCAGCCCCTCCCACGAGTCGAGGTTGCGGCCGGTGCCGAAGCACGACCAGCCGCCGCGCGGATCGGCGCTCGCGACGAGCCAGTCGAGCGCGCGACGGACCCGAGGGTCGTCGGCATAGCCGAAGCGGATCAGCGCGCGCGCCATGTTCCCGACCACGCAATGGTGCGGCGAGCCGGCCCCGTTCCCGCCGATCCCGCCGTCGCGGGTCGGCGCGAGGCGCATCCACCGCTCGGCCGCGACCCGCACCGCCGGGATCCTCCGGGTCGCCCCGAGGTCGGCGAGCACGAGGAGCTGCCAGTTCGTCGCGACGTACTTCGGCCGGTAGAATCCCTCGGGATTCACCCACCAGCCGGCCGGATCGCCGCGGGCGAGGATCTCCGCGGCCCACCCGACCTCGGGGATCCGCGCGCGGGCCGCACGCACCTCCGGGTCGCGCTCGGGCCGTCCGAGGAGCTCCGTCAGCGTGCGGTAGCGGACCGCCGGTTGCTCCTCGTCGAGGAGCCAATCGAGGACCGCGCGGGAGGCCATCGGCTCCCGGAGGGACCGCGGGGGCGTAACCGTTCGCCCCGGAGGTCGCGGAACGGGGGTTACGCCGCGACCATCCGCTCGAGCGCCTGGCGCGCGCGCGCGGCGGTCGCCTCGGGCACGTCGATCACGTAGCGGTTCTCGGCGAGGGAGTCCCGGAGATCGGCGAGGTCGATCTCCTTCATGTACGGACAGATCGTCCCCGCGTCGAGCGGCACGAACTTCGTCGTCGGGTTGAGGCGACGCATCCGGTGGAGGATGCCGACCTCGGTCGCCACTACGACCTCGGGCGCCCGCGTCTCCTCGGCGAACCGGACCATCCCGTCCGTCGACAGGACCCGATCGACGAGCGGGAGGGCCTGCGTCGCGCAGCCGCACTCCGGATGCGCCACGATCGGCGCGCCGGGATGCTCGTGCCGGGCCCGGTCCAGGTCCTCCGGGCGCATGCGGGCGTGGACGGGGCAGTCGCCGACCCACAGGTGCATCGCGCGGCCGGTCCGCTTGCGGACGTAGTCGCCGAGGAACATGTCCGGCAGGAACAGGATCTCCCGGTCCGCGGGGATCCCCTCCACGACCTTGACCGCGTTCGAGCTCGTGCAGCAGTAGTCCGCCTCGGCCTTCACGTCGGCGGAGGTGTTGATGTAGGCGACGACGACCGCGCCGGGGTGCTCCGCCTTCCACGTCCGCAGCTGCTCGGCGGTGATCGCGTCGGCGAGCCCGCAGCCGGCCTTGAGATCGGGGAGGAGGACGGTCCGCGTCGGGTTCAGGATCTTCGCCGTCTCCGCCATGAACCGCACTCCCGCGAAGACGATCACGGGCCGGTCCGCCTCCCGGGCCTTCCGGGAGAGGTAGAGCGAGTCGCCGACGTAGTCGGCGATGTCCTGCACCTCGGGCCGCTGGTAGTTGTGGGCGAGGAGCACGGCGTTCCGCTCCTCCTTCAGGCGGGTGACCTCGGTGGCGAGCGACATGGCGGACCCCGGCGTTCTAGTTCGCCCGGGGGTTTAAGCGGGCCCTCTCGAGCCGGAGGTGGAACGGGAGCGCCGGCGCCGAGTGGGTCAGCGCGCCGAGGCTCGCCACGTCGGCGCCGACGTGCCGGTAGGCCCGGACGTTCTCGGGGGTGAGCCCTCCCGAGAGCTCGATCGCGACCGCGGAACGCAGCCCGGCGCGCTCGAGGGATCGGACGATCGCGCGCGAGCGCGCGGGGCCGGCGTTGTCGATCAAGATCCGGTCCGCCCCCGCCCGGACCGCGCGGAGCGCCTCGCGCGCCGAGCGGACCTCCACCTCCACCGGTTCGCCGCGCCGCGCCGCCCGTCGGGCGCGACGGACCGCCTCCGGGAGCGGCACGAGCGCGAGGTGGTTGTTCTTCACGAGGAGCCCGTCGGAGAGGTCGCGTCGGTGGGGCCGACCGCCCCCGTGGACGACCGCGGCCTTCTCGAGGTCGCGCACGCCGGGGAGCGTCTTGCGCGTCGCCCAGATCGGGAGCGGACGTCGGCCCCCCCGGGCGGCCCGGACCGCGCGGGCGGTCGCGCTCGCGACGCCGCTCGCGTGCATCAGCACGTTGAGGATCGTCCGCTCGGCACCGAGGAGGCGACGGGCATCGCCCCGGAGCCGGAGCACCTCGGTCCCGGCTCGGACCGGAGCGCCGTCCTTCCGGGCCCGGACGACCGTGAGCCGGGCCGCGCGCGCCATCGCGCGCGCGACGGACATCCCCGAGAGGACCCCCGTCGCCTGCGCCGAGACGACCCCGACGGCCCGGGTGCCGCGGGGGACCACGGCCCGGCTCGTCCGATCCCGGTCGACGCGATCCTCGGCGAGCGCCCGGCGGGCGAGCGCCGCGGCGCCCGGGACCGGCGCGGGGCGGCTACCGCGCCGCGCCATCCGCGTTCGGCTCCTTCGCCGCGAGCGCGCTCTTCAGCCGCTCGAAGTCGACGGCGATGTCCGGCCGGAGCGTGGCGAGATGCTGGCGCTCGAGCTCGGCGACGCGCCGGCGCGCGCTCGCCCGATCCCCCCGCGCGTGGGAGAGCTGGGCGAGTCGCAGCACGACGTCGACCTCGTCCGCCGGGGCCTTGAGCTCGCGGACGAGCCGATAGGCATCGAGGAGGTCGGCCTCCGCGTGGTCGTACTCGCCGCGGTCGAGGCCGATCTTCCCCTGGATGATCAGCGACTGGACGAGCCCGAACCGGTCCCCGATCCGCTCGAGGATCTCGCGGGAACGCTGGTTCCGCTCCGTCGCCTCGTCGAGCCGTCCGGCCATCCTCAGGATGTCGGCGAGATTGAACAGCGACCAGCCGAGCCGGCGGACGTCGTGCGCCTGCTCGGCGAGCCGGATCGCTTCCTGGAACTCCCCGACCGCTTCGGGGAGGCGCGGGTTCGCGCCGCCGTACCCCGCGATCAGGACGCCGAGGAACAGGTGGGCATGGGCCGCCTCCCGCACGTCGCCGAGCCGCTCGAGCGTCGCGGCGGCCTCGCGCGCCTCGGTCGTGGCGCCCTCGGGGTGGCCCATCATGCCGAGGACGTTCGCCCGCCAGATCCGGGCGGAGGCGATCGCCCGCTCATCCTGGAGCTCCTTCGCGAGGCGCAGCAGCTCGTCCGCCTCGCGGAGCGCCTCGTCGTACCGGCCCATGTAGTAGAGCGCCTCGCAGAGGAGCCGTCGGCCGTTCATCTGCGTCCGCGGCTGGCCCGCGAGGTCGACCGAGTCGAGCACGGTCCGGCTCGTCTTCTCCGCCTCGCGCCACTCTCCCTGGTCCGTCAGGATCCGGGCGAGGTACAGGTCGAGGAGCGCGAGCACGTGCGGGCTCAGCCGGCGACGGAGCCCGCGACGCGCGCGGTGCTCGCGGAGGAGCGTCTCGGCCTGCTTCAGCTCCCCCTGGTGGTCGACCTGCCGGGCGAGCTCGATCACGATCTCGGTCTCGCCGTCCCAGTCGTCGGGGCGCAGCCGGCGGTGGCTCTCGAGCGCGCGCTCGAGATGCTCCCGTGCGATCTCGGGCGAGAACGAGCGCGCGGCGACCTCCGCGGCCTCCCGGTTGTATCGGATCGCCTTCTCGTCGACCTTGCCGAGGTAGTAGTGACGGGCGAGCGCGTAGATCGTCGGGAGATCCGTGCTGCCGCCCGCCTCGAGCGCCTCCGCCGCGTGCCGGTGCAGGAGCCGCCGGCGGCTCTCCGTGAGGTGGTCGTAGATCTCCGTGCGCACCCGGTCGTCGGGGAACGCGACGAGCTCGCCGGGCCGCTCGTAGAGCAGTCCGCGACCCACGAGCTGGTCGATCGCCTCGGCGAGCCGCTCTTCCTCCTCCCCGCTCGCGCGCAGGAGGAGGGCGAACGGGAACTCCGAGCCGAGGACGGACGCGACGGACATCACGCGCTGCGCGTCCTCGTCGAGCCCCGTCAGGTCCGCGGCGCCCCGTTCGGACGCCCGGCCGCGGCGGGCCCGTTCGGGCGTCTCGAGCCGCCGCCGCTCGAACTGCTCGAGCAGGAGGGGATTCCCTCCGGTCTCGGAGTGGCGGCGGGCGATCTCCTCCGCGGAGAACGATCGGCCCGGCTCCCGGTGGTGGAGGAATTCCGCGACCTCGTTCGACGTGAGCGGGCGGAGGACGATGCGCCCCGCATGGGTCGACGCCTCGAGCCCCTCGAGGCGCATCCGCCGCGCTTCCGTCAGCGCGGGATAGGGACGCACGGTGGCGAGGATCCAGAGCGGCCGGTTCTGCAGCTGGCGGGCGAGCTGTTCGATCGCCTCGAGCGACGGCTCGTCGGCGCGGTGGAGGTCCTCGAGGACGAGCACGGTCGGCCCGCGCTGGGTGAAGGCGAGGAACTGCTCGGCGATCCCGGTCCAGAGCGGATCGCGGATCGCGTCGCCCCGGTCGTCGGCCTCGCCGAGCGCGTCGAGCAGGCGTTCCTCGATCCGCACCGGCGACGACTGCCCCGATTCGCTCATCCGCGGGGCGAATCCGATCAGGAACCCCTCGGGGCCCGGCGCATCGGGCACGATCGACGCGTTCTCGTCGCCCCCCGCCCGGCCGCTCTCGAGCGCGGAGCGGATCAGCGCGAACGGCGGCGGCGCGTCGAGCGGGGGAGCGCGCCCCTCGAGCACCCGGACGCCGCGGGAGCGGATGTCGCCCACGAGCCCGTCGACGAGGATCGACTTCCCGACGCCGGTCTCCCCGACGAGGAAGGTCACCCCTCCGTGCCCCGCCCGAGCGTCCTCGAACCGACGGTGGAGCGCCTCGACCGCTTCCACACGCCCGACGAACGGTCGGCCGTTCCCGGCTTCGGCCGCCATGTGGTGTGCGCTCGTATGGGTCGGACCGACTATTTACGGGTGCGTCCGAGGGGACCGGACGAACGGCAGCGCGACGACCCGGGCAGGGACCTCGCGTCCCCGTATCTCGAGGGCGAGGGGCGTCCCGGGCGTGGCGAGCGCCCGCGGCAGATAGGCGAGCGCGATGCCGTGCCCCAGGTCCGGGGAGAGCCCGCCGCTGGTCGCCTCGGCGACCGTCGCCCCGCCGCTCTGGACCGGGGTGCCGTGGCGCGGGATCGCTCCCTCCTCGTTCACCTCGATGCCGGCGAGGCGCACCGCGGGGCCATCGGCCTTCTGCTTCTCGAGCGCCGGCCGGCCGACGAACGCGTGGTCGAACGCCACGAACCGCTCCTGCCCGGCCTCGATCGGCGTGTGGTCGCGGTGGAACTCCTGGCCCGAGAGGAGGTACCCCTTCTCGAGCCGGAGCGTGTCGCGCGCCCCGAGACCGCACGGGACGACCCCGGCCCCGACGAGCCGTTCGGCGAGAGCGTCCGCGTCCTCGGACCGGATGAGGAGCTCGTAGCCGAGCTCGCCGGTGTAGCCGGTCCGGCTCACGAGCGCCCCGTCCGCGAGGTCGGCGGGGATCGCGAGCCCGATCCGTCCGGCCCGCTCGCTCTCGCCCCCGCGCAGCGGGAAGCGGCGCGCCCGGTAGAAGCCGAGTTCCCCGAGCTGCCAGCCGAAGAGCCTTTCCAGCACCCCGCGCGACGCCGGGCCCTGGACGGCGAGGAGCGAGAGCCGGGGGTTCCAGCGCACGATCGTCGTGTCCGGCGCCCGGTGCTGGCGCAGGATCTCCTCGATCTCGTCGGCGCGCCCCGCGTTCGGGACGACGAGGAAGGAGCGGGTCAGCTCCGCCCCGGAGTCGGTGCGTCCGATCAGGAGATCGTCGACGATCCCGCCGTTCGCGTCGAGCAGGAACGTGTAATGGATCCGGGATGGCTCCTCCGCCTCGATGTTCGCCGTCGTCCGCCGGGCGAGCAGCGCCGCCGCGCGTCCCCCCTCGACCGTGAGGAGGCCCATGTGCGACACATCGAACAGGCCGACCGCGCTCCGCACCGCGCGATGCTCGGCGAGGATGCTCGTGTAGTACAGCGGCATCTCCCACCCGTTGAACGGGACGAAATGCGCCCCGTGCCGCGCGTGGAACGGATGGAGCGCCGTCCGCCGGATCGGCGCCTCGCGCGGGGGCGCGGGCGCGACCGCCGGGGCGCTCATGTGACGATCTCCGCGAGGCGACCCTCGTCCGACGCCCGGCGGATCTCGAGCGCGATCCGGCGCCCGGTGCTCATCGGCGACCGGTAGAGGGCGTTCCCGTACGGGTGCCCGAGCGCGAGGTGGACGTTCGTCCCCCCGCCGATCCGGGCCGCGACGTCGAAGACGGTCGGCTTCCCATCCCGATCGAGGCACGTCTGCAGGCAGAACGGTCCGAGGATCCCCGGCGGGGACCGGGCGCGCGCGGCATCGACGAACTGTTCGCCGATCCGGAAGACGTCCTCGAGGATCGACTCCCGGACGGTCAACGTGCCGTGCCCGACGACCGTGTAGTCGGGGATCCGGTCCGACTCCGACAGCTCGAGCTGCTGGGACGCCGGCAGCCGGACCATCCCGTCCAGGTTGCTCTCTCGGCGCTCGTCGACGCCGAGCAGTTCGAGGCCTTCCTCGCGCGGAACGAGCGGCGAGAAGAAGAAGTTGAAGTTGAAGACCGGCCCCAGGATGTATTCCTCGATCCGCGCGCGAGCGAGGTCCGCCTCCGCGATCGTGCCTCGGGCGAGGAGCGCCCGGCTCTTCGCGCGGTACTCCTCCGGCGACGCGGCCGTGAAGAAGCCGCGCTCGAGCCGGCGGCGCGCGTGGGGCAGCTTCACGATGGCGAGGCGATCGATCGCGTCCGGCGAGTCGAACGCGCGCGGGGCGGGGATCCCCGCGGCTTCGAGGAGCCGATAATAGTTCTCGCGCTCGGAGCGTTCCTCGATCCGCAGCAGGGCCCGGCTCCCCACGATGGGGACCCGGAACTCCGACTCGATCGTCTCGAGCGGCACGTAGGAGCTGAAGGCGCGGTTCGGCACGAGGACCACCCCGCGCTCTCGGAGCCGCGCCTGCGCGTCGGGCGCGGCGAGATCGGCGAACGCCCCGTACTCCCAGACCTCGTCGACGCAGCCCCGGCGACGCGCCCCGGACGGGTCCCGCAGGGTCCGGAAGTACCGCGCGTACGTCGCTTCGCGTCCGCGCTGGGCGAGCACGAGGCTCGCGAGGCCTTCCGCGACGGCCCCGTCCGCGATGTCGATCGCGGAGTGCGAACCCACCGTGCCGACCACCGGGACCGGCGGGTAATCCTCGAGGATCCGCCGGATCTCGTCCGCGGCGATCGCCATCGCGCCGGGCACGGTCACAGGAGCTTAAGCGCTCGGGCCACGCGCTCCGCGGAGAGCGGCAGCTCGGTGACGTGCGCGCCGCTCGCCGCGCGGACCGCGGCGGCGATCGTCGCCGGCACGGGGATGATCGGCGGTTCGCCGAGCCCCTTCGCACCGAACGGACCCGCTCCGGGGAACCCCTCGACGAACGTCACCTCCGGGACCGGCACCTCCCCCAGCGTTGGGATCCGGTAGTCGAGGAGGTGGGCGTTCACGAGGCGGCCGTCGTCCGACCAGACCGCTTCCTCGGTCAGGGCGATCCCGATCCCCATCGCGATGCCACCCTCGATCGAGGCCCGCGCGGTCGCGGCATCGACGACCGTGCCGGCGTCCTGGAACGCGGCGTACCGCTCGACGCGGACCGCCCCGGTCTCGCGATCGACCGAGACCTCGGCAACATGGACCGCGCCGGTGAAGTCGTTGAACGGGTAGAATTCCCCCTCCACGACCCGGCTCGCGTCGATCGTGGACCGCGGCGCGAAGTGCCGGCCCTTCGCGACGAGGCCGCTCTCCGCCTCATCGGCGCGCAGGAGCTCGCGGACGGGACGATGCACCGTTCCCGCCACCGCAACGAGCTCGCCCCGCTCGACCGCGAGGGCGACCGGTCCCGGGACCCCGAGTCGCTCGGAGAGGGAGGCGCGGAGACCCTCCGCCGCCTCGAGGATCGCGCGGCCCATCACCCCGACGGTGCGGCTCCCGAACACGCCGGAATCGAACGGAGCGTCGGCCGTGGAGCGGTACACGACGCGGATCCGGTCCGGGGGAAGGCCGAACTCGCGCTCGGCCACGGCCACGATGCCGCGGATCACGCTGCCGCTGCCGATCTCGCGCTCCCCCTGGACCACGGTGAGCTCGTTCGGCCCGAGGGCCAGCCGGACCTCTCCGCCAGCCCCGGTCCCCGTCGACCAGAACCCGAGTCCGATCCCGACCCCGCGCCCCGGGCCCGCCTCGGCGCGCCACCGCCGCGCGAGGGCCCGAGCCTGCTCGAGCGCCGCCCCGATCCCGAACGGTCCGACCCGCTGGCCGAACGGGGTCGTGTCCCCTTCCCGCCAGAGGTGCTCCGCGCGGAACGCGTCGGGATCGACCCCTGCGACGCGCGCGACCTCATCGAGATGCGACTCGAGCGCGAACGCGCATTGCGGGGCGAACGGGGCCCGGTGGGGGCCGAACGGGGGCTTGTTCGTCCGGATCCCGTACCCCTCGACCTCGAAGGTCTCGGTCCGGTACGGTCCGAGCAGGAATCCGATCGAGTACCCCGTGGCGAAGTCCCGGCCCGGCAGCGACGAGCCCGAGTCGAGCAGCAGCCGGACCCGGCGCCCGACGATCCGTCCGCTCTTCACGGCGGTTCCGAGCCGGATCACCGACGGGAGGGTGGTGCGGCCCAGCTCGAACTCCTGGCGGTAATCGAGCGCGAGACGGACCGGCCGTCCCGCGGCGCGGGCGAGCAGGAGCGCGTACGGCTCGAGCAGGGACGACCCCTTTCCGCCGAATCCCCCGCCGACCCACGTCCCGTCGACGACGACCGACTCCTCGGGAACGCCGAGGAGCGACGCGACGTCCTCCCGTACTCCGAACGGGCTCTGGGTCGACGTCTGGACGTACCAGCCGTGGTCGGTCGCCGCGGCGAGGCAGGCGTGCGGCTCGAGCGCGACCTGGTGCACGCTCGCCGTCCGGTACGTCTCCTCGACGACCTGATCCGCGGTCCGGAACGCCGCGTCGACGTCCCCGTGCCGGGCATGAACGTGCGCGATCACGCGGGGCGATCCGGCCATGCTCCCCTCCGGCCAGTCGGGGAACTCCGACTCGAGATCGACGAACGGGGCGAGCGGCTCCACCTCGATCCGCACCGCGGCGGCCGCACGACGGGCCGCATCCCGGCTCGGCGCCGCGACGGCCGCGAGCGGCTGGTTGCGGTAGGCGATGTCGGTCGCGAACAGCGGACGGTCGGCATCCCCCCGGCCGCCCGGGACGAGTCGCGGCAGGTCCGCAGCCCCGATCGCGACGACCCCGGGAATCGCACGGGCCCCGGAAAGGTCGACCTCCCGCACGCGAGCGTGCGCCACCGGGCTCGGGACGAGCGCGCCCCACAGCATCCCGTCGCGCACGAGGTCGGTGCCGTACTCCGCGGCCCCGCCCAGCTTCATCGCGAGGTCCGACCGGCGGGCGGAGCTCACGGTCCCCCCTCCCGGGCGAGCGCGACCCCGCGCACGATCGCGGCGTAGCCGGTGCACCGGCACAGGTTCCCCTGGAGTCCGTCGAGCAGCTCCTCGAGCGGTGCCGCCGGCCCCCGTTCCTTGAGAAGAGCTCCCAGCGCCATGACGAACCCCGGCGTACAGTATCCGCACTGGAGCGCGCCGGCGCGGGCGAACGCGGCGGTCACCCGCCGGAGGTCGGGGTCGTCGGGCGCGCCCTCGATCGTGGTGATCGCGGCGTCCTCGACCTCGCGCGTGAGGGTCAGGCAGGAGAGCGTACTGGTTCCGTCGACGAGCACCGTGCACGCGCCGCAGTCGCCGGTCCGGCACCCTTCCTTCGTGCCCTTGAGCCCGAGTCGCCAGCGCAGCGTGTCGAGCAGGCGCTCGTCGTCCGGCAGATCGACGAGATCGACGGCGTGGCCATTGACTCGGGGCCCCGTCGGCGGGCTCATCGCCCGCCCTCCGGATCCGGGATCGCCCGGACGGCCCGGGCGAGGAGCGTCCCGACGAGCCGCCGCCGGTACTCCTCCGATGCCCGCTGATCCGCGGCGACGGGGATCTCGCGCGCCGCGCGGGCGCTCGCGTCGCGCAGCACCGCGTCGGACGGGGGGCCGGCACCGAGCGCCGCGGCGACCGCGTCGAGACGGATCGGCCGCGGAGGGAGACCTCCCACCGCCACGCTCCACCGCCGCGCGGACGGCGAGTACGCGGCGGCGACCGCGATCTGAGAGATGTCGTTCGCCGGGCGGACGCGCTGCCAGAGGTACGCGGACGGGCGCGGCTCGGGGAGGCGCACCGCCCGGATCAGTTCGGCCGACCGGAGCGCCGTCCGGCGCGAGGCGCGGACGAACGCGTCGACGGTCAGGCGCCGTGCGCCCTCAGCGCCGATCAGCTCGACCTCCGCGTCGAGCGCGAGCAGCATCGGGATGAGATCGGAGGCCGGGGCGGAGCGGCCGAGATTGCCGCCGAGCGTGGCGCGATGCCGGAGCGCGATCGAGCCGACGGCGTGGACGGCCTGCCAGAGGCCCGGATGGCGGCGACGGACCTCGGGGTCCTCCTCGACCGTTCGGAGCGGCAGCGTCGCGCCGATCGTGAGCACCCCTTCGGTCCAATCGAGCGTCCGCCAGGGGAGCCGGCGAAGCGAGATCACCCGTCGGGGGGCGATCCGGCCGTCGTCGAGGTCGAGGAGGAGGTCCGTTCCGCCCGCCAGGACGGCCGGCGACTCACCGTCCGCCGCGCGAAGGCTCGCGATCGCCTCGTCGACGCTGGCTGGAGTGGTGAGGACGAACGACGACACGGCGCGCTCGGAGTCGCACGTGCGCGCATAGCATTTCGGGCGGTCGCGGGCGGCCGGAACCCTCGCGTTTTATCTCTTGGTGGGGTTTTGGCACTCGGACGGCATGCCGTTCGAACTTTCGTTGCGTTACAGCACGCCGCTCACGCCGATCGACGACGTGGAGGAGGTCCTCCGGGAATTCCTTCGGCTCGTGGGCTACCTGCCCGAGGGGGAGGACGGACGGGGGACCGAGGGACCGATCGCGCAGAGCCTGGCCTACCGTCTCGTCCGGGACTGCCTGCTCAAGGACCCGGGCCGGGCCTGGTACGTCGAGGAGCTCACCGCGGTCCTCAAGACCTCGAAGCCGACGGTGTACCGGCACGTGAACAAACTCAAGTCGCTCGATCTCTTGGAGGAGGTCGGAGGGGTGGCGGACGGCAAGGGGCGGAAGGGGTACCGGCTCCGGTACGGAAACCTCGCCCGCGCTTGGGACTTCACCGAAGCGAACGCCCAAAACGCCCTCCGAAGATACCGGGAGACCGTGAATCACTTGCAGACGCTGATCGAGAAGGCGAACCGCGAGCCGCCGCCGACGAAACCGACCCCCGTCGCCCCGCGCGCCACCGGACGCGAGCGCGGAGGGAGCCGGTGAGCGCGAGCGGCGCGGCCGCGGGGAAGCGGCCCTCGATCACGCTCACCCCGGGCTCCCGCGTGCGCGTGCGCTCGGCGGGGCCGGACGACACCGCGATCGAATCGACCGGGACCTTCCGCGGGCTCGTGTCGATCGGCGGCGACAACATCATGGCGATCGAGCTCGAGGGACCCGGCGAGGAGAAGGGGCGGATCCGCCTCGTGCCGATCCCGGCGCTCCTCGCGATCGACATCCTCGAGGTCGCGAAGGCCGAAGAGGAGAAGCACGCCGAGCCGGCGCAGTCGCCCGGCTACTTCCGCTAGGCGGGCCGGACGGGCTTGCTGGGAGTTCCGTCGCCGTTCCCGGTGATTTCGAACCCAGGTCGTCGGCTTCGAAGGCCGACAGGATAGTCCAGACTACCCCACAAGCCCGCGGCCGGTCGAGGGGTCGCGGGCTATTTGGTCGTTCCGCGGCCCCGGCGCGCGCTCACGGCTCGACGCGCGCCTCGGGCGGATCGGGCCGGCTCGCGGGGAATCGGTCGAGGGTCGTCTGCTGCGTCGACGATGGGAAGAGGGTGGCGACGGAGTCGACGAGCAGCTGGATCCGCTGGCGGACGTAGGGCGTGATCCCGTCGATCGACGCGAGGTGCTGCGAGAGCGGGAGGTACTTGCGCACCGACGCCTCGTAGACCGTCGGCGCGAGCTCGCCCTCGCACCGGCCGCCGGCCTTCGCCGCGACGCATCGCCCGTCGAGGGGCGGCCGCCGATAGCTCGTCCCGCAGCTCTTGCAGCGGAACTGCTGGGTGGCGTAGCTCTTCAGGTTCCCCATCACGTCGCGCAGGAAGTGGCCGTTCAACACGAGCGTCACGGCCTCGGCGACGTCCACGGCCCGGATCTGGGAGGTGAGCACGATCGACCGCTCGACCGTGTCCCGCATCCCCTTCTGCCCCCGGTACGCCGAGCGCACCGGGCCCGCCGCGACGTCGCGCGTGTCGTGGGTGAAGCCGTAGCCGGCGAGGGCGCCGGGCGTACCGAGACGGTGACCGACCGTGTCGACGAGCGCCTCGACCTCCTTCGGCGAGCGGCGATCCGCCGCCGCGCGATAGAGCGCGAGCGGGTACCGGCTCCCGACGTCGACGTTGTGCGCCTCCTTGTCGACCTCGGTGGGGTCGAGCCGGGTGGTGAGGACGAGCGGTTTGTCCATGAGGGCGCCGCGGCTCTCGGGCAGGTAGGCGCGCGAGAAGTTGACGAGCGCGTCGAGCAGCAGCGTCACGGAATCCTCGTCGCCGTCGCAGTTCCGCCGCTTCGCGGAGTGGAGGATGGGGTGGGCGAAGCACGCCTCCGCGGACGTGAACCCGAGGATGCGCCCCGCGACGCCGCCCGAAGTGTGGGGGGCCAGGGCGACGACGATGTTCCCGACGAGGTCGTGCGGCCGCTCCGCCCGGTAGAACGGCTCGAGGTTGTAGATCCGCACGAGCTCGTCGTCGACGAACTGCGCGAGCCGGACGAGATAGTCCCCGCAGCTCTCCGAGACGATCAGA
>Ga0335073_10008060_pt1 | contig 14763 bp, 21 predicted proteins | sample Lox_Sample_22_FD_207093 | JGI IMG/M metagenome (GOLD analysis project Ga0335073, IMG submission 207093) | Soil microbial communities from Loxahatchee National Wildlife Refuge, Florida, United States - Lox_Sample_2.2 | ecosystem: Environmental > Terrestrial > Soil > Wetlands | place: USA... | reverse complement strand
AATCCAAATGGAAAACGATGTCAACAGATGCAAAGGTCGCTCAGGTGAATTGGAGTGCCATCAATAGTGAGATGTAGCGCAGCGATTGACGAATGTTTATAAATAATACATACGGCATACCCAGCTAATACTTAATGAATGAATGCAACTACACAGCAATACGAACTTGTTTAGGTCTCCTCTGTCTGTCACCACCATCAGTCCCATTAATAACAGGCCGTCTTCGATCCTTATTCGTCCCTTGTGCATATCGTTCGCGATCCTTTCCATCTCTTTTTGTGGTAGACTTTCTTGTTCCATCCAAAGTCACGCCTTGTCCAACATTTGCTGCGTTGATCTTTTGTTCCATGAGTTTCTGGTTCTGCTCGACAAGACCAGCAGCTTTCTCCGATAGAGCAAGCGCCAAACCCTGGAGGCGAGTCGTTTCAACTCTTTGGAACAACAAGTTCTCATCTGAATGATCGAGCTGTCCTTGAAGCTCATCATTCGAGATCATCATCGTAACCAGACGACGAATCTCATTTGTAGAGAGATCAAACATCTCGGCCAATCGAGAGATTGACAGAGTGTCATAAAATGCGGAATACGTAAATAAATACGTCCGCACACCTTCTTCTTGAATCTTACGACCAAGCATGGCTTTGACACGTTCTGATTCTTCTTTACCCATCAAATCCCATACCTTGATCTTCTCAATCAGAGATCGACATTTCTTCCAATCTCCTTGGGAAAGAGCTTTCGCCGCTTGCATAACGTGGTCGCGAGTGTTCTCTGGAGGTCCGATAAATACTTGACGTTCATTGTATTCCAAGAATCTGCGGAAGGTCTTTGAGATGACTTTCTTCTTAGCATCGGGTCCACTTCCAGCCTGCGCAATCGAAGGAATCTCCATTAGCATGGAGCAGACAAGGTAAATGCATTCCAACAACTCCAAGTTGATATGCATGTGGAATGGCAACTGTCGTTGACGTTCTAACTTTTCTTGTTCAGCGCTGATTTGTTGCTGATTGTATCGAGCTAACTGGACGCCTTGAGCAAGAAGTTCTTTCTGTCGTTGTTGCCCACAGATCTCCTGGAGACATGCTTGTGCATCGACTATCATTCCGAGTCGGAAGGCACACATGCCGAGCTGGACCATGGCCCGATTATGACAAATCTGAGTGGTGACATCGGCTTGGTGGATGGTATCTTGGAGATGTGAAGTGAGGAACATGTCGCGTGCGCGATGGAATTGGTTTTGAAGTGCAAAGTTGTAGATGTGGTATAACATAGCTCTGGTTCGAAGCATTGCTTGGCCGTGCTTATATTGGTATACGCAGAGTACTTGGACGAGTTCAGATGCAGGTGTACTACGAGGTGCGATCGCAGAATCGAGATTGGGGGGAATTTTTTCCCAAGTGACCTTTTCTAAGTTCTCGATGAGAGATATGGGCTATAATTAGCACACTTCATTGAAGGCGGTACTTTGTAATAGACATGCTCGAGACGTCGCAAGACCACACGACTTCCACTACCCTGTGTATCATGGCCCTCGTTCTCTATTCTCTCGAACCAAATGCCACCACGAACTACTACCAAATACAGACTTTGCTCATCTCGAAGTCTTTCGATATATTCCGTAGTATGAGGATCAATATTTTGGAGACTCTTGGTAAGTTCGTCATCCAATCTGTCGATGAAAGATACAAGGGATCCCTGTACTTTGACGGTTTCTCCAGGTTGAGGATCTGGTGGAGGATCATCAAGTGAGATATCTTCGGTGTTCTCGATAATAATGAATGATTGATTCTCCTCCAAAATCTCAATGAGCGAGATCAATTCATTTTGAGCGCTGCAATTAGCAAAACCTTCGGGGACAACATACGCATTCCACTGGTCTACCGGCATGTAGAGAGCAACAGGATTATAGTCAAATCGAGAACTGATAAGAGCCAACAAAACACGAATCTTCTGATACGGCGTGACAGCGACGTCTCTTAACTTTTCCAAGATTCGAAGTTGTTCTGCACGATCGGTTGATCGTTTACCTCTTGCCTCTGAGATGGCCTTCAAATGTTTGAATATGCCGTCCGCAGTATATGCTATGGTTCGTCCTCCCCTTCCAACAGTAGCAAAGCCTTCATCATCCTCTTCTGCAGCCAAGAAACCTCTCAGTGCTCTACCATCCGGACCGACGATCTCGTCCCTGACTTCTCTCTCAGCAGGCCTTGCTTCCTCTTCACTTTCAGCATCGAACGCGGCTGGATCTTCGCGGTATTTCTTTATTTCTTCCTCATGATCGCGAATAATCTTGCGAATCCGTTGTCTGAACGTATTCAGTGCACGTGCATTTGTCGCGTTCATTTTCTTCTTTGCCTTCTCGCGTTCATAAGCTTCATTCTGCAAATCCTCCAGTTGCACAATAGTCTTGATATAGATCTTATGCGACTGTCTCGAGGCATCCTTTGTAACCAAACGACTCAGCTTTTCGAATTCTATCATTTAGTTTTCTTCTCTCAAGAGGAAAAAGGTACCAGCGCTAACGACAACCCAATCGTTAATTTTGCCTCCATTCTCAATGGATTTTGTAGTAGCCTCGATTTCTTCCAACCGTTTATCTTTTGCACTTTTCACCACACGTTTTCCTTCCTCTTCATCACTCTCATCGCTTTCCGCCTTTTTCGAAGTTTTCAAAAAGTAATTGCGAGTTCGGTCTCCTTCGGCCTCGCTCTCACTCTCTGTCTCTGCTTCCGATTCATCCTCTTCATCTTCGTCTAATTCAGATGCTTCGTCGAGTTGACCTTCATCTTCTTGTTCGGAATAGATATCTTCTTCTCCTGAGGAGGAGGATTCTGTATCACTATCTGAGCCTTGAAAGAAGCGAGACATTTTTTTTTCCTTGTTCGATGACTCGAAAAATGAGTTGAGAAAAAGTTTTTGCTCATATTGTCGAAATTGCAGACTGATTCGAAATTTGACTGCGAACAATGGTGAAGCTTGAAATTGGACGCCAAGCTAAAATCAATCGATTATCGTTGATTGATGCTGGAATGACACGACTGCAGGGATTATGGACCTTAAGACTGTCACTACTTCTCTTATTTATCTCATCGGCGGTATCTTTACTTGAATTCCCTTCTAATGGCTTTTAGCTGGCATATAATCCTGTGTCCTTCTGTAAATGCATTTGCTTCAACAACGCAACCATCATCCCAATAACCGATCCAAAAGACAAATCAAAACCTTGTGCCGATTGTTCTTTCCGACCTATAACCTTTGCTTATGATAGGCACGCGACAATTCTGCCTCGATTACCATCTTCCTATCTGTCGAGGAGCTTCCAATGACCCTACACACGGAGATGACACTGTAATCGGGGATATTTCTACTCTCTGCTTCCGTACCTTCTTGTTGGTTGACTGGTAGTCTAACCAGGTAGAACGTGATTCACGGAAGGATCAGATAATAGTGGTGCTGTTCCTCATTATCACATCGGGACTGCTTGTTTATGCGTTAATACGGCCGTACGTACAGAAGTGGTTAGCAGTAAGTTCTCTTTTCAGGCTTGGTTAATGAGTAGGCTGCACCACTATCTCGTCCCGCGCGACAAGCTGCCCCTCAGCCTCAATCTCAGGAATATCAAGTATTACCATCATAGGCGATTATAGGAGCAGCACAAGGTCACGGGATATCGGCAGCTGTGAGTTCTTCAATTGGGAAGATTTAATGTCAAGGGCTACAACAAAGAAGGGTCAGATGGACTGAAAAGCATGCTGAATAGTTTGGAATAGGATTAAGATCTAATCTCGCATTCACCAGTAGATAATTATGTCTAATGGTATTACTGCATATGGTCATCATTTTTCAATGATGTCCGTCCAGCTCTTAGCATCTCATCAACCTACCCATTAGCACTTCCTTTTAAAGTATAACATACCAGTAATAAGTTGGACGCAATAACCTGACTTGCGTTCAAGAAATTCCTAATGACGCGATAGTTATCCCAAATCCCTTCCACACTAGGATCCATCGGTTCTCCAGTCATCAAATCCACACCGACACTTCTTCCCTCCGCCTGTTCATCTTGCAGTGCTCCAATCACACTCTGGACATCAAACCCTGCATTCGCAGACAATGTTTTCGGAATAACTAATAAGGCTTCTGCAAAAGCACTGATGCCCATCTTATTCTTCCCTTTCCCTGCTTTGCGAATGAACTCTGAACTAGTGAGATGTGCTGCACACGCAATTTCGAAAGCTCCTGCCCCGGGAACAACACATCGATCTTCAATAGCATTTTTGACAGCTCGAAGGCCATCACGGACAGCATCTTGAATTTGGGCGATGGTATGTGCATTCGGTCCTTTTATGACGAGAGTGACGGATTTGGGATTCTTCACGTTTTCGACGTAAGTGTACTTTTCTTCACCGAGAGTTTGTTCGTACACAAGACCTGCCCAACCGAGAATATCAGGACTCAAATCATCCACACTGTTCTGGGCAACGCCTCCACAAACCAATTGAAGTCTACAATCAGAACCCAACATCTTACAAGGTATACCTCTCCATATTTCGTCGCTTTACACGTCTAAGGGCAAATATCCCATTCTTAACAAGAACATCCAAGGACAAAGGATCTATCCCTTTCTGATTGAGAACGACAAAATTCTTTTTAGGATCCGTTCCACATACTTCATTTTTCAAATCGACAATCTTTTTGAGTTTGACATCCACAAAGCTACGCTCACTCTCCACCAACTTCTCTCTCTGCTCAGCAGTAGAATAAAAGAATCCTGAATTCACTTCACTCTTTTCATATTCTAGAGATACATTTAGAGTGAGGATAAACGCATTTTCAACTCGTTTCGGCATGTCTGGATGACGTGCTCCATGGTCCATGACAAGACCTTTTACAAGTTGAGTCTCGGAAGCCATACGATGTTGCATTTTGAGGATTTCGACCATATACAAGTCGATTGGTTCGGGAGGTTGATGAATTGTGAGAATTGCGTCGACGATTGAAACGGTTAGTGACTCGGCGAGCGGTTTGGGAAGTTTTGTCGACAATGAAGTTCGTGCTACTTGGAGAAGTAAGTCTCGATCGACAGCATGTTCAACTTTGAAAGTTTCAAGGAACTTTTTTTTAGTTTGTATTGAGAGAGGAAAGTTACGTTCATGGCTTCAGTTTTGGCGATTTCGAAACCTTCAGTGATGACGCGAGGATGTACTCCTTCTGAGATATATCGTTCGGCTTGTTTCATGAGTTCTCCAACGAGTAATACGACAGAAGTTGTTCCATCACCCGTAATTTCGTCTTGACTCGTAGCTGATCTCGCAATCATCGCGGCAGTAGGATTCTGGATTTGCTATCAAGTCAGCTTCCTCTTTCTCAAGTTATAAATACCATTTCTGATAATAAAACTTTTCCATCTTTTGTGAGTTTTATTTGTCCAGCTCCGTCAACAAGCATCTTAAGCGTGCCCTTCGGACCAAGATTCGTGCGCAGAACATCCTGTAGTCCAACTGCAGCCGTGATATTTACCTGACACCATTAGCTGGACTGCCCGAACTCATGGAGCAGTATACTTGAAGTGCCTGACTACGCCGAATTGTCTCTGCCTTAGGGTTGAGAAGGGAGAGCATATTGAAAGGGACACAAACGACAAAAAGGTCTTGTGTGCAGTCGCGAACTTTTTTGAGGAAGGAAAAGGGGCAGAAGATTTCAAAACTTCCACGCCAACGGCTGCAGATCACAATCACGCACAATCACGCAAAGAAGAAACTTTTTTTGCTTCAGTCGTGGCAGATCAGCCAATTCAGGAGACTCCAAGGAAGACAACTATAAGAGCCGCAATGCACAATACAGCTACACAGATGAAAGCGCGATTACGGCGATGATTTGCATAAACAATGGAGAACGGAATTTTGGATTTGAATGCCATTGCTACGATTGACGATGTGGAGCATTGTCTCGATCGGTTATTGCGAGAGGAAGACAGAATCGATGTGCAATTGGAGTCTCTCGTTGATCCGAAAAACCAGCCTGATTTGAGTTTTCTGGAGCGATTTCACTCCTCATTACGGATAGAGGATCAACTATCTCAATTAACTGATAAAATTGGTCCTGTGGCCGAAACTGCGCGTGGACTGCGAGAACGTGTCCAAAAACTGGATCTTGAACAATCGCGAATAAAGGAATGTCTGAAATATGTAGAGGACGTTCAAGTATTGAAGGTTGACTCTCTCTTTAACAAGCTAAATGGCAGAGTTGTGTATTGGGAGTACATGATGCTATGGACAAGCAGGATTGGGATGAAGCAGCTACCTTTATTCATCAAGCGTCCTTACTGGACAAGTCGATAATAAATGGACCGTTAGCAATTGCCTCTGTACCGACTTCTGAAATACCGGATCCGCCAATGGAGTTCCTATCACAAGCATCAGATGCTCTTTTTAAATTATTCCTTCGCGAGTTTGATAATGCAGCGAAACTCAAGGACGAAGAGCGAATAACGAGATTCTTCCGTTTATTTCCCCTGATTGGAAAGGAGATGGAAGGATTGGATGTATATGGAAGATTTGTATGCGGTATTATTGCAGGAAGAAGTCGAGCTGCTATGACGCAATGTACCCTTCTTTCTCAGCCTGTCTCATGCTAGCTACTTCATCCGCAATGTTCTTTGCAACGACATTAACTGCTCTATTTGAGAATATTGCACGAATAGTGGAGACACATGCTTCCATCGTCGACAGATTCTACGGAACTGGAAAGATGGTCAGAGTAATACAGCGACTACAAGGTGAATGCGACCGACAAGGCGGTATAATATTGGACTCGTTATGGGACGATCGCCATATTCAAAGAAAGCTCGCCGAGACAAAAAGCTACGCCTTCAACTTCCTAGTACAGTCATTTCTGCCTAATCCACCAGCTCCAACTCAAGTTCGCACGGCTGTCGATGGAAGATTCCGCACAAACAGTCCATCCCCTCTCGCCAACGGGACAGATGAAACCATAGATTCCAAAGCAATCGATACACTACTGAACGAAATCGCTGTAATCCTAGCACGATGGAACCTCTACGTCAAATTCCTCGCCATAAACTGTCAAGTATAGCCCTCCATCTGATAAGACTAATGGCAGTACGACAACCCACAGTTAGAAATCCCATCGTTCCTCAAAACCTCGCTTCTCGCTGAAAAAGTCACAAAACTACGAAGCTCATTTGAATCACTAGAAACTTTCTTCTTCAGACGCTCCGTCGAGAAAGCCTTCCAACTAGACGAACCCTCTTCCGACTCTGGTGTCCCTACCACCTCGGCAATAGACGACGTAATGTTCGTCCTTCGCAAAGTTCTCGACCGTGCAATGGGAACAGGAGACTCCTCCCTCCTAAAAGCAATTTGTGCAAATACCCGACGTATCCTAGAACTTGATTTCGCAGGTATCATTCGTAGACGAGCAACCTTGGATTCGCAACGTAGCCTAGGGAAGAGCGAGGAATTAGGAAAGAGGGAAAAGCTGCGAGTTTATGTTGCTGGATTGAACAATTTGGATATGAGTGGGGAGAATGTGACTGCTTTGGCGAGTGGATATATAGCTAATTTGGAGGCGGTGTTTGTATTTGAAGAACAGATTCAAATTGCCAAGACTGCATTGCTGAACATTGGCAATTTGAAAGATCGATTTGACGGATATTTACATGTAATTTGTGCTTTGTGAGGGGAGCTAACGACTAGGAGGGATTAGCGACTTTGTTTTCGCAGTTGGTGAAGCCCGGGATTAAGAGGTTGGTTAATGAGATGTTTTTGGGAGCGCAGTATGTTTTGACTCAGCAAGAATATGATGAATTGTTGGGAGAAGAAGTAATAGGGAGACGATTTGCATTAGGATGGGATGCATTGATTCTGCCTTTCAAAGTATGTTTGTTATGAAAGTTGTATCTGATGACAGGATGATCTGACACCGACCAATTTCCAAAACTTGCTGAATCTCTCAGTGAAATACCTAGTTGATCCGCTCGAGAAGAAACTGTGGTCTTTCCGTGTGAATGAGGTATATCCCTTTTGACATTCGATCTGACTGTAGCTCGGTGCAATTCGGCTCGAAAAAGATATCTCTCAAATCATAGCGCATGCAACTCGACTTGGCCCATATAACCTCCGCGAACGCTTCGCATGGTGCCAACAAATCTGTATAGTACTGAATTACGACACCGAAGGCATTGAAGGTGGCACAGAAGGAGCAGCTGACAAAATCATTGAAGAAGAAAGTGGTGAACGATGGAGATTAGATAGAGAGGATATTATCCGTCTCTTACAGGAAGTCAAAACTAGTGGATGAAAGAGTAATATTATACATATCCAGACGATGTAATGACCTCCGATCATACTTTATCAATGGCAAAACCTACTGACCTTCCTTGTTCTGTTGCAGAAATAATACCTTATCCCCGAAAGTGCGATAGTATACCTCCCTATGGTTGCACAGTTTGATCCTCACCCTTTGATTCATCTATTTTTTGTCTGGCTGCCAGTTGCCAGGCAGGTATTCCAGGTTGTCGATTGCCTAAGAAAGGAATCGGACTTGGTGTAGGGGTAATTTCAGCGGGCGGAGGCATGCCTGCCGCATTCAGAGTTTCCGATCCTACTGCAGCGTCTCCATTCGTCGTCGAGTTCGGATTCACATTTGGTGCGGAAGCAGAAAAAGCCATAGTAGGTGGAAACGATCGTGGACCCGTACGACTCAATAACAACGACTTGAGTGACTTTAACTCATTCTGGAGGTCCTGCAACTGATTCACTTGAGCCTCTTTATTTCGTTCCAAAGCCTAATTATCAATGTCGTTATCCAAGGAGACATACCTTGGGAATCAATTCTCGGATAGTTTCGAGATCAGCTTTGATGCTTCGGATATCTGATTCTCGACTTTTCCCAGCTTCTTTCAATTCAAGTACAGCTGCTTCTACATCCTCCAATGCTGCTTCAACCTTTTCACGTTCTTCTTCTTGAGATTCTTTGAGTTGTTGAGTTTCTGTTTTCAGAGCTTCCAATGTCCGTTGCGCTTCGTCAAAGCTTGCTGTCACGAGAGCTTTATCTTCTTCCAACTCAGGCGGCGTGGGTGGTTTGAGTAACGGCACAACATATCTCTACCTTGGTCAGCATCAAATCATTCAAACGAGTAACCTGTGCAAGGGTATATAAACCATAAGTAATTCCGGTGCTGACTACAGCCATGATAAACCAATCTCGCCAATCTCGGGAAGGTGGTTCGGGAGGTTGTCCATATGGATTTCCATATTGAGAATACTGAGGAATTGGAGGGGCAGTTGAAGAAGTGGCTGGAGTTGAAGAGGGATATTGAGAGGGATTGTTGAGTCGGTTGAGAACTTCTGTGATTTCTTCCTGAGTAAGACCTTTGGATTCGAGAAATGCCAGCCGCTTAGTTAGAGGAGATGCCTGTACTTTCGGATCATTCAAGAAAGTGAGTGCAGACGACACCAAATCCTCACGGATTGTCATAGTGAAGTAAAACGAACTGATCCTTATCCTAGTTCGCTTGAAGCTGAGTCCACGTCAAGTACAGCTCTGTCTCGCTACGATGAGGAGGATGTCGGTCCGTTGAATGTCTGGAGCAACGGCAATAAAACGGCTTTCAAAAACACGTGAATGGCTGGACTCGCGATCACGATGCCGGATGATCGATCGCTTCACTTCTTCGGCTGAACTTTCTCGAACGTTTAATCATCGCCATATCTCCGGACATCTTCGATTTGTAAGTTTCATCTTCGCATTACCTTGTTCAAATGCAGTTATAGCTCCTACACTCTGCAAATATGCAAGCAGCGACTGCAGCGCCTGCTGGAAGTGTTCGTCGTGTATTCGGCGGCGCTAATCTCGTCGTTCAACCTCATTCCAGACAGAACAGCATCTCCCCATCACCAAATCGAACACTAGGCAACCTCGCAGCCTCAGGAAGTTCACAATCTCTCGACCAATTCTCAGGAACAGAAGATGAACGAGAAACCTCTCTAACCTGTCCAATCTGTAACGAGGATATGATCACCTTACTTCAACTCAATCGCCATTTAGACGACGTCCATCGCGAAGTAGAAGAAGTTCAAAAACAAACTGTCAAATCATGGTTTCAAAAACGTATCAAGACGGCAAAGAGATTACCGCCTGTTGTTGCATTAAACAAGACTTTGGGAAAGAGCGAACCATTTGAAAGGAATGGAGATCAACCGGGGAATTATGGGATTGAAGCGACTGTTGTCACGGATGAGATTGTTACTAGGAAACATTGGCAGCAGGAGACTGGGAATGATTATTGTTCTGAACCTAGTTGTGGGAAACCATTAACTAACAAGAACGGACATATAAATTGTTTGTCCTTTTCCAGAGAGAATGCTGATTTTGGTAGGTCGGAAATGCGGAAAGTTGTTCTGTGATGCGCATACCATGTATCAGATGAAGTTGTCTATGAGTGCACAGTGGGAGCCTGTAAGAGGAACTTGGTGTCGTGTTTGTGAGACTTGTTATAAGACGAGGGAAGGATATAGTGATACGGAAGGCGCTTCTCGAGATCTTACTGCTTCTTTCACACAGACGAGACAAAAAGTGGTGGATCGTACTTATCTGGAAGTCAACAGATTAGAAAAGAGATTGACAAAGGTATGTATAACGTTACTTATTTTACTGACTCACAGCTCCTGAGCCTAATGACAAGTTCACAGAAGCAAGAACAGTCGAGTGGGTTTTGGAAGGCAGGTGGTCAAGATCAACAACGGGCGGTAGAGCAGAACATAGTGGCCTGGCAAGACGATAAAGATGTAACGCAGTGTCCATTCTGCAAGTACTCACTATTCATTTAATTAAACTAACATCTAGCCAACGATTCAACTTATTGAACCGAAAACATCATTGTCGACTTTGTGGCCGCGTCGTCTGTGGAAATCCACTGACAGGTTGTTCATCGAATGTAGGTCTCAACGTCTCAGGAGGTATACCCATCTCATCTCATCTTCTAACATCAGTACACTCCGAAAAACAATTATCTCCCGAAGTCAGAGTGGACGTCCGCATGTGCCAAGATTGTAAATCCACCATCTTCGGCCGTCGAGATTTCCTCAACGATTCCACAAAAACACCAAAATATGTAGCCATTTATGAGAACATGTCTCAATTCCGATACGGCATCGAACAACTCCTTCCTAAATTCAAATCACTTGTATTCCTTCTCAAAGAAAGCGAGACTGTCCCGACTAAAGCACAATTAGACGAAGCTCATAAAATACGGAAACGACTATTGGACTTGTTTACTCAGTATGACTCTGTCTCGAAACGGATTTTACAATCTTCTTCACCCACGGAGACTGATCGACGTGTTCAAGCTGCTATGAATCAGGCTGCTACACATTTCCTACAGACACATATGTTGCCACTGCAATCGCTTCCGAAAATCCTCAAGTCGAAGGATAAGTCGCCACTTAGTGGAGATGGCACTGAAACAAATGGAGGAATAAGTGATGCGCGGGAGAAAGAATTGAAAGAAAAAATGATGGTTTTGGAAGAACAGAAGTATTTGGTGGGTAACATGATGGAGACAGCGAGGAAAGGAAGACGGACAGAGGAGATGGGTGCTCTGAAGGAGAGTTTGGATGATTTGGATAAAGAGATTGAGAACATTAAGCAGGAGTTGGGGGATTTATTTATTGAATAGCATCTGGTATTGCATTTACATGGGCTATGTAATTACGATTATAGGAATCTGTTACTTGGGTATCAAGTTTCTTATCTACAACATCCGACCGAATCAAACTACGCTGTTAGTGGAAGATTCCTTGACATCCGTATCCTATTCATTCCAATATACTCCGTCTATAACTTCGAGTGCACTTCGTGGTGTGTTCGGCTCCTGAGAGCTTTGTGGAGATTTCAAGTGCATTGAATACTGCTCTGTGTACTTTCGTACTTGCTTCTTCGATCTTTTCCGTACGAAGACCATCAAGAATGAGCCTATCGTCAAGATTTCGAACAAAATTCCCAAGCCTCCACATACGATAATCCAAGTCTAACATTAGACTTTGAATATGTTTAACTTCGATACCTGTTCTATACAAGATTGACCCCAATCTATGTTGGCGAATTCGGCGCCATATTCATCTTTCAGGCTACATGCCCAGTGCCACAGATGAGCTGAATTGTACAGGCCCACCGAAACAAGCCAAAGGATGAGGAGAAAGACAGAGCAAGTGAGTGTTAAGGAAGTATGGATCATCGACAGCTTGTTTGCATACTTTACTCCAGAAAAGTACGATAATAGCATTGCTGGTCACATTAGATTCATTCACAAATTAAGAATACTAATTGAGACGACAGTTGCAATGCAAGCAACTACCAAGACGATGATTGACGGCCACACTTCAGTAGACGTTCCCCACAGCAACGACGCTTCATCCTCCGTTAAAGCGGATCTGGTCATATTGTACACTAAATATCAGAAATGGCGACATCAATTCGGCATGGCACATACGATAAAGACTTTCCGCCAGCAGCCCGATAATCACCACACTGCATGTCAGATGGGTTCTAAAAGTAAAAATACTTGCATGCTAAATCCAGAACTCGTACTGTGAATCGAAACCGGCGAATATGTATTTTGAGTCTCGCGTCCTGAATCTGTCTTCTCTTCAGATCCCTTTCGGCAATCTCCATAGCAGACATCCGAGCCATGGGGCTCTCGGCCTCGTAACTCCTTACACTTTGACTCTTTGAAGTCCATTTCGGAATGGTCGGTTCCTCAAATAATAATTGCGTCTTTTCCTTTGCTGTGATCAATGGTGTCAATGGTCGCGATGGCATCTCTCCAGCCCCTAATCCGACACGATCCATATTGGTCGGTGAATAACTAGGGTCATTATTCGTATTCTGTTCCATACGTAACCTCCCGCAGGGTCTCTCTAAGCACGGACCATCCCTTATATAGTCTTTGTCCAATGTCCAAGTGGTGCTGAAATGGAAGGGTGGTGGTACATTTCGTGTCGGCCATTTCCGGTGTTTTAAACAACCCGATTTGGCGTTATTAGCGTTACCACGGAGACTCTAACCGCAATCTGACTGTGATCTGCACCATTAATGGCTGTCTCATTGGATGGCTTTCTTTGAGGCGCTGGATGCTCAAGAACCTACCAGGTAATTGGGGTACGCTGCCTGAGCCGGCCACTTGCCATTTGGAGGTGCTTTGGAGTGACAATTGGTTGATGGATATGGTCATATAAAGACCGACGGTGATTTTATGAAAACTGTCTCGGATGGGACACCTCGGCTTCCAACGCCGAACGCGGGCACCACGGGTAACCAGGAACGTCACTATCGCGCTCTTATTGGAACCTCCACGGGCCATCGTAGTACCAAAAGTAACAGACTACATGCACCCATTTCAGCCCCAATTCTACGGTATGTTTACAATCGCGTTTGTCCATCCATAAAATCCTCATATATTTAGACCTGCGAGCGTCGAGCGGTATCAGCATCCAGAAAGTAATAGCTTCCATATACAAAACCATTGAATAGTGCAAATTGCAATACCAAGAAGCTTGTGAAAGAGCGTCCTCTTGCTGGGAATGCACGACGCCAGTTTACCAAGTAGTAAGCTCCTGACCATGCAGCTGTAATTCCGGCACCGTTCAGAGAATCACCTAGTGCGGTACCATAGCTCTCCATCAGTTCAATCCACTGACGGGGAAGAATACCCTCCATAAGCCACTGACGCTGCGCATACTGGGATTGTCCAAAGAGCCGGTGCGCCGGGAAACCGTCGGTACGATTTAGGCAGTAGTGTAAGTGCTGAAATCAGTTATTTGCAGATAGAGAAATATACCCGAGCCTGACCATAAGAATGCCCACAGTGGATTCTGTGCGTAGTTTTTGCGGTAACGATCCAAACGATCCCAATACGACGAAGTCGGAGGTGGAGCTGTCATGGGCGATGATGGATCGACATCAACAAGAAGCCGCAAATTGATTTCATCGAGAAGTAGCGTTGATTTGCGTTTGCACACACAATGATACCCCTGATTCGATTGCCATTCTTTCGGCCGCACAACATCGTAGTACGACTCCAATCCACTTCCACAAACAACAGAAATCCATATAGGAAGCCTGGTGCATATTATGAGGCCAGACGGAATCCAGGGTGGTGGCGACGGCAGGATTTCGATGATAAAATGACTTGGGTGGTAAGTCTCCTTCTTTCGAAGTTGATTGACAAAAAGGCTACAGTCTTGGCAATTATATCGCTTGCGTGCTGTTACTCTTACGCTGAAGTATACCGAGGGCCAGAATGGGTATATCGTTGTACAATTGAGTGCTAATTGAAGGATCCGTACCAGGATGAGTTGAATCGACAGGAGGCTGCTCGCCAGGAATGGATAAAACAAGATATAGAAGCAGAGAAAGAGATGATAAGAAGACGGACTGAACAACAACAGCAAAAACATTGAACTTGACATACTTGAAGCATAGCGAATTTGGAATCCCCTCTTATAATACCATTCATGACAATGGGCAAGATACGACGTCTGCTTCACCTCTCTTCAAACTGGACTATCTGCAATTCTCGACAATACCGAATAGGCTAAAAATGCTCAGACAATTATGCTACTCCTAACTCCTTCCTACCAGTGGTGCAAAACGACCAACCTAATAGCTACCCAAAACAAGCTAAAGTAACCCACTCATAGACTCCACATCCGCGGTCACTGCAATACCTAGTATTCCAGG
>Ga0335073_10008057_pt1 | contig 14766 bp, 15 predicted proteins | sample Lox_Sample_22_FD_207093 | JGI IMG/M metagenome (GOLD analysis project Ga0335073, IMG submission 207093) | Soil microbial communities from Loxahatchee National Wildlife Refuge, Florida, United States - Lox_Sample_2.2 | ecosystem: Environmental > Terrestrial > Soil > Wetlands | place: USA... | reverse complement strand
GCCGGGCGGCGGGCGCCTCGTCTGTCACCAGGTCGCCGACAACTCCTTCGCCGGCGTGCCCGAGGGCGCCTTCGACTTCTTCTGGTCCTTCGGCGTGCTGTGCCACAACAACGCCGAACACATCCGCGAGATCCTGCGCAGCGCACTGCCGAAGATGAAGCCCGGCGGGCTCGCGGCGCACGAGATCGCCGACTGGGACAAGCTGGACGCGCTCGGCTGGGGGCTGCGCTGGGGCGTGCCGAAGCGCTTCCAGGGCCTCCCCGACGATGCCATCTGGTGGCCGCGCAACAGCGCCGCGCGCATGTGCGAGATGGCCGCCGCCGAGGGCTGGGAAGTCATCGAACGCGACCTCGGGATACTGCGGCGCGATTCGCTGGTGGTGCTGCGACGGCCGGCTCCCGCCATCCGCTGAGCCCTCCTCCGGCGCGCGCCGCGGCGGACGCCGCGCTTACTCCGCGTTCTGCACCTGCTCGCGCATCTGCTCGATGACCACCTTCATGTCGACCGCGCAACGCGTCGACTCGAGGTCCTGCGACTTGGACGACAGCGTGTTGGCCTCGCGATTGAGCTCCTGCATGAGGAAGTCGAGGCGCCGCCCGGCCGGCTCGCTGCCGCCGATGACGCGGCGCACCTCGGCGATGTGGCCGGTCAGCCGCTCGAGCTCCTCGTCCACGTCGAGGCGCTGCAGGAGCAGCGCCAGCTCCTGCTCGAGCCGCTCGTGGTCGACGGCGGCGGTGAGCTCGGCGAGGCGCTCGGCGAGGCGCTCCCGGGCCCGCGCCTGCACCTGCGGCAGCCGTGCGCGCACCGCGGCGACCAGCGTCTCGAGCGCCGTGCAGCGCTGCTCGAGCAGCTCGCGCAGCCGCGCGCCCTCGCGCGCGCGCGCCGCGCTCAGGTCCTCCAGCGTCGCGGCGAACAGCGCCGCGGCCGCCGCCTGCAGCGGCTCGCCGCCGGCGGATTCCTCGCGCAGCACGCCGGGCCAGCGCAGCACGTCGAGCGCGTTGATGCTGGCGGGCACCGGCAGCGAGCGCGCCACGCTCTGCGCGGCGGCGAGCAGCCGCTCGAGCGCGAGCGCGTCGACATCGAGCGCGCCGCCCGCGCCGGCGGGCCGCCGGTAGCTCATGGTGCAGTCGACCTTGCCGCGGCGCACCTTGAGCGCGAGGCGCGCGCGCAGCTCGCCCTCGGCCGAGCGCAGCTCGTCCGGCAGGCGGAAGCCCGCCTCGAGGAAACGGTGATTGACGCTGCGCAGCTCGCACACCAGGGAGCCCCACTCTCCGCTGGCTTCACGGCGCGCGAAGCCCGTCATGCTCGCGATCATAGCTTTCGCCCAGGCGCCGCACAGGTGATATAAAGTCCCGGCAAGTCTAACAGATGCAGTGGATGCCTCATTGCGGGTCGAATACGCCGACATCAGCCTCGTGGGCGGGCGCGAGGAGAATCAGGATCGGGTCAGCGCGGCGGTCGCCGAGCACGCGGCGCTCCTGGTCGCGGTCGACGGCATGGGCGGACACGCGCACGGCGCGCGCGCCGCGCAGGTGACGCAGCAGGTCATCACCGAAGCCTTCTGGCACTCGCCGCAGCCGCTGTTCGATCCGCTCGGCTTCCTGCACCTGACGCTCGGGCGCGCGCACGAGGAGGTCGTGAAGCTCGGCACGCAGCTGCCGCTCGAGCAGCGGCCGCGCGCCACCTGCGCGGTGTGCCTCATTCAGCGCAGCGCCAGCTGGTGGGCGCACGTCGGCGACAGCCGCGTTTATCACGTGCGCCGCGGCGAGCTCGTCGCGCGCAGCCGCGACCACAGCCACGTCGAGCTGCTGCTGCGCGAGGGCCTGATCAGCCCCGAGCAGGCCCAGACCCACCCGATGCGCAACTTCGTCGAGTGCTGCCTCGGCGGCGATCCGATCCTGCCGGACATGACCCTGAGCCGCCGCCGCCCGATCGAGCCGGGCGATCTGCTGCTCGTGTGCACCGACGGCTTCTGGGGGCCGCTCAAGGACCCGGAGGTGGCGCAAAGCATGAACGGCGCGGGCGGACAGCTGCGCGCGCAGCTGCTCGACCTCGGCTCGCGCGCGGTGAAGCGCGCCGGTCCCGGGAGCGACAACACCTCGGCGGCGGCGCTGCGCTGGCTCGGGGAGTAGCGCATGGCAAGACCCTCGGGACGCGCGAGCGATGAGCTGCGGCCGGTACGCTTCAGCCGCGCCCACGGCAAGCACGCCGAAGGCGCGGTGCTGATCGAGTTCGGCGACACCCAGGTGCTGTGCACGGCGAGCGTGGAGGAGACCGTGCCGCAGTTCCTGCGCGGCAAGTCCCAGGGCTGGATCACCGCCGAGTACGGCATGCTGCCGCGCGCCACCCACACCCGCAGCGCGCGCGAGGCCGCGCGCGGCAGGCAGACCGGCCGCACCCAGGAGATCCAGCGGCTCATCGGCCGCTCGCTGCGCGCGGTCACGGACCTGCGCGCCCTCGGCGAGCGCACCGTCACGCTCGACTGCGACGTGCTGCAGGCGGATGGCGGCACGCGCACCGCGGCGATCACCGGCGCCTACGTGGCACTCGCCCAGGCCTGCGAGCACCTCGCGAAGCGGCGCGCGATCGCCGCGAGCCCGCTGCACGGCCAGGTGGCGGCGGTATCCGTCGGCATCGTCGGCGGCGTGCCGGTGCTCGACCTCGACTACGCCGAGGACTCGCAGGCCGAGACCGACATGAACGTGGTCATGAACAACGGCGGCGCCTTCATCGAGATCCAGGGCACCGCCGAGGGTCACGCCTTCCGCCGCCACGAGCTCGACGCGCTGCTCAATCTCGCCGCACAGGGCATCGGCACGCTGTTCGCAGCGCAGGCGCAGGCACTCGCCGTGCCGTGAAGCGCGTCGTCCTGGCGAGCGCCAACCCGGGGAAACTGCGCGAGCTCGCGGCGCTCCTCGCACCCGCGGGGGTCGAGCTCGTCCCGCAGAGCACCCTCGGCATCGAGTCGGCCGAGGAGACCGGCAGCACCTTCCGCGAGAACGCGCTCCTCAAGGCACGGCACGCCGCGCGCGCCGCGCGGCTGCCGGCGCTCGCCGATGACTCCGGCATCGAGGTGGACGCGCTCGGCGGCCGCCCGGGCGTGCGCTCGGCGCGCTATGCCGGGGACGGCGCGAGCGATGCGGCGAACCTCGCGCTGCTGCTGCAGGAGCTCGCCGGGGTTCCCGCGCAGCGCCGCACGGCGCGCTACCAGTGCGTGGTGGCCTGGGTCGAAAGCGCCGACGACCCGGCGCCGCTCCTCGGCACGGGCACCTGGGAAGGACGTATCGCGCCGACGCCCCGCGGCAGCGGGGGCTTCGGCTACGACCCGGCATTCATCCCCGCCGGGGACACGCGCACCGCCGCCGAGCTCCCGGCGCAGGAGAAGAATCTCGTCAGTCACCGCGCTCAAGCGCTGCGTGCGCTCGTCGCGGCGCTCGCGGCCCACGGCGTATATTCGCGCCCATGAAGCGCGGCCGGCTGTTCGTCATCTCGGCGCCCTCGGGGGCCGGCAAGACCTCGCTCGTCAAGGCGCTGCTCGCCGCCGAGCCGCGCTTGCGCCTGTCGATCTCGCACACCACCCGCACCCGCCGCCCCACCGAGACGGAGGGGCGCGAGTACCACTTCGTCTCCAAGCCGCAGTTCACCGAGCTGGTACACCGGAACGAGTTCCTCGAGCACGCCCAGGTGTTCGACAACCACTACGGCACCTCGCGCGCCTTCGTCGCCGGGCAGCTCGCCGCCGGCCACGACGTGCTGCTCGAGATCGACTGGCAGGGCGCGCAGCAGGTGCGCCGCGCCATGCCCGACTGCGTCAGCATCTTCGTGCTGCCGCCGGCGCGGGCGGCGCTCGCCGAGCGGCTCGCGCGGCGCGCCACCGACACCGCCGAGGTGATCCGCCGGCGCCTGCAGGACGCCGCGAGCGACATGTCCCACTACGGCGAGTTCGACTACGTGGTGGTCAACGACGACTTCGAGCGGGCGGTCGCGGACCTCAAGCGCATCATCGACGGCCAGGGCGCCGACCTCAAAAGCGACCGCCCGGAGCTCAAGCCCCTGCTCGCGGAGCTGCTGGCGGGCGCCTGAGGGGGTGCTGCGCCGCAGCACAGTGGCCGAGCGGGGCCCTTTTCGCTTATAGTTAAAGGCCCTGCGCACCCCGCGCCGGGTGTACTCACCTGTAGCGTCCCATGGCCCGAATCACCGTAGAAGACTGTCTGCACAACGTCGACAACCTGTTCCAGCTGGTGCTGCTGGCGGCGCAACGCGCCCGCCGCCTCGCCAACGGCGCGGAAGCCACCATTCCGCTGGAGAACGACAAGCCGACCGTGCTCGCGCTGCGCGAGATCGCCGCCGGCAACGTCACCGCCGAGATGCTGCGTGAGCCGGAGCCCGCGCCCGAGCCCGTCGTGCCGGACGCGGATAACCAGTCCACCTTCCGCGCGCCGCAGTTCGGTCTCGGAGACTGACGACACGCGGGACCTATGGACTATGCGTCTTCGCTCCGCGGACTGCTGCCCGGCGGAAGACGCACCCCGGGACTGAAGGAGCTGCTGGCCAGCGCCGGGGAATATCTCCCCCCCGACCAGGTCGGACGCATCCGCGAGGCCGCCGAGTTCGGCGCCTCGGCCCACCAGGGACAGAAGCGCCTCTCGGGCGAGCCCTACATCGCCCATCCGGTGGCGGCCGCCTCGATCCTCGCCGACCTGCGCCTCGACACCGACACCATCGTCGCGGCGATCCTGCACGACGTCATCGAGGACACGCCGACGCCCAAGGACCAGCTGGCGGCGCGCTTCGGCGCCGACGTCGCCGAGCTCGTCGACGGCGTCACCAAGCTCGACCAGATCAAGTTCAAGAGCCGCGAGGAAGCGCAGGCGGAGTCCTTCCGCAAGATGCTGCTCGCCATGGTGCGCGACCTGCGCGTCATCCTGGTGAAGCTCGCCGACCGCACCCACAACATGCGCACCATCGAGGCGATGGCGCCGGCGCGCCGCCGCGCCATCGCGCGCGAGACGCTCGAGATCTACGCGCCCATCGCCGAGCGGCTCGGCCTCTACAGCATGAAGCTCGAGCTCGAGGACCTGGGGTTCAAGGCGCTCTACCCGCGCCGCTACGCGGTGCTCGAGCGGACCTTGAAGCGCGCGCGCGGCAACCAGAAGGAGTTCCTGAAGAAGATCGAGCAGCAATTGAAGGCGGCGCTGCTCAAGAACGACATCCAGGGCGAGGTCGAGACGCGCGAGAAGCACCTCTACAGCATCTACAAGAAGATGCACAGGAAGCGCTCGCTCCTCAATGAGATCGTCGACGTCTACGGCATCCGCATCATCGTCGACAGGCCCGACACCTGCTACCGCGCACTCGGCGTGGTGCACGCGGTGTTCAAGCCCATGCCCGGGCGCTTCAAGGACTACATCGCCATCCCGCGCGTCAACGGCTACCAGTCGCTGCACACGACGCTGTTCGGTCCCAACGGCGTGCCGATCGAGGTGCAGCTGCGCACCGCCGACATGCACCGCGTCGCCGAGTCCGGCATCGCCGCCCACTGGAAATACAAGGCCGGCGACCCGTCCGACTCCGCCCAGCAGGACCGCACGCGCGAGTGGATCACGAGCCTGGTGTCGCTGCAGGAGGCGGGCTCGTCGGAGGAGTTCCTCGAGAGCGTCAAGGTCGACCTGTTTCCCGACAAGGTGTACGTGTTCACCCCGAAGGGCCAGATCCTGCGCCTGCCCTCCGGGGCCACCGTGGTCGACTTCGCCTACACGGTGCACACCGACATCGGCAACCGCTGCGTCGCCGCCAAGGTCGACCGCCGCCTGACGCCGCTGCGCACCGTGCTGCGCAACGGCCAGACGGTCGAGATCATCACCGCCAAGGGCGCGACCCCGAATCCCTCCTGGGTGAACTTCGTCGTCACCGCCAAGGCGCGCACCGCCATCCGCCACTACCTCAAGGGCCTGCGCCGCACCGAGGCGATCGCGCTCGGCTCGCGGCTCCTCAGCCAGGCGCTGCGCGAGTTCGGCCTGGCACTCGATGACGTCAAGCCCGAGGTGCAGAAGGCGGCGCTCGGGGAGCTCGGGCTCAAGGACCTCGATGAGCTCTACGAGAAGATCGGCCTCGGCGAGCGGCTCGCACCGCTCGCGGCACGGCGCCTCCTGCCCGGCGCGCCGACCGCCGACGGCAAGGCGGCCCCGGCGCCGCTCGCGATCGCCGGCACCGAAGGGCTGCTGGTCACCTACGCGCGCTGCTGCTTCCCGATCCCCTACGATCCGATCTTCGCCTTCCTCTCGACCGGGCGCGGGGTGGTGATCCACCGCGAGAACTGCGTCAACGTCGAGGATTACCGCAAGCACCCGGAGAACTGGCTGCCGGTGAGCTGGCAGAGCGCGCCCGACCGGCTCTTCTCCTCCGAGATCCGCGTGCACGTGGTCAACCGCACCGGCGTGCTGGCGGCGGTCGCCGCCGCCATCGCCAGCACCGAGACCAACATCGACCACGTCTCGATCGACGAGCAGGACGCCGATGCCGCCGTGCTGACCTTCGAGCTGCGGGTGCGCGACCGCCGCCAGCTGGCGCGCCTGGTGCGGGTGATCCGCCGCATGCCGGACGTCACCCGCGTCACGCGCAGCATCGCGGCGCGCGCCCGCGACGGCCACGCCGGCGAGCACGAGGGCGAGAGCGATGCCAGCGGCTGAAGGCCGCGTGCGACAATCGCCTTCGGTTCCGCCCTTCAATTCTTCGCAGGAGTTGCGCCGATGAGCCGCCACAGCATCCACACCGACCGCGCCCCCCAGGCGATCGGCACCTACTCGCAGGCCGTACGCGCCGGCGACACCGTCTACCTCTCCGGACAGGTGCCCTTCGACCCCGCCACCATGCAGCTGGTCGCGGGCGACATGGAGACGCAGACCCGGCGCGTGTTCGATAACCTCAAGGCCGTGGCGGAAGCGGCCGGCGGCTCGCTCGACCGGGCGGTGAAGGTCACGATCTTCCTCACCGACCTCACGAACTTCGCCAGGGTCAACGAGGTCATGGCGACCTACTTCGCCAAGCCCTACCCGGCGCGTTCCACCGTCGGCGTCGCCCAGCTGCCGCGCGGCGCGCAGATCGAGATCGAGTGCGTGCTGCACCTCGGCTGAGCGCCGCGAGCGAGCGCGCCGCTCCCCCGGCCGCGCGCGCCGATGCCGGCAGCCGGCCGGTGACGGCGCTGCGCGGGGTCGGGGCGGCGCTCGCCGCGCGCCTCGAGCGCCTCGGCGTGACGAGCATCGCCGACCTGCTCTTCCTCCTGCCGCTGCGCTACGAGGACCGCACCCGCGTCACCGCGATCGGCGCGCTCACGCCCGGCACGCGCGCCGCCGTCGAGGGCGAGGTGCAGCTCACGGAAGTCGCCTACCGCCGGCGGCGGCAGCTGCTGACGCGCCTCGCCGACGGCTCGGGCTTCCTCACGCTGCGCTTTTTCTATTTCTCCGGGAGCCAGCAGCACAACCTCGCGCGCGGCACGCGGCTGCGCGCCTTCGGCGAGGTGCGCCGCGGACCGCTCGGGCTCGAGATCGTCCACCCCGAGTACCGGCGCCTCGGCGCGGCGGCCGAGCCGCTCGAGGAGACGCTGACGCCGATCTACCCGCTCACCGAAGGCGTGCCGCAGGGCCGGCTGCGCGCCCTCATCGCCCAGGCGCTCGAGGCCGTGGCCCGCGGCGGCCTCGTCGATCTCATCCCGCCGCAGGCGGGGCTGCCCGCGGGACTGCCGACGCTCGAGGAGGCGCTCGTGTACCTGCACCGCCCGCCGCGCGGTGCCGAGCTGGCCGAGCTCGCCGCCGGCCGCCACCCGGCGCAGCGCCGGCTCGCCTTCGAGGAGCTGCTGGCGCACACCCTCGCGCTGCGCGTGCGCAAGCGCGCGCTCAAGAGCGACCCGGCCGCGCGGCTCGGGGACGCGACGCTCGCCCGCCGCCTCGTCGGCTCACTGCCCTTCTCCCTGACACGCGCCCAGGCGCGGGCGCTGGCCGAGGTCGAGGCGGATCTCGAGAGCGGCGTGCCGATGGTGCGGCTGCTGCAGGGCGACGTGGGCTGCGGCAAGACCGTGGTGGCCGCCGCCGCCGCGGCGCGCGCCGCGGGCGCGGGCAAGCAGGCGGCGCTCATGGCGCCGACGGAGCTGCTCGCCGAGCAGCACGGGCGCAACTTCACCGAGTGGTTCCGTCCGCTCGGGCTGCCCGTGGCGCTGCTCTCGGGCGGGCAGCCGGCGCGCACCCGCCGCAGCGCCCTCGAGGGACTCGCCTCGGGCGAGATCCGCATCGTGGTCGGCACGCACGCGCTCTTCCAGGAAGGCATCGCGTTCGCCGATCTCGCGCTCGTCATCGTCGACGAGCAGCACCGCTTCGGGGTGCAACAGCGCCTCAGGCTCGCGGAGAAGGCGCGCGGCGCGCAGCTCCTCCCGCACCAGCTCATCATGACGGCCACCCCCATCCCGCGCACGCTCGCCATGACCGCCTACGCCGACCTCGACATCTCGGTCATCGACGAGCTGCCCCCGGGGCGCACGCCGGTGCAGACCGTGGTGCTGCCCGAGGAGCGCCGCGCGCAGGTCGTCCAGCGCATCGTCGCCGCCTGCCGCGCGGGCCGGCAGGTGTACTGGGTGTGCCCGCTGATCGATGAGTCGGACGAGCTGCGTGCCCAGGCCGCGGAGGAAACCGCCGCGGCGCTGGCGGCGGCGCTGCCCGGGGTGCGCGTCGGACTCGTGCACGGCCGCATGCCGCCGAAGGCCAAGGACGAGGCGATGCTCGCCTTCAAGGCGGGCAGGATCCAGCTGCTGGTCGCGACCACGGTCATCGAGGTCGGCGTCGACGTGCCGAACGCCACGCTCATGGTGATCGAGAACGCCGAGCGCATGGGCCTCGCGCAGCTGCACCAGCTGCGCGGCCGCGTCGGCCGCGGCCTCGAAGCGAGCAGCTGCGTGCTGCTCTACCGCTCGCCGCTGTCCGAGACGGCGCGCGCCCGGCTCAAGGCGATCCGCGCCACCGCCGATGGCTTCGAGATCGCGCGCCGCGACCTGGAGCTGCGCGGCCCGGGGGAGCTCCTCGGCACGCGCCAGACCGGGCTCGCGCAGCTGCGGGTGGCGGATCTGATGCGCGATGCCGACCTCCTGCCGCGCGTGCAGGCGGCGGCCGAGCGCCTCGAGTCCGACCCGGCGCGCAGTGCCGCGCTGACGCTGCGCTGGATCGGCAGCGACGAGCGCTACGGGCGCGTCGGCTAACATAGCGCTGCCCATGTCCGCCGCCGCCCCCGAGCTGCCCGCCACGCCGCCCGCGCCGCCCGCACCACCGGCGCCGCCGCGCTTTCCCGAGGCGCCCTTCTCCTGGCGGCTCGGACGGCGCCTCACCGAGTACGGCCGCCTCATGCGGCTCGATCGCCCGGTGGGCACCTGGCTCTTGCTGTGGCCGGCGCTCTGGGCGCTGTGGATCGCGGGCGCCGGGCACCCGAAGCCGAAAGTGCTGGTGGTGTTCGTGCTCGGCGTCGTGGTGATGCGCGCCGCCGGCTGCGTCATCAACGATTTCGCCGACCGCAACCTCGACCCCTACGTGCGCCGCACGCGCGACCGGCCGCTCGCCGCGCGCCTGGTCTCGCCGGCCGAGGCGCTCGCGCTCTTCGTGGTGCTGATCGGCCTGGCGCTGGCACTCGTCACGCGGCTCGATGAGTTCACGGTGAAGCTCGCCGTCATCGGCGGAGTGCTCACCGTCTCCTACCCGTTCGTGAAGCGCGTCTTCCCCATCCCGCAGCTGTGGCTCGGCATCTGCTTCGGCGGCTGGAGCGTGCTGATGGCATTCGCGGCGCAGACCGGCTCGCTGCCGCGGGTCGCGTGGGTGCTGTACTTCGCCGCGGTCATCTGGGCGTCCATGTACGACACCATCTACGCCATGATCGACCGCGAGGACGACTTGAGGATCGGCATCAAGTCGAGCGCCATCCTGTTCGCCGACATGGACAAGCTCCTGATCGGCGTCATGCAGGCCATGATGCTGTACGCGCTCTACCTCGTGGAGCAGGACATGCATTTCGGCCGCTGGTACCGCGCCGGCATCGTCGCGGCCGCCGTGCTGTTCCTGTGGCAGCAGTGGCTCATCCGGCGCCGCGACGCGGCCGGGTGTCTGCGCGCCTTCCTCAACAACCAGTACGTCGGGCTGGCGATCTTCGCCGGCCTGCTGCTGCAGTACGTGTACCGGAGCTGAGAGCCGCCATGCCCCTCAAGAACCAGCCGTTCCCCGTGCGTCTCGGCTTCGCGCTGCGCGGTCTGGGGCACGCGCTGCGCACCGAGCGCAGCGTGCAGCTGCAGGCCGTGGCCGCCGCCGTGGTGCTGCTCGCGCTGCTGAAGCTGCGGCCCTCGTGGGGCTGGTGGGCGCTCGCCGGACTCGCGAGCGCCGGGGTGATCGCCGCCGAGCTCCTCAACACCGCCATCGAGACGCTCGCCGACCACCTGCATCCGGACCTGCACCCGCGCATCCGCCTGGTGAAGGACTGCGCCGCCGCCGCGGTGCTGGTCGCGGTGCTGGGGGCGCTCGGGGTGGCCGGCGCGCTCGCGCTCGAGCTGCTGCGCCAGCACCGCTAGCGCAATTGTCGACCTGCGGGAGCGTGTTGCGTTGACACGGGCCGGCGCGCTCGGGCATGGTCGGACCATGACGCACCCAACGCCCGGTCCGGTCCGCCACGACTGGACGCTCGAGGAGGTCGAGGCGCTGTTCGCGCTGCCCTTCATGGATCTGATGTTCCGCGCCCAGGGCGTGCACCGGGCCTTTCACGCGCCGAACACCGTGCAGCTCGCGACGCTGCTGTCCATCAAGACCGGCGCCTGTCCCGAGGACTGCGCCTACTGCCCGCAGAGCGTCCACTACGACACCGGCCTCGGGCGCGAGACGCTGCTCGAGGTGGCGGCGGTGCGCGCGGCGGCCGCGCGGGCCCGTGCGGCCGGAGCGACGCGCTTTTGCATGGGCGCCGCCTGGCGGCAGCCGAAGGCGCGCGACCTCAAGGTGGTCGCCGCCATGATCCGCGAGGTGCGCGCGCTCGGGCTCGAGAGCTGCGCGACGCTCGGCATGCTCTCCCCGGCGCAGGCCGCGGAGCTCAAGAGTGCCGGCCTCGACTACTACAACCACAACCTCGACACCTCCGCGGAGTTCTACGGCGAGATCGTCACCACGCGCACCTACCAGGAGCGGCTCGACACGCTCGCCGCGGTGCGCGCCGCCGGCATCCACGTCTGCTGCGGCGGCATCCTCGGCATGGGCGAGTCGGTCACCGACCGCGCGGCGCTGCTGCGCACGCTGGCCAACCTCCCCGCGCACCCCGAGAGCGTGCCCATCAACCGCCTGGTGAAGGTGCCCGGCACGCCGCTCGCCGAGGCACCCGACGTCGACCCCTTCGATTTCGTGCGCGCCATCGCGGTGGCGCGCATCCTCATGCCGCGCGCGCACGTGCGGCTCTCCGCGGGCCGCGAGGCGATGTCGGATGAGCTGCAGGCGCTTTGCCTCATGGCGGGCGCCAACTCGATCTTCTACGGCGAGCGGCTGCTGACCACCGGCAACCCGGACGTCGAGCGCGACCGGGCGCTGCTCGCGCGCCTCAAGGTGCGCGCCGCGACCGCCGACGCCGGCCATGAAGCGAGCCGCGCACGCGCTTGAGGCCGAGCTGTCGCGGCTCGAGGCCGCGCAGCTGCGGCGCCGTCGCATCACGGCCGAGGGCTTCGCCGAGCCCGGCAGCCGCGCGCTGCTGCGCGTGCGCGGACGCACGCTCGTCGACTTCAGCAGCAACGATTACCTCGGGCTCGCACGCCATCCGGCGCTCGCCGCGGCCATGCGCGCCGCGGCCGATGCGGCCGGCGCGGGCAGCGCCGCCTCGCACCTCGTGACCGGGCACGGCGCCGAGCACCAGCAGCTCGAAGAGGAGCTCGCCGCCTTCACGGGCCGCGAGCGCGCGCTGCTCTTCTCCACCGGCTACATGGCGAACCTCGCGGTCGTGAGCGCGCTCGCCGGGCGCGGCGAGCGCGTGGTGCTCGATCGCCTGAGCCACGCCTCGCTCATCGACGGTGCGCGCCTCTCGGGAGCGGATCTGAAGCGCTACGCGCACGCGGACGCACGCGCCGCCGCGCACTTCGTCGACGAGGACCCGGAGAAGACCGCGCTCATCGGCACCGACGGCGTCTTCAGCATGGACGGCGATCTCGCCCCCGTCGCCGAGCTCGCGCAGCTCGCGCGCCGCGCCGGGGCCTGGCTGGTGGTGGACGACGCGCACGGCCTCGGGGTGGTCGGTGCGCGCGGCGGCGGCACGCTCGAGGCGCAGGGGGTGCCGGGCGCCGAAGTGCCGGTGCTGATCGGCACGCTCGGCAAGGCCTTCGGCTCCTTCGGCGCCTTCGTCGCGGGCGAGGCCGCGCTCGTCGATTTTCTTCAGCAGAAGGCGCGCTCCTATATCTACACGACCGCGCTGCCGCAGCCGGTCGCCGCGGCGAGCCGCGCGGCGCTCAACGTGGCGCGCAGCGAGGGCTGGCGCCGCACCCATCTCGCCGGGCTCATCGAGCGCTTTCGCCGCCGCGCGCTCGGTTGCGGCGTACCGCTCGCCGCCTCGCGCACCGCCATCCAGCCGGTGATGCTCGGCAGCGAGGCGGCGGTGCTCGCCGCGCAGCGCGCGCTCGAGGCGGCCGGGTTCTGCGTGGTCGCGATCCGGCCGCCGACGGTGCCGCCGGGGAGCGCGCGGCTGCGCGTGACGCTCACGGCGGCGCACACCGAGGCGCAGGTCGACCGGCTGACGGATGCGCTCGCCGCCGCCTGCGCGCCGCGCGCCGCTCCGGGCGCCGCGTGAGCGCGCTCAACGCCGAAGTGACGGGGCAGGGGCGGCGCGATCTCGTGCTGCTGCACGGCTGGGGCATGAACCTGCGGGTCTGGGACGGACTCGCCGCGGCCCTGGCGCGGCGCTTCCGCGTGATCGCCATCGATTTGCCCGGTCACGGCGGCAGCGACTGGGACGCGGCCGCCCAGGCACCCGCGGCGCAGGCGTTTCGCGTGCACGAGACGCTCGCCCCCCTCACCACGCGCTATCACCTCCTCGGCTGGTCGCTCGGCGGCCAGTTCGCGCTCGATCTCGCCGCCGCGCTGCCGGCGGCCGTGGAGCGCCTGGTGCTCGTCGCGACCACGCCGCGCTTTCTCGCCGGCCCGGACTGGCGGCCGGGAGTGAAGGCCGCCGCGCTCGAGAAGCTCGCCGCCGGCGTGCGCGCGGACCCCGCGCGGGCGGTGAGCGGCTTCATCGGGCAGCAGCTGCGCGGCCTCGCGCCGCGCACCGCCGCGCGGGTGCGCGCGCAGCTCGAGGAGGCGCTGCGGCGCGGCGGCATGGCGCTTCCCGAGGCGCTCGCCTGGGGCCTCGAGCGGCTGCGCGTCGGGGACCTGCGCAGCCAGCTGGCGCAGGTGAGGAAACCCGCGCTGGTGATCGCCGGCCGCGACGACCGCATCACGCCGCCCGCGGCCGCGCGCGCCCTCACCGCGGCGCTGCCCAAGGGCCGCTACCGCTCGCTCGCCGGTGCCGGGCACGTGCCGTTCCTCTCGCATCCGGACGCCTTCGCCGGGCTGCTGCGCGGATTCCTGCGTGGCTGAGGGCGGCGAGCCCTTCAGTCTCGACCGGCGGCGGCTGCGCGCCTCGTTCGACCGCGCGAGCGGCAGCTACGAGGCCGCGGCGGCACTGCAGGCGCAGGTGGCCGCGGAGCTGCTCGAGCGCCTCGGCGCCTTCGAGTTCGGGCCGCGCGTGGTGCTCGACCTGGGCGCCGGCACCGGCCGCGTGACGCGCGCCCTGAAACGCCGCTACCGCCGCGCGCTCGTGATCGCGCTCGACATCGCCCCGGGGATGCTGCGCGAGGCGCGCCGTCACCAGGGACTGCTGCGGCGCTTCGCGCGCGTGTGCGCCGACGCCGAGCGGCTGCCGCTCGCGGATGCGAGCGTCGATCTGGTGTACTCGAGCCTGATGCTGCAGTGGTGCGAGCCGCTCGCGCCGGCGCTCGCCGAGGTGCGCCGGGTGCTCAAGCCCTCGGGCTTCTTCGCCTTCAGCACCCTCGGACCCGACACGCTGCGCGAGCTGCGCGCCGCGTGGGCCGCGGTCGATGACTTCAGCCACGTGCACCGCTTTCTCGACGTGCACGACGTCGGCGACGCGCTCGCGCACGCGGGGCTCGCGGAGCCGGTGCTCGACGTCGACCGAGTGACGCTCAGCTACGAGGACACGCTCGGTCTCATGCGCGATCTGAAAGCCATCGGCGCGCACAACGTCACCGCCGGCAGGCCGCGCACGCTCTCGGGCCGCGCACGCCTCGCACGCATGAGCGCGGCCTACGAGCCCTGGCGCCAGGGCGGGCGGCTGCCCGCGACCTACGAGGTCATCTACGGCGCCTGCTGGGGCGGCGCCGGCGCACGCGCGGCGCCCGGGCAGGGGGCCGAAGTGCACATCGCGCCCGCGGCCATCCGCCGCCGCGGCCCGCGGGTCCAGGGGCGGACCCTGGAGGCGTCTCGCAAGTGAGTGCGCGCGGCCTTTTCATCACGGGTACCGACACCGGGGTCGGCAAGACGGTGATCGCCTGCGCGCTCGTGCGCAGCTTCGCCGCGCGCGGCGAGCGGGTCGGTGTCATGAAGCCGATCGCCTCCGGCGCGCAGCGCACGCGCGAGGGGCTGCGGAACGAGGATGCCGTGGCGCTCCTCGCCGCGGCCACGGTGCCCCTCGCCTACGCGCGGGTGAACCCGTATTGCTTCGAGCCGG
>Ga0335073_10008056_pt1 | contig 14766 bp, 13 predicted proteins | sample Lox_Sample_22_FD_207093 | JGI IMG/M metagenome (GOLD analysis project Ga0335073, IMG submission 207093) | Soil microbial communities from Loxahatchee National Wildlife Refuge, Florida, United States - Lox_Sample_2.2 | ecosystem: Environmental > Terrestrial > Soil > Wetlands | place: USA... | reverse complement strand
AGGTACAGGATGCCGACGATGATGGCCACAATGCCGATCACCGCCAGGATGATGATCAGCGGCTTCTTGCTGGTCGACGTGCCGCTGGACACGCTTGCAGAACTCACTGTTTCCTCCTAAGGGGGCCGCGGCGTCACGCGCCACCGGCCATCCTTCTTACCGCCATCGATGACTACCTGCGGCACGGTACTACGGCGGGCCCCGGCGCGGAGGGGTTCCTAAAAGGGACCAAAGTAAAATCTATCCCCTGCCATTCCTGCGAGATCGCAAGAAGTCCCGGACCACATACTCGCCCAGGTTCTCCGGCACCGCGCTGAGCACCCTGCCCCCGTTGCGCCGTGCCACCTCCTCGACGAAGGCGGTCAGCCGCTCATCCTCGGCGAGCATGAACACGTTCATCGTGGCCCGGCGCCTGGTCATCTTGTCCACCTCGGCGAGGGTCAGCTCGAGCGTCTCAGGGGAGGGCGGCCAGTCGAACCAGAACTGCCCGTCCCGGCGCAGGTGGGCAGTTGGCTCGCCGTCGGTGACCACGATCACAACCGGGTTATGTTCGGGCCTGCGGTCGAGGAACCGCCCGGCCAGAATCAGCGCGTGGTGCAGGTTGGTGCCCTGGACCATGTCCCAGCCGAGCCCGGCGAGGTCGGTCTCGCGCAGCTCGCGCGCGTAGTTCGAGAAGCCGATCACCTGGATCGCGTCCTGCGGGTACCTGGTGCGGATCAGCGCGTGCAGCGCCAGCGCGGTCTGCTTGGCCACTCCCCAGGTGCCACGCAGCGCCATCGAGTACGACAGGTCCACGAGCAGGCAGACGGCCGCGGACGTGCGCCGCTCAGTCTCGCCCACCTCGAAGTCGCTGACCGAGAGCCGGACCCGGGCTGGCGCGTCAGGCTCCGATCCAGCCTCGGGCAGACCCGCTCGCAGCAGCGCGTTGCGGACAGTCGTCGGCGCGTCGATCGCCTGCTCGTCGCCGAAACTCCACGGCCGGGTGCTGCCGGTGTACTCGCCGGCCTGCCCCGCGTCGTGCTGGTCGTGGTCGCCGGTGCCGCCCTCCGGCAGATCGGCGAACACCCGGCGCAGCGCGGTGTCGCCCAGCCTGCGCACGGCCTTCGGGGTGAGCTCCAGCTTGCCGTCGGTCCGCTGCAGGTAACCCTGCCGCTCCAGCTCCCGCTCGATCTGGCGCAGCGCCTCCATGTCGTCAACGGCCTGACGGCCGAGCGCGCGCCTGATCGCCTCTTCGTCGATGTCGTCGAGCCTGGCTCCCGGGTAGTCCTGGCGCAGCGCATCCTCGAGTTCGGTCAGGTCGGCGAGCTCGGACAGCGCGGTAGTCGCCTCGCTGAGGCCGAGCGGCATGTCGCCGGTCATCTGCTCGCCCGGCCACCCGTCGAAGTCGATGTCCGGGCGGCGGGCCCGCAGCGCGCCGGACAGCCTGCTCATCTCGGCGGCCAGCCCGGCATCCTCGAGCGTCTGCGCCATCAGCGCGGCCAGCTCGTCGCGCTGGGCGTCGGTGAGCGAGCTGAGCAGCCGCTGCGCCGCCGCCATCCGGCGGACCAGGGAGTCGACGAGCTCGTCGAGGTTGCTGGGCGATTCCGGGAACAGATCCCCGTACTGCTGCATGAAGTCGTCGAAGTCCTGCTGGGTGTGCGTGCCGCGGGCGTCGGCATCGAGCATCTCGTTCAGCGCGGCCATCATGTCCTTGACCCGCTGCATGGCCTCGGGGTCCTGCTGCTGCAGGCTCTGCTTCATCCCGCGGAACTGGCTGTCCAGCACCTCACGGCGCAGCAGGTCCTTCAGCTTCTCGAAGGTCTCCCTGGCCGCATTGCTCCGCCAGTCGTAGTTGTCGAGCCGCCTGATCGCTCGTGCCGTGTCCCGCGGCAGCTCGTCGAGCTCGGCCTCGCGCAGCCTGGCCTCGTCGGCGGGATCCGGGAACAGCTCGGCGCGCTCCTGCCCGATGGCGGTGTCCAGCAGCGCTCGGGCCTGCTCCAGGATTCCGTCGAGCCTGCCCCGGTCGCGCAGCTCGCGCTGGCGCTCGCGGACCCGGCGGAGCAGGTCGTCCAGGCCCTTGTGGCCGGACATGCCGCGGCGCATCAGGTCCCGCAGCGCGCTGGCCGGATCGGATCCGTCCAGCACCGAGTCGCCGAGCTCATCCACGGCGCCGCGCACGTCATACGGCGGCTCGAGCGGGTCGGGCCCGTCGTGGTAGGGGCCGTACCGGTAACCATTCCTTGCTGCCGCCACGCTCGCCTCCTCATCCAATGCCGCTGGGCTGGCGGGGCCAGCGGTGAGCGTTGCGTTAAGGCCCGTCTTTTAGGTCCGGTAGACCGTGCCGCCGTCGATCTCGTCCTTGGAGAGCCTGCGCATGAGGTACAGACCCTCCATCGCGAACTCGAGCGCCGCCGCCGCCTGGCCGAACGATTCGCCGCCATCCATGGACAGCCGTTCCATGATCTTCGCGAGCCCGGGGACGTCCCCGATCCTGCGGAGCAGGTCGTCGGCCGGGACCAGCTCACCGGACTCCACGCTGCCGCCTTCGGTGAACTTCGCCAGCAGGCCGGTCATGTCGGCGCTGCCGAGCGAGGCGCGGAAGGTCTCGGCGATCGCGCGCCGTAGCAGGTGATCGAGCACTTCCTGCTCCCGGCCCTCCTCGCTGACCTCGAACTCGACCTTGCCGCGCAGCGTGCTCACCACGGCAGGAAGGTCGCAGACCCTGGCGACCGGCTGGCGCTCGCCGGTGATTGCCGCGCGCCGCACCGCCGACGCCGACACGGCCTCGGCCGCGGCGATCGCGAATCGCGCCGACACTCCTGACCGCGCGTCCACGGTGGGCGAGGACCGGACCAGGCGGGTGAACCTCGCGATCACCTCGATGAGGTGCTCGGGCAGCACCGCGCCGGGCTCCTGGCCGTCCCAGGCGATCTCCGCCTCCTGGCGGATCAGCGCGAGCTCGGCGTCCAGCGACATCGGGTAGTGGGTGCGGATCTCGGCGCCGAACCGGTCCTTCAGCGGGGTGATGATCCGGCCGCGGTTGGTGTAGTCCTCCGGGTTGGCGCTCGCCACCAGGACCAGGTCGAGCGGCAGCCGCAGCGCATAGCCGCGGACGCCGATGTCGCGTTCCTCGAGCACGTTGAGCAGGGACACCTGGATCCGCTCCGCCAGGTCGGGGAGCTCGTTCAGGCAGAACACGCCCCGGTTCGTCCGGGGCAGCAGGCCGAAGTGGATCGTCTCGGGGTCGCCGAGCGTCCGGCCCTCGGCCACCTTGACCGGGTCGATGTCGCCGATCAGGTCGCCCACGCTGGTGTCCGGGGTCGCGAGCTTCTCGCCGTACCTGTCGTCGCGGCCTCGCCACGTGATGGCCAGGTCGTCGCCCTGCTCGGCGGCCAGCCGGCGGCACCGGGCGCAGACCGGGGCGTACGGATGGTCATTGATCTCGCAGCCGTCAACCACCGGCGTCCACTCGTCGAGCAGCCCGGTCAGCGTCCGGATCAGCCGGGTCTTGCCCTGGCCGCGCTCGCCGAGCAGGATCACGTCGTGCCCGGCGATGATGGCCCGCTCCAGGTGCGGCAGCACGGTCTGGCCGAAGCCGACGATTCCGGGAAAGGCATCGTCGCCGGTACGCAACCGGGCTAGCAGGTTCCGCCGGATTTCCTCTTTGACCGTGGTGTACTCGTGACCACTGGCGCGGAGTTCGCCTAGTGTCGTGGCCGCGGGGGATGCTGACTGGGTTGCCGCCGCGGTGGGCTGGCTCTGTCGCTGCACCCTTCGACACTATGTGCATGTCGGCGTGATGCGCATCTCGGGAGACTGGGCGTGGACGAGACGAGCCCGGCACTTGCCGTCGATATCGGCGGCACCAAGCTGGCCGTCGGCGTGGTCGAGACCGGCGGCAGGCCGGCCACCTGGGCGCAGGTTCCGACACCCCATGACGTGGACGCCGAGCAGCTGTGGCGCACCGTGGAGGCCCTGGTCGACCGGGTGCTCGACGAGGCCGGGCTCACCGCTCCCGCCTTGCTGTCCGGCGTTGGCGCCGGGTGCGGAGGCCCGATGGAGTGGCCGGCCGGGGTCGTGTCGCCGCTCTACATCCCCGCCTGGCGCGCGTTCCCGCTGCGCCTCCGGCTGCGGGAGCGGCTTCCCGGCATCCCGGTCCGGGTGCACAACGACGCGATCTGCCTGACGCTCGGCGAGCACTGGCGGGGGGCTGGCCGGGGCAAGGGCAACGTGATGGGCATCGTCGTGTCGACCGGGGTCGGCGGCGGCCTGATCCTGGATGGCCGGGTCATCGAGGGCGCCTCCGGCAACGCCGGCCACATCGGGCACGTCGTCGTCGACCCGGACGACGGGCCGGTGTGCGAGTGCGGCGCGCGCGGATGCGCCGCGGCGATCGCGCGAGGTCCTGCGCTCGCGGCCTGGGCGCAGGGCCAGGGCTGGCGGCCGGATCAGCCGGACGCCACGGCCAGGGACCTGGCCGACGATGCCGCGCAGGGCCATCCGGTCGCCCGCGCCGCGCTGCGCCGGGCGGGACGGGCCCTCGGCATCGCGATCGCGTCAGCCACGTACCTGTGCGATCTCGAGGTCGTGTCGGTCGGCGGCGGTCTCTCGCAGGTGGGCGCGATGCTGTTCGAGCCGCTGCAGGAGTCGCTGCGAGCGCACGCCAAGCTCGCGTTCGCGCGCCGGGTCAGCGTGGTGCCAGCGGCGCTCGGCCAGAGCGCCGGCCTCGTCGGCGCCGCCGCGCTCATCCTGGCCGGTGACCGCTACTGGACCGGCGACTGAGCGCCCGGTGCGAGACTTCAGAACATGACAACGACGTCGGCCCGGCCTCAAGCAGAGGACGTCACCGCGGCGCGGAAGATCTTCAGCGGGATCCTGCTGGAGACTCCGCTGCTTCACTCGCGGGTGCTTTCCGAGCGGATCGGCGGCCCCGTGTACCTGAAGTGCGAGAACCTGCAGCGCACCGGATCGTTCAAGGCCCGCGGCGCCTACCTGCGCATCGCCCGGCTGTCGGACGCGGAACGGGGCCGCGGCGTGATCGCGGCGAGCGCCGGCAACCACAGCCAGGGCGTCGCGTTCGCGGCCACCCTGCTCGGCGCCAAGGCGACGGTGGTCATGCCCGAGGGCGCGCCACTGCCCAAGATCGAGGCCACCAAGGGATACGGGGCCGACGTCGTGCTGCACGGCAGCACCGTGGAGCAGGCGCTGGCCCGGGCCAACGAGCTCGCGGCCGAGCGCGGGTCGACCTTCATCCATCCGTTCGAGCACCCGGATGTCCTGATCGGCCAGGGCACCGTCGGCCTGGAGATCATCGAGCAGTGCCCGGGTGTGCGCACGATCGTGGTCCCCGTCGGCGGTGGCGGCCTGGCTTCCGGCGTCGCGGTCGCGGCGAAGGGCACTGGCGCTGGCAGCGCCGGCCACCAGATCAGGGTCATCGGCGTGCAGGCCGAAGCCGTCGCCCCGTTCCCGGCGTCGTTCGCGGCTGGGCACCCAGTCGCCGTGGCTGCCGGGCCGACGATGGCCGACGGCATCGCCGTGGCCAGGCCGGGTGAGCTGGCGTTCGAGGTGCTGTCGGCCCTGGCGGACCGGATCGTGACCGTGTCCGAGGAAAGCCTGTCCCGTGCCCTGCTCCTGTGCCTGGAGCGGGCCAAGCAGGTCGTAGAGCCAGCCGGGGCCGCGGCCGTGGCCGCGCTGCTCGAGCACCCCCGTGCCGTGGAGCCGCCGGTCGTCGCCGTGCTCTCGGGCGGCAACATCGACCCGCTGCTGCTCTCGAAAGTCCTGCGGCACGGGCTGGCCGCGGCCGGCCGCTACCTGACGTTCCGCTGCCGCCTGCCCGACCGCCCCGGTGCGCTGGCCACCCTGCTCGCCGAGGTCGCCGGGCTCGGCGCCAACGTGCTCGACGTCGTGCACGAGCGCGTCACGCCTGGCCTGCACGTCGACGAGGTGGAGGTGCTCCTGCAGGTGGAGACTCGCGGCCCAGCACACTGCGACAGCCTCATTGCAGCGCTGCGCGCGTCCGGGTACAAGCTGCAGTTCAGCTGAGTCTCGTCGCGGTCGCGGTCAGGTCGGGTATCCGCCATACGGGTACCCGCCGGGCGGCTGAGCGCCGGCCTGGGCGTACGCAGCCGCGTTCGGACCCCGCGTCTTGACGACCACGGTCTTTGCTGCCTTGTCGTGCAGACACTGCCGCTGCCGGTCCCACAGCAGCCACAGCTCGTTGATCAGGGCGAAGAGACCGCCAACGAACGGAACGATGGGAGGCAGTGCGAACACGGCGGCGCGGATGCCCGCGGCACCGCCGCTGATCTTGGACCGGCCGCTGGCGGTCACGACCCTCGTGCCGAGCGCGCGCTTGCCGATCGTCCGGCCCCACAGCCCGTGCTGCACCCAGTCGTAGACGAACATGATCAGGGCGCTGGCGAGGCCCGCCAGGAACAGGCCGCCGAACAAGTGGCCGCCAGCACTGGCGACCGCCGTCTGCGCCGCCGGGGTGTTGAGGTTCCCGTAATGGCTGGTGATCGAGCGGAGACGGTTGACGTACGTGGTGAAGGCGGGAATCCACAGCGGGCTGGTCAGCACGCCAACGATGACCCAGTCGATCATCTGGCCCAGCAGCCGCTGCCACCATTCGGCCAGGGTCGGATCCTTTGCAGGCCCGTACTGCCCGGGCCCGTACTGATAGCCGCCTCCCGGATACGGCTGATAGGGCGAGCCGTACGGCTGCGGATACCCGGGCTGCCCGTAGCCCGGCTGTGCATATCCCGGCTGACCGTACCCGGGCTGGGGCTGGGTGCCGTACCCGGGCTGGGGCTGGGTGCCGTACCCGGGCTGGGGCTGGGTGCCGTACCCGGGCTGGGGCTGGGTGCCGTACCCGGGCTGGGGCTGGGTGCCGTATTCAGGCTGAGGCCCGGGCTGAGGCTGGCCCGGATATCCCGGCTGGGTCTGGCCAGCTTCGTTCCCGGGCTGGGGCTGAGGGCTGCCTCCCGGCTGGGACTGCGGCCCTGTGGTCCCCTGGTACCAGGGACGGGCGGGCTGCTCGTCGGGCGGCTGCGCTGCACCGGGCGAGTCGCCAGGTCCCTGTTCGGGCTCGTCCTGGGACTGCGTCATGCGGGCTATGATGCCCCATTTCTCGCCAGCGGGCCCACTCCCATTCGCGGCACGCCGCGAGTCAGCCCATCCTTTTCACGTGGCCAGCCCGGCGGCCCCGGGCCAGCGGTTGCCTCAGAGGTTTCCGCGCCGTGACTGCTCGCGTTCGATGGCTTCAAACAGGGCCTTGAAGTTGCCCTTGCCAAATCCCTGCGATCCGTGCCGCTCGATTAGCTCGAAGAACACCGTTGGCCGGTCCTGAACTGGCTTGGTGAAGATCTGCAGCAGATAGCCGTCCTCGTCGCGGTCCGCAAGGATCCCTAGTTCGCGCAGTTCGTCCAGCGGGATCCGGGTATCGCCTACCCACTCACCGAGGGTGTCGTAGTAGCTGTCGGGGGTGTCAAGGAAGTCCAGGCTCGCGGCACGCATGCCGCGGACAGCGGCGACGATGTCATCACATGCCAGCGCGATGTGCTGGACGCCCGGGCCACCGTAGAACTCCAGGTACTCGTCGATCTGTGACTTGTTCTTGCCGACCGCGGGCTCATTGATCGGGAACTTGACCTTTCGGGATCCGTCCGCAACCACCTTGCTCATCAGCGCCGAGTACTCGGTGGCGATGTCGTCGCCGACGAATTCCTTCATGTTGCTGAAGCCCATGACCTGCCGGTAGAAGCCCACCCAGTCGTCCATTTTGCCGAGTTCCACGTTGCCGACGCAGTGGTCGATCTCGGTGAAGAAAGGTCTGGCGGGCGGGGCGGCGAGCGGGCCGACGGCCTCATAGCCCGGCAGGTAAGGACCGCTGTAATTGGCGCGCTCGACCAGCGTGTGCCTGGTTTCGCCGAAGGCGCCGATCGACGCGAGCACGACCTTGCCGAAGGAGTCCTCGAAGACCTCGGGCTCGGCCAGGCCGGTGGCGCCGTGTGCGGTCGCATACGCGTAGGCAGCCTCTGCCGACGGCACCCCGATGGCCAGGTCGACCACGCCGTCGCCGTGCGCCGCGACGTGCTTGCCGAGTGCCGTGCCGGCCTGCACCGGCCCGCGGAACACGAAGCGGGCGGTCCCAGACTCAAGCACGTAGGCGGCCTCCTCACGGCAGCCGGTCTCCGGCCCGCGGTAGGCGACGCACTGCATGCCGAACGCCGTCGAATAGAAGTGCGCGGCCTGCCTGGCGTTCCCGACCGCGAAGACCACGGCATCCATGCCGGTGACGGGGAACTCGTCCGGCGAGGTCACCGTTTCCTGCTGCACCTGCGCTGCCATAACCGCCTCCCGCCGTCGTGCGCTGCCCGCATCCCACCGAGTTACAGGCAGGATCAGCCCTGGAGGTCAAGATGTGCAACTGTCGATTGAATCTATGGTCAACTTGTATAGTCATTGCGCGGTGGCGCGCTATTCACTGAACACGATGCGCGCCGATGGGGGTACCTGATGCTCGACGAGCTGGATGCGGGGCTCATCGATCTGCTTGCGGCGGAGCCGAGGGTGGGGGTGCTTGAGGCCTCACGGCGGCTCGGCGTGGCCAGGGGGACGGTGCAGGCCCGCCTGGACCGGCTGCGGGACCGCGGCGTCATCACCGGTTACGGTCCCGACGTCGATCCCGCTGCGCTTGGCTTCCGGGTCACCGCGTTCGTGACCCTGGAGATCCGCCAGGCAGGCGGGCACGACCCGGTCACGGCGACTCTCGCGATGATCCCCGAGGTGCTGGAGGCGCACACGATCACCGGTCAGGGTGACATGCTCTGCCGGGTCGTCGCACGTGACAACGCCGACCTGCAGCGGGTCATCGACGCGATCGTCGACGTGCCCGGCGTGGTGCGCACGTCCACGGTTATCGCCCTGGCCGCCCCCATCGCCTACCGCATCCTCCCCCTGGTCCGCGCCGCCGCCACCTAGCGGTATCGGGTGGTTCGGCCCGGTTGTAGGAGCCAACGTCCTCGACTTCTCACGGTTTCGGTAACGGCAATTCCGGCATTTCGCCCTACAAAATGACTGGACCGCGTGAAGAGTTGAATCACCGATCTTGGTTTGAGGCCAATGTGACAGAAGCGACGGGTGAGGCTCGGTGCAGCGGCGCGGCCGGGCCGGGTGGCGCGGGTGCGGTAACTGAGCCGGCGCGGGTGCGGGGTGAGGCGGCGCGGGCGCGGGGTGAGCCGGCGCGGGTGCGGTAACTGAGCCGGCGCGGTGCGCGGGATGAGCCGGCGCGGGTGCGGTAACTGAGCCGGCGTGGGCGCGGGGTGAGCCGGCGCGGGTGCGGGGTGAGCCGGCGCTGGTGCGGGGTAGGCGGCGCGGGTGCGGTAACTGAGCCGGCGCGGTGCGCGGGGTGAGGCGGCGCGGGCGCGGGGTGAGCCGGCGCGGGTGCGGTAACTGAGCCGGCGCGGGCGGGGGGCTGGGTGTCGCGAGACGCGGGCGCTGGGGTGTTGCGGGGACCGGCGCTTGGATGTGCGGGTGGTCGAGGCGCGCTAGCTGGGATCGGCGGGGCTTCCCTCGGGGGGCTCGGCTAGCTCGGAGGCGATGCTGAACACCGCTGAGCACAACTCCTGACGGTCCTTCACCTGGTCGGCGAAGAACATCCAGCCCACGCTTACCGCGCCGAGCGCCATCGTGGCACGGAGCCGGTGCTGCAGGTCGGCGCCGGGCTCGGTGAGTGCCTCGGCGAGGCCGCTCATCCTCTCCTTGAAAACCTCGCCACGCTTCTTCTCACCGGCCAGGCTGTTCATGGCCGCCTGGTTGTGCTGCAGCATGCGGAACACCCCGCTGCCCTCGGCGACGATCTTCACGTACCTGTTGAGGACCTCGGCGCGTGTTGCGGCGGACCGCGGCTGGGTCTTGGCCCAGGCAATGACGGCGTCGATCTGGCCGAAGTAGTCCTCGGCCAGGCTGCGGACGATGTCTTCCTTGGACTTGAAGTGGTAATACAGGGCCGCCTTGGTGACGTCGAGCCGCTCGGCGATCTCGCGCAGCGAGGTCTTGTCGTACCCCTGCTCCGCGAACAGCTCCAGGGCCACCTTCTGGATGCGCGCGCGCGTGTCGCTGCGGCGCGCGTCGTGGTGCGGATCGTGACCGCCCGCGTGTTCTATGTCGATGCGCGCTGCCTCGCCGGACGCCAGGTCGGCGACCGCGATCGTGCTGCGCTGCTGCTCGTTGCTTGTCACTGAAGTCCACGCTTCTGTAGTGGATGTCGCCCCAGCCAATTAACTTGACGGCCGGTTAGTTAGCAGCATACGGTTACTTCCGTAAAGATGCTAGCCGGTCGGCAAGTAGGTTGAGAAGTGCCAGACGGTGCACGATCGCGGAAGGAGCCGGGCACGATGGCGGAGACGCAGGCGGGGGCGGTGGCCGCACCCAGCGGGCCGAAGCGCGAGATCCTGATCGTGCTGCCTGGGCTGCTGCTCGCGCTGATCGTCGCCATGCTCGACCAGACGGTCGTCTCGACCGCGCTGCCGCGCATCGTCGGCGACCTCGGCGGGGTGACCCACCTGTCCTGGGTGGTTACCTCCTACATCCTCGCCTCCACGATCACCACGCCGCTCTACGGCAAGCTCGGTGACCTCTACGGCCGCAAGCGCTGGCTGATGACCGCGATCGTGATCTTCCTGGCCGGGTCCGCGCTGTCCGGGCTCTCCCAGTCGATGGACCAGCTGATCCTGTTCCGGGCGCTGCAGGGCCTCGGCGCCGGCGGCCTGATGGTCGGCGTGATCGCCACCATCGGCGACATGGTCTCGCCCCGGGAGCGCGGCCAGTACATGGGTTACATGATGGCCTCGATGATGCTGGCCATGATCGCCGGCCCGCTGGTCGGCGGCTACATCACCGACGACCTGTCCTGGCGCTGGATCTTCTACATCAACATGCCGGTCGGCGGGGCGGCGCTGATCTACCTGTTCCTCACCCTGCACCTGCCATACAAAAAGGTCGAGCACAAGATCGACTACCTGGGCGCCTTGACGCTGGCCATCGCGGCCACCGCGATCGTGCTGCTGACCACCTGGGGCGGGACCGAGTACGCATGGAAGTCCGCGCAGATCATCGGCCTCGGCGCGATTGCCGTCGTCGCCGCCGGATTGTTCCTGTGGATCCAGACCCGGGCCGCCGAGCCGGTGCTGCCGCTGCACGTGTTCCGCAACCGCAACTTCTCGGTCGCGACCGCGATGAGCTTCCTGCTCGGCATGGCGATGCTCGGCGCGCTCACCTTCCTGCCGCTCTACCAGCAGACCGTGCAGCACCTGTCCGCTGTCGGCAGCGGCCTGATGCTGATCCCGATGATGCTCGGCGTGACCACCACGTCGCTGATCGGCGGGTTCGTGATGACGCGCACCGGCCGGTACCGGTTCATGCCGATCGTCGGCGGCGCGATCATGTCGGTCGCCATGTTCCTGCTGACCGGCCTGCACTCGGATACCAGCCTGCTCGTGTCGGGCCTTTTCTACGTCGTACTCGGCATCGGCATGGGCTTCCTGATGCAGATCACGTCCGTGATCGTGCAGAACAGCGTGCAGCCGAAGGACATCGGCGTGGCCAGCAGCTCGCGCACGTTCTTCCAGCAGATCGGCAGCTCGATCGGTGTGGCCCTGTTCGGCGCGATCTTCGCCCGGCGGCTCACCGAGAGCCTGACCAAGCAGCTCCCGGGCGTGCGCCTGAACGCGGCGGGCGGCCAGCTCGACCCGGTCACGGTCAACCACCTGCCGGCCACGGTCAAGCACGACGTGTTCTTCGCGATCTCGCACGCGATCGACGGCGTGTTCGTCTGGGCGGTGCCAGCGGCCATCCTGGTCTTCATCCTGGCCTGGTTCATCAAGGAGGTGCCGCTGCGCAGCAGCGCAACGCCGCCCCCGGCCGAGACCCCGGCCAGCGAGCCAGAGTTCGCGCCCGATCCCGTTCCGTAAAACAAACCGCGGCGGCTTCCGGTCAGTCAGCCGGAAGCCGCCGCGAAAGCTTGCGTCAGGCCCCCACGTAGGGGACGGCCTCGAGAATCTCGACCGTGTTGCTGCGCCCGTTGGGCAGCGTGTACGTCGCGCTCTCCCCGATCTTCTTCCCGGTGATCGCGGCGCCCAGCGGCGACTTGGGCGAATACACGTCGATCGGCGCGCCGCTCTCCTCGCGTGACGCAAGGAGGAACGTCACTTCCTCGTCGTCCTTCGCAAACCGGACGGTGACGGTCATACCGGGGCCTACCACGCCATCGGTGCGCGGCGGATCACCGACCCGGGAGGTGTCCAGGATGTGCATGAGCTGGAGAATCCGGCCCTCGTTCTTCCCCTGCTCTTCCTTGGCGGCGTGGTAGCCGCCGTTTTCGCGGAGGTCGCCTTCTTCGCGGGCGGCCTCGATCTTCTTGGCGATCTCCGTGCGCCCAACCCCGGTGAGGTGGTCCAGCTCCGCCTTGAGCCGGTCATACGCCTCCTGGGTGAGCCAGGTGACGGTGTCATCGCGGGTTTCGGTCACGAGAACTCCTATGGTGGGAGCGGAACTTGGGTTCCGCCGGGTCCTGGATGGGCCCTGGGGGTAATCCTTCGAGGTTAACAAGGCTCCGCAAGTACGTCGCGCCTGTCAATGTTCGGTTCGGATCGTCCCTGGGCGGCTCAGGGCCCGGGGACCGTATGAACTGACTGCTAACACCACGGGAAGGGAATGCCTTCCCGGCGCAGGCTTGTTGTGTAGCACAATGATCTGTCGGCGTCGCTTCGATGCGGACGCGTGAGCCCGGCGGGGGCAGCGGCGTCGTGCCTGGCTCGCCCACCAATCATCCCAGAAGGGGACGTTTTTGTCTGCCGTGACCACCGATCCCGCAAGGGCGGGCGTTGGGCCGACCACCGGGGCCGAACAGGCCGATGACGCCGCGCCGCGGCCCAGCGCGCCGCTGCGGCTGATGGCCGTGCACGCGCACCCGGACGACGAGTCGAGCAAGGGCGCGGCGACCATGGCGCGCTACGCACGCGAGGGTGTGGACGTCCTGGTCGCCACCATGACCGGCGGCGAGCGGGGCGACATCCTGAACAAGGCGATGGAGCGGCCCGAGATCCGTGCCAACCTCGCCGCGGTGCGCCGTGCCGAGATGGCGCGGGCGCGCGAGATCCTCGGCGTCCGGCAGGAGTTCCTCGGATTCACCGACTCCGGGCTGCCCGAGGGCGACCCGCTGCCGCCGCTGCCCGAGGGATGCTTCGCGCTGCAGCCGCTGGAGGTGGCGGCGCGGCCGCTGGTGCGCGCGGTCAGGGAGTTCCGGCCGCAGGTGATCCTGGCCTACGACGAGAACGGCGGCTACCCGCACCCGGACCACGTCAAGAGCCACGAGGTGGCGATCGAGGCGTTCGAGGCGGCCGGTGACCCGGACCGCTACCCGGACTGTGGCGAGCCGTGGCAGCCGGCCAAGCTCTACTACTTCGCCACGTTCCACAAGGACCGGCTGATGGCGCTGCACGAGGAGCTGCTGCGGCGCGGCCTGGAGTCGCCGTACGGCGAGCGGCTATCCGAATGGGTGGACAACCCCGACCACCCGCCGCTGGAGATAACCACGAGGGTGCCCTGCGCCGACTTCTTCGAGGTCCGTGACCAGGCGCTGCTCGCCCACGCCACCCAGATCGACCCGGAGGGCGGCTGGTTCGCGTGCCCGCGTGAGGTGCAGCGGGCGGCCTGGCCCACCGAGGATTTCCACCTGGCCAGGTCGATGGTGGATACTGACATTCCGGAAGACGACCTGTTCGCCGGCGTGCGCGAGAGCGTGGCGGCCGAGCGGTGACGATTGAGGTGAGCCGATGACGACGCTGGCGGCCTCGGCCAGCAGTTCCGCGGCGCCGGGCACGCTCGCGTTCCTCATCGTGTTCGGCATGGCCGTCATCCTTGTCCTCCTGTTCCGCTCGATGAGCAAGCAGCTGCGCAAGGTCGACGCCAAGGCACGGGAGCAGAACGCGGCCAAGGAGCCGGCCCGCGCCGGGGACCTACCCAAGGACTCTTGAGCCCAGCTGCAGCCCGTAGGCGAGCAGCGTGAGGCCGGGGGCCGGCGACCAGTCGCGGCCGGGCAGCCGGTGAAAGCCGGCCCGCTCGTACAGCCGCCGCGCCGCCAGCATCTCGGGCTGCGTGAGCAGCACCAGGTGGCGGACGCCACAGCGCGCCGCACGCTCGATCACGGCCTGCAGCAGCGCGCCGCCGGTGCCCTTGCCCTGGCCGTCCGGGGCCACCGCCAGCGCCCTGATCTCGGCCTCGCCCGGCCCGGCCACCACCTGGCCCTCGGATCGCAGCATGACGGTGCCGACGATCTTTCCTCCGTCAACCGCGACCAGCACCGTGCCGTCGCCGTCGCTGCCCAGTTCCCGCAGCACCGGCGCGTACCCGGACCCCGGGGACAGAAACCCGGCGTCGGTGTACGCGGTCACCCGGATCTCGCCCACCTCCGCGAGCTCACCGGGCAGCGCGTCACGAACGATCACAGTCGCTCCTTCGAGTTCCCGGAACGCGCCGACCCGTGCTCAGTCCGCCGACCGCCCGCTGCCTGGTGCGCCGCGCGCACGCACCGCGGGACGCGCCTGTCCGGCGCTCGTCGGCGGTTAGCCGTAGGCTAATGGGCAAACGGTTGCCGGTCATACGCGACCGATGTCTTGGAGGGGCTGATCGACTGTGCCAGAGCGGGGTGCAGCGGGCCAGCAGGTTCAGGAGGTTCCTGCGGCCAGCGTCCCAGAAGGTGCGTGGCTGCTGGACGTGCGCGAAAAC
>Ga0335073_10008054_pt1 | contig 14767 bp, 10 predicted proteins | sample Lox_Sample_22_FD_207093 | JGI IMG/M metagenome (GOLD analysis project Ga0335073, IMG submission 207093) | Soil microbial communities from Loxahatchee National Wildlife Refuge, Florida, United States - Lox_Sample_2.2 | ecosystem: Environmental > Terrestrial > Soil > Wetlands | place: USA... | reverse complement strand
CGGCCGACAGCGCCGTCGTGCGAGCCGGGGCCAGATCCGCGATCGCCTGCCGCAGCCCGGCTGCGTCCAGGCCGAAGGCAACGGCGCCTGCCAGGAACCCGGCAAGCACGTCGTCCCCGCTCGGCGTGAGCCCCGGACCGCTGCCGAGCAGGCGCGCTGCGACCGTGGCACTGGCTTCGTAGTCGCGAGCAGCGTCGGCCAGGCCGGCCGCCGCCCGGCTGTCGATGCCGGTATCCGCGCCACTGAGCCCCAAACCACTGAGCCCCAAACCACTGAGCCCCAAACCACTGAGCCCCAAACCACTGAGCCCAGCACCGCCCAGCATTGCGCGCATCGTCACTGCGCGTACCGCCGCAAGCGCGCTGGCTGCAACCTCGCCCCGGGCGGGCCGAACCGGTGCCCATTCCCGGACCGCACGTACGACTACGAGGCCGGCCGGCCCCAGCCAGGTCACCGCATTGTCGCCGATCATGAAGCTGGCGGACCGGGCCGCCCGCGGTGCGAGTGTCGTCAGGGGCACCTCCGCGGCCGTAGTCGCTAGCAGCAAGCCGCATGGCAGCCGGACTGCGTCATGGCAGAGGACCACCAGGACGCCCGGCTGACCAGTGGCCTTCAGGTAAAGCGCGCCCCGGCTAAGGCCTAGCAACTCCGCCGGCCGAGCGGGCCCGGCGAGCATGGGCCGCAGGGCGCTGCTGGCCGCTGCCACGTACATCACATCTCGCCATCCGGTAGCCGAAGATGATTTCGGTTATGCCTCCGGCAGCGTACCGTCACGCTATGGACGTAACGGCTAGGTCGGGCGCAACGTGAAGCCACGACCGCTGGGCTATGCCCGGCCGCAGTCCGTGACCGAGGCGCTGGCCGCGCTGGCAGTGCCGGACGTGGAAGCAAAGGTGCTGGCCGGCGGCCAGTCCCTGGTCCCGCTGATGTCCCTGCGACTGGCTGCGCCAGACCTTCTGGTGGACATCAACCGCCTGAGCGAGCTCAGCTATGTGGCGGTCGCCGATGGTCAGGTGCGGGTCGGCGCGCTCGCCCGGCACGCGGACGTGCTGGCAAGCGAGGCGGCAGCAGCCGCGCAGCCACTGCTGCGCAAAGCACTTCGGTTCGTCGCGCACCCCGCCATCCGCAACCGCGGCACAACCGTCGGAAGCATCGTCCACGCTGACCCGGCCGGCGAGATGCCTGCGGTCCTGGCGCTGCTCGCAGGCACCGTGGTCGTCGCCAGCACGGCGGGCCGGCGATCGATCCCGGCCAGCGAGTTCTTCCTCGGACCGCTGGAGTCGGCCGTCCAGCCCGGCGAGCTCGCCACCGAGGTGCAGTTCCCGGTGCTTTCCGGGCCCGCCGCAGGGACCGGGTTCAGCGAGGTCAGCCGACGGCGCGGCGACTACGCGGTCTGCGGCGTGGCCGCAATAGCGTGGCTTGGAGCCGACGGCCGTATCGGCGGCGCGAAGGCCGCATACCTGTCGGTGGCGCCCTCCCCCGTCGTCCTGGATCTCACCGAGGCCGTCGCGGCCAGGCCAGCCGACGACGTGTTGTTTCCGGCCGCCGCGAGCCTCGTTCGTGCGCGGCTTGAACCCGAGTCCGACATCCACGCAACGGCGGGCTACCGCCGCCAGCTGGCCGGGGTTCTGACCGAGCGGGCGCTCGTCGAGGCGCTCGCGCAAGCGCGGGAAGCGGTAACGGCATGAGTCCCCCCGACGAACTGCACCGTGTTGAAATGCGCGGGGCCAAACTGCACGGGGAGGAACTGCATGAGGTCCGCCTGATCGTGAACGGCGCGGCGCGCACGGCGCATGTGCCCGCTCGCCGGCTCCTGTCCGACTGCATCCGGCACGACCTGCGCCTGACCGGCACGCATGTGGGCTGCGAGCACGGGGTCTGCGGCGCCTGCACGATCCTGCTTGACGGGGCTCCGGTGCGATCCTGCCTGCTGCTGGCAGTCAGTGCCGACGGCGCGGCCATCACCACGATCGAGGGCCTGGCAGAGCCCGATGGCGCGCTGTCACCGGTGCAGCAGGCGTTCTCCGAATGTCACGGCCTCCAGTGCGGCTTCTGCACTCCCGGTTTCCTGACCACGGTCACCGCGGGACTGCGGGCTGTTCCGGACCCCGATGACGAGCAGGCGCGCGAGATGATCGCCGGAAACCTCTGCCGGTGCACGGGCTACCAGAACATCCTGGCCTCCGTGCACCGGGCAGCGGAGATCACGCGCGACCGACCTTCGCGCGTGGCGAGCCGGGAAGCGGCGGCAACACCCGCGGGGCCGGCATGAGCTCGCTGTTCGGCGCCCGCGTGCAGCGGGTCGAAGACGACCGGCTGATCCGCGGCCGCGGAGCCTATCTCGACGACCTCGGCGCGGACGCGCTCGCCGCCGCGTTCGTGCGCAGCCCCCTCGCGCATGCGCGAATCACCGACATCGACGTCAGCCGCGCGCTGGAAGTGCCCGGCCTAGTCGCGATCTACACCTACCAGGACCTGCCGGCCCGGCTGGCCGAACCCCTTCCGCTGCTGATCCCGCATCCGGCGCTCACGCATGGCCGGACACCGTATCCGCTGGCCAACGGCGAGGTTAACCACGTCGGCGAGGCGGTGGCCATGGTGGTGGCGGCCGACCGGTACCTGGCCGAGGACGCCGCCGACCTGATCGATGTCAGCTACGAGCCCCTGCCCGCAGTGGTGGGCCTCGATGCCGCCAGGGCAGCCGTGCACCTCGTGCACGATGACGTGCCAGGCAACCGGGCCGCTAACGCGGTTCAGGAGCACGGCAACACCGCGGCCGCCATCCGGGCGGCTCCTCATGTGCTGGAACTCGACCTGGAAATCGAGCGGTCGGCCTCCACCCCGCTGGAAGGCCGCGGCGTGCTGGCCCAGTGGGACGAGCAGCAGCAGCGCCTGGTGCTGTGGACATCTACCCAGACCTCGACGGGTGTTCGAGCCGCCGTCGCGGCAAAACTGAGCCTGGACCTGACTCAGGTCGACGTCATCACGCCAGACGTCGGCGGCGGCTTCGGGGTAAAGATCGTGCATCCGTGGCCTGAAGAGGTGCTCGTACCCTGGGCCGCCCGGCTGCTCGGCAGGCCGGTGAAGTTCACCGAGGACAGGCGCGAGCATTTCATCGCCAGCGCGCACGAGCGCGGGCAGCAGCATCACGTAGTCGTCGGCTACGACGTCGAGGGCCGCATACTCGGCCTCGACGTTCGGTTCTGGCATGACAATGGCGCGTACGTGCCTTACGGCCTCATCGTGCCAATCGTCACCTCGACCCAGCTCCTCGGGCCATATAAGCCGGCCACCTACCGGGTGGAGTTCGATTCGCTGTACACCAACACCGTGCTCGTCACCCCATACCGGGGGGCGGGGCGGCCGCAAGGCTGCTTCGTGATGGAGCGGACCATCGACGCGATCGCCGCGGCACTAGGGCTGGACCGGACCCTGGTGCGCGAGCGCAACTTCATCCAGCCCGGTGAGATGCCTTACGACCAGGGGCTGATCTTTCAGGATGGCCGCCCGCTCATCTACGATTCCGGCGACTACCCGGCCATGCTCACCAAGATCAAGGACATGATCGGCTGGGACAAGTTCGGCTCGCTCCAGGACGCGGCGGCGGCCGAAGGCCGGCGTATCGGCATCGGCCTAGCCTGCTACGTCGAAGGCACAGGCGTCGGCCCGTACGAGGGCGGCCATGTCATGGTGGAGACGTCCGGGAAGGTCAAGGTCGCCACCGGCCTGACAAGCCAGGGGCAGGGCCACCAGACCATGCTGGCGCAGCTTGTCGCTGACGAGCTTGGCGTGCCGATCGCGGACGTCGAGGTCGTCACTGGTGACACCAGGCGCTTCGGCTACGCGGTCGGCACGTTCGCGTCCCGGACGGCCGTGATGAGCGGATCAGCCGTCACGCTGGCGGCACGCAAGGCGAAGGAAAAGGCGCTGCGGGTCGCAGCCGACGCGCTCGAGGTCTCGCCCGCCGACCTAGAGATAACCGAGGGCATGGTGCAGGTCAAGGGCGATCCAGACAGCGGTATCAGCCTCGGCACCGTAGCGGTGCTGTCCAACCCGTTGCGGTACGCCTTCGATGACGCCGCGAAGGCCGCGACCCAGTTCGCCGGCGGCGGCGACATGACCAAGCCGCCGGTAGCGCCGGATGACGAACCGGGCATCGAGGGGCGAGCCTACTTCTCGCCCGTGCGGTCGACGTTTGCCAGCGGTATGCACGCCGCGATCGTCGAGACCAACCCGGACACCGCGGAGGTCACGATCCTGCGCTACTGCGTGGTCCACGACTGCGGCAAGCTGATCAACCCGCTGATCGTGGAAGGCCAGATCCACGGCGGCGTTGCCCAGGGTGTCGGCGGAGCGCTATATGAGCGCATGGCCTACGACGAGGCCGGCCAGCTAGTCAACGCGTCCTTCATGGACTTCCTCATGCCTTACGCCAGCGAGGTACCTCGCGAGATCGAGATTGACCACCTGGAGACTCCGTCCCCGCTCAACCCGCTCGGCATCAAAGGCGCCGGCGAGGCCGGGGTCATTCCCGGCTCTGCGGTCCTGGCCGCGGCTATCGAAGATGCCGAGGCAATCCCGATCAGGTCCATGCCCCTTTCGCCGTCCGACCTGTTCGAACTCCGGCGCGCGGACAGGTGACGAATGCCGGCTGACCCGATGGCGATGGGCACGCGTCGCCTTCGCATTGGCGTGGATACCGGCGGCACGTTCACCGACGTGGTCGCCCTCGATCAGCTAACCGGCGAGCTGACCGTGACGAAGACGCCGACGACGCCAGCGGACCCAGCGCAGGGATTCATGGTCGGCCTGGCAAAGATCCTCGGGCTGCTCGCGGCTGATCCAGCCGAGATCACGTCCATCAGCCACGGGACGACGATCGCGACGAACCACCTGCTAGCGGGCGACATCGGCGAGCTCGGATTCGTCACCACCGAGGGTTACGAGTTCATGCTGGAGATCGCCCGGCAGTCGGTGCCCGACGGATACGGCAACTCCTATTTCTGGGTGAAGCCGGACCGGATCGCGCCGCCTGACCTGGTGAAGGCGGTCGGGGGTCGCCTGGACCACACAGGCGCCGAGCTGCGCCCGTTCGACGAGGAACAGGCGGTCGAGGTGGCCCGGTGGTTTCGCGATCGCGGCATCGGCACGCTCGGCGTGTGCTTCCTGCACTCGTATGCGAACCCAGCGCACGAGGAGCAGATGGCCAGGGTCCTGGCCCGCGAGCATCCGGATGCGGTGGTCTCGCTCTCGTCGCAGGTGCTGCCCGAATACCGGGAGTATGAGCGGTCGATGACCACGCTGATCGATGCCGCCGTCAAGCCGCGCGTCTCGCGCTACCTGTCGGCTATCGACGAGCAACTGGCGGGCCTCCGCGCCGCCACGGTGCCGCTGCACGTGATGACATCAAATGGCGGGGTGGCCACGGCCGCGGAGGTCATTGGCAGGCCGATTGCCACCGTCTTGAGCGGTCCGGCCGCGGGCGCAGTCGGTGCCGCGATGATCGCCCAGAACGCGGGCATCACCTCGGTCCTGACCTGCGATGGCGGCGGTACCTCGACCGACGTGGCGGTCGTCGTCGGCGGCGAGCCTGCGCTGACCACTGAGGGCTCCGTCGGCGGATACCCCTCGAAGATCCCGATGGTGGACGTCGTCACGGTCGGCGCTGGCGGCGGGTCGGTGGCGTGGGTGTCGCCGGAGGGCTCGCTGAAGGTCGGGCCACGATCGGCGGGCGCTGATCCGGGGCCGCTGTGCTACGGCAACGGCGGCCGCGACGTGACGGTCACCGACGCCCACCTGGTGCTCGGCCGGATCCCGCCGCATCTGCTCGGCGGGGAGATCGCGCTGGACGCCGACGCCGCGCGGTCCGGGCTCGCCGACCTCGCCGCCAAGCTCGGCATGCCAGATCACCAGTGCGCGGCAGGCATCCTGGAAGTCTCGGCCTGGAACCAGGCCAACGCGGTACGTCAGATCACTGTCAAGCGCGGCCTCGACGTGCGGGACTTCACCCTTGTCACGTTCGGCGGATCCGGCTCGCTGCTGGTCTGCCCGCTGATCGAGATCCTCGGCGTGCGCGGCGTGCTGGTGCCCTGCAACCCGGGCAACGTCTCGGCATTCGGGCTGCTAACGGTCGACGTCCGCAGTGACTATGTCCGCACCTGCGTGGCGCGGCAGTCCGAGCTGGACTATGCGGCGATCGAGACGAACTACGCCGCACTCGCCGCCCGCGCGCACGACGCACTGACCGCGCAGGGCTTCGCGGCCGACGCCCACCAGCTGATCCGGACTGCAGACCTGCGGTACTTCGGGCAGGCCTACGAGGTGCGCGTGCCGATCGCGGCCGGGCCGGTTGGGCCCGCGCTGGCGGAGGCAGCCGCCGTGGACTTTCACGTCGCACACCGTGCGCTCTATGGCTACGACTTCCGCGCCGATCCCCGTCAGCAGGTGGAGTGGGTGAACCTCCGGGTCACCGGGGTCGGCCCGATCAAGCGACCGCGGCTCGCTGCGCTGCCAACCAGGGACGGCACAGCCGGCGACGGCAACCCGGACGGTGCAGTAACGGGTCACCGGCCGGTGATGTTCGGGCGGGCGACGGGGCCGGTCGATACCGCGATCTACTGGCGGCCCATGCTTGCGGCCGAAGACGAGGTGACCGGTCCCGCGATCATCGAGGAGTACGGCGCAACAATCCCAGTGCATCCAGGGTTCGCGGCGCGCGTCGACAGGTTCGGCAACTTGCTGGTTGGACAACGCCGATGACGCCCGAGACCACACCCAGGACATCGCCGACGCTGACTGCGGGTCCGCGCCGGGCGGTAGACCCGGTGCTCCTGGAGATCGTGGCCGGCAGCCTCGCGGCCATCGAGAAAGAGGTCGAGACAGCGATCGGCCGGACGTCGCGGTCGCCGATGATCAGGGACGCGCACGACTTCCGCGCCGGGATTCACGACCGGCTGTTGCGCAAGCTCACTGGCCGCTCCTACAGCGCGCTTGTCCATCCGATCGCGCGTGACTTCCCGCTGCCGACGATGCGGCCCGGCGACGTGTTCTTCCACAACGACGTGTACCTGTCCGAGGGCGGCATCGGCCACCTGCCGGACCTGTGCGTGACGGTGCCGGTCTTCTCAGCATGTTCAAGCACGGCGGGGCCAGCCGCGAACGGGTCACCGTCAGGCGGTCAGCCTGAGGTGGTCGCGTTCGTGCAGGCCTTCGGTCATCACGATGACATCGGCGGCGCGGTTCCCGGATCGATGCCGAGCCACGCCACCAGCGTCTTCTCCGAAGGCCTGATGGTCCCGCCGATCAAGCTCTGGGACGCCGGCGTGCCCAACCGGGCCGCTCTCACCATCATGACCCGCAACTCGCGAATGCCGGACTCCCTCGCCGCCGACCTGGACGCGGAATGCTCCGCCTGCCTGCTGGGCGCGCGCCGGCTCGCGGAGTTGTTCGAGCGATACGGCCGCGCCGATGTCGAGGCGTGCTTCGACGAGATCGTGGCGAGCACCACGCGCAGCTACCGGCAGGAGATCCTGGCGAAGATCCCGGCCGGGACCTGGACCTGGGAGGATTACGCCGAGCATGACGGCGTCGACCCGCCGCGGCTGCACACCCAGCGGATCACGCTCACCAGGACGCCGTCCGACGCCCCAGGCGGGCCCCGGCTGATCCTGGATTTCACTGGAACCGGCCCGCAGGCGAAGGGCCCGATCAATCACTGCGCCAACTATTCAGACGGCAACTTCCTCGCCAAATGGCTTGCACCGATCCTGCGCAACCTCGCCGACACCCCGGAGCGGATGGCCGAACTGGATGTTAACGAGGGCATCGTTGAGCTGATGGAGCTGCGCTTTCCGCCGCCTGGCACACTGCTCACCCCGGTGTTCCCGGCCCCGACGAACGCGCGAACATTCGTGATCCTGCGGCTGCTTGGTGTGTTCGCCGGCGTGCTGGCCAAGGCCGTCGGCGGCCAGATGCCCGCCGACCAGGAAACGATCCGCTACACCGGCGTCTACGGGCAGACGACAGCAGGCGAGCCTTACCTCATGCGCGAGGTACTGGGCGGCGGATCCGGCGGGCGGTACTACGCCGACGGTGAGGACACCATCCATGTCGTGCCGGACTCGCGCAACCTGCCCGCCGAGTTCACCGAGGCCCGGTTCCCGCTCCTGGTGGAGCGGCTCGGCCTCGCGGTGGACTCCGGCGGGCCAGGCAAGTTCCGCGGCGGGCTCGGCTACGAGAAGGTCCTGCGGATGCGCGCTGACGGCTACTTCATGTCGATCGCTGACCGCTCGATCCTGTCGTGCTGGGGCGTGAACGGCGGCCGGGCCGGACGCCCGTTCCAGGTGACGGTTGATCCGGGGGGCCCGGCCGAGCGAGAAATAGACGCGCTGGCCGATGGGGAGTTCGTGCCAGCCGGCACTCTGATCCGCATCAGGACCACTGGCGGCGGCGGCTGGGGAGACCCGCTCGAGCGTGACCCGGCGCTGGTCGCACGAGATGTCCGCTGGCGCAAAGTGTCCCAAGCGGCCGCAACCGCTGATTATGGCGTGGTGCTGACCGGTCCGGCCGATGACCCCACGGTCGACGCTGCCGCAACCCAGGTCCTGCGTGACAGCCACCGGGCCGCACGGCCCGCGGCGCAGCCCTTCTTCGATCGGGGGCCCGGCTACGGCGTGCTCTCCGGCGGACCGACGGCGGCCGACGTGGACTGGCTTTGACATCCTCCCCGGCCTGGAGGCCTGGGGATTCCAACTACGAAGCCAGGAGGCCGAGTTGAGGTTCGCGGTTCAGCCGCCCGCCCAGTGGCGAGCGTCCCCGCGCAGTCACGGCATGCCCTGCCGCGATGTTCCTGGCCGCGTTCACGTCAGCATTGCCGCAGTAGCCGCAAGCCCGGCACCGGAAGACAGCTTGGCTCTCGCGAGCCTCCCGGTCGATGACCTTGCACTGCGAGCACGTCTGGCTCGTGTACGCGGGATTGATCTTCTCAACCCGGCCGGCGGCTTTGTCCTCGAGCCGGGTAGCGAACAGGGACCAGGCGGAGGCAAGGATGCTCCGGTTGAGTCCGGCTTTCTGCTGCACGCCCCGGCCCGGCGCTTCAGCGGAACCCCAGGCCGAGCGGGTCATGTTCCGCACCTTGAGGTCCTCGATGCGGATCACGTCATAGCGCCGGGCTATGTCGGTGCTGGATTTCTCCGCCCAGTCCTTCCGGGCATCAGCGTTGCGGGCCTGGGCGCGAGCCAGCTGCTGCCTGACCTTCAAGCGCCGGCTGCTGCCCCGCTTCGCCCTGGCCAGCTTCCGCTGAAGACGTGCCACAGACGCCGGGGCGGGAGCCCGATAAGTGTGCCCGTCCGACAGAGCCAGCGTCACCGCAACGCCCCGGTCGATCCCGATTACCTCACCAGTGTCCGGCCCCGGTACAGGTTCCGGGATGGCCGCGAATGCAACATGCCACCGGCCGGCGGTGTCACGGTTAGCCCGGAACGACTTCACCCCGTCAGGTACCGCACGGGACAGCCGAAACCGAACCCACCCGCACTTGGGCACGAGCACTTCAGCGCGGTTGCGGTTCAGCTTGCGAATGCGCTCAGGCTTCACCGCGACAATCCGGAATCCCTCATCGCGGCGAGCTTTCCGCCATGTCGGTTTGCGATGCGTGCCCGCGAAGAAATTCCGCACCGCCTGGTCAAAATCCCGCAGCGATTGTTGCTGAACCATCTGGCTGCCCTGCGAGAGCCAAGGATTATCCGCGCGCGCGCAGGTCAGCTGTCTGCACTGCTCAAGGTAGCGGGGTGCGGACTTAAGTCCAGGCCGCCAGTGCGAATGCTGTTCGACCGCGAGGTTCCATACGAACCGGGCATCACCACAGTGCCGCAACAGGACAGTTTCCTGTGCAGCGGTCGGCGCAAGCCGGTAGCGGGACATGCGCGAATTCTGATTCCGGGGTCTGACAACCGGCTCCAGGTCCCTCCCCGCCCTCAACGGCAGGGTTTTCCCCCGAGGTATCGATGACCGTCCTGATCGCGCTCGGCGGCAATGCGATGACGGCGCCAGATGGCAGCGCCCGGCCGCAGGATCAGCGCGCGGCCATCGCCGTCGCGGCCGAGTCGGTCGCCGATATCGTGGCCGCGGGTAACCCCGTTGTGCTCACGCATGGCAACGGCCCGCAAGTCGGCAACCTGCTGGTGAAGAACGAGATCGCGGCGGCCGTTGTCCCGCCCGTACCGCTCGACTGGTGCGGCGCACAGACTCAGGGGACGATCGGCGTGCTCCTGCTCGATGCGCTCGACGCCGCGCTCGCCAGGCGGAACGCCGACTTGCGCACGGCCGTGGTGGTATCGCGGACGCTCGTCGATCCCGACGACCGCGGGTTCACCAACCCGACCAAGCCGATCGGGCGGTACCTGTCGGCCGCCGAGGCCGCCGAGCTCATCGCGCATGGTCAGACCTGGCGCGATTTCGGGCCGCGAGGCTGGCGTCGGGTGGTCGCCTCGCCCGAGCCGCTCGCGTGCCTGGATGCGGCCGCGGCCGCAGCGCTGCTCGCCGCGGGGTTCGTCGTGGTGTGCGCGGGCGGCGGCGGCGTGCCCACGATCCGGGACGAGCGCGGCGAACTGCGCGGGGCGGAGGCGGTGATCGACAAAGACCTGACCGCAGCCGTGCTGGCCAGCCAGCTTCAGGCCGACACGCTCATCATCGCCACGGATGTCGAGGCGGTGATCGAGGGCTGGGGCACCGCCGCCGCTCGCCCGATCGGCGAGATCCCGGTCGCTCGGATGCGCGCTCTCGCCGTCGGCGGGCATTTCCCGGCGGGCAGTATGGGACCGAAGGTCGAGGCTGCCTGCCGGTTCGCCGAAAGCGGCGGCCGGGCGATCATCACGTCCTTGCACCACATCGCCGATGCTCTGGCCGGCAAGGCCGGCACTGCCGTTATCCCGTGAGCCCGGCCAGTTAGCCCAGGAGGTAGATCCGTGCCAGATCCGATCGAGGTCCGCAAGGTGCCCTTGCATCATGTGTCCGACGCCAGTGAACTGGCGAAGCTGATCGACGCGGGCGTTCTGGAGGCTGACCGTGTCGTCGCCGTGATCGGCAAGACCGAGGGCAACGGCGGCGTCAACGACTACACCCGGATCCTGGCCGACCGTGCCTTTCGTGAAGTGCTGGCAGCCAAGGGCACCCGCGGGGCCGACGCGGTTGCGCAGGTGCCGATCGTGTGGTCCGGGGGCACCGACGGTGTACTCAGCCCCCATGCCACGATCTTTGCCACGCTCCCGCCGGGCACAGTTGCTTCCATCACGGGCGAACCGGCCAGCGAACCGCGGCTGTCGGTAGGTTTCGCGATGAGCGAGCCCTTGCTGCCCGAAGACATCGGCCGGACCGCCATGATCGCCAAGGTTGCCGCCGCAGTGACGGCGGCCATGGAGCAGGCCGGCATCAGTGACCCGGTGGACGTGCACTACGTGCAGACGAAGACGCCGCTACTGACGATCCAGACGATCCGGGAAGCCGCGAGCCGAGGGCAGACCGTCTGGACCGAGAACACCGGCGAGTCCATGGACGTGTCGAACGGGACCGCCGCCCTGGGCATCGCCGTCGCGCTCGGCGAGATCGCGATGCCTGCGGACAGCGACGTCATGCGGAACCGCGCACTGTGCTCTGCAGTTGCTTCCTGCTCCTCAGGAGTCGAACTCGACCGGGCGCAGGTCGTCGTGGCCGGGAACGTGCGCGGCATCGGCGGCCGATACCGCATCGGTCATTCGGTCATGGCGGATGCACTGGACTCCGACGGCATCTGGGCCGCGATCAGGAGCGCCGGCCTGGAGCTGCCGGACAGGCCGCACCCGAGGGACCTAGACGGAAGGCTGGTGAACGTATTCCTCAAATGTGAGGCCAGTCAGGACGGCCGGGTCCGAGGCAGGCGTAACGCGATGCTGGACGACTCCGATGTGCACTGGCACCGGCAGATTAAGGCCTGCGTCGGCGGCGTGGCCGCGGCCGTGACCGGGGACCCTGCGGTGTTCGTGTCGGTGTCAGCCGCGCATCAGGGGCCTGATGGCGGCGGGCCGGTCGCGGCCATCGTCGATCTCGGCGACAGCGTCGCGTAGGCCACCGCGACCTTCGCGGCAAGCTCGGCGTTGTCAGCGATGAGACGCCGGTTCACCTCGACGCTGCGGCCATTGCTCAGCTCCTCGACCGCGGCGAGCACCGCAGGCGTCACCGCCTGGCCAGTCACGCCAGCGCGACGCACCTGCTCTACCGCCTCCGTCACAAGGGCCCCAAGATCAAGGCCACCCGTCGGCGGGCGGGCCAGCATAAGCCCGCCGGAGGGAACAAGCTGCCAGTGCGTCGCCCCAACCTTGGCAGCCTCGGCCGCGTCCGTGACCGTGGCGGAGACCGGCGGGCCGCCTTCGGCGCTGTAGAACATCGGCAGTGTCTGGGTCTGCCAGCCGAGAACCGGGACGCCGAGCGTCTCCAGCAGCTCGGCCGTGGCGCCGACATCCAGGATCGACTTGGCACCCGAGCAGACCACCATCGCCGGGGTCCGAGCGAGCTGCGGCAGGTCTGCGGAGATGTCCGGGTTGTCGGCGAATCCGCGGTGCACGCCGCCGATGCCGCCGGTGCCGACGAAGCGGATGCCGACCGTCCGGCAGATAGCCAGCGTGCCGCCGACTGTGGTCGACCCCAGCGCACCCTGAACTACGCACGCGGCGAGATCGCGCGGACCCACCTTGCGCGCGTCCGTGCCGGCGTCGGCGAAGCGCTTCAGCTCGCGGGCGTCGAGTCCGACCCGGATGACGCCATCGAGCACGCCGACCGTGGCTGGCGTCGCGCCCGCGGCTCGCACGCGCCGCTCAGACTCCAGTGCGGCCTCCAGCCCACGGCCGGCCGAAAAACCGTGCGACACCAGCGTCGTCTCCAGCGCGACGACCGGCCGGCCAAGGCCGACCGCTTCGGAGATCTCATCGGTCAGCTGCGGCGCAACGGTCATGGCATGGCCCCCATCTTCGCTACCGCCCGAGCCGCGGCGGCCAGGCCAAGTTCGACGCCGCCGAGCAGGTACCCAGCCGCGAAGGCATCGCCCGCACCAGTCGAGTCGACCGGAAATGTGGGCGCCGCAGGATAGCGCCGCCCCGCCACCCGGACGCCTTCGGCGCCCAGCTTAACGAGCAGCCCCTTGTGTTCTCCGAACAGCGCGGCCTCGGCCTCGTTCCCGAACACGACGTCGGGACCGATCGAGATAATGAGCTCGCGGAAGCTCGCCACTCCAAATGACTCGATCATGGCGGTCGAGGACAGGTCGATGCTGATTCGCACCGACCGCCGGATCGCAGTCTTCGCCAGGGCGACAGCCGCACTGCGCGCCGGCTGGTGCGCCAGGGCGTAGCCACTCACATGTAGCCAATCACAGCCGTCCAGCCATTCGGCCCTGACCGCGCCCGTACTCAGCGCCGCGCCCACGCCCCGGTCAGTCAGCATGGACCGCTGCCGGCCGACCTGCGACAGCGAGACCACGACACCGGTGTTCCCTGGTACTACGGGGCCGACGAACTCCACGCCGCGACCCGCGAGCTCCGCGCTGACGATCTCGGCACCCAGATCGCTCCCGCGCGCTGCGATCAGCCGGCTCCGGCCGCCCAGCGCGGCGATCCAGGCGGCGACGTTGGCCGCCTGCCCGCCGACGCCGAAGCACGTCGACGCTGGCGTGTCAGTTTCCTCGCTTACGGGTCCCAGCACGCGGACTACCACGTCGAGATGCGCATCGCCAAGAACGCAGATCATCGCATCAGTGTCGTCAATGAATGTGAATCTGGTGCGCCTATAGCAGCATCAGATTCACATCGACGCGCTGTTAGTCCGGCAGACCGAGCGGCTCAGAGAAGCTGGTCGAGGGTGATCGGCAGCGAGCGAATGCGGCGGCCAGTGGCATGGAAGACCGCGTTGGCGATGGCAGCGGCGATCCCCACTAGGCCCACCTCGCCGACCCCCTTGACTCCGATCGGATTGAACCGGTCGGGCTCGCCGACGAAAAGCACCTCCTGAGCGGGGACATCGGCGTTGACCGGGACGAGGTAGTCGGCCAGATTGGCATTGGTGATGCGGCCGCTAACCGGGTCTGTCACCGTCTCCTCGAGGAGCGCCATCCCGATACCGCCGACCGTGCCGCCGATGATCTGGCTGGTCGCGGTCTTCTCGTTAAGGATGCGGCCGGCGTCCACCGCCGAGACAATCCGGGCCACTCGCACCAGGCCGAGGTCCGGGTCGACGCGGACCTCGGCGAATTTGGCGGCGAAGGCTCCGGCCGGCGCCATGCCGGCATCCTGCGGTGTCGGCGGGGCGCTGCTGCCGTCGGCAGTCAGCTCCGGCAAGCCGTGGCGGGCGAGGATGTCTGAGTAGGCCTCACCGCGCGCGGCGTCGTAGCTCAGCTGGATACGGCCGTCCCCGGCCGTCACCTGGTCCAGGCGGCAGCCGCGCAGCGGTGAGCCGGGGTCGTCGGCGACCGTGTCGAGGAAGGCCTGGATGACTCCGCGACAGGCCGCGTAAACGGCGCTGCCCAGCGCGGCCGCCAGGCCTGAGCCGCCTTCCATTCCCCCGGCCGGCATGTCGGTATCCCCGAGGCCGAGCCGGACATCGTCCAGCCGCAGGCCCAGCAGCTCGGCGGACAGCTGGGTCATGACGGTGTAGGTGCCGGTGCCGATGTCGGTCGCAGAGCTGCGCACGTACGCGGTCCCGTCCGCCCTGATCGACGCTCTGGCCTGGCAGGGCGGCTGGAACC
>Ga0335073_10008053_pt1 | contig 14768 bp, 10 predicted proteins | sample Lox_Sample_22_FD_207093 | JGI IMG/M metagenome (GOLD analysis project Ga0335073, IMG submission 207093) | Soil microbial communities from Loxahatchee National Wildlife Refuge, Florida, United States - Lox_Sample_2.2 | ecosystem: Environmental > Terrestrial > Soil > Wetlands | place: USA... | reverse complement strand
CTTCCGGCATGTGGCGCAATCGTACATCCGCAGCGCGCTGCATCCTGAGACTCAGGCGCAGCAGGCGAGTTCGCACCCGCTGTTGCCGCAGGACTTTGCAGCTATCTACGACGTCAACCCACTCTATAGTTCGGGTGTCAACGGATCGGGCATCACGATCGCCGTGGCAGGGCGCAGCAACATCAACGTCAGCGATGTGGCTGCATTTCGCACCGCGACCGGTCTGACCGCGAATAATCCCACGGTCATTGTGAATGGAAGCGATCCGGGACTTGTGGACCAGGATCAGGGTGAATCGACGCTGGATGTGGAGTGGGCGGGAGCAGTGGCTCCGGGGGCAAAGGTCAAGCTGGTGGCCAGCGCGTCAACCGCGGCGAGCGACGGCATCGACTCGTCTGTCTCTTACATCGTCAATCACAAAGTCGCGCCGGTCGTGACGGTCAGCTACAGCAGTTGCGAACAGGATATGGGCTCGGCGGAACTGGCGTTTTACAACAGCCTGTGGCAACAGGCAGCCAGCCAGGGAATGAGCGTTTTTGTCTCCTCGGGAGACTCGGGCGCAGCCGGCTGCGATGCCGCTTCATCGGCCGTGGGGTCGGGCGTCGGGGTCAACGGCATGTGCAGTTCATCCTATGTCACCTGCGTGGGAGGCACAGAGTTCAACGAAGGCGCGAATGCGACGCAGTACTGGAAGGCTGCAACAGGATCAAGCCAAACCGAGGCAGTGGGCTATATTCCCGAGACGGCCTGGAACGAAAGCGCTTCTGACGGAGGCAATGCGCTGTGGGCCACGGGGGGCGGCCCGAGCCGCGTTTATGCGCAGCCTGCCTGGCAGCAGGGAGTGAGCGGCACTGCCGATGCGAACGGCATGCGCGCGGTGCCGGATGTATCGCTTACGTCGGCGGCGCATGATGGTTACACGATCTATCTCAACGGGGGTCTGTGGGTGGCTTCGGGCACCTCGGTTGCGACACCTTCGTTCGCCGGGTTGATGGCGATGGTGGTGCAGGCGCAGGGCGGCGTGGGACAAGGGAACGCCAACCCCGCGCTGTATGGCATGTTGAATGGACTTGTGAGCCCGTTCCATGTCACGCCGACCGGAAACAACAGCGTACCGGGGGTTGCGGGATTTACCGCTTCAGGAACCGAATACAACCTTGCCACAGGGCTGGGTTCTGTGGATGCCAGGTTGCTTGTCAACAATTGGCGTCCAGGCTCGGCATCGCAGACGCCGGTGCGGGCGCGAGGCGGTCCTGTGCTGCCTTCGGGTTCCGGATCCAAGTAGAGATTTAAGTGAGCAGGCTAAAAGCGTGCCGGATCTTATCCGGCATCGCCGCGGGCGCGTCACCGAGCGCATAGTGAATCTCAAGGACGGCTGCGGGCGGCTCCGCCAATTCTCGCAATGCCATTGCGGCCGCAGGCCAACTGATGCTGCCTTCTCCCGGCCAGAGATGTTCGTCGCGCGTTCCATGATTGTCGTGAACGTGGACCGAGCCGATGCGCGCACCGAGAGTGCGAATCGCCGTTTCGACGCCGACGGTGATGTGGGCGTGCCCGAGGTCAAGGCATATGCCAACATTCGGCAGGTGTCCCATCTCCAGGATCGTGAGCAACCGTTCCGGGGTGGTGGGCTCGCTGAGCAGGTTTTCGACCAGGAGTTTGACGCCGAGCGGATGCGCGAAGGCCCCGAGGTGTTCGAGGGCGGTCTCGGCGTATTCGATGGTGCGTTGGGACCACTGATCGTCGCGTTCGCCGAGATGCAGCACGATGTTCTTGAAGGGAATGCGCTCGGCCGACTCCAGTGCGCGCTTGATCTCGTCCATAGCGTCGATGCGGCGAGATTTTTCGGGATGCAGGACATTGACGGCGGGAGCGCCGGCGCGGCCCATTTCGCGATCGGGGAACATGGGAGCATGGAGGCCGAAGGGTTCGAGCGCGTTTGCGGCAAACCAGGCAGCGAGTTCGCTGATGTGTTCGCGGCTGGTGTAGTCAAAGTGTTGCCGCGCGGCAAAGACCTCGACACCTTCAGCACCGGCGTGCTGCGCCAGATCGAGGAGACCCGGATGGAGCCGTTGGTTCAGAAAGATATGAGTAGATAAAACGCGCTTCATAGGTCAACCCGGTTTCCCGACTCTGGCGGAGAGCTGTGTGCCAGACCGGTCACATCAACCACCACGCTCAACGTGCCGAGGTTATGGGAGCCGCCTTGTTGTGTCCCATACAACTCGAGTTGCTGCGGAGGTATTGATGCGGCCGGTTGCAGGTCCTAGCTTCATTGTCGCATTTTTGCAACAAGATACGGGCCCCGGGTATTGCGGAAGAAGGTGCATGCAACCATCCTGAGCCGACGCCTGGGCTGGCGGCGCCTCTTGGCAGCCGACGGTGGCTTTACCAACTGACGCGCTGCTGACCGCCGGCCGGAAACCGGCAGGCAGATTCGATGGCGGGAGGCCGCATCTAAAGGAATACCTCCCAATCTGCTCGCCGGAGGACGCATCTTGCGTTGTAATGGAGGGGAGGACGCTCCAGCAACACACTGAGCTGCGAGCTGGAGAGGCAATGGAGCTTCGATTTCCCGACGCCAACGCAATGGATGAGATGGCCTGGCCGTTCAGGCTGCTGCTCGGCTGCCTGACAGCGGTGATCTCCATCGGGCTCACATTCTTCATCACCCCGCTGCGCTCGTTTCCGCTCCTTGTCGCCTTCCCCACGGTCATCTTCAGTGCGTGGTTTTTTGGCATGGCGGGGAGCTTTGGGTGCGCGCTGCTCGATGTAACCCTGGTTGACGTTCTTCTTACGAAAGAGGAGTTTCGGTTCTCTGTGGGGTTCGCTCGGCAAGAGGAGCGGCTGGCGCTGTTCCTGCTGGTATCGACACTGGTCGGGGTCCTTGTCCGGCGCATGGCGCATCAACAGGCGGAACTGAGAAACACGGATCTGAAGCGCAACCTGATGCTCGAAGTGGCGCAACGGCAGATGGCTGAAGAACGTGTTCGATCAGCGGAGGCGCTCAAAGAGCAGGAGGAACTGCTGCAGATTGCGCTGAGAGCGAACGGCATGGGACTGTGGATGTGGGATCTGCACGCGGATGCGATGCACCGGTCCGATGAGGTCTATCGGATCGCCGGCATGGAGCCCGGCGAAATCTCCTCCGATCCCAGGGCGTGGCTTCAGTGCGTGCATCCGGATGACCGCGAGGGCCTGGAGCAGGCTCTGCTGCGAACACGCGACACCGGATGCGACTATCACTTTCAATACCGCGTGTGCTGGAGCGATGGGTCAGTGCATTGGCTTGAGTCTCAGGGCAAGGCGCAGCGCGACAGCGACGGCCGTATTACGCGCATTGCGGGTGTGCTCGCCGACGTGACCCACCGCAAGCGTTCAGAAGAAGCCATGCTGCGCGCGGAAAAACTTGCGGTCGCCGGGCGGCTGGCGGCCTCAGTCGCTCATGAAATCAACAATCCGCTCGAGGCCGTGGCAAATTTGCTGTACCTCATCTCACTGACTGACAACACGGCTGAGGCGCACAAGCATGCGCAGCGGGCGTTGGATGAACTTCTGCGTGTTTCGCTGATCACCCAATCGACACTCAAGTTTCACCGCCAACCCGGCACGCCCCGTGTGACGATGCTGTCTGAAGTCATGGAAGGCGTATTGGCGATGTTCCGCGGAAGGCTTCACTCCGCAGGGATCCAAGTGAAGCTGAATATGGAAGAAGAGGTAGCCGTGGCCTGCATGCCCAGCGAGATGCAGCAGATCTTCTCAAACCTCATTGCGAATGCGATTGAGGCGATGCCGAAGAGCGGCCGGCTCGTGATACGGCTTCAGCCATCGCATGACTGGCGCGATCGCGACAAAAAGGGCATGCGCGTTACATTTGGCGACACGGGCATGGGCATGGAGCGCGCCATCATGCGGCGGGTCTATGAGCCGTTCTTTACCACCAAGGCCGAGACGGGGACAGGCCTCGGATTGTGGGTGGTGGCGCAGCTTGTCGAACGACACGGCGGAGAGATCCGATTGTGGAGCAGCCTGCGCCAGGGAGCAAGCGGCACGGTTTTCTCACTTTTCCTGCCGACCGGCATCGATGCGGACCTGCAAGGGGTGGAAGTAGGGACAACGACTGGGCGCCGACTGCCTGGAGAACAGGTAGCCCTGGCTCCGCAGGCAAACAGCTTTCCAAGTCTTTCAACTAAATAACCCCCGCAAGAAACCGGTCCTCGAGATCGACGGGCGCGACTTCGTTCAGCGCACCACACCCGCGCATCAACACCGGAGAGAGAGTGAGGACCGGACACCGTGCGTAAGCAAGCACTTTATAGACGAAGCATGCCGGAGTAATGGCCGCAAAGTGCGAGGCCTCATGCGCGCCGAGAACGATGAGATTGGCGTTGCGCACGCGCCCCTGGTAGAGGACTTCTTCGGAAGGATCGCCGAGGAGAACATGTGTCTCAAAGGCGATCGCATCCTTCAGGTCCTGCGGAATGAGAGCGGCAAGATCGGCCTCTGCCTGCTGCAGCGAACGTCCGGCGAGAATCTGGCTGGAGTCCTGGTGCGGAATCACCTGCTGCAGGATCAGCAGTGCGCCGGTTCCGGCAGCTATTTCGGCTGCGAAAGCGACGACGATCCGGCTGGTGCGATGAGCCGCTACGGAGCAAAGAATGGTGCGAGTGGCGCAGTTCTGGCAGTTGCCGCCGATGATGTAGGGTCCCACGATGCTGACGGGCACATCGGCGGAACGCAGCACGCGTTCAGCCACGGAACCGACCAGCAGCCGGCCAACGGGGCCCGGGGTGCGCGCACCGAGGAAGAGCCGGTCGACTTTCTTTTCGCGAAGACAGGCGAGAATTTGCTCCGCGGGATCTCCCGGCCGGACCACGATGCGACATTGCAGTCCGAGGGCACGGGCCCTTTGCGCCAGAGGCTCGAAGCGATTCCGCTCTATCCTTGCCCGCGCATAGATTGACCGTCGCGCAGGATCTTCGAGGGGGGTCTCGCGGCCGGCAAACACATGAAAGATGATCAGATGCGCGCCAACATCAAGGGCCTGTCCGAGCGCATAGGAGAAGGCGCCCTGATTGGGCGGGTATTCCGAGGCATAGAGAATCGTGGACGGCTTCGTCCACCCATGCTTGAGAAGTGCGGCCATGGAGCACCTCCAGGGTTGGTTGTCTCCTGCCGGGCCGGCATCGATTGTAGGGATTCGTCCTGGAGCACACCTTGCCTGCAGAGGCAAACGGCCTTGTCGACGTTACCTGCCACAACGATAGCTCTACTTCTGTCTGATGGACGCGCAGTTTTGTAAATTGTCGCAAAAAGTCGATGAGATTCCGGCAGGAACGCTCGATCAATACCCGACGGCCTTGCCGTAATGGCTGCGCCGATCGTGTCCGCCCTCCAACTCGCCGGTCTTCGGGTCGACTGCAATACATTCGCCGTCTGACCAGTGGCGATGCAGTTGCAGTACGTCATACCCCATTGCTTTCAAGGCGGAAAGCGTCTCGGGATTGAATCCGGGTTCGACCATCAGCTTATCCGGAAGATATTGATGGTGGAAACGCGGAGCATCGACGGCCTGTTGAATGTTCAAGCCGCCTTCTGCGGCGGAGAGAAAAATGTTGGCCACGGTGGTGATGATGAACGCACCGCCCGGCGAGCCGAGCACGTAACGAAGCCTGCCGTCCTGCAGAATGATGGTTGGCGTCATCGCGCTCAGCGGCCGCTTGCCCGGAGCGATCGCATTGGCCGGTCCCTGAATGAGGCCATACATATTGGGAACGCCCATCTTCGACGCGAAGTCATCCATCTCATCGTTCAACAGGATGCCGAGGGACTCTGAAGTGACGTGCGAACCGAAGCTGTCATTCAACGTTGTGGTGACTGCTACCGCATTGCCTTCGCGGTCAACAACGGAAAAGTGGGTCGTATCCTGCGACTCCGGGCGGCGGACACCGGCCGTTGCCGGCGCATGAGGCAGAAATCCCACCGGGCGCCGCAGCGTGGCGCTGGGGCTGGCCTTGTCAGGCAAGATACTTGCGCGCCAGGCCGAGGCGTATTTTTTTGAGATAAGCTGCGCGACCGGAATCACATTGTAGTCCGGATCGCCAAGGTATTGCGATCGATCCATATAGGCGCGGCGATACGCCTCGATCAGCAGATGGATATAGGCCGGGGTCCGGTCACCAAGCTTTGCCAGGTTGTACCCCTCAAGAATATTGAGCGCGCTCACCAGTACGACTCCGCCCGAGGACGGCAACGGCGCGCTGATGACGGTGTAGTTGTGGAACGTGCCGACGATCGGCTTGCGCTCGACAACGTTATATTGCGCGAGATCTTCGAGCGTGAGCAGCGCGCCACCTTTTTTGAGGCCGGCGATGAGTTCGTGCGCCATCTTGCCGTGATAGAAGTCGTCGGGGTCCGCCGCGATGCGCCGCAGGGTGTGAGCGAGTTCGGGCTGCTTGAAGACGTCGCCTGCCTTGTAGAAGTTGCCGTCACGCTGGAAGATCCGCTTCGACGCGGCGAATTTGGCAAGATCGGGGTCGGTCAGCTCGCGCGCTTCCTGCTCGGTCAGCGTGAAGCCATCGGCGGCGAGGCGGATCGCCGGTTCCATGACACGCTTCAGGCCGAGCTTTCCGTACCTGCGTTCGGCATAAACAAGGCCCGCGACAGAGCCGGGAGTGGCGATCGAGCGATATCCGAGAACGCTGGATTGCAGGCTCGTCTCAGGGATGACGTTGCCGTGCGCGTCCTGGTACATCGTCTCGGTGGCGGCGAGCGGCGCTTTCTCGCGGAAGTCGATGAAGGTGGACCTGCCGTCGTGAGTCCGGAGCAGCATAAAGCCACCGCCGCCCAGATTGCCTGCCAGAGGATGCACCACGGCGAGAGCGAATCCTGTGGCGACGGCGGCGTCCACGGCGTTGCCGCCGTCTTTCAGGATGCCGAGGCCCGCGTCGGAGGCGAGATGATGCACGGTCACGACCATGCCGTGCCGGGCGCGGACGGGCTGCTCAGACAAGTATGGAAGCGCGGCGGCGTGGTTTTGCCCGGCGTGACCCGGTGTGGAAGAGAAGAGCAAACCGGCGACGGTCAGAGCCGCAAACAGGAAAGAAGTCCGGGGACGCATATCACCCAGCATACCTGCAGCATGTACCGCATTCTGCAGTCGAATTTCCCGCGCGACCTATGTCCGGCAGATTCCGTCAAGACTCAGAGGAGAGTCAATCTGCGGTTCAAAAGGCGGAGACTCGCAAATCCACCGGGGAGATAAGTTGCATGCGAATCCACCAGATCGGGTCTGTTTTGCTCGGATTGGGACTACTAACAGCGGGCTGCACGGCGACGTCCGCACAAACGGACCTGGCCGTGAGCGGATACGAGGCGTTCAACAGTTCGACGACGGGCAACGGCACCATCCAGAAGGCCTCCAATGGAATTGGCGGTATGGTGGAGGTTCGTCATATACAGACACCGTGGATCGGGTATGAAATGTCGTACTCCGTCAATCCCGCGGACCAGTCGGTTTCGCCGCAGGTGGGATCCTGCGGCTATCGTTGCCAGAACCCCCCCGAGAAGCTGACAGTGTATGCCCACGAGGTGGCGCTGAACTGGGTGGTCACGCATCCGATCGGAAGTCTTCGGCCGTTCCTGCTGGGCGGACTCGGCTTCTACATCGCGGCCCCATCGAACTACGCGAATGATTACGATGCCAACACGGTCGTGAAACCCGCTTATGTCTTTGGCGGCGGCCTGGATTGGGCGGTCAGTTCGCGTATTGGGCTGCGCCTTCAGATGCGCGGCAACCTCTACAAGGCGCCGAACGTGGAGCAGATTTACTCGCCGACGGGCGCGTTCGCGAAGACGTTTCAACCGATGGGCGGCGTCTATTTCCATCTCTAATTCCGACCGCGTTGCACCGGAGCGATTGCTATGATCGGGCCATGCGCATCGCGGTGATCGCAGACATCCATGGCAATCTCGGAGCGCTGGATGCGGTGCTTGCCGATATTGCACTGCGCAGCGTCGATCTGACAGTGAATCTGGGCGATGCGGTCTCCGGTCCGCTGCAGCCGGTTGCAACCGCAGATCGGCTGATGCAGCTTGGGCTGCCAACCGTGAGCGGCAATCATGAGCGGCAGTTGCTGACTCTGCCGCGGGACAAGATGGGCGCATCGGACGCGTTTGCCGCGGCACAGCTGACGTCGCAGCACATGGCCTGGCTTGCGGGCTTTCCAGGAACCCTCGCGTTGACTGAAGATGTCCTGCTGTGCCACGGAACGCCCACGAGCGACCTGGATTATCTTCTGGAAACCGTCGATGCAGCGGGCTGCCGGGCGGCAACACCGGATGAGGCAGCGCGGCGCGCCAGGGGCAGCGCCGCTTCATTGATCCTGTGCGGTCACACGCATCTGCCGCGCGCTCTGCGGCTCGCCGACGGACGCACGGTGTTGAATCCGGGCAGCGTGGGGCTGCAGGCCTACGATGCACAGTGGCCGTATCCTCACATCATTCAGACGGGCTCGCCACACGCGCGCTATGCGATCGCTGAACAGACCGCGGGGGCGTGGCAGATTGAGTTCGCGCGAGTGGAGTACGACTGGGATACCGCAGCGCAGATTGCGAAGACGAACGGCCGCGCAGAGTGGGCGCAAGCACTGCGCAGCGGGCGCATGTGAGACGGTCTCCAGCCGGATGGTGTTATCTGCCGGCTACCAACATCATGAGATCGGGAGCCACACGGCAGGCATTCCGGCTCTCCATCTTCCAGGTCGATCCGTCTTTGTAGCTGATTGAAAGCAGGTCGATGGTCTGGACAGAGGTGAAGCCCGCGAGCACGAGGTCGGCGGCAACCTCCGCATTGCTCTCCGGCGTGAACTTTGCGTTCAGGGTCACCGTGCGATCGGGAGCGGGGCCGTTCATTCCATCGGCCCGTTGCATGCGGTTCTTTCCCGAGAGCCCGCGCACTCTTACCATTGCCCCGATGACCTGGGCGGCACGCCCGTATCTCAAAACGAGATGAATCCGCTGGGATGGTTCGCTGCGTGGAGGCGGGCTGCTGTGGCCGTCGCGGACGGCGATCAAACCGCTTCCAGTTCCCTGCCTGGCTTGCATGCCGACGGGGCACGAGGGCACATCCGGTGGAGCTGCCTGAATGGTCGTCGTGGCGCCGTCCGGATGCAGGACCGCCATCCGAGCCTGGCCAAACGAGGTTCCGTTTTGCGGTACCTGTTTCTCGTATTGCGCATGGAGAAGAGGGGCACTCAACAGAAGGCCCGATACGAGCAGAAGAAGGCGTCGCATAGCAGACTCCTGAAGGAAGAAATCCGCGTACACGAGCAAGATACGCCGATTCGGCCGCTGGTTCAATTCCCTCACGCGACTTGCAGCGATGCGCGCGCGCCAGTGGCCGAAAGGGGGTCACCCTGCTGTGTTACCGTTGCAATACGGCCTGCCGCTCCCGCAATTGACGTGGGCTGCGACGGCCAAGTGATTGAGTAGAATGCCCCAGCAGCCGGAACTGATTTCGCCCATAGTACCCGCGAGCCCGGCGCCCGATTCTGGGGCCACACCCGACGTTCGCGGACCAGAAACGGCACAACCTCCGAACTCTCCCCACGACCAGCAACGCATACCCCACTGGCTTGTGCGCGCCGAGTTATTTTTGCGTGTGCTGATCCGGATCTACATCGGACTGGCTGTCTGCTACGCGCCCTGGTCGCCGTTGTTCTGGGATCAGAATCCACTGTTCGTGCAGTTTCCTACGCTTTCGATCTATGCGGCGAACGGTGCGGTGCGCGGCATCATCTCCGGGTTGGGTTTGTTGAATATATGGATTGCCTTGAAAGATGCGATCCACTACAAGGACATGGGATAGAAACAGCAGAGGCGGCATGGCAAACGACGCGCAGAAACCATCACAGACGCCTGCACCTGAACGGGCCAGTACAGTTGCCAAACTTCCGGGGAACGGCGCTCCGCCGCCTCTGGCACGGGCGCCCCTCGCTTATGAGAATCCGACGTTCCTGAACAGTCCCGACGGCCGTCTGATCCGCATCGTGTCGGAGTTCATGGAGCCGCTGGCGCGTTTTCGCCGCGAAAAGATACAGGACACGGTTGTCTTCTTCGGCTCGGCTCGATTTCGCGGCCGCGAGGAAGCCGATCACGAGCTGGAGTTGCTTGAGAACACGGGCTCCACGCGCCCGGCGCCGAGCGAGGAGCAACCGGCCAAGCCGCCGGAGATTGCCGCGGGCAGAGCGACCGATCTGCAGCGCAAGCGGGCTGTCGCGGCGGTCGAGATGGCGCGCTACTACGAAGATGCGCGCCGTCTGGCAAGCATGCTGACAGGATGGGCGAAGCAGATTCCCTCGCGGCGCCATCGCTTTGTGGTCACCTCAGGAGGCGGTCCGGGCATCATGGAGGCGGCGAATCGAGGGGCCTATGAGGCCGGCGGCAAGACCGTGGGCATGAACATTCTGCTCCCCTTCGAGCAGTTTCCGAACCCCTACATCACGCCGGAGCTGAATTTCGAGTTCCACTACTTTTTCATGCGCAAGCTGTGGTTCGCGTATCTGGCCAAGGCCCTGGTTGTTTTTCCCGGAGGCTTTGGCACGCTGGATGAGATGTTCGAGCTTCTGACCCTGGCGCAGACCAAGAAAGTGGCGAAGAAGATCACGGTGGTTATATATGGTCCCGAGTACTGGAAGCGCGTCTTCAACCTCGACGTGCTGGTGGACACGGGCGCGATTTCTCCCAAAGATATTGATCTGTTTCAGTTCGCGAACACGCCGGAAGAGGCATTCGAGATGCTCAAGCAGGGGTTGACCGAGAACTACCTCATTCCCGAGGCAGAAGCGGAGGCCGGGAACCCGCCGCATGAGGTGATGCAGGGAGTCACGCTGGAGGACTTTCTCGGCCCGGACATTCTGCGGGGCAGCAAATAGCGCAGAGGGCCGACGGCCCTGCCTGTGACGCTTTTGTTGCATTACGCCTGTTCCTTTGGTTACATGCGATGCCGCGTGAACCGGTTTCCATCGAGCGTAAGATCAAGTCGAGGGTGCGGGTTTTCGGGTGTTCCCGTGCAAAGATGGAGCCCGAAGACAGCGAATCACTGGCTGGCAAGTCGGGCCGAGTTTGCCTCACGGTGATGCAGATTTCGACGACACCTGCCGCACGCGCCCCGGGGCGTGTTCTATGCGACCGTGGATTGTTGCACTTGCGCTGGCTGCTGCATGGATTCCCTCGCATGCCCAGCCCGACACGCTCACGACATTGCAGGCAATACGGAACCTCACGAATACAGAGGCCGCGAAAGGTCTGCCGGTCGCGTTTGAAGCCACAGTCACGTATTACAGCAAAAACGATGTGGACCTCTTTGTGCAGGATGGCGATGAGGCGATCTATGTCGAAACGAAGCTGAATCAGGACCTGCTTCCCGGCGATCGGGTTAGGGTGCATGGCAAGACGCGGGCAAGCTTCGCGCCGGACGTAGTGAGCGACAACATCGTGCTTCTCCATCACGGTGAATCGCCAAAGCCGGTGATGGCTAACTTCCGAGAGCTCATTCGCGCCGAACGCGACTGCATGCTGGTAACCGTGCATGCCAAAGTTCGCAGCGCGGACGTAGTGAACTTCCAGAATCTGCATGGTATTTATCTGAAGCTGCAGATGGATGGGGGATCGATCGATGCCACCGTTGAAGGGGCCGATACGTCGTCGCTCAAAGCTTTGCTGGATGCAGATATTGAGATATCGGGGGTTGTCTCAGGCAAGTTTGATAACAAGATGCAGCTCATCGGCATCCTGCTGCAGGTGCCGGATACGGCCGATTTGAAGATTCTGAAGCGGGCGAAAATCAGCCCGGACTCACTTCCGATTACGCCGATGGACAAGATCATGTCGAGTTATTTTGCCCATGATCTCTCGCAGCGCGTACGGGTGCGTGGAACCATTACGTACTATCAGCCGGGCTCGACGGTCGTTCTGCAAAACGGAGACAAGAGCCTGTGGATCTCGACGCATGCCAGCAATCCGATGCGTATCGGCGATGTTGCGGTGGCAACAGGGTTTCCGGACGCGCACGCGGGCTATCTCGCGTTGACCGACGGCGAAATAGAAGACACCAATATCTATCAGCCTGCGCAGCCACAGCCCTCGACGTGGGGCCAGCTTTCGAGCTGGAACAGCGGCGATCGCGGCGGACATCTTAATGACCTCGTATCGTTTGAAGGACAGGTTGTGGCGGCGGTGCGGGAAGGCGCGCAGGATGTACTTGTCCTGAGTTCCGGCGGCAAGCTGTTTACGGCAATCTACCGGCATCCGCCCGGCGCCCGGACAATTCCGAAGATGCCGCCGATTCCGACGGGCACGACCATCCGGGTCTCGGGAATCTGCACGGTCGCGCAGGGCGACTTCGTCGATCCGACGCAGCAGGAAGTGCCCTTCAACATTCTGCTGCGATCATTCGACGATGTCCTGGTGCTTGCAGATCCACCGTTACTGAGCGTGCGCAACCTCAGCTACCTCGTCGGGTTTCTGGTTTTGCTGCTGCTGATTGCCGGGACAAGAAGCTGGTTCACGGAACGGAACGTGCGCGTACAGAATGCCCGCGCCGCCTACCTCGAGCGCCGCCGCGGCCGCATTCTGGAAGACATTAACGGAACCCGCCCGCTGACGGAGATCGTCGAACAGATCACCGAACTGGTTTCATTCAGGCTGCGTGGGGCGCCCTGCTGGTGCAAAATTGCAGACGGCGCGCAGCTGGGCAATACACCCCCGAGCCTGCAGGCGTTCCGCACGCTTGATCAGATTGTGCTCTCGCATGACGGTCGCGCGCTGGGCACCATTTACGCTGCCTTCGATCCACTGACCAAGCCACGGGCCGAAGAGGCCGAACCGCTCAAGATGGCGGCCTCGCTGATTACCTTGGCCATGGAGACGCGCAAGCTCTACACCGATCTGCGCCGCCGGTCGGAGCTTGACCTGTTGACCGACGTCTATAACCGATTTTCCCTGGATCGCTATATGGATGAACAAATTGAGCAGGCGCGTCAGACTGCGTCGATTTTCGGGCTCATCTATGTCGACCTGAACGATTTCAAGCAGGTGAATGATGTCTACGGGCATCAGGTTGGCGATCTCTACCTGCAGGAAGCAGCCTCGCGCATGAAGCGCCAGCTTCGCGCAGGCGACATGCTGGCGCGGCTCGGCGGCGACGAGTTTGCGGTGCTGGTGCCGAAGGTGCGCAATCGGAATGAGGTAGAGGAAATCGCCCATCGGCTCGAACGCAGCCTGGAGGACCCCTTCTCCGCCGAAGGATACGTCATCCACGGATCGGGCAGCATTGGGATCTCGATCTACCCCGAGGACGGCGAATCCAAAGACAGCCTGCTGAGCGCCGCGGATGCTGCAATGTACGTCAACAAGCATATTCGCCGCGAAAACAAGGAAACCAGGGACCGCCGCAAGCCCTGACTGCCAACAATCGACCGCAAAAGGCCCTTAAAGAAGCGACGAACTAGCTGGATTAAGGCCAACCGAACACCTTTCGTCACTGTTACTTTGTTGATTCTTTTGGGAATTGAAGCGCTTTTCTCTGCGTATTCACGCTCTTTTGACCACCAGATTGCACACTTATAGATGAAATTCCAACGCCAGCGCGGCTACGGAGGCATTGTGGCCAACTCGACCATCAACTACCTTTGGCGGAACCGCAAAGCGGCGGCCAGTTTCCACACGGGCGTCTCGCTGCACAGCCATACCAATCAGTCCAAAGAGACGCTGGACTTTCTGGCGAATCTTGGCAATCAGTATGTCTGGATGCGCCCTGTTCTTTCGCGACTTGAGCGGCGCAGTCAGGAGTTGCACGGGGTTCGCGTCGACTATGCGACCAGCTACTGGACCCCGCCCATGACGCCCAAGCTGGCGTTCGATCTTGAGTCCCGCCAGATTCAGAATCTTGATATTGCCTCGATGGTGTCGATCACCGACCACGACACCATCACCGCGCCGATGCTGCTGCGCACGGTGCCCAGCGCGCGCCGGATTCCCGTGTCTGTGGAATGGAGTGCGCCGTATGGCGGAATCCAGTCCTTTCATCTCGGCATTCACAATCTGCCGAGCGCGCGAGCCGCGGAGTGGATGGCGGTGCTGGAAGGCTTCACCGCCAACCCCAGCGATCACGAACTGACCGAGATTCTCTCCGCGCTGCACCAGGAGCCCAATGTCCTGATCGTCTTCAACCACCCCATGTGGGACCTCTATCTGATCGGGCAGGAGAAACACGAGTTCCTGGTCAACGAATTCCTGCAGAAGAACGGCGCCTGGCTGCATGCGCTGGAGCTGAACGGCCTTCGTCCGTGGGATGAGAACCGGGCAGTGCGCCGCCTTGCCGCGCAGTGGAACATGCTGCTGATCAGCGGCGGCGACCGCCACGGCGTTGAGCCCAACGCCAACATCAACCTGACCAACGCCACGAGCTTCACCGAGTTTGTGCACGAGGTGCGCCGCGAACGGCAGAGCCATGTGCTCTTCATGCCGCAGTATGCCGAGCCCTGGAAGCATCGCATTCTGCAGTCGACGCTCGACGCGATCCGCACCTATCCCGAATTTCCGCAGGGGTCTCGCACGTGGGACGAACGCGTCTATCACCCCGACCGCAACGGCATGATTCGCCCATTGAGCGAGATCTGGCCGAAGGGGCGCTCGCCGCGCGCGTTCAGCTGGATGATCGGCATGGTGCAACTGCTGGGCGCGGGGCCCGTTTCCGGCAGCCTGCG
>Ga0335073_10008052_pt1 | contig 14769 bp, 13 predicted proteins | sample Lox_Sample_22_FD_207093 | JGI IMG/M metagenome (GOLD analysis project Ga0335073, IMG submission 207093) | Soil microbial communities from Loxahatchee National Wildlife Refuge, Florida, United States - Lox_Sample_2.2 | ecosystem: Environmental > Terrestrial > Soil > Wetlands | place: USA... | reverse complement strand
GGGCGGCAGGACTTAGCCGTCAGGCGGTGACCCGCTCGTCGTGGTGGATGCGGCCCTCGGTGTCGGTGAGCGCCTGGCCGGTGCCGCCCCAGCGCAGCTGGATGAGCTCGGCGGCGATGGACACCGCAGTCTCCTCCGGGGTCCGGGCGCCCAGGTCGAGGCCGATCGGTGAGCGCAGCCTGGCAAGCTCACCCTCGGTCATCCCGATGCCGCGCAGCCGCTCGAGCCGGTCCTCGTGCGTGCGGCGGGAGCCCATCGCGCCGATGTAGCCGGCCGGGGTGCGCAGCGCGACCTCGAGGACCGGCACGTCGAACTTGGGGTCGTGGGTGAGCACGCAGATCACCGTGCGCGCGTCCACCTCGGTGCCGGCCAGGAACCGGTGGGGCCAGTCGACCACCACCTCGTCGGCGTCAGGGAAGCGGGACCTGGTGGCGAAGACCGGCCGCGCGTCGCACACCGTCACGTGGTAGCCGAGGAACTTGCCGGCCCGTGCGACGGCGGCGGCGAAATCGATCGCGCCGAAGACGAACATCCGCGGCGGCGGCGCGAACGAGTTAACGAACACCGCGAGCTCATCGCCGCGTCGTTCGCCGTGCTCGCCGTAGTGACGGATGCCCGTCAGGCCCTGAGCGAGCATGCCGCGCACGTCGTCGTCGACCGCGGCGTCAAGCCGGTCACCCGCGCCCAGGCTGCCAGTTGACCCCCGTGCCGTGTCGCCCCAGATGACCCGGCGCGCGCCGACCAGGCCCGGACCGGAGATCACGGTGGCCACCGCCACCGGCTCGCCGCGCTCGACGGCCTCGTAGATGTCACCGAGCTCGGGGAACGTTGCCTTGCTGACCGGCTCGACGAAGAGGTCAATAATGCCACCGCAGGTCAGGCCGACGGCGAACGCGTCGTCATCGCTGAAGCCGTACCGCTGCAGCACCGGCTGGCCAGTCTCAGTGACCTCCGTGGCCAGCTCGTACACCGCGCCCTCGACGCAGCCGCCCGACACGGAGCCGATCACCTCGCCGCCGCCTTGCACGGCGAGCGCGGCCCCCGGGTCGCGCGGCGCGCTGCGGAACGTGCTAACCACCGTGGCCAGGCCGAACGTCTCGTCCGCGGCCCACCACTTGGTGATCGTGTTCAGGATGTCGCGCACAGCCCCACCTCGAAGTCTCACTGGTCCTACCACGCTACCGACCGGCGGCGTGTCAGGCCACAGCACCTTTAGCGACTACTTAACTCAACTCGCGGCAATCGCCGAATATGCCGCGCCGGGAGTCACGGGCGCCGGCCCGCGACGGCGGCGACGGCCGCGCGGGCCAGCCAGGGCAGCGCGGCGTCGGTGAGCCGCTCGGGCCGCCGTTCGAGCTCGTCCGCGCTCAGCCACTCGTAGCCCGCGATCGTGAGGCGCTCAAACGGCGACGCGTGCCTGAAGTCCGGCTCGGCCGCATCGAGCGCGACCGCGAAGTACGTCTGGTACTGGCAGACCGGCACCACCCCGAACGCGGGGTAGCCGATCACGGTGGTGCCGATCGGCCGGCCGAGCGCCGCGGGATCGACGTCGATTCCGGCCTCCTCGCGCATCTCCCTGGCGGCCGCCTGCGCCAGCGTCTCGCCGCGGGCGACCCCGCCGCCGATGGTGAGCCAGTGGCGGTCATCGCGGCGGCGCAGCCCGTGGGCGAGCTGCAGCAGCACGCGTCCCTCCCGGTTGACGGGAAGGACGCGTGCCGTGCTGCGCCGCAGCCGCACCTGGCCTGCCTACTCGACGATCTTGGAGATCGGGATCTCCAAGATGTCCTGCGCGCCCGCCGCCTTGAGCGCGGGGATCAGCGTGTTGACACCGCGCTTTGCGACCACCGTCTCCACCGCGTTCATGCCCGTGTTGGCAAGCGTGGTCACCGTCGGCGAGGACATGGCGGGCAGCATCGCGGTCACCGTCGCGAGCTTGTCCCTCGTCACGTTGAGCTTGAGCAGCACCTGGCCGCGGGCCCGGATGGCGCCGCGCAGCAGCAGCGCGATGTCCTCCATCGCGGCCCGCTTGTCGGGGTCGGCGTAGGCCGCCGGGCAGGCCACCAGCTCGGTGTAGCTGGTCAGCAGCGTCTCCAGGATGCGCAGCCCGTTCTTGCGCAGCGAGGAGCCGGTCTCGGTGAGGTCGACGATGGCGTCGACAATGTCCGGTACCTTCGCCTCGGTCGCGCCGTAGGACGGCACGATCATCGCCTTCACCCCGTGACTGGCCAGGAACCGCTCGGTCAGCGACGGGAACTCGGTGGAGATCCTGATGCCTTCCGGCAGGTCGGCGACCGACCGCCAGGGCGCCCCGTCCGGCACGGCGAGCACCACGCGCACCGGGTTGGAGGTCGCCTTGGAGTACTGGAGCTCGCCGAGCGAGGCGACGTCACCTTGCGTCTCGGTGATCCAGTCACGCCCGGTGATGCCGATATCGAACAGGCCGCGCTCCAGGTACGAGGGGATCTCCTGCGGGCGCAGGAAGCGCACCCGGTCGATCCTCGGGTCATCGATGGCGGCGTGGTAATCGCGGTCCGACGCCCGCTGCACGGTCAGGTCCGCGGCGTCGAATAGATCGAGGGTGGCTTTTTCCAGTGAGCCCTTGGGCAGTACAAGCGAGAGCATGGGGGAAGTCCTTTTCCAGAACGTGCGCGGGTTATTCCGAACGGATGGCTTGATTCCTGACACAGCGAAGCGCCGCCGCCGTTGTCTCCGGGGAACGACCCCATGCACCACCACCAAGTCAGGCGGAATTTCAGGCTTCCGTCAAGGATGCTCAGGGAGACGGTGACGCGGCGCGATAAATGTCGCGAATGCTCGTTCCGTGGAAGGTGCCCGCAGCGCAGGTCACGAAGCAGGATGGCGGTGTCAAGCGCGGCCACGACTGCCTCCCATCCCTTGTCCTCGCTGCTGTCCGGCAGCCCGCTGCGATCGCGGGCCTCTTGGACCGTGTTACACGTTAGCACGCCGTTCCCGACGGGCGTGCCCGAGTCGAGCGCCACCCGGGTCAGGCCGGCGGTCACCGCGTCGCACACGTACTCGAAGTGCGGCGTGCCGCCGCGGATGACCGCGCCAAGGCACGCGACGGCGTCGTAGTGCTTGGTCAGCTCCTGTGCGACGACGGGCAGCTCGATCGCGCCGGCCACCCGGACCACGACCACCCCGGCCACGCCGCAGGCCTTGGCCGCCGCGGCGGCGCGGTCCACCAGGGAATCGGTGATCTCCGCATGCCACCGGGTGGCGACGATGGCGAGCGTCAGGCCGCTCGCGTCCACGGTCCCGAGCTCGGGGCGTCCCAGCCCGCTCATACGGATTCCTCGCTGGCGCTCGTCGTCCGCATTCGCGGACGCACAGTGCTTACCGACGCGCTCGCTAGCTCGCTCATTAGGAGACCTCGGCCGCGGGCAGGTCAGGCTCGCCCAACTCGCCCAGCTCGTGTAGCTCTTGCAGCTCGCCCAGCGACTCAAGCTGGTGCCCGAGGCGGTCGCGCTTGGTGGTGAGGTAACGCAGGTTCTGCGGGGTGGCCACGGCGGGCAGCGGAATCCGGGTCACGCCGAAGCCGTGCGCCGCCAGGGCGTCGACCTTCGCCGGGTTGTTCGTGAGCAGCCGCACGGAGCGGACGCCCAGGTCATCGAGCAGCTGGGCGGCAACCGAGTACTCGCGTGCGTCCACCGGCAGGCCGAGCTTGAGGTTGGCGTCCACGGTGTCCTCGCCGGCGTCTTGCAGGTTGTATGCCCGGAGCTTGGACAGCAGGCCGATGCCGCGGCCCTCGTGGCCCCGCAGGTAGAGCACGACGCCGCGGCCGCGGGAGGCGATCTTGGCCATGGCTGCGTCCAGTTGGGCGCCGCAGTCGCACCGCTGGGAGCCGAAGACGTCGCCGGTGAGGCACTCGGAGTGGACGCGGGTGAGGACGTCCTCCCCCGCCTCAGCGTCCGCCCCGGTGTCCCCCTCGATCTCGCCAAGCACGAGCGCGAGGTGCTCCGCGCCGTCGATGTCTGAGCGGTAGCCGTAGGCGCGCCAGTTGCCGTAAGCGTTCGGTATAACCGTCTCCGCGACGCGGGTGACCAGCCGCTCGGTGCGGCGGCGGTGCTCGATGAGCTGCTCGATGGAGATCAGCGCCAGCCCGTGCTCGTCCGCGAACTCGCGCAGGCCGGGCAGCCGCAGCATCGTGCCGTCGTCGCCGATCACCTCGCATACCACGCCGGCCGGCGGCAGCCCGGCGAGGACGGCCAGGTCAACGGCGGCCTCGGTGTGGCCGCGCCGACGCAGCACGCCGCCTTCCGCATAGCGGAGCGGGAACACGTGTCCTGGGCGCACCAGGTCGCCCGGGCCGCTCACGGAGCTGGCGAGCAGCTGGATGGTGCGCGCGCGGTCCGCCGCGGAGATACCCGTCGTGATGCCGTGCCGCGCGTCCACGCTGATGGTGAAGGCGGTGCCGTGATGCTCCTGGTTCTGGTTCGTCATCTGGGGCACGTTCAGCCGTTCCAGGTCGGCGCCGAGCATCGGCACGCAGATCAGCCCCCGGCCGTAGCGGATCGTGAAGGCGAGCAGTTCGGGCGTGGCCTTCGACGCGGCGAAGACGATGTCGCCCTCGTTCTCACGGTCGGCGTCGTCCACCACGATCACCGGGCGGCCGTCCGCGATGTCCTTGATCGCCCGGACCACGTCGTCGAGTGGGATGTCTGAGCCGGCCGGGGTGCCGGATGTCACGGCGGTGAGCCGCGCGGCCGCCGTCGCTTCCACGGTCATCGGGCGCCTCCACGATCAAGCAATTTTTCTGTGTACTTCGCGATCACGTCGACCTCGATGTTGACCTCGGCGCCCGGCTGCTTGACGCCGAGCGTGGTGCGCTTGAGCGTCTCCGGTATCAGGCTGACCTCGAACCAGTCGTCAGCGATCCCCGAGACGGTCAGGCTGACGCCGTCGACCGTGATGGAGCCCTTATGCACCACGTACCTGGCCAGGCCAGCGGGCAGGCCGATGCGGACCACCTCCCAGTCCTGCTGGGGATCGCGGCCGGTGATGGTGGCCGTGCCGTCGGTGTGCCCCTGGACGAGGTGGCCGCCGAGCCGGTCGGCGAGCCGGACCGAGCGCTCCAGGTTGACCTTGGTGCCTGGGCTGACGGACTTGAGGCTGGAGTGCCTGAGGGTCTCCCCCATGACGTCGGCGGTGAACCCGGTCGGCGTGGCCGAGTGCTCAGGTCCGTCGGAGGCGAGGAGCCCGGTGACCGTCAGGCAGACGCCGTTGACGCAGATCGAGTCGCCCAGTCTGGCGTCCTGCGTCACCACGGTGCTGCGGACATGAATACGTGCGAAATCGCCGAGATGCTCGACCGTTTCGACCTCGCCGAGGTCCTCCACGATGCCGGTGAACAACCGCGTCCTCCTCCGGTCCGGCTCCGGGGGACGCGACTGCTGGCCCACTCCTGCCGTACCCGTCTCACGCGACGCATACAGCGCCGCCGGGCACGGCCGGCATCGGCCGGCCGCGCGCGTGCTACCTCCCATCCGGACTTTAACCGTCGGTCCCGGAGTTTCACCGGGTCAGCCAGCCCTGGCGGGCTGGGTCGCGGACTGTCACCGCCGGTTCGGAGTTTCACCGACCCCGGAGCACGCTTGCTTCCGCTAACCAGTGTGCCACATGCGGTATTCCGCGCGACAGGCGAGATCCCGACGATTACCTCACATCATGAGATATCAGGTCAGCCCGCGTCGGGGCCGGTTCCCGCTCTTCTTGCTGTTATCCTCGGAGGAGGCCCCGGGTGCAGGGTAAGCTCCGTGGGGGCAAGCCCGGTGAGCCACCTGAGATACCCGTGTGTCCGCAGGGACACGAGAGGCCAGTTCGTCGCGCCACCGCCTGCCCAAAGCATGATCATGAAGGCTTTTTGGTGCTATAACGCCAAAAAGCCTACATAACACCGCAATCCTTCATGATCTTGGCGCTGTCGGCGAGGGCATGACGAGTCAGGTGACTCACAAGTCCTCATACGCCCCTGGCGCCGGGCTGCGCATACGACCTCAGCCCCGCGCGACCCGGGAAACCAGCGGCCCAGCGCGGGACGGCAGGCCAGATCATGAAGGGTTTTGGCGTTGGGGTTAATGGCGTTATCACACCATCAACCCTTCATGATCTGATCATGAAAATACTCAGCCGGACAGGCGGGTGACGGCGCGCATCTTGTTGGTCGCGTCAAGCGCGGCGACCTTGTACGACTCCGCGAGTGTCGGGTAGTTGAATACCGCGTCGACCAGGTAGTCGACGGTGCCGCCGCAGCCCATCACGGCCTGGCCGATGTGGATCAGCTCGGTGGCGCCAGTGCCGAACACGTGCACGCCGAGCAGCGTGCGGTCCTCGGGAGAGACGAGCAGCTTGAGCACGCCGTATGAGTCGCCGACGATCTGGCCCCTGGCGAGCTCCCGGTACCTTGAGACGCCCACCTCGAACGGGACGCAGGCGTGGGTGAGCTCGGCCTCGGTGCGGCCCACGAAGCTGATCTCGGGTATGGAGTAGATGCCGATCGGCTGCGGGACGGTGTTGGTGCCGACCCGCTCGCCGAAGGCGTGCAGCGCGGCCATCCTGCCCTGCTCCATCGACGTCGCCGCGAGCGCGGGGAAGCCGATGACGTCGCCGACCGCGTAGATGTGCTCCACCTTGGTGCGGTAGAACTCATCGACGGCGATCCGGCCGCGCTCGTCCGCGGCGAGCCCGGCGGCGGGCAGGTTGAGCCCGTCGGTCATTCCCTGGCGGCCGGCGCTGTACAGGACGGTGTCGGCGGGGATCCGCTTGCCGCTGCCCAGCACCGTGATCGCCCCCTCGGGGTGCGCCTCCACCGACGCGACGGTCTCGCCGAAGCGGAACGTCACGGCGAGGTCCCGCAGGTGGTACTTGAGCGCCTCGACGACCTCCTCGTCACAGAACTCGAGCATGCTCGTGCGCTTCTCGACCACGGTCACCTTGGTCCCGAGCGCGGCGAACATGGACGCGTACTCCATGCCGATCACGCCCGCGCCGACCACCACCATCGAGCGGGGCACCCGGTCCAGGTGGTTCATGCCGTCGGAGTCGATGATGGTCCGCTCGTCGAAGGCCACGCTGGACGGCCGGGCCGGCTTGGTGCCGGTGGCGATGACGATCTTGTCGGCGGTCGCCTTGCGGACCCGGCCGCCGCCGTCGTCGACCTCGACGGCGTTCGGCCCGACGAAGTAACCCACGCCCTGGATGATCGTGACCCGGTTGCGGGCGAGCTGGCTCCGCACGACGTCGTTCTCCCGGCTGACCACGTGGCTGGTCCGCGCGGTCAGGTCGGCGACGGTGATCTCATCCTTGACCCGGTACGCCTGGCCGTAGATCTCGCGCTCGTTGATGCCGGTCAGGTACAGAATCGCCTCGCGCAGCGTCTTGGACGGGATCGTGCCGGTGTTGACGCACACGCCGCCGAGCATCTGCGGGCGCTCCACCACGGCGACTCGCAGGTCTAGCTTCGCGGCAGCGATGGCCGCCTTCTGCCCGCCGGGCCCGGAGCCGATCACAAGCAGGTCATAGTCATGCACGCTACAAGTTTGGCTGGTACCGACGGGAAACTAAAGCTTCGTTACATACCATTCACAGTCATCCTCCCTCGGGGACTTTGTCCTTGCGGACTGCGCGCCGCGCGGTAAAACTCGGGAGCAGGTGAAACCGCCGGCCATCCGGGAGCCGTCTAAGAGGTGTCCGGAGAATCGAGGCACCGCCATGAGCACACAGAACGCAATGATCGCAGCGGCACGCCGGGCCGGAACGCGGGCGTGGGCCGTCGCCGCCACGCTGCTCACGGCCGGGGCACTGGCCGCCGGGTGCGGGACGAGCCAGGCCGGCGCGCCGTCTGGCGGGTCAGTGCCGACGGCATCCGCGACGGCCGCGTCCACCGCGCCCCCCGCGGCATCCACCTCATCCGCCTCATCCGCCTCATCCGGACCCTCGGCCTCGGCCTCGGCCGCGCCGCCCGGCCCGGTTGGGTCGTCTGGGGCCTCTGGGACCTCTGGGACCTCTGGGGCGGCCGCGCCTGTGCCGACGGTGAGCGGCGGGCTGGTGACGCCGGGCGAGCCCGCGTGCACGGGGTGGCCGGCCAGCGCGCCGACGGCCAGCCTGCCAGTCTCGTTCGCGGCGGTGGCCGTGGAACGGTGCGTGAACAGCGCGCAGACGATCCCCGGCAAGGGCCTGTGGCAGACCGCGTCGCTGCAGCGCGCGGACGGCGACCTGAGTGCCCTGATCAGCGCCCTGCGCCAGCCGCCTGGCACGCACACGCCAGGCACCGCCTGCCCCGCGCTCGCCATGATCCCGCCGCAGATCGTGCTGATCAGCGCGACCGGGCAGGAGCTGATTCCCCGGCTCCCGGTCAGCGGCTGCGGCCTCATCCAGTCCCAGGTGCTCGCGGCCCTCGGCGCGCTCCCCTGGCGCCTGGTCTCTGTCCGGCTGATCGCGGCGATCCCCGGTGCGTCGGGCAGCGGAACGGCGCCCTAGGGCACGGTCCGGCGACGGAACCTCCCGTACCATTGACGTTCATGGCGGTTACGGCGGTTATCTTCGACTGGGGCGGGACGCTTACCCCCTGGCACTCCATCGATCATGAGGCTCTCTGGCGCGACATCTGCGCGCCGCACTTCCCGCAGCCGCAGGCGGCCGCGGTCGCGGCGGCGATCCGCGCGGCGGAAGCCGGGTTCTGGAAGCAGTGCGAGACCGAGCACCGCAGCGCCACGCTTGCCCACGTCTTCGCGCGGGCCGGGGTGACGCCGCACGCCGCCCTGCTCGACAGCTACTTCCGTGCGTGGGAACCGCACACCTACACCGATCCCGAGGTGGTGCCGCTGCTGCGCGAGCTGCGGCGGCGCGGCATCAGGACGGGCGTGCTCTCCAACACCATGTGGTCCCGCGAGCAGCACGAGCGGGTGTTCCACAGGGACGACGTGCTCGGGCTCATCGACGGGGCCGTCTACACCAGCGAGATCCCGTGGACCAAGCCGCACCCGGAGGCGTTCCGTGCCGCGATGGCCGCCGTGGGGGTGACCGACCCGGCCTCGTGCGTCTTCGTCGGCGACCGGCCGTATGACGACATCTTCGGCGCCAAGAGCCTCGGCATGCGCGCCGTGCTCGTTCCGAACTCCACGGTGCCCGCCCATGACGGTGCGCCTCCCGACGCGGTGATCGGCCGCCTCAGCGAGTTGCTCGCTCATCTCGACACCTGGTGACCGAGCGCGGCCTTCCCGTCAGGCGCCCGCCCAGGCGGCCCGCGACGTCGCCCGTTCCGCCTGCGCGCGCAGGTCACGCACGGCCTGCGCCGGGTCGTGCGCACCGTAGACCGCCGACCCTGCGACGAACACGTCCGCGCCCGCGTCGGCGCACCGCTCGATCGTCTCCTCCCCGACCCCGCCGTCGACCTGGAGCCAGATCTCGCGGTCCGTGCCACCGCGGCGCGCGGACCGTGCGGCGAGCATCGCGCGGGTGCGGCGAATCTTGGGCAGCACCATGTCGAGGAACTTCTGGCCGCCGAAGCCCGGCTCCACCGTCATCAGCAGCACCATGTCGACCTCGTCGAGCAGGTCCTCGTAAGGCTCGATGGCGGTGCCCGGGTTGACGGCAAGGCCGCTGCGGGCGCCCGCGGCCTTGATCGCACGGAGCGTGCGGACCGGGGCCGTGGCGGCTTCCGCGTGGATCGTCACGTTGCCCGCGCCCGCCTCCGCGTAGGCGGGGGCGTGACGGTCAGGCTCGGTGATCATCAGATGACAGTCGATGGGCAGCGCGGCGTGCTTGAGCAGCGCCTCGACCACCGGCAGGCCGAGGGTGAGGTTCGGTACGAAGTGGTTGTCCATTACGTCGACGTGAAGCCAGTCGGCGACCTCCTCGACGGCCTTCGCCTCGTCGGCGAGCCGAGCGAAGTCGGCGGACAGGATGCTTGGCGAGATCTGAACGGCCATGGTTGGGTAGCTCCGTGCCAGGTATGTGTCGGGACCCGGAATGTCACACCTCGCGGTTAGCATTCTGCCCTAGGTTCGACCACCTCCCCGACGGCGGGGTTCCGCCGGGGAATCCTATCCCTGGTGCTGCCGGAAGGGGGCCCCGTGCAAGCTGATCTTCTTGACCGGGTGCGCAAGCTGCTCGCCAAGGCCGAGGACGAGGGCTGCTCGCCGTCCGAGGCCGAGGCGCTGACCGCCAAGGCCGCCGAACTGATGGCCCGCTACGGCATCGACCGGGCCCTGCTCGGCGCGCTGCGCCCGGAGACCGACCGGCCGACCGACCGGGTGTTCACCATCGCCAACCCGTGGGGTGACGTGAAGCGGCACCTGCTGGCCGGCCTCGCCACCGCGCTGCGCTGCCAGTGCGTGCAGACCCGGCACGAGGCCGGCGCCCGGCTGCACGTCTTCGGCTACCGGTCGGACCTGGAGCGGGCGGACATCCTGTTCACCTCGCTGCTCGTGCAGATGGCGCGTGCCCTTGCCAGGCAGGCGGTGCCCGGCTACGGCGGCGAGGCGCGGGCGTGGCGCCGCTCGTGGATGCTCGGCTACAGTTCGGCCGTGGTGGCGCGGGTCCGCGCGGCCGAGGAGGCCGCGGTGGCCGCGGCGTCCGGCGAAGCGGGCACGGCCGCCGCGGGCGGCCAGTCGGCGGCGCTCGTGCTGGCCGACCGGTCCCTGACCGTGCGGCGGCGGGTCGCGGCGGCCTATCCCCGGCTGCGGACGGCGCGCGTCACCTACTCGGGCAGCGGGTACGGCGACGGCTACCGGGAAGGGCAGCGGGCGGACATCGGCGAGCCCAAGCTGCGGTCGCGTGCGGCGGGCGCGCTCGGCCGCTGACGGTCCCGCTTGGGTAGCCGCCCTCGATGGTACGGAACGGGAGCGGGTGACCCCGACCCGTCATCCGATTCCATGGCGCTGAGCAGCCCTTTTCTAATGCGGCGCCCGTGGTAATGATCACGATACCGAGCCATCGCAAAAGGGGTTCTAAGCCACGCGGCGCGCCGCGGGTCCGGCCGTAAATGCTAAGAAATTCGCGTTCCGCTTAAATGTCGACCATTTCACACTATTCTGGTGCATCGGTCCTGCGTGGGACGACGGCAGCGCCTGAAGTGACACGGTTGAATTAGTGGGGGCGGCGGTGACCAAATTCGGTGAGCGGTATGAGCTGATCAGACGCCTCGGTGCCGGCGGCATGGGGGAAGTCTGGCTGGCGCACGACGAGGAACTCGCCAGCCGGGCCGTCGCGATAAAGATCATGCACCGCCACATGCTGCCGAACGCGGACGACGTCGCGCGGTTCGAGCGCGAGATGCGATTCGCTGCCATGATGGACCACCCGAATATCGTGACCGTCTACACGACAGGCACCTGGCAGGACGCGCCCTTCATGGTGATGGAGTACCTCAGGGGACAGGACCTGGAGCAGGCACTGCCGGGCGGGGACGCCGAGCATATCGCGGGGATCGGCCGGGACGTCTGCAGCGGCCTCGCGTACGCCCATCGTGAGGGCGTGCTGCACCGGGACATCAAGCCGGCCAACCTGTTCCTCTGCGAGACCGGGCAGGTCAAGATCACCGACTTCGGTGTCGCCAAGGCGGTCGACGGGACGACGCTCAGCACCATCGGGGTCGTCGTCGGTACGCTCGCCTACCTGCCGCCCGAGCGGTGGCGCGGCGACCCGCCATCCTTCAGCAACGACATCTGGGCCGTGGGCTGCGTGCTCTACCGGCTCATCTCCGGCAGGCTGCCGCGGCTGCTGCCCGACGTCGCCGACTACGCGGCCGCGGCGACGCGCGGCGACCCGCTTCCCGACCTGCGGCACATCACCGACGCGCCCAACTGGCTCACCGGCCCGGTGATGGCGATGCTCGCCGACGATCCCGCGCTTCGGCCTTCCGCGGGAGAGTGCGTCCAGCTGCTGTCGAGCGCGCAGTTCCCCGCGCCCGTTCCCGGCCTGCCGGTGCGCAGCCGGCACCTGCCCGGCCTGCTCAGTTCCGGTCTGACCGGTTCCGGCACGCCTGGTTCCGGCACGCCTGGTTCCGGCCTGACCGGTTCCGGCCAGGCCGAGCCAGACCCGGTCACTGACCCGACGGGTGAAGGGCCGGTGACCGCCCCGGTGACGCGACCGGATGCCTCGCGGCCCGCCGTGCTTCGCTCGTGGCGGGCAGGCCGCGGCGCCCTTGCCGTCGCCGGCCTGCTGGTCCTGCTCCTCGCCGGGTCGGTCACCGCATGGCGGCTCACCAGCACGTCCGGTGCCCGGGGACTCGCCGCGGGCGGTGCCGCGACGACTCATGCCGCCGCCGGCCAGGCCGCCGCGAACCCGGTGACCGCCGCGGGGTCCGCGTCCAGGTCAAGTTCCGCCGCCGCGGCGCTACAGCACTCCACAGCCGCCGCCCCGGCGACGTCGCACTCCGTGACCCAGCCGAGCTCTCACCCGGCCTCGCCCGCGGCCTCCGCCACCGCGCCCGCGTCGGCCAGCCAGACGGCCAGTCCCTCGGTCAGCGCGTCGGCCTCGAGCACGCCCCCGCTCGTGCCGGTCCCCGACGTGGTGGGGATGACCTTCACCCAGGCGCGGCTGCTGCTCATCAGCGACGGTTTCACCGTCCTGGGCAGGCACACGCGTGTCGGGCAGGTCGTGCTGCGCACGAGCCCGTCGGCTGGCGAGGTGCCGGCCGGCAGCTTGATCATCGTGGTGTACGGCACGGGGGCACTACTGTGATAGGCCACGGTAATGATCAAGATTCCGAACCTTCTCGAACTAGCCGACCGTGACGACTGAGGCGTGTTCCCCCGCATAGCGGCAAAGACATTCGCGTTTCTGCTTCAAATGCCAAACCCTTTTATATTATTGTGGTGCATCGGGGCATGGAGTGGCACGGCGGCAGGACTGAAGTGACGCGGCGGGAATTGCGGGAGCGGCCGGTGACGAAATTCGGTGAGCGGTATGAGCTGATCAGGCGCGTCGGCGCGGGCGGCATGGCGGAAGTCTGGCTGGCACACGACGAGCAGCTCGCCGACCGGCCCGTCGCGATAAAGATCATGCACAAGCACATGCTGCCCAACGAGGATGACGTCGCGCGATTCGAGCGCGAGATGCGATTCGCCGCCCTGATGGCCCATCCGAATATCGTGACCGTCTATACGACGGGAACCTGCGACGGCGCGCCCTTCCTGGTGATGGAGTACCTCAGGGGGCATGACCTCGAAAAGGCGCTTCCCGTTGATGACACCGAGCGCATCGCGGGGATAGGGCGCGATATCTGCGGCGGCCTCGCCTACGCCCACGGCGAGGGCGTGATCCACCGGGATATCAAGCCGGCCAACCTGTTCCTCTGCGAGAGCGAGCAGGTCAAGATCACCGACTTCGGCGTCGCCAAGGCCGTCGGCGAGACGGCGCTCAGCACCGCGGTCCTCGTCGGCACGTTCGCCTACATGCCGCCCGAGCGGTGGCGGGGCGAGCCGTCGGCCCTCAGCAACGACATCTGGGCGGCCGGCTGCGTCCTTTACCGGCTCATCTCCGGCAGGCCGCCACGGCTACTGCCCGACGTCGGCCACTACGCGGCCGCGGCGGCGCGCGGCGAGCCGGTCCCCGACCTGCGTGACATCACAGACGTTCCCGACTGGCTCGCCGACCCGGTGATGGCCATGCTCGCCGACGACCCGGCGGACCGCCCCACCGCGGCAGAGTGCGTCCAGGCGCTCCGCGGCGCCCAGTTCTCGACGCCCGCCCCGCTGCCCGCCGGCGACAGCCGCCGCCCCGGTCAGCCGGGCCCAGACGGGCTCGCGGCGGGCCCGGCCAGCGGCGGGGCAAGCGAAGACCCGGTGACCTCTCCGGTTGCGCGGCGGGGCGGCGGGCACACGGCCGCCGGCCGCTCGCGGCGGCTGAACCGCACCGGCGCCGCCATCGGCGGCATGGCGCTGCTGCTGCTCGCCGTGTCGGTCACCGCATGGCGGCTGGGCACCTCCCCGCACGTCACCGACCTCGCGGCGGGCGGCAGCACACCGCCTGCCGCCAGCCATGCCGCCATGGCGACCCCGGCGACGAGCGCGTCCGCGCCCCGGTCAGCCTCCTCCCCCACGTCGCCGCCTGCTCCCGGCTCCACCACCGCCCCCGCGTCGCCGCCTACCCTCGGCTCCACCACCGCCCCCGCAGCCTCCCGTTCCGGCTCCGCGGCGGGTTCCGCATCGGCGTCTCCCACGGGTTCCCGCTCCACCTCAGCGGCGGGCTCCCCGCCGGCGGGCTCCCCGTCCCCCTCGCCGGCCAGCACACCCACGGCCAGCGCGCCGACCTCGGGCACGCCGCCGCTGGTGGCCGTCCCCGACGTGATCGGCATGAACTTCCCCCAGGCGCAGCGGCTGCTCAAGAGCGACGGGTTCACGGTCGTGGGCACGCATACCCCGCCAGGGAACAAGGTAGTAAGCGTAAGTCCTTCGGGCGAGGCGCCGGAAGGCAGCGTGATCACCGTCGCGTACGGGACGTGAACCGACGGTTTGCCGCCCGCTTGCCTTGTGCAGCACGCCGTCGACGGGCTCGCCGCTGCCACAGTTGGCGGGCTCCGTCCATCACGAGCTTCTTGCTGTTATTCCATTGTTTAGCGACCCGAGAAAGATAGTGGACGTTTAGGTACATCCGAGTGTGCCTTAATGTCCACTATCTTCGTCAGCCTAGCGCGCGCTGCGCGTTTGTTGCTGTTATCTCAGCTCATGGGGCCATGCGATCACGGTCGACCGGGATGGTGGATAGTTCCGTACACCCGGGTGTACAGAACTATCCACCATCTTCGGT
>Ga0335073_10008051_pt1 | contig 14769 bp, 11 predicted proteins | sample Lox_Sample_22_FD_207093 | JGI IMG/M metagenome (GOLD analysis project Ga0335073, IMG submission 207093) | Soil microbial communities from Loxahatchee National Wildlife Refuge, Florida, United States - Lox_Sample_2.2 | ecosystem: Environmental > Terrestrial > Soil > Wetlands | place: USA... | reverse complement strand
TGGGCGAGGCCGAAAAACCCGAGCGTCTGGCGCTGGAACCCTGGCTTTACCGGCTGGCGCTGAAAGCTCTGGACGAACTTTCGCGGGGCGACGAAAGCAACGGGAATGCGGTATGCCTGGAGAGTTCCGCGCGGCGCCCGAATGTTCGCGGCAGTGACGAACCGGAGTTGCAGTTCCATCAGCCCGATGAATCCATGACGGGAGAGACCGTCATTCCGGACGCGCGTGTTTCTACGCCCGAGCAAATTATCGCGTCGGATGAAATGCTGCGGTTGATCGCTTCCTCGCTGCGCGATCTGGGCTCCGGGCCGAGGGAAGCATTCATTTTGCACGCGATTGAAGGCTTCACCGTCCCTGAGATTTCAGGCATCACCGGTCTTCCAACCGAGCGTGTGCATGCCTTCATTTTGTCGGCGCGGGAACACTTACGAAAAACTCCGGTTCTGTCCAAAGAATTTCAGGGCCGCCTCGCTCCGACCGGCGCCGCTTAACTTTAAGTCCATTTTTCTGGGGGATGATCCATGACTATTGCTCGCGAGCAAGTTCGAGACCTGGCTTTATTTGAAGATTCCGCTTTGAGCGCCATCAGCTTTTATTTTCAACCTGCTACCCCTCGCAATAAATCGCACCGCGAACAGAGCATTCTGATCAAAGACCTCGCGCGTGAGGCTCTGCACGCGCTCGAGGCCCGCTCCGAGAACAAACAAGGCCGCGATTCAGTGCAGGCGGATCTCGACCGAATCTTGCGCCTCTCCGCCGATCTGCGCAGCAATGGTACGCATGCGAAGGCGATCTTCGCGTGCGCGGCAAAGAAGCTCTGGCAGGAATTTGATCTGCCGCCGACTTTGCCGGGAACACAGCTTTTCGTCGATCGCCGTTTTCATCTCAAGCCTATCGCGCATCTGCTGGGCGCATTTCCCAGCCTGGGAGTAGTGCTGGTGGATCGGCATCGTGCCCGGATTTTCGATCTCCGGTTGAACGAACTGACGGAACGCGAAGATCTTTTCCACCCGCTCACGCGCCGCGGCAGAAGCGACGGTTTTGGCGGCTACGATGCCGGCCACGCCGCCCGCCGAGTCGAGGATGAGACGCGGCAACACTTCAAAAAGGTCGCGCTAGTCTTGAAAGAGCTCCTGGAGAAGGGCCTGTTTGAAAAGTGGATCCTTGGCTGCATGGACGAGCACCGTTCCCTGCTCGAAGCCCAGTTTCATCCCTACGTCAACCGGGCTCTATTGGGGCATTTCAATGCCGACGTGCAGCACATCACCGGAGAAGAGATTCGCACGCGAGCCCAACAAATTGTCGATAGCTGGCAAGACAAGCGGCGCCGCGACCTCGCAGCATTGGCCATCAGCCAGGCGCGCAGCCACGGACGCGGGGTCACCGGCCTGCGGCGCGTTTTGCGGGCACTCGAAATGGGAGAAGTGCAGGCATTACTCATCGGTCAAAACTTCCAGTCCCACGCGGTCGAGTGCTCGCACTGCGGCCACTTGGACGCGCACATCGTAAATTTCTGTCCAGTCTGTGGACATGCCACGCGCGAGATTGTTGATGTGGGCGAGGCTGTACTGCCGCGAGTGATCCGCGGCGATATCGAAACCTTCTATGTGAAGGATGACCCGGAGTTCGATCAGGTTGGCAACATCGCTGCGTTGCTGCGATTCCGGGTCGAAGGCGCTCAGCCTATCGCAGCAGTGCCGGGAGGAGACCGAACCAGGAATTACCCGGGACGCCTTCGCAAATTCGCGAGCTGATTCTGTTCGCCGCTTCGTTGTTTGAGACGTTCAAGCGCAGCGTTTGAAGCGCACACCGTACGATCTCGCATCCCGGCGGGACTCTTTCGAGCTCCGCACAACCGTCACTCAACGAACCACTTGCCTATTTCGGAGGTTGTATGTACGTCGTTCTTGGAGCCAGCGGCCACACCGGAGACGTTGTGGCTAAGACGCTTCTTGCCCGCGGCCAGAAAGTGCGCGTGGTGGGAAGAAACGCAGAACATTTTCGATCGCTTACCGCGCAAGGCGCGGAACTCTCCATTGCCGATGCTACTGATGCCACGGCGCTCGCGAACGCATTCGAGGGCGCTCATTCCGCCTACGTCCTAATTCCTTCTAATCCCGCCAGCAAGGATGTCCTTGCGTTTCAGGACCGGGTTGGCGACACCATCGCCGATGCAGTCGGGAAAGCTGACGTCCAGCGCGTGGTCGCGCTCAGCAGTATTGGCGCGGATAAAAGCAGCGGGACCGGTCCCGTGGTTGGGCTCCATAATTTTGAACAGAAACTCAATTCTCTTCCGGGCGCAAATGTTCTGTTTCTGCGTGCCGGTTATTTTATGGAGAACACTCTGCCGCAAGCCGGCGTGATACGTGCCCTGGGCAGCGTTGCCGGACCGCTACGACCTGATCTCAAGCTTCCCATGATTGCGACTCGCGACATCGGCGCGGCGGCTGCCGAAGCCTTGCTGCGCCGCGAATTCCGCGGAAAGCAGACTCGGGAACTATTAGGGCAGCGCGATCTGGATTACATCGAAGTTGCCGCAACCATCGGTAAAGCAATTGGCAAGCCTTCGCTCGGCTACATCGAAGCTCCCGAGCCGCAGTTGCGCACTTCGATGACGCAAATGGGAATGTCGGCTAATATGGTCGACCTGCTGCTCGAAATGGCGCGAGCGCTGAACTCCGGATACATGAAGGCGCTAGAACCTCGAACCGAAGCCAACACGACGCGGACTTCGTATGAAACTTTCGTCAGCGAAGAATTCGTCTCTGCCTACCAAAAACAGATGGCCGCCTGATTTGCATTTGCCCCACCCTGTCGCGAGCATACGCGACCTGGGTGGGGCTTGCTTCTGTGTTGTGCAGCCGGCACTTCGGGTCATTGGGGCTGTTTCTCGACTGTGCGCCGGAGGTGAGATCGTGTGAACCGTCTCGGCGCTCCGTGATATTCTTGCGCCTTCCGCATGACAAGCCATTGTGGCGCCAGAACCTCGTACGGCTTGCCGGATTATATCGTCCAGTCGATTCGAAGAAGGAGGTTACGTGACATTTTCGCGCCGTGATTTCGTCAAGAATTCGGTTCTAGGAGCCGTTGCTGCCGGAGTAGGCGCACATGTGGCTGAGACTCGCGCCGAAACCTCAGGGAAAAGTAACGGGTCGGACAGTGCCTCACCGAAGCCGACCATCATCTGTGCACATAATGGTTACGCATACGTAGAAGCTGCTTATGCATCGCTCAAGGGCGGGGCCGACACGCTGGATGTTGGCATCGAAGTCGTCAAGGGGCCGGAGAATGATCCGAATGACGATTCGGTCGGACTAGGTGGATTGCCGAACGAAGAAGGCGTCGTGGAACTCGATTCCTGCTGCATGCACGGCCCGACGCGGCGTGGGGGCGCGGTGGGCGCTGTGCGCAATATCAAGAATGTGTCGATGGTCTCGAAAGCCGTTTTTCAGAATACGGGCCACGTGATGCTGGTGGGCGAAGGCGCGGAGAAATTCGCAGTGGCAGTCGGTTTTCCGCGCGAAAATCTGCTCACCGACCGCTCCCGAAAAATCTGGCTTCTCTGGAAGGAATTCAATTCCGATCGCGACTGGTGGGGACCGGGGATTGCCGATCCGCACTGGCATCCTCCAGCAGAAACATCGAAGCCGCAGGCGGAGCTATGGCGTGATCGAATCGAACAGCTGCGGCAGCGTGCCGGCGATCTCGGCATAGAACCCGAATTTCAAATGGCCGCGGTGCGGCGCGTACTGTTTCCACCGACCGGAACCATTCACTGCTCGGTCCTAAATGAGAAGGGCGAGATGTCGGGGATCACCACGACCAGCGGACTCGCCTTCAAATTGCCGGGGCGCGTGGGGGATTCACCGATCATTGCCGCGGGTTGTTATACAGATCAGGATGTGGGCTCCGCGGGTGCGACCGGCAGCGGAGAAGAAAATATCAAAGTAGCGGGCGCGCATACCATCGTCGAGAACATGCGGCATGGCATGTCTCCAAAAGATGCGGGCATCGACGCGCTCAAGCGCATCGTCCGCAATTACAACGGCGACATGACCAAGATCCGCTATATGGACATGACGTATTACGTCCTGCGCAAAGATGGCGTATATGCGGGCGTAAGTCTGTGGGAGGGATATTCGCCAGGCCATCCACACACATTTGTCATCCACGATGGCACGCTGCGCCGCGAGGTAGCAACGCCGCTACTGAAGGGATTCTCACAGGAATGGCCGCCACATCCGAAGGTGCCGGAAGAGTTGAAGAAGAATTCGGAGTATCTGAAGTAATTCGCGGCATCACTTCTCGGTGGGGAGCGACGGTCGACAGCCGACAACTGCCTATAAGAATCTCACTTTTACATCCGGTCCTTTTTCCAGATGGATGCTCTCGACGAAGCGCACCTTTCCAGTGCGCAGGGTCATGATGACCGATGAGGTTCTCGTTCCCTCGCCGAAGAAGCGCACGCCCTTGAGCAATGCGCCGTCGGTCACACCCGTGGCGGCAAAAATCATCTGCTTGCCGGGAGCGAGATCCTCGGCCTCGTAGATGCGCTTTTTGTCTTTGACTCCCATGCGGGCGAGGCGCTCTTCCTGATCAGGTTTCACCACCAAGCGGCCGAGCATGTATCCATTCAGGCAGCGGATCGCGGCCGCGGTTATGACGCCCTCGGGCGCGCCGCCGGACCCCATCACGGCGTGAACACCGGTTCCGATAACAGCTGCCGCAATGCCAGCCGAGAGATCGCCATCGCCAATCAATCGAATACGCGCACCGGCGGCGCGAATGTCGGCAATCAATTTTTCATGGCGCGGACGATCGAGCACGATCACAACCAAGTCTTCGACATCGCGATCCAGGCGCTTGGCAATATTTTTCAGATTGTCGGCGACCGGCGCATCGAGTTCGACCGCGTTTTTGCACGACGGCCCAACCACGATTTTTTCCATGTAGCAATCGGGAGCATTCAGCAAGCCTCCGCGCTCGGAAGCTGCAAGCACAGTAATGGCCCCGGGCGCTCCGGTGGCGCACAGGTTCGTTCCTTCGAGTGGATCGACCGCGATGTCGACCTCAGGAACTTCGGTTCCGTCGGGAAATTCGGCGCCGACGCGTTCGCCGATATAGAGCATCGGCGCCTCGTCGCGTTCGCCCTCACCGATGACGATCGTTCCGCGCATGGGGATCGAATCCATCGTCCGGCGCATCGCTTCGGTCGCGACTTCATCGCTTAGCTTGCGTTCGCCCTGCCCCATCGTGTGGGCCGACGCGATCGCCGCGACTTCCACGACGCGCAGAAATCGCGAGGCCAAGTCGCTCTCAATGTTTTCGCCATAAAGCCGGGCTTTGCCTTCCGGACGAGTCTGTGTCCCCATACGAACCTCCGGTGCTTCAGAAATCGATGACGCGCCGGGTTGAGAATATAGCGCAATGCTCGGAGCAAAGAAAATACAGGAACTGCCGCATCGATTTTTTGGCGAGCTCTTGGAGGCTGTTGCGGACGGAACACAGCGATCGCTAGCAGCCGCGACTGCCAAACAATTTGCCGGGCTGACTAATGCAGTTGACTGGCGGCTGCCAGCATCTCATCGGCGCGCGCTCGCACGCGAACGTCTTCGGTAAAGTTGTCCCAGCGAACGGTCTTCGTTCGATCGATCAGGAACTCGGCCGGACGCGCAATGTCGTGTCCCTCCGGACCTCCGCCGACATGCAGCAGATGGTACTGTCGGATCACACTGGCGTCGGGATCGGAAAGAATCGTGAATGTGTAGCCGGCCTTCCTGGCCAAGTCTCGGGAGACCGCAGGGACGTCGACGCTGATTGCAACCGGCCGCACTCCTGCTGCTTTGAATTCGGCCAGCCGCTTTTCGACACCTCGTAACTCGAGGTTGCAGTAGGGTCACCAATATCCACGGTAGAAAATCAGCAAAACGGTTTTGGGTGCAGGAGAGGAAGGCTCGCCGGGCGAAGACCGAAAGAGACTGTCGAGCGAAACCTGCTGTCCGTTGGTGTCCTCGAGCGTGAAATCCGGCAACTGCTGACCCACCTGCGGCGCGGCCGCGGATTTCGGAAGAGCCCGCGCATGCGAAAAAATGAAGAGACTTGCTGCCGCGAAAATCAGTGCCAGCACGCTAAAGACGACGCTAAACGCCCTGCCACGATAGTTCTGCCAATGAGCAATGGCGCGCCGAATTCCCACTCCCAGCAATACCAGGGCCGCAAGCGCTAACGCCAGGCCCACCCACGGCAGCGTCGCCTGCATGGGCGGGTTGAGGAAGAAGACGAAGTTCGTCGCGAGCGCACCTATAGCCAGCAGCGGCGCCCAAATCGTGGCGGTATTCCAGCGTTTTGCGGCATCCATGGGAAAAGGAGTGTACCAAAAAAGAGAGTACTGCTTGTTAACATCGAACCGGTCTATGGTCGTGGTATTCTCCTATCCCTGATTCGCAAGCCAATGATGACCGACCCACGGCCGCTGACATTCCTCTGCATTACTACCTATGAAAAGGGCCAGGAATTCATGCGCGAGTGCAAGCGCCAGGGCTGCCGGGTGATCCTGCTGACGGCGGAGAAATTGAAAGATGCCGACTGGCCGCGCGACAGCCTTGACGATATTTACTTTCTGCCAGATGAGATCCCGCTCAGCGACATCGTTAAGGCGGTGACGCATCTGGCACGCACGCAAAAACTGGACCGCATCGTCGCGCTTGATGAATACGACATGGAGACTGCGGCGACTCTGCGGGAGCACCTGCGCATCCCTGGCATGGGACTGACCACGATGCGCTATTTCCGTGACAAGCTCGCCATGCGGATGCGCGCTCTCGATCGCAAGATTCGCGTGCCGGATTTTGTGCCGGTCGTCAATCATAACGACATTCGCTATTACCTCGACCATGTTCCGGGACCGTGGGTGCTCAAGCCCCGGCAGGAGGCTTCGGCGATTGGGATCAAGAAACTCAATGCGCCCGACGATCTGTGGCCGGTGCTCGAACAGTTAGGCGATCAGCAGTCGTCATACGTGCTGGAACGCTTCGTTCCCGGTGAGGTTTACCATGTCGACTCGATCGTTTCGGAAGGCGAAGTAGTCTTTGCGAACGTTAGCAAGTATGGCAAGCCTCCGATGAATGTGGCGCAAGGCGGAGGCGTTTTTACGACCTTCACTATTCCGCGCGCGAGTAACGACGACACGGCGTTGCGGCCGATCAACCGCGATCTGATCAGCGCTCTCGGGTTGCTGCGCGGCGTCAGCCATGCGGAGTTCATCCGGGCCCATGCGGATGGGCATTTCTATTTCCTCGAATGCGCTGCTCGCGTCGGCGGGGCCTACATCAATGAAATGGTCGAGGCGGCGACTGGCATCAATTTATGGCGCGAATGGGCGCGCATCGAAATCTCCGGCGGTGACGGCAAATACAAGCTTCCTGCAGTTCGTGAAGAGTATGGCGGCGTCATTGTTTCCCTGGCGCGGCAGGAAGATCCCGACACTTCCGCCTATAACGATCGGGAGATCTGTTTGCGCATTAAGAAGCATCATCATGCTGGATTGATCTTGCAGTCGACCGATTCCGAGCGTGTTGCGGTGCTGCTTGAAAGCTACGCGCAGCGCTTTGCCCACGACTTTCTGGCGGTCGCGCCCCCACGGGATAAGCCCACTGCGTAGCGGGCCCCTGCCCTGAACCGGATTCCTCTGTGCTCCCCTTGTCCTCTGCGGTACAAATTTCGTTCCCATGGGGACACAAAGGAGGCTTTCACCCGCGCTCTCTCTGCTACCATTTGCGGATGAGTACTGTCGAGAATGCAGCCACAGCGGCGGAACGCCAGACGCAGGAACGTAAAGAACCCACCTTCGTTTTCACCGAGAAGCAGGTTGCGGAAAAAAGCGAACTCGCACGCCGATTTCTCGAAACACGCGCCCGCCAGAACGAGAATGTCCACAAGAGCAACAATTTCCTGGTTAAGCGTTTCTACAACATTGACCACAGCACTTATCTTGACGGCACGCTTCCTGCAAGAACGAAAGAGTTGATGGGACTGGTTGCATCCGCGTGCCTGCGCTGCGACGACTGCATCTACTATCACGCGATTCAGGCCTACCGTCTGGGCGTGCCGCGCGCGGAGCAGGAAGAAGCGCTCAATGTCGCGCTGGTCGTGGGCGGAAGCATCGTTGTGCCGCATCTCCGCCGTGCTTACGAATTGCTCGAAGAACTATACCGCTAGGGGCGAGACACACTCCGGTAACAGGCTGCTTTGTCATTCCGAGCGGAGCGAGGAATCTGAGTTCTTGCCGCCCTATGCAAAAACCGGGATCCCTCGCCTGGCTCGGGATGACAACAAACAAAGTTGCCAACGTCCGCACTTGCGGCCCGTCGTTTGAAGTTCTCCGTCCGGAAATGCTATTTTTCCCCGTACCCTTCGAACCAAGCTCAATGGCATTGATCGTTCTCTGGACTTTGGCTCTGGACTGCGGGGCCCCACGAATGAAAGCTGGTCGAGAGAGGGTCAATTTTCTTCCGAAGGGTACCCGATGAGGGTTTTTGCCGAATGCATTCTTGCGGTCGCCGTCATTCCTTTCATTTATTACCTGATCGTCATTTACAGCTCCTGGCGATTTTTCCGCGAGCCTCTGGCGCAGTCGTCCGCGACTCCATTCACGCCGCCGGTCAGCAGTCTGAAGCCAGTGCGGGGACTCGATCCTGACGCTTACGAAAATTTCGCCAGCTTTTGCCGCCAGGATTATCCCGATTTCGAGTTGCTGTTCTGTGTGAGCCCCGGTGATCCGGCTATCCCGGTTCTGGAAAAACTCGCGCACGATTTCCCGCAACGTCAGATACGAATCATTTTCCAGGAAATCGCAAGCGGTATTAACGACAAAGTAAACAAGCTGGATCTTCTCGTGCGGCAAGCCAAGCACGAAGTGCTCGTGATCAGCGATAGCGACGTGCGCGCTCGCCCCGATTATTTGCGGATGGTCGTGGCACCGCTTCAGGACACGAAGGTCGGCGCCGTAACCTGCTTTTATCTTCCCATCGAAGAAAAAGGATTCTCCGAGAGTCTGCAGAATATCGGCATGCTCTCGGATTTTTATGCTGGCGTTCTGGTGGCGAAGCAATTGGATGGCGTGAAATTTGCGCTCGGCCCGACCATCGCTACGCGGCGCAAGTTGATCGAGGGATTTGGCGGCTACAAGTCAATTGAGAACCGTCCTGGAGATGATTTGCTGGTCGGCCGATTGATTGCCGAGCAGGGCTACGAAGTGCGGCTTGCGCGCGAAGCGATCCTGACCGTGTCGGATTTCGGTTCGTTCCGTGATCTGTTGCTCAAGCGGCTGCGCTGGTTCGTAGTGATGCGACACATGCGACCGTGGGGACATTTAGGTTTACTACTCACCCAGGGATTGCCCTGGTCGCTTGCAGCGGTCGCTGTACATCCCACGGCCGCAGTGGCATTGGGCTATCTGGGGGCGTATGCGCTGCTGCGCTGCGCCATCACGTGGATCATCGGCATTCGCGGTCTGAAACATCCAGGCGTTTGGGCCCGAATGCCACTCATCGCAGTCTGGGATGCAGTGGCCTTCGCGATCTGGCTGGCCAGCTTCGCGAAGAACAGCATTCGTTGGCGCAACAAAGACTATTACATTCGCGATGGCGCGCTGGTGCCAGTAATTCCCAATTGATCAGAGGCATCGAAGCAGAAGGGCGCCCCACTTCTCGCCGTCTTTGCGAGAAGTGGAAATTCGACGCAGGAGAACACTTGCTCAGCCGCCTCGCGTTTTTTTGCGATCTTTGCGATCTTTGCGGCCCAAAACACCTCCGAATCGCGAAGTTCGCGAAGCGAACACGCTGCTGATCGCAGAACTTAAGCGCCTCACTTACGGCCTACTGTGAAGCCAACACCGCATCCGGTTTCGTCGCGTGCGTCCGCACATTACGCGGACTTCGCCAATTCACCTGCGGCGACATAGTTCCCGGATCGATTCGGTCGCGATATTTCACGGCAATATTCATCAGCGAATCGAGCAGTGAATCCGAGAGAAGATGCGGCTTCAATCCCAGTTCAATCAGCTTTGAATGCTTCGCGTTGTAATAATGCGCTTCAGCTTCCACTCGCGGATCGGGCAGGTGATTGATCTCCACGCTGAACCCCATTTTGCCGGCTGCGGTCTGCACGAGATGCGCCAGATCCAGGACCGAGAACTGCTCGGTGAACTGATTAAAGACACGGAACTCGCCTTCTTTCGCCGGATTCAGGCAAGCGAGCTCAATGCAGCGAACCGTGTCACGAATGTCGAGAAAGCCGCGGGTTTGGCCGCCTTTGCCGTAGACCGTGAGCGGCTTTCCGATCGCCGCCTGCACGCAAAAACGATTCAGAACCGTTCCGAAAACCTCGTCGTAGTCGAATCGATTGATCAGAGCCTCGTCGAGCGCGACTTCATCGGTCATGGTTCCATACACCACGCCCTGATTCAGATCGGTCGCGCGCAGCCCCCAGATCTTGCACACGAACGTAATGTTGTGGCTGTCGTGCACTTTTGAGAGGTGATAGAACGAGCCCGGCTGCTTAGGGTACGGCAGCGTGTCTTTACGGCCGTTGTGCTCGATCGTGATGTAGCCCTCTTCGATGTCGATGTTCGGCGTGCCATACTCGCCCATCGTCCCCAGCTTCACCAGATGGCACTGCGGGTTGTATTCGCGGATCGCGAACAGAAGATTCAGCGTTCCCACGATGTTGTTGACCTGCGTGAAGACCGCGTGTTTGCGGTCGATCATGGAATAAGGAGCGGCTCGCTGCTCGGCGTAATGAATAACGGCTTCCGGTTCGAACGCCTGAATATAAGAAGAAAGAAAATCGTAGTCGGTGATGTCGCCCACGTGCAGGTCAATCTGCTTACCGGTCAACTCGTTCCAGACTTCCAAACGCTTGGCGAGCGGACGAATAGGAGTGAGCGTCTGGACTCCCAATTCGTGGTCCCACTGGCGGCGGATATAGTTATCAACGATCGAAACCTGGTGTCCCTTGGCCGCTAAATACAGCGCGGTCGGCCAGCCGCAGTATCCGTCTCCACCAAGCACGGCAATCTTCATGTCATTCCTCCGTTAAGGCTAGAGTAAGGGGCTCATTAATGCGTAAGAACTTGCAGGTAGAACTTTAAGCGACGATTCAACTGTCGCCGGCGTCGGGCGGCGATGCACAAAGGAACTCTCAATCCATTGTCCCACGTTTGCGATTGCAGCGGGTTCGGGCCAGAGAGTTTCCGCCACCGGAGTCGATTTCGCGGCGTGCTCCAGCGGATGGTTGGTCAAAAGCAACTTTCCGCCGCTTTCCTTCACAAGCTGGAACGACTCAGCCCCAACCTTGCCTTTCATCCTGTCGGCTGCCTCCGGAGTGGCCAAGAAGTAATAGCGTTCCGGAGACAGCCACAGATTTTTGAAATCCGTGTCACTGATAAATACCGGCGGCGCATCGGGTGCATAAGCGCCGTACTCGAGATTGTTATACCGACCATTGAGTAGTAGAGCAGTTCGGTTCGTATAAAAGAAAACGGATGAATACGTGTAGTAATGATGATTCACAATCAGCGTTCCCGGCGGAGACTGGTTGAGGGCCTCGGCCAGAGGACGCGACGAAAGATAGGGATCGAAGTCGATCATCGCCAGCCGCGCGGCGTGGAAAAAGATCACCATCATCACTGCCGCGCCCAGAAATGCGCGCCCACCGCGGCTGTAGATGAGAATAAAAAAACCGATCAAGAACGCTAACGCAGCCACCAGCAACGGAAATCGCAGGTATGCCAGCGATGGGAACGTAAGATCTTTCATGTGATCGAGCGACAGAAGATAAGTTCCCGGGCGCTGATCCAATGCTTGCGCGATGTCGCCCGGCGCAGGAATGTGGCGCGTCGCAAGATACAACCCTCCAGTTACGAGCGCGACAATCGCCGTGATCCCAGCGAGCACATACGTTCCTCGCTGAATCCATTTCCCTCCCGCTGCCATTGCGCAGCCGATCAGCAGCGCGAATGCCGGATAGCACGGCATCGAGTAATACTCCTGCGTGGTCGAGAAGGTGAAAAAAACGAGGATGAACCCGATCCAGCACAATGCCAGCAGCCGCGCGCGCCCGGCGCGGTCCACGGGCTTGTAATTCAGCTTGGCAATCGCGGGCAGATACACGCTCCACGGAAACAGCCAGAGCAAATGCCCGAACCAGAAAATGAGCCGCGGAACCGTGTCGTAGTCGCGCGGATACCGCATATTCAGAAACCGCAAAAGCTGCTCGTTGATGAAGAAGAACCACAGAAATCCGTGATAAACGCCCGGCCCGCTGTGCAAAGTAAACGCGAAATACGGAGGATTGCGAATCGTCGCCAGCACGTGCCAAGGAACAGCGATGGCTAATACGATCAACAGTCCTCGAACCGGGTGTAGCCGCTTCCAAATCGCTGGCGGATACTGCTTTCGCGTCAGGAATACATAAATCGCACCGGTTGCGATGGGAAAAACAATCCCGATCAAACTTTTCAGCAGCAACCCTGCCCCCAGACATACCGGCAGAACCAAAGACCAGAATTCCGGATGGGCTTCCCCTCCATCAAGGCAGCGGATGAACGACCACATGGCGAGGCCGATGGCTAAAGTCAACATCACATCGGGAATGAGAATTCGGGTAAAAAGAAACAGCCCGACGCACGTGGCCATGCAGAGTCCGGCATAGAAACCCGCGCGTTTGCCGAAGGCCCAAATTCCGAATGCGGTAGTAAGCCAGCACAGCGCCAGAACCGCCAGAGCGGTGGGAATGCGTGCCGCCCAGTCATGCACGCCGAAGATCTTGTAAGAAATCGCCATCGACCAATAGATCAGTGGCGCTTTCTCGAGATACTTGACGCCGTCGAGATGAGCGGTGACCCAGTCGCCCGAAGCCAGCATGTTGCGGGCGATCTGCGCCTGCACGGCGTCGACATCGTCCATGAGCGAGGGAGGCGATACGACGGTCCCCAGATAGACGGTGGCGGCGACCAGTACGACGCCTAGGTATAGATGCCAGTTTTTTGCGCGATCAAGGGTTCCGTTGCTTCGATTTCGATCGGCCTGATCAACGGGACTGAGGTCGAGCGTATTCGCCATTTTTTCATCCAGAGAAACAGGATCATCAGCCCCCACAAATGATATCCAACGTTCGCTCGCCGAGTGAGGTGACGATCAAGGAGGGCCGCGATCGCGCTGTGCCGGAACAGCCCGGCATGCTCGGATGCCCCGGATTGCAACGTTTCGGTCAGCAGCGACCGAAACGGGCCGCGCAGCCATTCGTGCGCGGGGATATCAAATCCGACTTTGGCGCGGCGAAGCACCGGGGCCGGAAGCTTATCTTTCATCAATTCTTTCAGCAGAACTTTTTGCCGGCTGCCATTCAGCTTAAACTTCGAGGGAATCGTCGCCGCGAACTCCACGATGCGGTGATCGAGAAACGGCGGACGCACCTCGAGCGAGTGGGCCATGCTGATGCGGTCGGCTTTATTCAAAATGTCGTCCGCAAGGAAATAACGCTGATCGAACCAGAGATGCCGAGAAAGCGGATCGTCCGTCGGAAGCTGACGGCATTGCCAGAGAATCTTATCGAGCGCGTGCGGCAGGTCGGCAGTGACAAGTTTCCGTTTCTGGCGATCGGAAAAAGTTCCATTCCAGAAGACGTGCGCGCGGGCCGCGTCCATCGTTGCGCCTTCCAGGAAGCGCTTAAGCTTGTATTCAAAACTGATTTTCTCGTCGGAAACCGGCCACCGGTTCACAGCCGCAAGCGCCATGCGGAGAAAACTCTTGGGCAGCACTCGAGCCCGCTGGGCTAATTCATTGGCACGATGCGTTAAATACCCGGCGAAAAGTTCATCCGCGCCTTCGCCGCTGAGGCTCACGGTCGTGTTTTCGCGGCTGAGTTTGCTGAGAAACCACACCGGCAGTGCTCCGGCGTCGGCGCTCGGCTCGTCTGAGAAATACGCGAATTCCTCGACCGCCCCGACCAGATCAACTTCAGGATTCAGATCCATCTGCTGATGGTCGGTGGCGTAGCGCTCGACAATCTGCTGAATGTAGCTGGTCTCGTCAAAGCTGCGGCCGCGGAACGAAATAGAAAACGTCTTCAGAGGAGTGCGCGACTCGGTTGCAGCGTAATGCAGAATCGTTGACGAATCGATGCCGCCACTCAACCACATGCCCAGCGGAACATCTGAAATCAAGTGCTCCCGGATGGATTGACGCAACAACGAATCGAGCGTCTCGCAAGCATCGGGCAACGTCCACTCGCGCGGAGAAGGAACCGGCAGCGTCCAATACGCCTGCAACCGCGTCGCACCATCTTTCCACTCCAACCATGTTCCAGGCGGCACTTTTTCGATCCCTTCCACCAGAGTCCAGGGAGATGGAACGTAGTTCAGGGCCAGGTAACAATCAAGACCGTTCAGGCTCAACTGGCGGTCGATCTCGGGATGAACGAAGATCGCCTTCAATTCCGATCCGAAGAAAATATCCTGACCACGGCGCGCGATGTAGAGCGGTTTGATGCCCATGCGATCGCGCGCTAGAACCAGGCGGCGCGTGGAAGTGGTCCACAGGGCAATGCCGAACATTCCGCGCAGGCGCGTGAAGCAATCTGTGTCCCACTCGCGGAAGGCGTGCAGAACGGTTTCGGTGTCGCAATGCGTGCCGAATTTGTGGCCGAGCTTTTCCAGTTCGGCACGAAGTTCCAGGTGATTGTAGATTTCGCCGTTGAATGCGATGACGG
>Ga0335073_10008050_pt1 | contig 14770 bp, 11 predicted proteins | sample Lox_Sample_22_FD_207093 | JGI IMG/M metagenome (GOLD analysis project Ga0335073, IMG submission 207093) | Soil microbial communities from Loxahatchee National Wildlife Refuge, Florida, United States - Lox_Sample_2.2 | ecosystem: Environmental > Terrestrial > Soil > Wetlands | place: USA... | reverse complement strand
CTCCCCCGAACGTGACGCCATGCACCGCCGCAATGGTAGTGAGCGGAGACGCATCGATCCGATTCAATCCAGCGTGAATGCGCTCCAGAAAATTCCGCACGCCGCGCACAGCCTGGGATTTTTCCATCCCTTGCGAGCGAGTAAAGAGTTCGCGCAAGTCCGCACCCGCGCAAAAACCGGATTTCAATTCGCTGGAGATGATCAAGGCATGGGCATGCTTCTCAAGCTCATCGAGCGCCGCGGCGAAGCGTTCCAACTCGCCGAGCGACAGCGAACCCAGCTCGTTGCAGGGCTCTCGATGCAGCGCCAGCTCGATGACGCCCTGCTCGATCTTCCACGACAGCGCCTGCCCGGTAAATTCGTTCAAAGTTCCTCTCGCAGAATTCGGTCAAACGGCTTGCTTCACCGCATACATTTCTTCGATTTCATTCTTCAAGCGCAACGAAATCAGATCGCGTTTCAACTTTCCGTTGGCAGTGAGCATGCCGTTCTCGATGGAGAAGGGCTCGGTTCGCAGGAAGAAAGCGCGCACCTGTTTGTAATGCGGATTCAGTATATTCACCGCATCAAGAGCCTCCTGCACATGATCGGAAGCCACGCTCCCGGTGACGATGGCGGTTAGGTAGCTGCGTCCATTGCCGACCACAACCACCTGCTGTGCCGTGGGAAGAAGACGAGCAATCTCATCCTCGATTGTTTCGGGAGCCAATTTGTGTCCCGAGCCGAGCACGATCAGATTCTTGATTCGCCCTGTAATTTTCCACGTCCCCGAGGCGTCGATCTGGCCCTGATCGCCGGTGTGAAACCATCCCTCGCGCAGAACGTCGGCGGTTTGTTGCGGACGATTCCAGTATCCGGGAAATACGTTCGGCCCCCGGACGACGATCTCGTCGTTCTCGCCAAGCTTCATCTCGATTCCGGGAATCGCAGGCCCCACGCGGCCGGGCACAGGATTTGCCGGATCATCCATGGTGCAGATGCCAGTTGTTTCTGTGAGCCCGTAGACCTGCAACACGGCGACGCCGAGCATGCGGAAATAATCCTGAGTTTCGGGAGTGAGAGGGGCCGAACCCGAAATCAGCGCCTTGAGATTCGTTCCGAACAACTGTTTACGAATCGCTGGAAAGACGAGCTTGCCGGCTAAGCCAAGCCACAGCGCGTCTCCCAACTTTTGTCGACCTGCTTTCTTGTGCGCCCACGCCGTTTTTGCTCGGAAATAGATTGCCAGCGCTACCCCACCCTTTTTCGCCACCTGCTCGTCCACACCACGCCGCATCCGTTCCAGCAGTTGTGGCACGTTCAGAAAATAGTGCGGAGCCACAACCGGCAGGTCATTGGGAATTTTCGTCAGATCGGTGTTGAGCGTCACCAGACTTCCGCGCAGGATGAAAGTCAAAATGGCAATCCATGACGCGCAGAAACTGAACGGCAGGTAATGATAAACACGATCTCTTCCAGTCCGGCCGCCCATCAATTGATCCAGCCGTGCTGAGGTGCAGCCGAGCATAAAGCCGACATTCGACGCGGTCAGTACAACGCCTTTGGCCTCGCCCGAAGTGCCCGAGGTGTAAATGATCGTAACGGGATCCTCCTCGCGAACCTGCGGACGATCCAGCTGCACACCTTCCACTCCGTTGAAAATCTCGTCAAACAAAAAATGCGGCGGAGCATCCGGCCAAACGTTCCTAATTGCGTCCCGCAAGCCGGCGTCGCCGCAGCAAACCAAAGACGGCGTGCTGTCCTTCATCATCGCGACCAGTTCTGCCGGAGCTTGCCGCGAATATAAAGGAACCACGATCAGCCCCTCCGCCATCGCCGCCAAGTCCATCGCAACCCAGCGAATGCTGTTCGCGGCGAGCAACCCGCAGCGGTCACCTTTCTGCAACTTTCTAGCCGCGAGAAAAGTTCTTGCCTTCCGCACCAGTTCCAGCAATTCCGCGCCAGTCACCCCACTGGCTTGCCCGTCGCGGATTTCCGTCAGAACGGTGATACCCGCCGCCGATTTCAGCTGCGCAAAAATGTCTCCGACGAATGGCATGTGTTGATTAAGAGCCTCAACTGTAAGCCGCGACCAACTCGTGAAGCGATGGGCCCATGGGCGGCAGGTAATCTTCCCAGCTCCATTCGCCCCGGCGCGTGGGAAACTCCGGATAGCGGCGCTGCACTTCCTCTTCGAAGTAAACGCCCATCCTTGCCATCACTTTCAAGTTCTTCACGACTGTGCGGGCGATGCCATCGGCGATTCGCTCGCCTTCGGTCGCGAGTTTCTCCAAGGCAACGAGCAATTTGGATTCGAGCTCGGGATCATCGACCGTCATCAGCAAATCCTCATGCCCACGCTCGCGCATCAGATTGCGAATGCGTTCGTCCATGGTGATTCCAGCCGATGCGACCAGACCCGGCATCGAAGTGACAATTCCGTGATATCGCGACGAAACCATCATGTGGCAAGCGCGCAGAATGCTCACCAGTTCGTACATGTTGTATTGATCAGAAGTCACAATCGGCAGGCCGCCGAGTTTCTCGGAAATCCGCTTGGCCGCGCGCGCATCCAGTCTCTCGGATGCAGCCAGAATTACGAAGACAGAACGCCGCTTGCGAAAAGCATCCACCGCTCTCGCGATCGAGGTCAGATAGTGCTCATACGCGCGATCCGCTGCGCGTCCGGAATTATGAAAGTAAACCGTGCGGTAGTGACTTTCTTTGTAAGCCCCGGTCAATGTATGGGCTGCGTATTTCGTGACCGACGCCCGCACTGGCCACTCAAACGGATTGATCGGGCACACCACTAGCACCGGTTTCTGTCCATCCCACCCAATCTGCTGCAGCACTTTTCGGCCATAATCCGCAGGCCGAGGTTTAAACGTCCACGCCGTATCCGTGCCAAGCTCAGTGGGAACCCCGAGTTCCCTCAAGATCGTGCGCGATTCTTCATTGCGCGTAATGACCAGCGAATTCTGGCAATACCGCGCGCACATCTTTGCAACCAGCGGATCCATGTGGCCCGCTTCTGCTCCGTACCCGACGGAAAGCTTGTTCTGCGCTGCAGCGAGGCCCAGCGATCCGATCATCATCGTGGTTAGCGCATTGGCGAACTTACTTTTGAACATCGAGCCTTCGCACGCCACCACGCCATGATGCCTGGGCACTTCATTTTTCAGGAAGGGAGGAAAAATATCGGGAAGATGAACCTGTGTCGTACCCTCGAAATAGCCTTTCGAGAACTCGAAATTCTGGCTCATCACGCTGAAGTCGACGCGCTCTGCGCCGAGAATGTGCCGAATCTGCCGCAACATCTCTTCTACGCGAACGTCGGAACCCATGTTGCGCGTTCCGTTATATCCCGCAAAAAGGAACTTGAGTTTTTCGCCCGGCTGCCACGGCTTCCCGTGCCCCAACATCCAACCGAGTTTGGCGCGCTCGATGTTGCTGCTCACCCACGCTTCCAGAACGAAATCCATCATGCTGCGGACCCTCCGGATGCGGCCGGCCACGGCCGGTATTTATATTCAAATTCATTGTCGCGGCTGAACTTCAACAGCGGGTAGCTGTACTGGGAAAACGGCACCGGCTTGCGGCCCAATTCCGTGGTCACGCGCGTGTTGTCGAAAACCGTATTCCAAACCAGATAGGGCAGAAAAACCTTCATCAGCGATGCGCCATAGCCTAGCGAGCCGCGCCGATTCGACAAAACACTTACCGAGCGCGAGAACGCCTTCTCGGTAAATGGCATGAAAAATGGAGGTCGTTTATGCTGCGCCGCCGCCAGCGCAGTCGTGATCTGGCGAAAGGTCTGCGAGCTTGTTCCGGAAGAAAGATGATACGTGTCGTGCTGCGGCTGCTCTTTCATGTGCAGATCGGCAATGGCACCGGCGACGAAATCTACATTCACGATATCGAGCTTGTCTGACGCGCGAAACGGGAGCGCCGGCAACCCGGCGAGGAACACGAAGGCCTTGACCATATCGAACTGCGTGGTCTCGGCATGCCGGCTGTCACCCAGAACAATGCTGGGACGAAAAATGGTTTTCGGAGTATCCGGCAACAACACGCGCGTCATGTGCTCGCAGAATTTTTTCGTCCGAGCGTACGGGTCGTAATCCGACCGGTCCCACTCGATGGAACGATCCTCGGTCACAACTTCGTTGTGCCGCTTTCCCGCCACAGCCACCGTGCTGACTTCGCTGAATCGTCGCAGCCCGTGATAATACTCGGCATGCCGGGCCAGCGTCAGCACCTCCAAGGTGCCGCGCAGGTTTACATTGAGACAACTCTTCTCCGACTTGCGATTCAGCGACGCTGCGCAGTGAATCACAGAATCGGTGGTGTGCACCAGCCGATCGTAATCATCGCGCCCCAGCCCGAATCCGGGCGCCGTCAGATCTCCGCAGAACACTCGTACTTTCGTCTGCAGATGCTCGTAAAAATGCGGAAAATCCATGTGCAACTGCAGTGCCCGCCACAGCCGCAACTGCGCTTCCTGCGGATCGCGCGCCCGCACCAGAACATTCAGCGCAGCTCCGTATCCCTCCAGCAGATTCGCGGCAACGTGCGCGCCGATGTATCCGGTTGATCCAGTCAGGAATATCGCCACGTCGCTCCCGTCGTTCCCGTTTTCACGTTATTACCGTCCTCGGGCGCAGCTTGCAGACTGCGCGCCGGCCGTGCTTCCAGCGGACGCCCCTCAATCAGAGGATACGTCCAGCGGCGCAGCGCCGGGATGTGAATATTGATCCAGTAGTTCCACCAATCGAGCGAACGCGTGTCATAGCTGAACGTCTCGCGCTCTTCCGGCAGAAGCGCTAGCTCGAGCTTCTGGATATTCTCCGCGACGAAATCGTGCTCGTTTAGCAGAATAAACGGCTCGAAGAGTTCGATCAGCTTTTCTACGCGTTCAAGGTTGCGCTCGGTTTTTACCAGCGGCGCCTTTTTCAGCGGGAGCGGCGACATGATCCGCTGGATGGACTTCACGATCGCCCTCTGCGCCGGCGCCGACATACGGTTGTAACGCTCTTTGGAAACCGGGATGGCGTCAAAGCGCAGCCGCAGCCACGATTCCAATCCTTCCTGGGCGCGATAATGCTTACGGTGCGCCAGTGACGTAAGCTCAATCGATCGTCCCATGTCGCATGGATTGGTCACCGATGTCGCCAATTGATACAGGCGATCATGTCTTCGTTCCATGATCGCGGCTGCAATCAGCGTCATCCCCGCACAGACGGAGTCGACTGGAATAATGTCGAGCCGTTTCTTCTCGTTGGAAGGCAGTTGGCGGAAGTAGGTCCCGAGCAGATACGAAAGCGAAGCCGATGTATTGATGCCCTCATTCCATCCCAGAAACGGCTTTGCCACGGAGGTTTCAACGATCGCGGGGCGCACCACTGCAATCGGCAACCCCGCGCCGCGTACGGCGATCAGCGATTCGGCCAGGCTCTTTGTCAGAGTGTAAGTATTCGGCCAACCCAATTCTTTCGCGCGCCGTGTTCCAGCTTCGGTCAGATACGTCTTCAGCCAGCGCACGCGATTCTTCCGAATCTGGTTTTCGAGGGCGGCTCCCTGCAAATCTTTCGCCGCATGTTCCTTCGCGCGCGCCTGCATCCGCAATCCCGCGGTCACTTCCTCGCTCTCCGATTGCGCCTCGGCCTGCTGAATCAGTTCATGCAACGCGTGCCATTCCCGCTCCGCATCAAAATCTGGAAGCTTGTGCGGATTGTAGTTTGGAACCAGCTTCTCGCTGACTCTCCCATCCTGCTCTCCGGCCACGTAGCAAGTGGAGAGATGCAGCAAACCGGCATGCTCGCAAGAGCGGGTGAACTCGACTACGTTCAAAACCGCGTCGGTATTCGTGGTCAGTGCGTCGCGCAGATCGGGATTGAAATCCGTTAAACCCGAACTGTTCACGATCAGATCGAGTTTCTGCTGCAAGCGATGGGCAACCTCGGTTTTCAAACCAAATCCGGCTTGCGTTACATCGCCTTCGATGACTTCGATCTTCTCGCGCAGGAAACCGGAGAGCTTTGCTCCATGGCGCTCGAACAGAGAATCGAATACCGGCGATTCCTCGATCATCTTTTCGAAACGTCCCTGCGCTGGATTCGATTTTTGCCGGCGGATCAGGAGATAAATGCGCCCCACCTCCGGCAAGTCCATCAGCGTATTCGCCAGCCACACCTTGCCGATGAATCCGGTCACGCCGATCAGCATGACGTGCTTACCGGCAAAGGAGCGACGCACGGAGAACTTGTCCATACCCCTCTCGCCATGGAACAACACGATCGGCCTTGGCGGCAGTGCAACCTCGCGCTCCGCGGGAACAACCGCTGCCCGCAACTCTTCCACTGAAATATCCAGATGTCGAGCGAGAGTTTTCGGAGCCCGCCTTCCATCCGGCATATTTTCGCGTAGTGGAGCAAAAGCACCCCGAGGACGAATGACAGGATCGATCAGACGTCCGGTCGCGATCCCATCCCGAAATTCCAGCTGGTTGGCAACGATGTGCTTCACGCCCAAATGCTGCGCCAAGGGACGCATGATCTGCTCCAGCGCCTGGCTCACCAACACCACCTCCGCGCCCGACTGCACCAGCTCCCGAACCTGTTCTGCCCCCTGCACTTTCAGCTGTGGCTTCAACTTGTACTGGAAGAATTCTTCGCCCAGTAAATCCAGCCGGTCCCGGCTGACTCCGCGCAGTACCGTATGAACGACTCGGGTAGCGAACTTGCGATTCGTGGAATAAAGAATCGGTCGCAGCACCGCCATGAGGAAAATCAGCCCGCGGCGTCGAAAGCGCTCTGTAAATGTCTGCGCATTCCAGGTAAAAAAAGCCACCGGGCGGACGACCGTCAGGTCGAGAAGGCTGCCCTCTACCCGCCAATACACGGTAGGAGCCGAACTGGAATTGTGCTTCTGTGGTTCCACAGATATCGGCGCACGCCGGCACGGACAACCGGCCAATGCGGCATTTTATTGTAAACAATTGCGCAGAGCGAACGAAACGGAAGAAGTCCAGACTGTGCGAAGGGTGGATCAACCTGCTAACGAGGACTTTACCGGCTCTCCGGTTTTCGCCTTTTGATTGCTCGCGCGGCCCACGACCAAAGCGATCGAACCGCTCACGACCAGAGTTGCGCTGATCGCCAGCAGGCCTCCGCGAAAACCCCCGTTGGCGGTTCGGAAAAATCCGATAATGTCAGGCCCGAAGTATCCGCCCAGATTCGCCAGTGAATTGATGACCGCGATCCCGGTCGCTGCGGACAGGCCTGCCATGCTCGACGTTGCCAATGCCCAGAACGGCCCGCACATCGATTCCGCCAGCGCTAATCCGACGCCGATGCCAGCGACCACGATGACCGGCCCGTGAGCATAGGCCGCGACTAGCAAACCGACCGCAGCCGCGAATGCCGGCACGGCGGTATGCCAGCGCCGCTCGCCCGTTCGATCCGAATGCATGCCAATCAGCACCATGGCTGCTGTGGTCACCAGAAATGGAATCACGGCCACGATTCCTGTCCAGAAATAGCTCAATCCTGATAGCGCCCGAATCACGCTCGGCAGCCACAAAGTCACCCCGTACATCGTGGTCGACACGGCAAAATAAACCAGCGACAGCAGCCAAAGCTTCGGGCTGAGAAGAATTCTCCAGAAACTCTGCTGAGGAACGAGCGCTTCAGAACGCTTTTCTTCTGCAAGCTCCCTTAACAGCAGATCCTTTTCGTCGCCGGTGAGCCATTCTGCGTCATGCGGGGTATCGGGCAGAGTCAGGAAGACAACCAGCCCAAGAGAGATCGCCGGCAAGCCCTCAATGATGAACATCCATTGCCATCCCGCGAGTCCGGAGCCGTGCAGATTCAGCAGCGAGCCGGAGACTGGACTGCCGATCACCCCCGCAATCGGGTTCGCCGTCATAAACCAAGCCACCGCCCGCGCTCGGGTCTTCGCGGGAAACCAATTCTTCATATACAGAATCATGCCGGGGAAAAAACCCGCCTCGGCCGCACCCAGCAGGAATCGCATGACGGAGAAGCTCACCGGCCCGCGAATCAGAATCATCAGGCAGGAAATAATTCCCCACGCCGCCATCAACAATGAAATCCAGCGTCGCACGCCAACTTTTTCCAGTATCAGATTGCTCGGAACCTGAAAGAAAAAGTAGCCCGCAAAAAACATTCCCGCGGCGCGGCCGTAATCCGCATCCGAGATCCGGAATTGCCCCCGCATCTGCAGGATCGCAAAGCCAACATTGATGCGATCCAGATATGCGACCACGTAGAGCAAAAACAGAAAGGGCATGAGACGCAGCATCATGCGCGAGACCACGCCGGATTCAGTGCGATCGGGCTCAGTTGGCAATACAGTTCCAGGAAACAGAGGAGATGATCCGAAGGATTCTACGCTAGTCCGAGTTGTTGACGAATGGCTGCGACATTCTGCGCCGGAGTTTTGTCAATCGCTACGGTTATCGCGTCAAGCGGCTCTTCCAGATCAGCCAGCTGGCTGGCCAGGATTTTATCGTCGGCAAAATGCCCCTTGCGTTTGCGCAGGCGCGAGTCGATCAACGCGGCATTGCCTTTCAGATAAACGAATCTCACTTCCGGTCCGGCCTTCAGCTCCTCCCGGTACTTGCGTTTTAACGCCGAACAGGCGAGCACGACATTCTTCCCGCTCGCAATCCAAGTCGCAATTTCCTGATGCAGCCGCCGCAGCCAGGGCCCGCGGTCCGCATCGGCAAGAGGAATTCCGCGGCGAATTTTCTCTTTGTTTTCGGCAGAGTGATAATCGTCGGCATCGGCGAACTGCCAACCAAGTTGCTGCGCCAGCAGGCTTCCCACAGTTGTCTTGCCAGCGCCGACCACCCCCATGACGATCACGATCACCGGCGGCCTATTTCTTTGCGTACGTCTTTTCGAGTCCCGTGCGGCTATTCGTCACGGTGAACGACCCATCAGCCTCAGCCAGAACCTTCAAAAATTTCCCCTCACAATTTTCTTTCACGTTTGCGATGTGGTCATCCGGCACGTTATGGTCGCGATCGGTCTCTTCCGCGTAATGGAGCTGCCAGAGATCCTCCAGCCCCGGCGAGTCGTGAACGATTTGCCACGCGTCCGGGCTGTTCCCCTTCCGCGGCCCGTTGTCGATGATCGCCACTCGTGGATGCACGGCCCAGTCCATCGCCTTCGCATTCGATTGGTCGAGCCCATGATGCGTCACCAGAAATAGATCGACGGTGCCGATCATGTTGTCCGGGCAGGCAAGTTCCAGTTCTTTTTTCTTGGTAAGATCGCCGAGATCGAGAAAGCGAAATTTACCGTAGGTAATCAAAACGCCGACCGACCGCGCATTTTCGCTGTTATCGACCGGCGGTTTCGGTTCGGTGGCGCAATAAGGATTCGCTTCTCCCGCTCCCGGCAAGGGCTCGGTAATGTGGTCGCCGGCCGCCGTCAGAACGCGCACTTCGATGCCCTTGATCGGCAATCCCCAGCCCGGTTTGACCACAACGTGGGCGTGTCCGGCGATCGCTTTCTCATAAGCAGCATAATCGGTGCGCGTGACGTCGGAATCCTCTAGATTCGGGCCGTGATCGACGAATGTCCCAACCTTGATTCCATCGACCAGTTGCGGCACCCCGCCGACGTGGTCGCGGTGATAATGCGTGATCAGCACGTAATCGATGTCCTTGATGCCGGCCTGATGCGCCGCCGTCATGATGCGATCTGCATCGCGACCGTCGTTTCCAGGCCATCCTGTGTCGATCAACAGCGACTGCCCGGATGGGCTCACGACCAGTGTGGATTGCCCGCCCTCGACGTCGATGAAATAAATCTGGAGCGGACCTTCCGGCTTCGTCGTTCGTGCGCTGCAAACCAGAGCGGTTAACAATACGCAGATGGGCGCCGCCTTCATCGATGAATGCATGCCATGCACCTGAATGGGAAATGTGTTTCGGGAATTATGCCACGCGCTGGAGCGAAACGTAGAGTTTGTTTGTAAGATTGGAAACCAGCCACAACTCTCAATCCGGTCGGCCCGTTTTGTCGGGAGTCCGCAGCCGCCTAGGTACAATTCAGGATCGTCAAGTCGGGGCCGCTTGTGCTAGTCTGGCGCTTGCTGCGATCGCATTTTCCCTTGACACCGGGAAACGGTCGGAGTAGGTATGCTGTCCTTGAGCGCGCAAACGTGGGGTTTGCGGCGCTCCAGAACCGGATTGTGGATCCCTCTAATTCTTAGTTGACATTGCCAATGATGAGCACCATGACCCTGCCTTTTTCGGCTTTGCGGACTCGGGCCGGTTCCGTTTTGCGAGATTACGCCGAACTCACCAAGTTGCGCGTGACCACTCTGATCGTGATAACCGCGTGGTGCGGATATTTCTTCGGCGCACACCAGGCAGGCCTTCCCTGGTTCAGCTTTGGCCTCCTACACGCACTCCTTGGGATTGGTCTGGTCTCCAGCGGCACCGCTGCGCTCAACGAAGTCATGGAGCATGATGTTGACGCGCACATGCGCCGCACCGCGCAGCGTCCCATTCCAGCGGGCCGTATGAGTCTGCTCCATGCCGCGATTATCGGCGGTCTCGCGGCCATCGGTGGGTCGATTTATCTGGCCATCTTCACCAATCCTCTGACCGGACTGCTCACCTTTCTCACTTCGGTTGTATACCTTGCCGCCTATACCCCGCTGAAACGCGTCTCGCCCCTTTGCACTTTCGTTGGAGCTTTTCCCGGCGCCATGCCGGGAGTCCTCGGCTGGACTGCCGTTCGCGGCCGCCTCGAATGGGGCACGCTGGTCTTATTCGCGATTCTTTTTGTCTGGCAGTTTCCGCATTTCTTCTCGATCGCGTGGCTTTATCGCGAAGATTACGCCAAGGGCGGAGTGCGCATGCTTCCGGTCGTCGAACAAGACGGACGATCGACCGCACGGCAAATTCTTTTGTACTCGCTGGCGCTGATTCCAATCAGCATCGTCCCGAGCTTCATGGGGATGGCTGGCAGGGTGTATTTGGCCGGCGCAGTCGTGCTCGGTTTCTCGCTGCTATATTTCGGGATTCGCCTGGCATTTTTGAATCTTCCTCTCGCTGCCGCGCAGTCAAAATTACGTGCCCGCCACGTGCTGCAGGCAACGGTGATCTACTTGCCTCTGCTGTTCGCGTTGATGATGAGCAATTCTGTACGGTCGTAGCTCCCAGCTTTTTCATTTATTGAAAGTGGGGTGTCCCACTTCTCGCCGTTGTTGCGGGAAGTGGGAGTACAGCTTTGGATGAAACGCGCCGGAGGCGTACACTCACGCATTCGCTTCAATCATCGTAAAATGCATGGGGACTGAAAGTGAATCTCACCGAAGATCCGCACCGCAGATTCAATCCGCTCACCAATGATTGGGTTGTCGTTTCTCCGCATCGCACAAAACGCCCGTGGCAGGGCGACGTTGCGCCACTCCCAACCTCGGCTGAACCGGAATATGATCCCAAATGTTATTTGTGTCCGGGAAACGAGCGGGCGGGAGGTGTCCGCAATCCAAAATACTGTTCGACATTCGTGTTCGACAATGATTTCGCCGCGCTCAAACCCGACATCCCGCATGAACGCGTCGATCTCGAGTCTAAAGGACTACTCGTCGCCGAGTCGGAACCCGGCATCTGCCGGGTCGTTTGTTTCTCTCCAAAACACAATCGCACTCTCGCCACCATGGACATGAATGAGATTGAGACCGTGGTCGAAACCTGGCGGCAGCAGTTTCGCGAATTGGGCAGTATCGATTTCGTCGACTATGTTCAGATTTTCGAGAACCGCGGCGCCATGATGGGCGCGAGCAATCCGCACCCGCACTGCCAGATTTGGGGAACGTATTCGATTCCCCAAGAACCCAAGAAAGAGCTCGCGGCACAATACGCATATTTCAGCAACTGCAATCGCTGCCTGCTCTGCGACTACGTCGAACTGGAACGAACGCACAAGGTCCGCGTGGTCGCCGAAAACGCGCGCTTTCTGGCGGTCGTACCTTTCTGGGCCATGTGGCCCTTCGAGACTCTGATCTGCAGCCGAAGTCACATCGGCAGCATGAACGAATTCACCGGCGAGGATTCGCGCCAGCTCAGCGCGATGCTTAAGCAGGTCACTGGCTCCTACGACAAGTTGTTTTCGGCTCCCTTTCCGTACACGATGGGCTTTCACCAGTCGCCCACCGATGGAGTTGACCATCCTGAGTGGCATTTCCACGCGCATTTTTATCCACCACTGCTGCGCTCTGCGACCGTGCGCAAATTCATGGTTGGATTTGAAATGTTAGGCACGCCGCAACGTGATATCACGCCCGAAAGCGCCGCCGACCGTCTGCGCGCTCTGGCCGGAGGATAATCTGATCTTCAACTCACTCTCTCTGAAGAAAGTGTCTGGCCAAGCCGAGGCGCCACAAGTTTCCGGGGAAGCTAACAAAACGAACGTAGGTGCTCCATGTCTCGCCGCTCTTGCGAGACACGGGAAGCCTGCACCGCATATCGGGATCAGCCGCTATTTGGCCGCATTGCTCGTTTTGACTCTGTGCGCATGCCGTGTACTTCACGCTCAGCAAGCCCCTCCCGTTCCCCTCACCGCCGAGCAAGATCATCAGCGCATCATGGACCTGCTCCACATCAAGTCTTTACGCCGCGGACCGGATGGCGATCCCAAATCGCCAAATGCTGCCAATTTCGACGAATCCAAAGTTCGTCCCTACGTTTTGCCCGATCCCTTGCAACTCAACAATGGCAAACCCATCACGACCGCAGCCGAATGGTGGAGCGAACGCCGCCCGGAAATCGTGGAAGCATTCGACCGTGAGCTCTACGGCCGAGTTCCCGCCAACACTCCGAACGTGACCTGGAAACTCAAAAGCACGAAACGGGAAACTTTGGGAGATGTTCCTGTCATAACCAAGGAACTCATCGGCCATGTCGACAATTCCGCCTATCCTGCAGTTACGGTCGACATGCAGTTGACCCTGAGTACTCCCGCCAATGCGAAACATCCAGCCCCGGTCATCCTGGAGTTCGGACTGAGCCCCGCGGTGCTGGCTGCGCTCATCAAGCGCTTTCCTCAGTTCAAACCCACGGGGCCGAGTTGGCAGCAGCTACTCGCCGAAAAAGGATGGGGCTCAGCTACGCTGGTCGCGACCAGCGTTCAGGCCGATAGCGGAGACGGTCTCACGGCGGGCATCATCGGACTCACGAATCGCGGCCAGCCGCGCAAGCTCGATGACTGGGGCGCATTGCGCGCCTGGGCTTGGGGCGCAAGCCGCGCGCTCGATTACTTCGAAACCGACAAAGATGTCGATGCCCAGCACGTCGGCATAGAAGGTCTGTCGCGTTACGGCAAAGCGGCGCTGGTCACGATGGCCTACGATCCACGATTTGCCATCGGCTTCATTGCCTCGTCAGGCGCGGGCGGTGCCAAAATCCTTCGCCGCAATTTCGGCGAACAGGTCGAAAACCTGGCCTCGACTTCGGAATATCACTGGTTCGCCGGCAACTTCCTGAAATATGCTGGCCCACTCACTGTCGATGACTTGCCCGTCGACGCGCACGAACTGATCGCACTCTGCGCGCCTCGACCCGTCTTCGTCAGCAGCGGGTCGCAGCAAGTTGAAGGCGGTTGGGTCGATGCCAAAGGAATGTTTCTTGGAGCGGTCGGCGCGGGCCCGGTCTATCGCTTGCTCGGCAAGAAAGATCTAGGAACCACCGAAATGCCGCCGCTGGAAACTGCGCTGATCAGCGGCGATATCGCTTGGCGCCAGCACTCCGACGGCCACACGGCTGGCCCGAACTGGCCGACATTCCTGACTTTCGCCAGCCGGTATTTCGGGCGCGACCAGAATTGGAAAAATCATTGAGCGAGGGAGAGTTCCGCGCAGCAGGACCTACGACTGCGGTTTGGCCCGCCGAAAACCTTAGGCGCCTCAGGCCTTTTCCCTCTTGCAAACCTGTCTGTACCGACGTATCGTAGCGACGCTTTCTTGCATACCGGCCGGTAACACCCAGTCCAGGCCCGCTGACCAATTCTGGGGTAGCCTACCGTCGACGAATTGCATCCAAGGGGGTCGTTATGAAACTCTCTGACACGATTGCATCCATCCTGCAGGCAAAACAGCACAACTTGGTTCTCTCGGTCGGACCCGACCAGTCCGTTTATGAGGCAATCGAGAAAATGGCGGAGTATGGAGTCGGCGCTCTGCTCGTCATCTCCAACCGGCGCCTGCTAGGAATCGTCTCCGAGCGCGACTATGCCCGAAAGGTGATCCTGATGGGTCACTCCTCAAAAGAAACCCGCGTCAGCCAGATCATGACCACCCCGGTCGTCTATGTCGCCCCTGAAAACAGCGTGGACGAATGCATGACGATCATGACCCGGCACCGGTTCCGCCACCTTCCAGTTGTGAGCAACGATGAAGTGATCGGAGTTGTCTCGATCGGAGACTTGGTGAGATGGGTCATCGACGGCCAGGCGAAGACGATTCAGGAGTTGGAAGGCTACATCAGCAGCGGCTATCCCGGATGATCCGGGTGGCCCACTCAAGCCGGCCTTTGGCTTGAGTGGGAAAGCATCGAGGGCTCACCCCTGCTCCTTCAGCTTCAGCCGTGACTTATTTTCCTCCATGAATTTCCTGATGTCGTCGGCGGCATTCAGCAGCCGATTCCATTGTTCGTAATAGAGCGTCACCGGAAATCGGCCGAGGCCATACACGCTCACTCCGCCCTTCTCTCCAACCTTGAAAATCAAATCGCCGCTGCGCTTCTTTACTT
>Ga0335073_10008049_pt1 | contig 14771 bp, 11 predicted proteins | sample Lox_Sample_22_FD_207093 | JGI IMG/M metagenome (GOLD analysis project Ga0335073, IMG submission 207093) | Soil microbial communities from Loxahatchee National Wildlife Refuge, Florida, United States - Lox_Sample_2.2 | ecosystem: Environmental > Terrestrial > Soil > Wetlands | place: USA... | reverse complement strand
TCGAGCCCGCGCGGCTTGAGATTGCGCAGCACGAGGCTGCCGCCGTGTGCCTGGGCGATGTCGAGCGCGATCGACAGGCCCAGGCCGGTGCCGCCGGTGTCGCGGCTGCGCGAGGACTCGACGCGGTAGAAGGGCTCGAATACCCGGCCCAGCTGTTCCGCAGGCACGCCCGGACCATCGTCGCGCACCCGCACGGTGAGCCCCTGGCCGTCCTCCACGCTGAGCCACACCCCCCCGCAGCCGAACTTGACCGCGTTGGACACCAGGTTCGTCAGGCAGCGCTTCAACGCCTGCGGCTTGCCGGGATACAGGGCGCGGGCGGTGCCCTGGACCTGCAGCGCGGCGCCCAGCTCCGCGAACTCCAGCGCGATGGTGCGCACCAGCGCGTCGATGTCGACGGCCTGGGTGGGCTCGTCGTCGTTCAGCCCCCTGAGCATCGACAGGGCCCCGCGCACCATGGTCTCCATCTCGTCCAGGTCGCGGCCGAACTTCTCCCGCGCCTGCCCGTCGGCGAGCGTCTCCACCCGCAGGCGCAGCCGGGTGAGCGGGGTCTTCAGGTCGTGCGACATGGCCGCCAGCACGCGCGTGCGGCTGTCCAGGTAGCGCCGCGTGCGCTCCTGCATGACGTTGAAGGCGTGGGCGGCGTCGCGCAGCTCGCGCGCGCCCTCCTCCGGCAGCGGCGGCTGGCGCAGGTCGCGGCCGACGGCCTCGGCGGCCTGGGCGAGCCGGGACAGCGGCCGCGTGATGGCCAGCGTCACCAGGTACAGCGCCAGCGCCGTCAGCAGCATGAGCAGCAGCAGGTTGCCGAGGAAGTTGCGCGGCAGGGGCTCGCCGCGCTCGCCCTGCTGGATGCGGAACAGCAGCGGATCGCCGATGGGGGGCCGTATGCTCACGTCGTACAGCCGCCCGCCGCTGTCGAAACCCGGCACGCCCGCGCGCGGCAGCAGCAGCGCGGCGCGCGAGGGGTCCAGGGTCTCGGTCACGGCCACATCGTAGCCGGGGCCGAGCAGCACCCGCAGCTGCGCCTCCAGGGAGGACCTGAAGTCCGGCACCTCGCGCGGGGTGATGATGATCTGGGAGCGCTCGGGCGGGGGCGGCAGCAGTTCCCGGCGCCCATGCCACCCCGGCGGCGGCAGGCGCAGGGGGTGCGTCAGCGTGAGCGCCTCCACCTCCGCCCGCGCCCGAGGATCGAGCTGCTCCAGGGAAATGGTGCGGTCGGCGATGCGCCGCGACCACTCGCTCACCACCGCCTGCACGAACACGCGGTCGCGCTCGCGCGAGACCAGCGCCATCGACACACCCTGGGCCACGAGCACGGCGGCCAGCACGGCCGCGAACAGGCGGCCGAACATCGACCGCGGCCACAGACGCAGGCGGGAATACCAGGGTACGGCGCGGTCCGCGGCCTCAGAGGACCTCGACACCCACACCGATGACATACCCCTCCCCGTATACGGTCTTGATGACCTGCGACGCCCGGGCGTCATCGCCCAGTATCTGCCGCAGGCGGCTCACGCGCACATCGATGCTGCGATCCTGGGGATCGGCCTCGCGGCCACGCAGCAGCGTCGTCAGTTGGGCGCGCGAGAGCACCCGGTTCGGCGAGGTGAGCAGGACGGCCAGCAGCCGGTACTCCGCGCCGGAGAGCGCCACGGAACGGCCCTCCTCGTCGGTGAGCGTGCGGCTCACGGTGTCCAGGGTCCAGCCGCCGAAGCGGAAGGCGCGCACGGTGCTCGGATCCGGATCCCGGGGTGCATGGGCGGCGCGGCGCAGCACCGCCCGCACGCGCCCGAGGAGCTCGCGCGGGTTGAAGGGCTTGGGCAGGTAGTCGTCCGCCCCGACCTCCAGGCCCACGATGCGGTCCACGTCCTCGCCGCGGGCGGTGAGCATGACGATGGGCAGCTGCGAATGCCGCCGCAGCTCGCGGCACAGGGTGAGGCCGTCCTCGCCCGGCAGCATCAGGTCCAGCACCAGCAGGTCCACGTGCGTCTGCGCCAGCACCCGCTGCATGGACTTGCCCTCGCCCACCGCCGTGGTGCGAAAGCCGTGGGTCTCGAAGTACTGGCTGAGCAGCGTACGGATCTCGCGGTCATCGTCGACGATGAGCAGGTGCGGCCGTTCGGCCGGGGCCTTGTCAGCCCCGCCCGCACTGCCGGAGACGAGCTCCGAGACCGCCGGGGAGGATTTGTAACCGATTGTCGGGCCAGAACCGTGGGCGACCATGGGGGGCATTGTGGCAGCTTCCTTTGAACTCGGGGTGTCGTGGCAATATCCAACGCACGAGTTCCAGTTCGGGAGACAACGATGAGTGTGCCGCGTTCCCTCACAGCCGCAGCGGCCGGATCCGCCCTGGCGCTGCTCGGCGGCTGCGCCACCGGGCTGTCGGCGGTCGCGCCACGGCACGACGTGCTCTCCGGCCAGTGGCAGATCGACATGAACCTCAGCGACTACCCCAACGAGGCGGTGCCCGCGAGCGGTGGCGGCGGCTTCGGCGGTGGTGGTGATAGTGGTAATGGTGGTGGTGGTGGTAGTGGTGGTGGTGGCGGCGGCATGGGACGCCACATGCGCCGCCGCAGCATGACCGCCGACCAGGGCACGCAGGCCATCCCGGCCCACAGGTTCGCGATGCCGCCCCGCCTGGTGCTGGCCCAGTCGGCCACCGGGCTCGCCGTGCACATCACCATGCCCGACGGGCACACCGTGGAACACGAGTACCGGGCCGGGGACAAGAGCGTCGTGACGACCACCGACGGCGCCGCCAACCGGCAGGTCGGATGGCAGCACGGGGATTTCGTGATCAGCACCCAGGTGGGCGAGAAGGGACCGAAATCGGAGGTGCGCTACTTCGTCGACGACGACCGCATGCTGGAGGTGGTCACCACCATCAGCCATGCGGGGCGCAACGACTTCCAGTACACCCTGGTATACGACCGCGGCTGATCCGCCCAGGGCCCGCCCCGGGGTCGCCGCACGTCATCCGCCCAGGGCCCGCCTGGGGCCGGCGCCTCAACCGCCGTATCCGCCGCGCCGCGCGCGCCCCACGGCCGGCGCCTCAACCGCCCAGGGCCGGGGGGCCGGAGTGGAAGCGGAACTCGGGATCCGGCGCCGTGGCCAGCTCCGCCTCGCGCTGCGCCAGGTGCCGTAGCCGCGCCGGCAGGTCCACGCCCGCCGCCGCCGCGCCCTGCTGCGCCAGGCCCAGGTACAGCGTGAAATGGCGCGTCTCCGAGAGCGCCAGCTGACCGTAGAACTGTGCCAGCGGCGAGCGCAGGCGCGGCGCCAGCAGCGCGAACCGCTCCGCCGAGCGCGCCTCGATCAGCGCGCCGGCAAGCATGAGGTCCACCCGCCGTTGCGGCTCGGCCGTGCGGCAGGCGGCGCGCAGGCCGGCGGCATAGCGTCCGGGGCGCAGCCTGCGCTCGGGCACCCCCAGTGCCTGCGCCAGGGCCTGCACCTGCTCGAAGTGCCGCAGCTCCTCACGGGCGAGCCGGGACAGGGCCGCGCACATACCCCGCTCCTCGGGGTAGGCGAAGATCAGTGCCAGCGCGGTGGAGGCGGCCTTCTTCTCGCAGGCGAGGTGATCGAGCAGCAGCTCCTGCCAGCGCTCGCAGGCGGCCTGCACCCAGGAGGGCGGGGTTGGTGCCAGCAGGACGGTGGAGGCGTCCGTCCCCGGCGGCCCGGCTGCCGGACCGCGCACGCTGCCCCGGCCCGGCCCCGGGCCCTGCGCCGGACCCTGCCCCGCGACGGCCGCCTCGGAAGCCGCCGCGCCGCTCATGCGCCCCCCCACAGCGCCAGCAGCCCGTGCGAGCGTTCCAGCGCCGTGGCCGCCTCCGCCGACGATGCGAAGCGCTGCGCCGGCTGCTTGGCCAGCAGCCGATCGATCAGCGGCTGCAGGAAGGACTGCTCGGCGGGCAGCCGTGGCACGGGGGTCTTGCGGTGCATGTACACGATGGCCATGGGGTTCTCGGCCGCGTAGGGCTTCGCTCCGGTGAGCATTTCGAACAGGATCACGCCCAGGCTGTACAGATCGCTGCGCACATCGATGGGCTCGCCATGGCCCTGTTCGGGGCTCATGTAGTGCGGCGTCCCGACGATCTGGCCCACGGTGGTGATGTCATCGGCCCGCAGCGTGTCCAGCGCCAGCCCGAAGTCGATGAGCGCGATGCCGCCCCCGCCGCGCAGCATGATGTTACCCGGCTTGAGATCGCGGTGCAGGATGCCGGCGGCATGCACCATCTGCAGCGCGCGCGCGATCTGCGCGGCGCAGCACAGCGTGCGTTCCACGGAGAACCGCCGCGCCATGTGCGAGCGCAGGTCGCCCTCGGGGAAGTACTCCATGACCATGTAGGCATGCTCGTCGCTGATGCCGAGGTCATGCACCCGGGCGGCGCTGCCGTGGCCGAGCCGGCCCGAAAGCTCATATTCCTGCAGCAGTCGCCGGAAGGCGTGGTCCAGTTCACCCTCGGCCACGCGATCGCGCGCCACCTTGATGGCCACCAGCTCCCCGAGCCGGTCGCTCTCGGCCACGTAGAGCTCGGCGAAATTGCCGCTGGCGATGTACCGCACGCGCCGGTGGCCGGGAATCCGCACCCCCCCGAAGACGCCCTCCTGGTCCTGCGCCCCCGTTTCGTAGCGCGCGGTGCGTGCCCCCGCCTGGCGCGCGGCGGCGGCGGCCACGGCGCTGATGAGCTGCCCGCCCTCCAGATCCTGCTTGGACAGCGCCACGCAGGCCCCGAGCCGGCGCGCCCGCTCCTGCTCGGCACCATCCCCGTCGGCGAGGAAGATCACCGGCGCGAACCCCGGACGGGGCGCGAGTTCGGCCAGCCATGTGAGCCCGCTGCCCGACGCCCAGGCATGGTCCAGCAGCACGGCATCCAGGCCCTGGCCCAGCAGCTCCGGCGGCAGCGGCCCGCGCTGCACCGGATCGTAGTGCAGCAGCTCCAGCCGCGGCCAGCGCGGCGCCAGCAGCTCGCGCACGCGCGCCCCGAACTGCGCGTCATCGTCGATCACCATGAGCCGCATGAGCCCGTGCACCTTACGTGCCGCTGCCGCCGGATTAGAGCATGCGCGTGCGCGCCCCGCCATGGCGCCGGGGTGGCGCGCCGGCGGCGAGCTTCAGCCCGATCACCAGGTCCCCGACATTGGTGCCGGTGGGACCGGTGCGCAGCAGGTCGCCGGCCGCCTCCAGCGCGCGGCCCGAATCCGCACGGCGCAGGCACTCCTCGACCGCGAAGCCCGCCGCCGCGGCCCGTGCCGCGGTGCCCCCATCGACGATGGCGCCTGCATCCGGCGTCGGCCCGTCGGTGCCGTCCGTGCCGGCGGCGAGCAGCAGCAGGTCCTCCTCCCCGGCGATCAGCCGTGCGGCGGTAAGCGCCAGGTGCTGGCTGCGGCCGCCGCGCCCGGCCCCGGGGGGCAGCTGCACCACGGACTCCCCGCCCCACGCCTGCACCTGCGCCTCCCCCAGGTGCAGCTCGTGCACGCAGCGCACCGCCACGCGCTCCGCGGCTCCCGTGAAGCGCTCGGCCGCGACCGCCACCGACAGTGGCGCGGCCCGCTCGCGCACGGCCTGCAGGGCATCCTCCACCCGGGCGATCACGCGGCGCACGAGACCATCGCCCCCCGCGGCGGCGGCCAGCAGGCCCGATCCGATCACGGCCGGATCGTCCCCAGGGACGTCGGAAATGAACAGCGCCAGCCCCGGCCGGTCCGCCAGGCGGGCCGCGAGCCGTCCTCCCTTGATCCGCGAGACCGCCGCGCGGCGGCGGTTCAGCTCGCCGATGTCGGCCCCGCCGGCGAGCCCCTCGCGGTTGAGCCGCTGCAGGTCGGCGAGCGTCATGCCCGCCGCAGGCACCTCCACCAGGCTGGAGGCGCCGCCGGAGACCAGGAACAGCGGCCATGCGTCCGCGGGCAGGGCATCGACGAACCCGAGCAGCCGCGCACCGGCGGCCAGCGAGCGCTCATCGGGCACGGGATGGCTGCTGTGCAGGATTTCCACGCCCGGCAGGCCGGCCAGGCCGGACTCGGTGTGCCCGTCCTTGGTGATCACCAGCGTACGCTCGATGTCCGGGCCGCGCGCCTCGTGCGCCCCCAGGGCCATGGCGGCGGCGGCCTTGCCCACGGCCGCCACCCACAGCGGCCCACCCGGGGCCGCCGCCAGCGCCGCGCGCGTGCAGCGCCTGCCGTCCACCGCCGTGAGCGCGGCGTTCAGGAGGTCCAGCAGCAGCTCCCGGCGGGGATCCGTCGTCACGAACCGGCGACGACACGCAGGCCGCCGCGCGCGCGCCGGCGCGCCTTGGCCTCGTCGGAGCGCTCATCCTGCAGGCGCTGCAGGTACTCGGGCGTCACGTCGCCCGTCACGTAGTGGCCGGAAAAGCAGGAGGTGTCGAACTCGCGGATCCTGGCGGTGTCGTGCTGGCAGGCCGCCACGAGGTCCTCGAGGTCCTGGTAGACCAGCCAGTCCGCGCCGATGAAGCACTCGACCTCCGCGTCGCTGCGGCCGTTGGCGACGAGCTCGCTGGCCGCGGGCATGTCGATGCCGTAGACATTGGGGAAGCGCACCGGAGGTGCGGCCGAGGCGAAGTAAACCTTGCTCGCCCCGGCCTCGCGCGCCAGCTCGATGATCTGCGCCGAGGTGGTGCCGCGCACGATGGAGTCGTCCACCAGCAGCACGACCTTGCCGCGGAACTCCATGTCCACGGCGTTCAGCTTGCGCCGCACGGACTTCTCGCGCATCTCCTGCCCGGGCATGATGAAGGTGCGGCCGATGTAGCGGTTCTTGGTGAAGCCCTCGCGGTACTTGACCCCGAGCCGCTGCGCCACCTGCAGCGCCGCCGTGCGGCTGGTATCCGGGATGGGGATCACCACGTCGATGTCGTGGCCCGGGCGCTCGGCCAGGATCTTCTCCGCCAGCCGGTCGCCCATGCGCATGCGCGCCCGGTACACCGACACGTTGTCGATGATGGAGTCCGGACGCGCGAAGTACACGTACTCGAAGATGCACGGCGTGTGGCTCGCCGTCGCCACCAGCTGCTGCGAGTGCAGGCGCCCGTGCTCGTCGATGAACACCGCCTCGCCGGGGCCCACGTCGCGCACGCGCTCGAAGCCCAGCATGTCCAGCGCCACGCTCTCGGAGGCCAGCATCCACTCGGTGCCGCGCGCGCCCTCGCGCCAGCCGAGCACCAGCGGCCGGATCCCATTCGGGTCGCGGAAGCCCACGACGCCGTGGCCGATGATCATCGCCACCACGGCGTAGCCGCCGCGGCAGCGGCGATAGACGGCGGTCAGCGCCGCGAAGATGTCCCCCGGCGTGACGCGCGCAGTGCCCACCCGCTGCAGCTCGGAGGCGAACACGTTCAGCAGCACCTCCGAATCATTGGGGGTGTTGAGATGGCGGCGGTCTTCGCGGATCAGCACCTCGGTGAGCTCGGCGGCGTTGGTGAGGTTGCCGTTGTGCGCGAGGCACAGCCCGTAGGGGGCGTTCACGTAGAAGGGCTGCGCCTCGTCGGCGCTGTCGCAGCCGGCGGTGGGGTAGCGGACGTGGCCGATGCCGAGGTCGCCGCGCAGCTCCAGCATGTCGGACTGCTGGAAGACATCGCGCACCAGGCCCTGGCCCTTGCGCACGTACAGGTTGCCGCCGCTGGAGGTGGCGATGCCCGCGGCGTCCTGGCCGCGGTGCTGCAGCACGGTGAGGGCGTCGTACAGGCGCTGGTTGACCGGGCCGGTGCCGACCATTCCGACAATTCCGCACATCGCCGTCCTCCTTGGCTCCCTAGCGGCCGGGCCGAATGGATACCGCGAGCTCGTGGTGGTAGCGCGCGTGCACGCCTCCCAGCGCGCGCAGCAGCATGGCCGCGTCCTCGCCGTAGGGCAGCAGCGTCGACTGCTGCCAGCGCGCCTCCCCGTTCAGGTGCAGCGCCTCCCCGGCGATGACCGCGACGCCGACGATGAGCGCACCGCGCACCAGCCCGAGCAGGAATCCCAGGATGCGGTCGGTGCCGTTGAACAGCGGCATCCGGGTGAGATGGCAGACGATGGCGGCGATGCCGGCACCCGCCGTCAGCACCGCGAACAGCAGCAGCGCGCGCGCAGCCCATGGCGCGGCGTCCGCGTGCGCCAGCAACCCGCCCAGGTGCGGCACCACCGAGCCGGCGAAATGCCAGGCGACGAACACGGCCGCCAGCCAGGTGAGGACGGCGAGGGTTTCACGCAGCGTGCCGCGCAGCAGCCCCACGCCGGCCGAGATGGCGAGGGTCGCGATCACGGCGTAGTCGGCGAGGTTGAACTGGAGCGGTTGATGCATCACGGCCTGCTGGCACACCTGGGACGGCGCGGATTGTACAAGAGGCCGCGGCCCCTTGCCCGGACCGGGACCCGGGATCGGCGACGCCCATCAAGGTTGCGCCACGATCTCGCCCCGCTGCCCCGCGGCCTGCAGGCGCGCCTGCAGCGCGCGCGCGCGCGCATGGTCATATTCCGAGCCGACGCGGACGCGATAGCGCAGGTGTCCGGGCCGGCCGCTCGCCGACACGATCGGGGCGAAGCCCGCCGATTTCAACCTGCGGGCCAGGGCGAGCGCGTGGCCGCGCTCGGCGAACACACCGAGCTGCACGCTCCAGCGGCCGCCGGGCTGCGCCGGGTGCCGCGCATGCCGCGCGGAAGCCTCCCCCGCCGCGGCGGGGCGGACGGAGCCGGCGCTGCCTGATGGCACGGCCGCGCGCCCGGTGGCTGGGTGCACTGCCGCCGGGACCGGGGATGCCGGCGCAGCCGCGGGCCGCGGTGGCGCCGGCACGGATGCAGGTGCGGATGCACGTGCGGATGCGGGGGCCTGCATCGCTGCATCCGCGCCCGCCGGCGCGGCGCCGGCATCGGGTGCGGAGTCGGGCGCCGGCGCCGGCATGGCGGAGGCGGCCAGGGGTGCGCTGGCGGCGGAATGATCGAGGTCTACCGTATAGGAGCGCAGCGGCGCCGCCGCGCTGTCCGCGCCCGGCGCCGCCGGCCGTGGTTGCGGTCCCGACAGCAGCTCCGGAACCAGCAGCACCAGCAGCGCCACCACGATGGCGGCGCCGGTCAGTCTTTCCCGGGCGCGCTGTTCCATGACAGCCACTCCATGGCCGCCGCCACCGTGACGAAGGAGCCGAACACCAGCACCCGATCGCCCCCCGCGGCCCGCGCGCGCGCGCGCTCCAGGCCTGCCGCCACCGAGGGTGCCAGCGCCGGCGCGCGCACGGACGGTGCCAGCCTCGCGGCCAGGGCGGCGGCCTCGGTTCCGCGTGCACCAGGCAGGCCGCACACGATCCACTCCTGCGCGGCTGCCGCCATCACGCGGCCGATGGCGGTGGCATCCTTGTCCTGCAGGATGCCGCAGACGGCGATGGTGCGGCCGGCCACGGGGTGCGTGCGCAGGTTCTCCACCAGCACGCGCGCGGCCGCCTCGTTGTGCGCCACGTCCAGCACCCACTGCAGGCCGCCCGCGCGATCGGGCCCGATGATCTGGAAACGTCCCGGGAGCGAGAGCCCGGCGAGCGCCGCGCCGATGCGCTCGGCGTCGAGCCGCGGCGGGGGCGGGAGCGATTCGATCGCCGCCAGCGCCGTGGCGGCGTTGCGGAACTGCACATCACCCTGCAGCGCCGGCCGCGGCAGATCCGGGAGGCGGACCGACAGTCCCCGGTAGTCCCAGCGCTCCCCGCGCACCGTCCAGGAGACATCGCGCCCGGCCACCACCGCCCGCGCGCCCAGCTGTTCGATGGCGGCGTACACGCTGGCGGGCATCTCGGGCGCGCCCAGCACCGCGGGCCGGCCGGAGCGGAAGATGCCGGCCTTCTCGCGGCCTATGGCCTCCAGGGTGTCGCCCAGCCAGTCGCGATGGTCGAAGTCCACGGAGCACACGACGCCCACATCGGCATCGACGACGTTCACCGCATCGAGCCGCCCTCCCAGTCCCACCTCCAGCACGGCCGCGTCGACGCGGCGCTCGGCGAACAGCAGCAGCGCGGCCAGGGTGTTGTACTCGAAGAAGGTGAGCGTGGTGTCCCCGCGGGCCGCCTCCACGCGCTCGAACACCGCCACCAGCTCATCATCGGCGGCCTCGCGGGCGCCGAGGTGGATGCGCTCGTTGTAGCGCAGCAGGTGCGGGGAGGTGAGCAGGCCCGTGCGCACCCCGCTCGCCTCCAGCATGGCCGCGGCGCAGGTGGCGGTGGAACCCTTGCCGTTGGTGCCGCCCACGGTGATGACGCGATAGGGCGGATGATCGACGCCCAGGGCACGCGCCACCGTGCCGACCCGTCCCAACCCCAGGTCGATGGCGCTGGCATGCACCTGCTCCTGCAGGGCCAGCCATTGCGCCAGTGTGCGCTTCGGGATCATCGCGGCCGGGCTGCACCCGCGGCGCAGTGGCGGACTTGCGTCATGCCGCCTGCGCCGGCAGCTTCATCAGCAGGCGCAGCAGCGCGGACAGGCGGTCGCGCATGTCGCGCCGGTCGACGATCAGGTCGATGGCGCCGTGGTCGAGCTGGAACTCGCTCTTCTGGAAGCCCTCCGGCAGGGTCTCGCGCATGGTCTGCTCGATGATGCGCGGCCCGGTGAAGCCGATCAGGGCGCGCGGCTCGGCGATGTTCAGGTCCCCCAGCATGGCGAGGCTGGCGGAGACGCCGCCCATGGTGGGGTCCGTCATCACCGAGATGTACGGCAGATGCGCCTGCGCCAGCCGCGCCAGCGCCGCACTGGTCTTCGCCATCTGCTGCAGCGAGAACAGGCCCTCCTGCATGCGCGCACCACCGCTGGCGCTGAAGCAGATGAGCGGCCGGCGCTGCTCGATGCAGAAATCGACGCCGCGCTTGAAGCGCTCGCCCACCACCGAGCCCATGGAGCCGGCCATGAACTGGAACTCGAAGGCAGCGGCCACCACCTTCAGCCCGTGCAGGGCTCCGGCCAGCACCACCAGCGCGTCCTTCTCGGAAAACGCCTTCTGGGACTGCACCAGCCGGTCCTTGTAGCGCTTGCTGTCGCGGAAGCGCAGCACATCCTCGGGCTCGATGCCGGCGCCGATCTCGGTGTGCTCGCCCGGGTCGAGGAAGTTCGCCAGCCGTACCCGCGCCGGCAGACGCATGTGGTGGCTGCACTTGTGGCAGACGTTGAGGTTGCGCTCCAGCTCGCCGCGATAAAGCACCGCATCGCAGGCCGGGCACTTGATCCACAGCCCCTCGGGAACCGAACGCGTGCGGCGCTCGGTCTTGATGCGCGAGGGCATGATCTTCTCGAACCAGGACATGGCCTACCCGTGAACCGCCAGGAAGTGAGGCATGATAGCCGAACCGAGCGCCGCGGCAGGCGGACTCGGCAGGGCGAATGCGGCCGGGTAGTGCACCTGCCAGAAGTACAGCCCTGCCGCCGGCGCCGTGGGTGCCCCCTGCCTGCGGTCGCGCGAGTCGAGCAGTTCCCGCGCCCACCCGGACGGCACCTTCCCCTGTCCCACCGCGATCAGGGCACCGGCCAGGTTGCGCACCATGTGATGCAGGAAGGCATTGGCGGTCGCCCGGATCACGACGCGGTCGGCCTCCCGGTGCACCGCCAGCTCCATGAGCCGTCGCACCGGAGAGCGGGACTGGCACTCGGCGGCGCGGAAGGCGCTGAAATCATGCTCCCCGAGCAGCAGCGCCGCCGCCTCGGCCATGCGCGCCTCATCGAGGCTGCGGTGGATGAGCGCCGCCCGGCCGGCGGCCAGCGCCGAGCGTGTCGTGCGGTTGAGGATGAAGTAGCAGTAGGTGCGAGCTTCGGCGCTGTAGCGGGCGTGGAAGTGCGCCGGCACGGTCCGCGCCCAGGTGACGCTCACCGCGGCAGGCAGCCTGGAGTTCGCGCCCAGCATCCAGGCCCGCTCGCCGCGCAGGGCCACGGTGTCGAAGTGCGCCACCTGGCCGGCGGCGTGCACCCCGGCATCGGTGCGGCCCGCGCACACCAGGTCCACCGGAGAATCGGCAACGGCCCCCAGCGCCGCCTGGACCGCATCCTGCACCGAGGGCGCATGCGCCTGCGACTGCCAGCCCGCGAACCCCGAGCCGTCGTACTCCAGGCCGACGGCAATCCTCGGCACGGCCCGCTCGCTCTGCCCGGACCGGCGCTCAGCCGGGCAGCGACTCGATGAGGCGCTGTGCCTCCTGCTTCTGGGCGACCGAACCCTCGCTCACGACCTCCTCGAGGATGTTGCGCGCACCCTCGGGATCACCCATGTCCATGTAGGCGCGGGCGAGATCGAGCTTGGTGCCCACCTCGCTCATGGTCGCCGGCTCCAGCTCCGGCAGCGCCAGCTCCACGGAGCTGACGGTCTGAGTGGTGGTGAAGTGCGCATCGGCCGCGCCTCCACCCAGGTCCAGGTCCACCGGCGACAGGCTCGGCGCGGCCGCCGCCATTGAACCGGTGCTGCCGAGATCGAAGTCCAGCCCAGGGCCCTGGTCGTTCAGCGCGGCGATCTGCGTGGCATCCTCGTCCGGCGCGGCGTCCGCACCGTCCACGGCGCGGTGCGAGGCGGTCTCCAGCAGCCGCCGGGAGTGCTCGTCGAGGCCGGCCACCATGGTCGGGGCATCGGCCGAGTTCCCCGGAAGCGCGGCATGATCGCCGGTCTCCAGTGAGCTCAGGTCCAGGCCGAGGTCATCCATGGCCAGCTCGGCGGTCTGGTCGCCGCTCCTGCCGCGGACCGCCAGCTTCTCGCGGATGGTGGGATCCTGGCCCAGCGCGGGATTCTGCACCGTCGGCTCGGCGTTGCTGGGCATGCGCATCGTGGAGCCGGTGGAGGTGGCGCCGGGCATCTCGGCGGTGGCACCGGTGCCACCGCTCAGGTCCAGTTCATTGAGGTTCAGGGCGAGGTTCTTGTCGGTGGCGCCGGAGGCGGCCTGCTCGGCCGTGGCGTCGCGCTCACCCAGCGCCGAACCGATGTCCAGGTCCAGGCCATTGCTCTGCGCAGTCCCGCCCATCACGTCGAAATCGACGTTCCCCTGGCCATCGGCTAGGTCGAGGTCGACGCCGCCGGCTGCGGCACCCGAACCGGTGCCGCCGGCGAACAGCGCATCGTCCGGGGCGAGCTGCTTGCCCATGATGACGATCTTTTCCCACTCGCCCGGGGGCCCCTGGTCGCGCGTCTGGGCGAGGCCGTGGGCGGCTTCCAGGAACTGCTCCTTGTTGCCCCACACGAAGAACACCTCCAGCAGTTTCAGCCGGAGGTCGCGGCGGTTGGGCTCGCGCTGGATGGCCAGGCGCACCAGGTCCGCGGCCTGGTCGTAGAGGCCGTAGGCCATGTGGAAGTCGGCCTCGGCCAGGGGATCCCCCTGTTCGAGGTTCACGGCCGCCGCCTCGGCGTCGCCCTGCTCGGCGGTCACATGGCTGACCTGCACGGAACGCGCGGCGGGCGCGGGCCGATGGGTGCCGGTCTCCTCGACCAGGATGTCGTCGTCGCGGCGCACGGAGGGGATGGGCAGCGTCGCGTCATGCGCCGGATCCGACTCGGCGAAGCCCTCCAGCGGTTCCTCCACGGCCGGGCGGCGCGCCTGCCAGGCGCGGTAGCCGAACCAGCCGGCCACGACCACCGCCGCCGCCGCGAGCACCCACCAGTACTGCAGCAGCGAGCCCAACAGCGACCCCGAAGAGGCCGGTGCGACCGGCACGGAGTGCACCTTCGGGTGCTTGTGCGCCGGCGCCCCGGCGGCTGCCGACTGCGGTTTCTGGGCCGCAGCGGGGCCGTGCGAGGCGGAAGCCGACGTCACCGGTGTCGGCGGCGCAGGGGAGGCGGGGGGTGGCTGGGTGGCCGCCGGAGTTGCCGGCGCCGCAGCGGGCGGCTTGGCCGGCGCCGGTATCCCGGCCACGGGCGGCGGGGGCTGTGTCTGCTGCGCCTCGGCCTGCCGCCGGTTCGCGCGGCTGGCCTTCAACTGGTCCTGCAGCTTCTGCAAGGCGGCGTCGCGCAGCGCCAGCAGCCGCTTCTGCTCATCCAGCTGGGCATCGGCGTTGCGCAGCTGGGCATTGAGACTCTGGATCTGCGCCTGCAGCGATTTCACCTCGCTGGAGGCCGCCGCGGCACTCGCCGCCGTCCCCGCTCCCGTCCCCGCCCCTGGCGAGCTTCCCGGCGTGACCAGGCGCAACCGCCCCTGCTCGGCACCCCCGGCCGGGGCCGCTGCGGCGCCCGCAGGGGCGTTGCCGGCGGCCTGCGCAGCGCCGGTGGGCGCGGCACGCCAGGCGGCGTATTCGCTGCGGATCTCGGTCAAGGCTTCGGCCGCACTGACCGCGGACACGGCCGCCGCATCCGGGAGCCTCAGCACGGTGCCCGCGCGCAGGCGGTTCATGTTGTGCTCGAAGGCTGCGGGGTTCTCACGGTAGGCGGCCACCATCCAGCGGCGCGAGCCGGAGGCCGACGCGGCACCCGAGAGCTTCGCCGTGATGCGCGAGAGCGTATCGCCGCGGTCCACGGTGTAGGTGCCCGGCGGGCCTTCGGCGGACGCCGCGGTCGCAGCGGGTGGGGCCGTTTCCGCGGTGGCCGAACCCGCCGCGGGAGCGGCGGCGCTCGGCTGCGCCTGGTCAGTGCCTGCGGGCGAGGGTGCCGTCTGTACGCGGCCCGAGCGCGCGGCGGGTGCCGTGGTGGGCGCGGCGACCGGTGCGGCGGCGCTGCCTCCGGGTGCATACACCGGCGGATCCAGCAGCAGGGTGTACTCGTGCGTCACATCCCCGCGAGCCCACACGATCTCGGCCAGGAAGGTGACGAAGGGCTCGGTGATCGGCTGGCTGGAGGTGACCTTGATGAT
>Ga0335073_10008048_pt1 | contig 14771 bp, 15 predicted proteins | sample Lox_Sample_22_FD_207093 | JGI IMG/M metagenome (GOLD analysis project Ga0335073, IMG submission 207093) | Soil microbial communities from Loxahatchee National Wildlife Refuge, Florida, United States - Lox_Sample_2.2 | ecosystem: Environmental > Terrestrial > Soil > Wetlands | place: USA... | reverse complement strand
CTGCGCCTGCTGTGGGCGGGCGACGAGAACGGCGTCAGCTTCGCCGGCGAGCTCGTCTCCTTCACCGCCGCGTGCAGCTTTCCCAAGCCCACCCGGCCGCTCCCGATCCACGTCGGCGGATCCAGCCCGGCCGCCGCCCGCCGGGCCGGGCTGCGCGGCGACGGGTACTTCCCCGGCGGCCGGCTCACCGCCGCCGAGCGGGCCAGCCAGATCGAGCTGATGCGCGCGACCGCCCGGGACGCGGGCCGCGACCCCGGTGCCCTGGAGGTCACGCGCTGGGGATCGATCGACATGACCCCCGAAGACGTGGCCCGGCAAGCCGGCGACGGCGTGGACCGCCTGGTCATCGGCCCGGCCTCGGCCAGCCCGGCCGACCAGCGCGACGAACTCTCAGCCTTCGCCGACCGCCTCGCCCTCCGCTGACCGGCCCGCTGCCTGCGCATCCTCACCCGTCCCGTTAACCCCGTACGCAGCCCGTCTTCGATCACCAGTTCCATCATACGGAAATGATTGTGGTTGATTTAGGCTTTGCGGTCGATTGGTGGCGCTCTGGCACCACTGATCCACCGCGAAGCCCCGATCCACCACACAAATGGGGTGTGCGGGGTCAATGGGTTCCATGGGACGACCTGGCCAGGGTCAGGAGCTGGCTCAGCGTGTCTCCGGGCCGCCCGGTCAGGACGCGCAGCCGCGGCGCGGAGAAGCGGATCTCCCGCGCCTCCCGGCGGGCGGCCCGGGCCGTCTGGGCGGTCGCCGATGACAGCACGACCAGGTCCGCGCCGGTGTCCTGGGCCAGGCCGATCACCTCGGTCACCGGCAGGTCCACGGCTAGGTAGTGCACCAGCCAGCGGTCCTCCCGCAGGCAGGCCGCGGCCATCAGCGCGGGCAGCGAATGCCGTTCTGCGGGCGGCGTGGCGGTGATCGCGATCCCGCGCGGGCGTCCCGGCGGCTGGTGCAGCCGGGGAGCGATGAGCCGCTCGCAGATGGCGCTGGCGCGGTGCTCGGCCGCGATCGTGAGCTCGCCCGCGGCCCATTCGTCGCCCACCCGGCGCAGCGCGGGGGTGATGACCCGCTCGCACAGGTCGATCATCGGCACTCCGGCGGCCAGCCGGTCGAAATCGTGCCGCGCCAGCGTCTCGTCGCCGGACACGATCGCGTCGTACAGCCGGTCGGCCTGAGCCGGCCAGTCGCGTACCCGTACCTCGGGTCGCGGCGGGGTACCCGAGGCCCGCCGTTCGGCCAGCGCGAGGACGTCGCCGTCGAGCACCTCATAGCCGCGCCCGGTCTTCCGCGCCGGGAGCGTGCCCTGCCGCACCCAGGCGTAGGCGGTCTGGTAGTGCACCCCGAGAGCATCCGCCGCCTCGCGTAGCTGCATCCCGGCTCACCCCCTTCCCCGCCGACCCCAGGCCGGTTTAAGCTCCGATTTTTAGTGTAGTTTAGTATTGTTTTTGTCGGAAGGCAGTGGCGACGCACCGGGGAGGACCGAAGCCATGGGACTGACATACTCCAGCGAGATCGAGGCTCCGCTGGACGAGGTGTTCGGCTGGCACGCCAGGCCGGGAGCCATCACCCGGCTGATGCCGCCGTGGTCGCCGCTCCAGGTGGAACGCGAGGCCGGTTCGGTCCGCGACGGGCGGGCCGTGCTGAGGCTGCCCGGCGGGCTGCGGTGGGTGGCCGTCCACCAGCCCGGCGACTATGACCCGCCCCGCGAGTTCGCCGACGCGCTGGCCAGCTCACCCCTTGCCGCGGTGCTGCCGTGGCGGCATATCCACCAGTTCGCCGCGGCGGGCCAGCGGGCCACCCGGGTCACCGACGTGGTCGAAACGCCGCTTCCGGCCCGGGTGCTGCGGCCGATGTTCGCCTACCGGCACCGTCAGCTGGCCGAGGACCTGGCCGCTCAGGCCCGGGCCCGGGAGCTCGACCCCGAGCCGCTGACCATCGCGGTCACCGGGTCCGGCGGGCTGATCGGCACCACGCTGACCGCGCTGCTGAGCACCGGCGGGCATCATGTCATCCGCCTGGTCCGCCGCCCGCCCCGGCACGCGGGGGAGCGCTGCTGGCGTCCCGAGGATCCCGGCCCGGATCTGCTCAGCGGCGTCGACGCGGTGATTCACCTGGCCGGGGCGTCGATCGGCGGCCGGTTTACCCCCGGCCGCAAGCAGGAGATCCGGGACAGCCGGATCCTCCCCACCCGTCGCCTGGCCGAGCTCGCCGCGGCCACCGCCGCGACGGGCGCCACGGACGGCACCGCGGCCGGCGCCGGCGGGGGCGAAACGGGCGGCACCCGAGGCGTACGGGTGTTCGTCACGGCCTCGGCGATCGGGATCTACGGACCGGACCGCGGCGACGAGGTGCTGACCGAGGCCAGCGCGCCCGGCGACGGGTTCCTGGCCGACGTGGTCGCCGGCTGGGAGGACGCCAGCTCCCCGGCCACCCGGGCGGGCCTGCGGACCGTGCAGGTCCGCACCGGCCTGGTCCAGACTCCGCGCGGCGGCATGCTGCGCCTGCTCTACCCGCTGTTCGCCGCCGGCCTGGGCGGCCGGCTGGGCACTGGCCAGCAGTGGCTGTCCTGGATCGGCCTGGACGACCTGCTGGACATCTACCTGCGGGCGGTGCTCGACCCGGCCCTGTCCGGACCGGTCAACGCGGTCGCCCCCGCCCCGGTCCGCAACGCCGACTACACCGCGACGCTGGCCGGCCTGCTGCACCGGCCTGCGCTGCTGCCGGTACCCGCGCTGGGTCCCCGGCTGCTGCTCGGCGGCGAAGGTGCCCGTGAGCTCGCCCAGGCCAGCCAGTACGTCCGCCCGCAGCGGCTGATCGACGCCGGTCATCAGTTCCGTCACGCCGACCTCGAGACGGCCATGCGTCACATGCTCGGCCGCGAGCCGGCGGTGACGCCGGCAATCCGGATCCCGGCCAGTCCCGAATAGGCGTATCCGACCAGGCCGGAAGGGAGGGATCGGGTGACCGGGCGCAAGATCGCCGTCATCGGCGGCGGCATCAGCGGGCTGACCGCCGGATACGTCCTGTCCCGGACCGATCGGGTCACGCTGTTCGAAGCCGGCCGGCGGCTCGGCGGGCACGCGGACACCCACCTGGTCGGGCCGGTCCCGGTCGACACTGGCTTCATCGTCTACAACGAGCGCACCTACCCGCTGCTCACCAGGCTGTTCGCCGAGCTGGGGGTGAACACCCGGGCCACCGAGATGAGCATGTCGGTCCGCTGCGCCGGCTGCGGCCTGCACTACGCGGGCAAGCGGGGCCCGGGCGGCCTGGCCGCGGGCCTGCGCCCGGGCGGCGGCCGGTTCGTGCGGCTGCTGGCCGACGTCCCGCGCTTCTATCGCGCCGCCCGCCGGCTGCTGGCTGGTGAGGCTGGGACCGGCGGCTCCCTCACCTTCGGCGAGTTCCTGAACGACGGCGGCTTCTCCGGCTACTTCCAGGCCCACTTCGCGCTGCCCCTGGTCGCGGCGGTGTGGTCCTGCCCGGCAGGGATGGCGCTGCGCTATCCGGCCCGGTACCTGTTCGCCTTCCTGGCCAACCACGGGATGCTGTCGGTGTCCGGCTCGCCGCCCTGGCGCACCGTGACCGGAGGTTCCCGCTGCTACGTCGAGCGGGCCGCGGGCCGGCTGGGCTGCGTCCGGCTCGGCACCCCGGCCCGCGCCGTGCGCCGCTACCCGGACGGTGCCGAGGTGCGCGACGCCTCCGGCCAGGCGCATCAGTTCGACGCCGTGGTCATCGCCACCCATCCGGACCAGGCGCTGGCCCTGCTGGCCCCGGCCACCCGGGCCGAGCGCGAGGTACTGGGCGTCTTCCGCTACACCCCGAACCCGGCCCTGCTGCACACCGACACCAGGCTGCTGCCGGATCGTCCTGCCGTCCGGGCGTCCTGGAACTACGAGCTCGGGCACTGCCGGGCAGGCCACGGCGGGGCGGTGCGGATCAGCTATCACATGAACCGGCTGCAAGGCCTGCCCGCCGGCCAGGACTACATCGTCACGCTGAACGGCCACGGCGCCGTCGACCCCGGCCGGGTCATCAGCCGGATGGACTACGCGCACCCCGCCTACACGCCGGAGTCGCTCGCCGCCCAGCGCCGCCTGCCCGAGCTGAACACGCCGGTCACCGCGTTCGCCGGCGCCTACCACGGCTGGGGCTTCCACGAGGACGGCTGCCGGTCCGGAGCCCGGGCCGCCCGTGCGCTCGGGGGCACCTGGTGACCGCCGTGCGGGGCCCTCACCCGCTGGCCCCGAGGGCCGCGCTGTACGAGTGCCGGATAACCCACACCCGGCTGGCGCCGCTGCGGAACGTGTTCACCTACCGCACCTACCAGTGGCTGGTCGACCTGGACCACCTGCCCCGGCCCGGTCCCGGGCTGCGGCTGCTGGCCGGCTTCCGCGGCCGCGACCACCTGGGTGACCCCCGGCGCCCGATCCGGGACAACCTCGACCGCTTCCTGGCCTCCCAGGGCATCGACCTGGCCGGCGGGCGGGTGATGATGCTGGCCCACGCCCGGGTGCTCGGGTACGTGTTCAACCCGCTGACCGTCTACTGGTGCCACCGGCCCGACGGCGCGCTGGCCTGCGTGGTGGCCGAGGTGCACAACACCTACCGGCAGCGGCACGCCTACCTGCTGCACACCGACGACCATGCCCGGGCCCGGACGCCGAAACAGTTCTACGTTTCGCCCTTCTACCCGGTCGAGGGCGGCTACCGGATGTGCCTGCCCGAGCCCGGCCCCGCCGGCCAGCCGCTCAGCCTCAGCGTCACCCTGACCCGTCCGGGCGGGCCCTCGTTCGTGGCCAGCGTGCACGGCACCGGCCGGCCCGCCACCGTGTGGGCCCTGCTCGGCGCCGCTGTGCGGCACCCCTGGTCCACGGCCGCCGTGTCGGCCCGGATCCGGTGGCAGGGGATCAGGCTCTACCTGCGCGGGCTGCCCGTCGCGCCCCGGCCAGCACACAAACCCCAGGAGGGCATCCAGTGATCAGCCGCACGCGGCCAGCCCCAGCCGCCGCTGTCGACGCGGAACGCTGGCCCGACGTCGCCGCGGCCGAAGGCCCGCCGGTACGCGCGGCCGTGGCCCGCGCCTTGTTCACCCGGGCGGTCACGGCGCTTCCGGTCCGGGTCCGGTTCCCGGACGGGCACGTGCTCGGCGCGGGCTCGCCGGCCGCGCCGGTCATGGTCGTGCACCGGCCCCGGGAGTTCTTCCGCCGTTTCGGTGCCTCCGGCCTGATCGGGTTCGGCGAGTCCTATATGGCCGGCGACTGGGACTGCGCCGACCTGACCGGGCTGCTCACCGTCTTCGCCGCTCACGTCGGCGACCTCATCCCGCCCGGACTGCAGCGGCTTCGCTCGCTTGCGGTACGCCGGGCGCCGGGCGCCGACCGGCAGACCCGCGACGGCGCCCGCCGCAACATCGGCCGCCACTACGACCTGTCCAACGAACTGTTCGCCCTGTTCCTCGACGAGACCATGACCTACTCCTCGGCCCTGTTCGCCGCGCAACCCGACGGCACCCCGCTGGCCGCGGACCACCTGCTGGCCGACGGGCAGCGGCGCAAGATCGACGCTCTGCTGGACCGGGCCGGGGTCGGACCCGGGTGCCGGCTGCTCGAGATCGGCACCGGCTGGGGTGAGCTGGCCCTGCGGGCCGCGCACCGGGGCGCCACCGTGGTCACCGTGACGATCTCGCGAGAGCAGCAGGCCCTCGCCGCCCGCCGGGTCGCCGACGCCGGCCTGGCCGGCCGGGTCGGCGTGGAACTGCGCGACTACCGCGACCTGCAGGGCACGTACGACGCCATCTGCTCCTGCGAGATGATCGAGGCGGTCGGCGAGCGCTACTGGGATACCTACGTCACCGCGCTGGACCGGCACCTGGCGCCCGGCGGCCGGATCGGGCTGCAGACGATCACCATGCCGCACGACCGGATGCTGGCCACCCGCCACACCTACACCTGGATCCAGAAGTACATCTTCCCCGGCGGGCTGCTGCCCTCGGTGACCGCGATCGAGAACAGCCTGGATCGCGCGACCCGGCTGCGGATCACCGGCCGCCTCGACTTCGGGCCGCACTACGCGGAGACGCTGAGGATCTGGCGGGACCGGTTCACCGCGCGCGCGGACGAGGTCACGCGGCTCGGCTTCGACGACGTGTTCGCCCGCATGTGGACCTTCTACCTGTGCTACTCCGAGGCCGGCTTCCGGGCCGGCTACATCGGCGTCAGCCAGCTCACCCTGGCCCGCATATGAACGGCGCAGCCGACGTCATAGCGGACCTGGTCAAGACCCAGGCCGGCCTCGACCTGCCGGTCCGGCTGCGCGCCTGGGATGGCAGCGAGGCCGGCCCGCAGGACGCCCCGGTCCTGGTCGCCCGGTCCCCGCGGGCGCTGCGCCGGATCCTGTGGCGCCCGGGCGAGCTCGGGCTGGCCCGCGCCTACATCAGCGGTGACCTCGAAGTGGAGGGCGACCTCACCGACGGCCTGCGCCGGGCCTGGGGTGCCGCCAGGACCAAGCCCCCGGGGGGCGGCGCGCCGCCGGGCTCCGCGCCGTCCCCCGGGCCCAGGGCCGCGCTGGCCGCGGTGCGCGCGGCCGCCCGCCTGAAGGTGCCGCTCTGGCCGCCGCCGCCGCGCCCGCCCAGCGAACTCCGCGTCCGCGGCCGCCTGCACAGCCGGGCCCGCGACCAGGCGGTGATCGCCGGCCACTACGACCTACCCGCCGCGTTCTACCAGCTCATCCTGGACCGCAGTATGGCCTACTCGTGCGCCGACTGGACCCGGGCGGACACCCTGGCCGACGCGCAGCACGCCAAGCTGACGCTGATCTGCGCCAAGCTCGGCCTGGAAGCCGGCCAGCGGCTGCTCGACCTGGGCTGCGGCTGGGGCTCGCTGACCGTCCACGCGGCCCGCGACCACCGGGCCCGGGTGACCGCCGTGACGCTGTCCGCCGAGCAGGGCGGGTACGTCCGGCAGCGGGCGCGCGGCCTGGGCCTCGGGGGCCAGGCCGCGGCCCAGGCCGAGACCCGGACTTCGACCCGGGCCGAGACCCGGGTCGAAGTCCGGGTCCAGGACTACCGGGATCCGCTGGACGGCCCGTACGACGCGATCGCGTCGGTCGAGATGGGCGAGCACGTCGGCGCCGCACAGTACCCCGGATTCTGCGAGGCGCTGCACCACCGGCTGAAGCCGGGTGGCCGGCTGCTGGTCCAGCAGATGTCCCGCGGGGCCGGCGCGCCCGGCGGCGGCCCGTTCATCGAGTCCTATATCGCGCCCGACATGCACATGCGGCCGGTGGGGGAGACGGTCCGGCTGATCGAGAACGCCGGGTTCGAGGTCATCGGGGTCCAGGCCATGCGCGAGCACTACGTCCGCACCATCCGGGCGTGGCTGGACCGCTTCGAGGCCAACCTGCCCGCGATCGCGCGAATCCTCACCGCCGAACAGGTCCGCGTCTGGCGCCTGTACCTGGCCGGCGGCGCGCTGGCCTTCGAGGAAGGCCGGATGGGCGTGGACCAGATCCTGGCCGTCCGGCCGGACCGGTGAGCGGCCTGCTGGCCGGACCGGTGAGCGGCCTGCTGGCCGGACCGGTGAGCGGCCTGCCGGCCGGACCGTTCGGCGTCACCCTGCTGGTCACCGCGAGCGCGCTGCTGGCCTTGCAGCTAGTGACGTTCGCCGTGGCGCTCAAAGCCGGCCGGCACAGCGTGGTCGACACCGCCTGGGGGATCGGCATCGCCCTGGCCGCCGCGGTCAGCCTGCTCGCCTCGGCCGGCCACGGCCAGCCCGCCCGCCGCTACTTGCTGCAGGGCGCCTCGGTCCTGTGGGGCCTGCGGCTGGCCGCCTACGTCACCCGGCGGAACCACGGCCAGCCCGAGGACCCCCGCTACCGCGACCTGCTCAGCCGGGCGAAGGGGAACCGGAACGCCTACGCGCTGCGCGCCATCTACCTGCTCCAGGCCGCGATCCTGTGGCTGGCCTGCCTCCCGGTCCAGGCCGGCATGCTGGAGCGGGCCCCGGTCGGCCCGGTCACGGTCACCGGCGCCGTCGTCTGGCTGGGCGGCTTCGCCTTCGAATCCGTCGGCGACGGCCAGCTGGCCCGGTTCAAGGCCGACCCGCGAAACCGCGGCCTGATCATGGACCAGGGCCTGTGGCGGTACACCCGCCACCCCAACTACTTCGGCGACTTCTGCATGTGGTGGGGCCTGTTCCTGATCGCCCTCGGCTCCTGGGCCGAGCTGCCCACCGTGATCGCGCCGCTGCTGATGACCTACATCCTGACCCGCGGCACCGGCCAGCGCCTCACCGACCGGCGGATGGCGGCCACCCGCCCCGGCTACGCCGAATACGCCGCCCGCACCAGCGGCTTCTTCCCCAGGCCGCCCCGGGACGCGAACAGACGCGGCGGCGGATAGGAGGGAGACCGCCGCCGCGTGGTTCTACGTTATCCGCCTCGCGCGCCCGGTGGGATCAACCGGAGAATCGGGTCATGTCCATGGATCCCAGGAAGAAGATGCACGACGGGGAAGCCGAGATCGACGTCGGCCTGGTGGGCCGGCTGGTGGCCGGCCAGTTCCCTGACCTCGCCGGCCTTCCGGTCCGCGAGGTTGCGTCGACCGGGACGGTCAATGCCATCTACCGGCTCGGCGATGAGCTGTGCGCCCGGCTGCCGCGGGTGCCGCGTTACGCCCGTGACCTGGAACGCGAGTGGCGGTGGCTGCCGGAGCTGGCCCCGGCCCTGACGCTGCGGGTCCCCGAGCCGGTCGCCGTGGGCCAGCCGACGGCGGAGTTCCCTCTCACCTGGGTGATCTACCGGTGGATCGACGGCCGGCCGTACGCCGATCAGCTCATCGACGACGAAGGCCAGGCCGCCGCCGATCTCGCCCGGTTCGTGACCGAACTCCGCCAGCTCGCCCTGCCCGCCGACGCGCCCGCGGGCGGGCGGCGGCCGCTGGCCGAGCTCGACGCGGAGACCAGAACGTCGATCGCGGCGGCGGCCGGCGTCATCGACGCCCCGGCCGCCCTGGGCGCCTGGAGATTCTCCCGCCAGGCCCCCGTGTGGAACGGCCAGCGCTCAGACCGCGTGGCGCAGGCGCAGTCCGGCCGGGAACGGGGCCAGGAACGTCTGCTCGGCCAGCCACGGCAGGTCCCCGCCGCTGGCGTAGTGGGCCAGTAGCGCCACCGGCACGCTGAGCGGCACCTCGCCCCGCCGGTACGCGTCGATCCGCGCCACCAGGTCCGAGCGATGCGGCGCGGACAGCGTCCGGCCGACCCGGCTGTACGCGTGCAGCAGCGCGTTGGCGTTCCGTCCCCGCGAAGCCGAGACCGCCATCGCGGCCAGGAACAGCTCCCCGTACTCAGCAGCATCACCCGAGCCCGCTGCCACCCGTCCCGCCGAACGGTACCGGGCCGGATCGTGCGCCAGTAGCTGCAGCTTGTGCCGGGCGTGGAACGCCACCAGGTCCCGCGGCTGGCACGCCCCGGACAGCAAGAAACGTAGCCGCGCGGCCGCGAACACCCGCTCCACGAACGCCTCGCGCAGCCCCGCGTCGTTCAGCCGCCCCTCGTCCTCCACCGCCAGCAGCGGGAACGAGGCCATCACCCGCGAGGCGTACAGGCCGGCCCCCACGATCCCGGAAGCTTCCCCGGACGACCGGTACCGCGGGATCGCCCGCACCCCGCAGCTCGGCGACTTGGCCTTGAACACGTACCCGTCCAGGCCCGCAGGCACCGGCAAGGCCTCCATCAAGGACGTGTGATCAAGCGTCCCGTCCCGGTTGACGAGACGGCCCTGCGCCGAAAGCCGGATCGGCTCCCGCGGCGTGCCCAGCCCGATCTCGATCTCCGGGCAGTAGGGCACCCAGTCCACGTACGGGTCCAGCTCGTCGGTCAGGAACCGGAACCGCTTGTGCCCGCCGTTGAATCGCACCGCAGCACCGAGCAGGCACGAAGACACCCCCACCCGCGGGCGCGAGGTAACCGCCATAATGAACATTCAACAGGTAAACGAGGACGACGATGACGACCCCCAGGCTGCTGGCCCTCAGCGACCTGCACGTAGCGCACCCGCAAAACAAGATGATCGTCGAAGACCTCCGCCCGCAGTCAGCAAGCGACTGGCTGCTCCTGGCCGGCGACGTGGGGGAGCTGTACTCCGACATCGAGTGGGCGCTGCGGACCCTCGCGGACAGATTCGCCACCGTCGTGTGGACCCCGGGCAACCACGAGCTGTGGACCCGCCGCAAGGACCCAGTCGACCTCAAAGGCGAGCAACGGTACCTAGCCCTCGTGGACCTGTGCCGCGGCCTGGGCGTCCACACCCCGGAGGACCCGTTCCCGGTCTGGCCCGGGCCCGGCGGCCCGGTCACGATCGCGCCGGTGTTCCTGCTCTACGACTACACGTTCCGCCCGGACGGTGCGCTGACCAAGGAGCAGGGCCTCAAGCTGGCCTACGAGAAAGGCATCGTGTGCAGCGACGAGAGACTGCTGCACCCCGATCCCTACCAGACCGTAGACCAGTGGTGCCAGGCCCGCGTCGAGGTCACCGAACGTCGCCTGCAAAACCAAGCCTCACAAAAGCAGAAGATCGTCTTCGTCACGCACTACCCGCTGGTCCGCGAGCCCACCCGGGCCCTGCGCTACCCGCTGTTCGCCCAGTGGTGCGGGACCACGAAAACCGCCGACTGGCACCGGCGCTTCAACACCGCCGCGGTCGTCTACGGCCACCTGCACATCCCGCGGGTGACCTGGTACGACGGCGTCCGCTTCGAAGAGGTCTCCCTCGGCTACCCGAGGGAATGGCGCCGCCGGAACACGCAACCAGCAATCCCGCGAGAGATAATGATCAAACCCGGAGCTTAGCCGGGTCGGAGCCCAGGATCAGCTGCCCGCTCCCGGCGTCGTACTCGAACAGCTCGCCGTAGCGGCCCCAGAACCGCTCCCACTTGGTCAGCCGCATGACCCGCGCGGCCTCGTCCAGGTCCCGCGGCTGGGTGATCAGCGAGTGGTAGAACGCGAACGTCATGTTCCACGCCATCGAGGTGAAGATGGCGAAGATCGACGCGCACTCCAGGCCGAGTTCGGAGCCGGGGACCAGCTTGATGAACGCGGTCACGGTCACGGTCAGGAAGCCCAGGACCGGGACCGACTGCAGGATGTCCAGCAGCGGGATCAGGACCTTCTCGGCCCGGCGCAGCCCGGTCCCCCCGTCAGCATATGTTGACAAAGTCGCGGACGTCAGCATATGCTGACAGGCATGGAAACGACCGTTCAGATCGCCGAAGGCGCCGCCAGCAAGGACCCCGACGTCGGCCTGCGCGCCGTCGCGGCCCTGCGGGCGCTGGCCGAACGCCTGGAGCTGCTCCAGGTCCAGAACGCCCGCGACCTCGGCTGGTCCTGGCAGGACATCGCCCGCCGCCTCGGCGTCACCAAACAGACCGTCCACCGCAAGTACGGCCGGATGACCGGGGGGCGATGATGTTCGAGCGCTTCACCGATGGCGCCCGGCGCGTCGTCGTCCAGGCCCAGCACGCGGCCCGCCGGCTCGGGCACAACTACATCGGCTGCGAGCACCTGCTGCTGGCCCTGGCCGAGACCGACGGGCCGGCCGGCGCCGTCCTGCGCGACCAGGGCGTCACCCCGGAGGCCGTGGAGGCGCAGATCGTGCGCATCATCGGGCGCGGGACGACCGGGACCGGTCCCGCCGGCCCGGCCAGCACCGGCGGTCCCGCCGACCCGCTGCACGGCCTGGACCAGGAGGCGCTGGCCGCCATCGGCATCGACCTGGACGTGGTACGCGCCCGGCTCGAGGCCGCGTTCGGGCCCGATGCCCTCGACCGGGCCGTCGGGGCCTACCGGCGAGGCGCGCAACCGGGCCGGCCACGCCGGCCCGGCCCGGCCTTGGGCAAGGGCCCGGTGGCCCGCCTGATGCACGTCCGGCGGACCCGGCGTGCCCGCCGCGTCGCGTTCGCGGGCCCGGGTCCCCAGGGCGCCGCCCGGCGGCCCGCCGATCCGGCGCCCCGCGGCCATATCCCGTTCACGCCGCGGGCCAAGAAGAGCCTCGAGCTGTCCCTGCGGGAGGCCAAGGCGCTGCACGACAGCTACATCGGGGTGCAGCACCTCGTGCTGGCCCAGCTGGCCATGCCCGACGGCATGGGCCGGACGATCCTGCAGGTCCTGGGCGTCTCGAACGATTCGCTGCGCGCCGCCGTCCTGGCCCGCTACCGCAAGGCGAGCTGACCGGCGACCATAGCCGCGGTCACCGGCCAGCCACCAGCGGGCCCGTCAGGAGGACGGGGGCATCAGCACGGTGTTGATGATGTAGACGGTGGCGTTGGCGGTCTGCACGTTGCCACTGCGGCCACCGTCACCTGCCCGCGTCGATTACGGAACGCGACTGCTCAGGCCGGTCCTGTTTCCCGATCACGGGCGCCATTCGAGGCTGCCCCGCCAACCGGATTGGCGCGATTTTCATTCGCGCAGGTCGTGGGCCTTCGGAGCCATCCGGCGGCGGGTGGGCCACGAATGGGGAGCATGAGACGGATGGAGATACGACATCTACGGCCCGAGCCCGACGTCCGGAAGCCGGAAGCCGACCCGGATCTGGCCGGCCTACTGGCCCAGGTGGCGCGGGGCGACCACCGGGCGTTCGAGCTGCTCTACGGCGAGCTGGCCGGACCGGTCTACGGGGTGGCCCGGCAGGTGCTTCGCGATCCCGCCCAGTCCGAGGAGGTCGCCCAGGAGGTGCTGCTCGAGATCTGGCGCACGGCCTCCCGGTTCGACCCGGCCAAGGGCAGCCCGGCCGCCTGGGCCCTGACCATCGCGCACCGGCGGGCGGTGGACCGGGTCCGGTCGGAGAACGCCTGCTCGCGCCGCGAGGAAAAGGCCGCGGCGGCCGGGGCCGTGGAGCCCGACGACGTGGCCGAGGTGGTGGCCGCCGCGCTGGACCGCCAGCGGGTCCGCCGCTGCCTGGGCGGCCTGACCGAGCTGCAACGCGAGTCGATCAAGCTCGCCTACTACGGCGGCTAATCCTATCCGCAGGTCGCCCAGCTGCTCGGGGTGGCCCTCGGCACGGTGAAGACGCGGATCCGCGACGGACTGATCAGGATGCGCGACTGCCTGGAGGTGGACTGGTGAAAGCCATGCGTGACGACCTGCACGTGCTCAGCGGCCTCTATGTTGTCGACGCGCTCAGTGAGCACGAGCGGGACAGCTTCGAACGTCATCTCCAGCACTGCGCGCTGTGCGACGCCGAGGTCCGCGGGCTGCGCGAGACCGCGGCCCGGCTCGGCCTGGCCAGGAGCCTCGACCCGCCGCCGCAGCTGCGCACGCGGGTGCTCGCGGCCGCCTACCGGACCCGGCAGCTTCCGCCGCCCGCCGGTGAGCGGGCCAGCCTGGAACGCCGCCGGGTCCGGGTGACGCGGCTGCTCACCGGGAGCCCGCGCCGTCGCCGGCCCCGCGCCCGGCCCCGGGTACCGCGGCTGGCCGCCGCGTTCGCCGCCGCCGCCCTGGTGGTGGTCGCGGCCCTCGGCATCACCCAGGCCGAGATCAGGCATCAGCCCGGCGGCACCGGGACCGCCGGCGCGGTGATCAGCCGGGTCGTCACCGCTCCCGACGCGCGGACCGAGACCATGCGGACCAGCGTGGGCGGAAGCGTCACCGTGATCGTCTCCGCGGCCCAGCAGGCCGCTGTCGTCTCCGTCCGGGGGATGCGGTCGCTGCCCTCCGCCGAGACCTACCAGCTGTGGGTGATCAGCCCGGACGGCGCCCGCTCGGCCGGGCTGGTGTCCGGGACCGGCCGGGCCGGCCCGGTGCTGGCCCCGGACGTCGTGCCCGGCGACCGGATCGGGATCACCGTCGAGCCCGCGGGCGGCACGTCGAGCCCGACCACCGCCCCGGTCATCGCCGTCCCGGTCTAGTCGCCTGGCGCGGTAACGTTCCCGGAACGTTCCGGGGGTACCGTCGCAGCCATGAGGGAGGGGTTCGTCGGCGCACGCCGACGGCGGCTGGCCGCGTCGGCCGCCGCGCTGGTGCTCGCCGGTGTCGTGCTGGCCTCGGCCATCGCCGAATGGCCGCTGGCCGGCCTGGCCCGCCAGAGCGTGAACGCCTACGGCGGCGGCGCGCCGTTCTGGGAGTTCGCTCCGTTCGCGGTGGTGGGCGTCATCGTGGCCTGGTGGCGGCCGCGCAACCCGCTGGGCTGGATCCTCGTCGGCCTGGCGGCCGCCCTGGGGCTGAGCGAAGACGGCAGCTTCTACGCGGTCGCCGATTACCGGCTCCGCCACGGGACGCTCCCGGTGGGCTGGGTGGCGATGTTCGCCCAGCCGGGCTGGGCCATCGCGATCGTCCTGATCGGGGTGGCCGTGCTGATCTTCCCCGACGGCACGCTGCCCTCCCCCCGGCTGCGCTGGGTGCTGTGGCTGTACCTGGCCCTGGGCCTGGTGTGGATGGGGAGCGCCTACGTCATCACGGCCGACGCCGTCCTCCGCCACGCTGTCCACGTCGACGCCAGCGGGAACCTGGTCGCCCTCGACAACGGGGCCAGCTCGCCGGGCTGGTGGAACGTGCTCCAGGACGTGGTGTTCGGCACGCTGGCGGTCGGCTGGCTGCTGACCCTGGCCGGGCAGGCGGCCAGCTACCGGCGTTCGTCCGGGGAACGGCGGCAGCAGCTGAAGTGGCTGCTGGGCGGCTTCGCCGCCTGCCTGGCCGGCGTGGTCACGGCGGTAACGGTCGGGGACGCAGCCGGCTTCTGGCACGTGGTCAGTCACGTGGCCCAGGTGGCGGCCATCA
>Ga0335073_10008046_pt1 | contig 14772 bp, 8 predicted proteins | sample Lox_Sample_22_FD_207093 | JGI IMG/M metagenome (GOLD analysis project Ga0335073, IMG submission 207093) | Soil microbial communities from Loxahatchee National Wildlife Refuge, Florida, United States - Lox_Sample_2.2 | ecosystem: Environmental > Terrestrial > Soil > Wetlands | place: USA: Florida... | reverse complement strand
GTCACCTCGCCGGACAGTGATCTGGCTGAGGATAAGGTAGTGCCGGCGTCGGGCAGCAACAGCGCCACGGCGACCCTCAGCTCTGCCGGCCCCTGGATCATGCAGATGGTCGCCTTTAAGTAAGCCAGTGCGGCGATGGTCGCAACTCTCATCGACAAGGGATGGTTGGACATTGAGGGACATGAAGCGATATAGACAGGTTTGTCTGTTTTGGGGATTGCTACAGTTGTGCTTGCTAACATTAGAGGCGCAAACAGCTGGTGGCCCAGAGAGCACTGTAAAGGGCGCAAGTCAGGACGCGGAGGTTTCTGGTATTTCTGAAGACGCTCCGGTAATTACGATCGAAGGCCTTTGTGAAAAGTCGCACAGTGAGAAGACGGGCACAGCTCAGTGCAGAACGGTAATTACTAAGGGCCAATTCGAACGAGCCATCGATGCAGTGCAACCCGGGATGCCGGCTCGTGTACGGCGTGAATTCGCCCTCGATTATGTGGATTTTTTGATGATGGCCCGGAAGGCGGAGGAAATGGGACTTGATAAGGGGCCTGCTTTTGAGGAGCAAATGAAGCTGGCTCGCGTTCAGGTTCTTTCCAGGGACCTGAAGCAAGCAATGCTGCAGCACGCATCAATAATTTCGGACAAGGAAATCGAAGATTACTATCTCAGCAATTCACCTAAGTTCGAGAAGGCTGAAGTAGAGCGTATCTACATTCCGAAAGTCCAGCAGCCCCCTTCAGAACTTGAGCCCGTCGCGGCCGATTTTGAGAAGCAGAAGCGTACAGTACAGTCTGAGAGAGCAATGAAAGACGAGGCGGATCTCCTGCACACGCGCGCGATGGCCGGTGAGGATTTCGCCAGCCTACAGGCGAACGCTTATAGCGCAGCAGGAATCAAGAGCACACTGCCCGCCATAAACATGGTGATCCGGAGAACTTCGTTGCCAGCAGCCCAGGCTTCGATCATGGACTTAAAGGTTGGCGAAGTTTCGTCGGTATTCGCCGATCCAAATGGCTACTTTATTTACAAACTCAAGGCCAAAGAGATACTTACGTTGGATCAGGTCCGCGACGAGATCATCGCGACCTTACGCACTCAAAAGATGCAGAATGAAATGCGGAATATCCAGGAATCGGGTAGGCCGTTGCTTGAAGAGAGCTATTTCGTGCATTAAGTTGCACGATTTTGTTTTCGAATTGGCATGCAAAAACGGCGTCTCATAAGCTGCATTCGTTTTATCGCTGAATTGTCCCCGCCAAAAAACAATTGAAAAAATGAACAAAGTTTTGCCGCAGTGTCGAACCCAACCCTAGGTCCTGTGAACATCAAAGATCTGCTCAAAAGCTGTTTTAGTAGGCACCCTCAGAATCGTTTTCTAATCCAGGCGCCTTTCGCTGCTGTCATCGCGATTTTGCTCACAACGGTCCCCGCGTCAGCACAAATCCAAGCGCCTGTGGAATTAGGGAGCGTTGGATATATCAGCTCTAACGCGCAGACGGTGCACACGACGGCGGCATTCAACACGGTGGGAGCATCGACGCTGGTGATGTTCGTCTCGATCGATACGCCGTGGAATGGCGTACCTGTGAGCATCAGCGGGGTGACGGACAACGCAGGGAACAGCTGGCAGGTGCTGACCGGGCCGACGTCGTGGACGGGAAGCCAGTACGGGCAGGTATCGGGGATTTACTACGTAGACGTGCCGGTGACGAGCAGTGCACACATGGTGACGGTGAGTCTGACGAATCCGGCGCCCTTGGTGATGGATGTATTTGCGGTGTCGGGGACGGACGTGACGGCGGCGCCGGTATATTCGCCGATTACGGATCCTGGTACGGGACAGACGTCGGCGAGTGTGGTGACAGCGCCGATTACGGTGCCAACCGATACCCTGCTGTTGGGTTGGGTCAAGAACGAGACGGGGGCGACGGCGACGGCGATCGACGGCTACACGCTGGATGCGAGTTCGACCAGTTATCTGTGGTCGGAGACAGAGACGGCGAGCGGCGCAGGATCGTACACGGGAGACTTCCAATACAGCGCTGCGATCGGCTGGCAGACGGCCGTGGTGGGACTCAGGCCGGCAAGCGGACCGGAAGCGCTGACGGTGAGCAGTGTGTCTCCTAGCAGCGGATCGACCTCGGGCGCCACTGCGGTGACCATTACGGGGACGAATTTCGCATCAGGTGCGATAGTCACCTTCGGCACAGCGGCAGCGACTAATGCGACGGTGGTGAACAGCACGACGATCTCGGCCACCACGCCTGCGGGCAGTGCGGGTGCGGTGACGGTGACGGTGACGGTGACGGTGACCAACCCTGCCTCGCAGAGCGGGAGCCTGGTCAATGGGTACACCTATGTGGCTGCGACGAGTTCGCTCAGTCGTGTAACACTGGGCCCAACCTCGGTCATTGGAGGAACCTCATCGACCGGCACCGTTACCTTGACGGGGCCAGCGCCGTCTGGCGGCGCGGCAGTCACCCTGTCGAGCAGCAACACGGCGGCTGCGCAAGTGCCGGCAAGCGTGACGGTCGCGGCGGGCGCAACCACAGCTACCTTTACAATCACTACTTCGCCGGTGGCGTCCAATGCATCCGTCACGATCTCTGGAACCTACGGTGCCACAAAGAGCACGACCTTGACCGTCACAGCTGCCACGCTGACTTCGCTTACACGGAGTCCCACCTCAGCGATCGGAGGGACATCGTCAACTGGAACGGTTACCTTGACAGGGCCAGCGCCGTCTGGCGGCGTGGTAGTCACCCTGACGAGCAGCTCAACAGCGGTCGCCACCGTACCCGCTAGCGTGACGGTGCCTGCAGGGAGCACGGTTGCTACCCTCACGATTACGACAAAAACGGTGACTTTCTCGAGGTCCGTGACTATCTCAGCAAATAAAGGAGGTAAGCTCACCGCCACGCTGACCGTGACTCCCCCATAACGCTCTTGGCGGCCTTGCGACGGTCAAAGTGAACAAGCCGTTGTGCTGACCCCACTCTTCTGGGTGGAATTGACGTTTTCTCCGTCCTGCTTGTCAATGTCGACGCTTACCAACGACTCTCGTCGCCATCGTCCGCTCCCGCCTCCAGAGGCGACCCTCCGTACCGGCCTTCCGCAACCCACGTACGCTTTCCTCCCGTGATTCAGCTGGATCACAGCAGAAGCAAACGAACAACGCTTTAAGCACCCTGTTTAGCAGTGATTGCGCTACTGCAGCAGACAGGGTGTAGCTAAGGCCTCAAAGGTAACTTGAACAAATAGACTTTAAAATGGGGATATCGATATGGAACTGACTCCGTCACTGGATCTGGCGGCTGAACTCCAACACCGAATCAGAACTCGCGACGCTCGTATTGGGATTATCGGATTGGGTTATGTAGGGCTACCCCTGGCCCTTTTGTTTAGCGAAGAGCATTTCAGAGTTACCGGTTTCGACATTGATCCGCACAAAGTGCACTCGATCAATCAGGGAGAATCGTATATCGCACGTATTCCAAAGACTGAGATCCAACTGGCACAAAAGCATGGTTTAGGCGCGACGGCAGACTACAGTCAAATAGCTGAGATGGACGTGGTCATCATCTGTGTGCCAACTCCTCTCAATGAATATCACGAGCCCGATCTCCGATATATTACCGATACTGTAATAAGCATTTCGCCACACCTCCAGGAGAGGCAACTAATAATTCTCGAGAGCACAACCTATCCGGGCACTACGGAGGAAATAGTCGTCCCACTGCTAGAGCAGGGAAACCAGACGGGTCTCCGAGTAGCCCATAACGCTAGTAGCCAAGGCCTATATGTAGCTTTCTCTCCAGAAAGAGAAGATCCGGGCAACAATTCGGTCGCGCGCCGGGATATTCCAAAGGTTGTCGGCGGCTGCGGACCGGTAGCCCTTGACCTTGCACGCGCTATATACTCAACCATTTTCAATCGTACTGTAGCAGTCTCATCGCCTGCAGCAGCAGAGATGACGAAGCTATTGGAAAATATTTACCGCTGCGTAAATATAGCCTTAGTTAATGAGCTGAAACAGTTGTGTCTTCGAATGGGCATTAACATCTTTGAAGTAATTGAGGCTGCCGCAACTAAGCCCTTCGGTTTTCAACCCTTTTACCCAGGACCCGGACTCGGAGGGCACTGCATCCCCATCGACCCTTTCTATCTCTCTTGGAAGGCCAAGCAGTTCGACTTCCATACACGCTTTATAGAGCTTGCCGGAGAAGTTAACCTAGGCATGCCTTATTTCGTCGTCGAGAATATCGTTGAAGCGATGAACCAGCGAGGCAGCGCACTCAAGGGCTCGCGGATCTTAATCCTTGGGCTCGCCTACAAACGGGATATCGACGATCTCCGTGAATCGCCGTCATTAACAATTATCGAGCTGCTGCAAAAACGTGGAGCAAATGTCGAATATAATGACCCCTTTTTCCCGACGGTTGGTTACGGACGCAAGTATTCACTAAATATGACGAATACGCCGCTCGAAAGGATCTCTGAATTTGATTGTGTGGTTATCGTAACCGACCACTCGCAGTATGATTATGCGAAGATCGTTAGCGAAGCTGAGTTGGTAGTGGATACGCGTAACGCGACTAAGGGGATCGAAGCGGCGAACATTGTGAGATGCTGATATATGTTCGCAATATTAGTTGACGTTCCTGGGATCCGTGCATTTGCTGGGGCGAACGGGACGGGAAACGAGGTGGGCCAATACTGCTTCGCGAGCTCCCTCGGCTAAGTGAAACGCGCGACCACATCCGGTGTCCGTTGGCTCGCGGCTAGGCAAACTCCTTTGGTCGTCGTCCAAAGGGTCTAAGAGCGAGTTCGTGTTTATTGAGCAGGAATTGGTCGTACAAGGCGATGACTTGAGCGGGCATAGGCGGAGTGGCATTGCCTGCAAAGCATAGAGGCAGTCATCGAGGGGCAACAGAGTATGCCTGCGGAAGGCAACGATGACGGCCTCTTGCCGTCAAAACCGTGGAGCGGGGATGCTTCGGGCCGGTGCGAAGATCGCTCACCGAGCAGCGCTTCCTCCACTTCGCCACCGTCTTCGGATTGATCCCATGACGGCGGGCCAGCGCTCTCAGGCTCTCTTGACTATGTTGTATCGCTCGACGGACCGCCTCTGTCGTGGTGGCGTCCCGGTGTAAAACTTGGCCCATAAAGCCTCCTTCCAACTCTTGGAACAGAATGCAGCATCAAATGCCGGGACTAATCACCTAATAACTACGGTCAACCGTGGCTGCCTGCCAGAGGGCATAAGTGGAACCGCCGCACCGCATCGAAGCTTGTTGCATCCCCCTAAAAGCAAACAGATCTACTAAGGGATCGTGTTGTCAACTTACCTCCATCGGGTGGCAGACAGCTATCGTTGGCCTTAAGCCGGTCGTCGGACTGGTTCGATTTTACCTCGTTTCAGGAATGGTCTAGGACGCAACACGCATTCATGCTAAGCGAGCGAAAGGAACAGGAAAAGCTGGGTCGTATTATTCCTCAGACCAATGAGGAATACGGTTATGAGGATTACCCGATGTGGAGCCCAGCTCCGCCGGCTGAAAGCGCGGATACTCTGCGCCGAACTGCATGGGACATCGTCATGGCTGGAGGCTACCAGACCACGGGTGAGACCGCGAAGCGTGGGACAAATGTATGGCCGGACACCGGAGGGGGCTGGATGAACGGCCGAGGCGATGGATCGATGACCATGCTTAAGGGCTACGGATATATGGTTGACTTCTTTACCGGCTTTGACTGGTGGAAGACAGAGCCTCACGATGAGTTAGTCACCGAAGGTGACTACTGTCTAGCGGAACCCGGAATGACATATGCTATTTATCTGCCGAGTGGTGGCAGCGTGCATGTCAACCTTCAACCAGGAACCTATGTAGCAAGATGGTTTAACGCCAGGACTGGCGAATGGGTTAGCCTGCAGAAGATCCAAGTGGGGATATCATGGAATTCACCCCCTTCGCCTGACGCCGGTGATTGGGCCCTGCTGCTGCGGCGAATGCCAACATAAGTTTTGCGGCAAAAAGATAGCGTACCACTCTGGCACACGGACTAATCTCTAGCGCAGCGTCGCCCGATGCATCGGATTAGCCTCGCAGCACGTCGCTCACGAAGCTGGTGGGCTTCCGGAACATGCTCCGCCAGTTCCGCGAGGGACCCGAGGCCTCAGAGCCTCTTTGGGGGAGGATCATCGCCTACAGATATGCCGATCGAGACTCAGGTCGGCACCAGCCGCTTCCAGCTTCCTGTTCTCCCCGCGCAGTTGACGAAGTTCGCTTCGCCATCTTCTTTTGGGCTCATTCGACAGACAACAGCGCTGCGCGGTCCTGCGAGTGTAACGGGTGGAAGATCTTCTGGTGGCGGACCGATTGCAGAAGCAGCTGCGCATCGCGGAGTACCCGTAATTAGCCTCTCAAACTACTGATTCGAGTATCGCCGAACAAAATTAGACCGTATTATGGCGCGGGAGCGTTGTAATACGGTCTATTTTTTTGCTCGGCTTGACCTGATCCCTGATCCTCGCCGTTTCTGAATTGCTCGCGTAGTGCGCGCGACAACCTATTGCGTAATCGAATTTGTGGTGACGCGTGCGCACTACTTATGAGGCGCGCGCGTTTTCGATGTTGCCTGCTTGACAGACCAGCTGACTCGCTGGGCGATGTACTCCGCAAAGGGCTCGATTTTCATATCGATGCTGGCGCGATCAAACGCTGCACGGTAGACACTGCGATCCTCGACAGGTATCACCGTCCATGGAAAGCCGCCCGAGCCCAGCATCGCATTCATCAGGAAGCGTGCCATGCGTCCGTTCCCGTCAGGATAGGGATGAATGTAGCCGAACAGCCAGTGTCCCAGCACGGCACGAACCCCCGGTTCCGGTTCATGCTCCAGCCGATCGAACAGCGCCGGCATGGCGTCGCGCACCGCTTCCCACCGCGGCGGCACATACCGCGATGTGCGCAGATAAACGGCGTCATTGCGGTAACCCGCGAGCGCACGGGCATTGATCAGGCCTGCCGCCACGCACGGCTGGAATAATTCGCGGTACCATTCCCTGTGAGCGCTGCGCACGAGCGCGCCGGCATTGGCGCCCCCGATAATACCCGCGACTGTTTCCTTCACTCTCCCGAAAGCCTGCCAGTAGCCGCGCGCCGCTAGCGCGTCGCGGCTCTGCCGGTCACCATCATGACGATCCGGGTCCCAGTCTCCCCGCTGCACTCGTTCAATCAGCGCCGGCGTGACGCTGTATCCCTCGATGGACAACGAGTGATAGGCGTCGCTTTTGTAAATATCGTCCACGAAGTGCAGGTATGCGTTCCTGTCCTTCGGAAGGCCCGGCGCTTTCGGAAACGACGCGATGACCCCTCCCCGCATCGACTCCCACATCGCCTGTATGCGGCCGACAATGGGGGCTGTCGTGACATGTAAAACGCCGAATGTATGCTCTCTTGTAAAGGGATCATTTTCACGTACGTCATATCCCGCCGCCTTCATCGTGCTTACAATCTCATCGGCGATTTCCGCACGGCCAATGCGGCGGAATGCTCCGGCAAGATGTCCCGCTTTTACGGTATGACCACCGTTCAGCAGAAGCCGAAGAATGTCCGATGCGTCGCGAATACCCGCCAGCACAACCTGAGTTTCGAAGGGATTGCGCGTGAAGAAAGGCGCGGGAGCCTTCACAAGCCCCGTCGCAGGAGAAAACACCCTCAGTCCGTCCTTCACTGACACATCGCCCGCGGGTGGCATCTCCGCTTGTTTAAGGTCATAGATGGATGTGCCGAAGAGCAGGTTCTGCGTGTGGTTTGTGCCCTTCGGACTGTAGACCACTACCTGCGTCGGGATCACTGTGTTCTGCGCATGGAGAAGGACAGACCGCTCGGGCGACAGGTGCCATGCATCTTTAAAGCGATCCTCGCAGTAGCGTGCGCAGAATTCCCAGAAAGAGGCATACCATGACGTGCTGTCGCCAGCACGCGCGCTCGGGCTGGAAGACATCAGCCAGCCTTTGATGATTGGGCGCACGAAACCATTGCGCAGCAGCCTTTCACGGTGTGTCCGGGGCAGCTCCCGCGACTGGAAAATACGCCGGCCGCCCTTTTGTAGTTCCTGGAGGGCGATGAGCGGTTCTGCCAGTTTTTCGTTCGGTTTGGGCATGTTTCGTATGTTTACAAGCTTATAGTGCCGTATATATACAAGCGTATTGAGTTGAGCATTTACAAGCTTATTATGCTGAATAGATATAAGCTTCTTATGCTGAATAGATATAAGCTTCTTATGTTCAACAGAATCCTCTTGCCAGATCAGCGGCGCCGCTGTCGCATTGCGTACGGGGCTGGGGATATCTGGCTATTCGGCACCAAACAACGACGCCAGCGTCGCCGCCGCGGGCGCCATGGCGCGCCGCAGGCCGTGGCTAGACACCGCCGTCGCCTACGGTCCGGCCTTTTCGGCTGACCCTTTGCCGATGGTTGTGGCTTTCGCGCTCGTGAGAAAGAAGCAGAACGGCGCCTTCTATCAGCGCATCTCCGGCCGCGCCTCCTTGGCCACCAGGTGATGAGGTAAGCCTAGGATCATCTCAGAGGCAGGTACCGGCGTTCTTCTCCGCACAGACATCAGGTCACAATCGTCGGCCGGAAAGGGAACTCTCTTAAGCGTGTGGGCACATTGCGGGGGCATCGTCTGCAGGTGACACAAACTGCCTGCAAGCGGTTCGCTTTTGGAACATGCTGGAAGTATGGCGGAAGAAAACATGAAAGTCATCCACAGAAGAATGCCGGGCATCGCACTTTGAAGCGCGGGAAGAAAATGCTTCTGAATCTCTTTGACGCAGGGGGCAGGGAGGGTGACAACCGACTGTTCATTCAGTTCACGATGGGGTTTCCAAAAGCGGCTTGGCACAATTCTTGAGCGAATCGTTGACGCTGGGGTTGGGGCGCGTCAATCAGAAGCAAGGTATGTGTGCCAGATTCGGTTCTCCAACGTTCCAATGTCTCCGAGCCGTGACACTAGATGACCCAGTTCGGGGCAGAAACTTTGAACTTTAGCCATAATTGATTATTGGAATTATCTACCCCAATGGTGCGGCGAAAATTCCGATATCCACGGAGCGCACGATGCAATCTCCTTCTCCTACCCTGTTGTTGCGTTGTTGCCTCGCGGAGCTGCAGAGCAACTTCGATTTTCAGAAGAGTTGAACGCTAGGAATCGCGACCCGAGAAATTCGGGTTGCTTTCTGGATACCAGAATAGTGCTCACTGCCGCAGCCGGGTGCCACATTGACGGACTGGAGGCGTGCAAAGTCTCATCGTAGCGCTGCACACCATTCTCATCTTCTTATCTGCCTCTGAAACGCATGTTTTTAGAGGTGAAATTAGTGGACGAAGTTTATGCTTTTCCCCGATCGGGCCCCGAAGTTGCGGCATCCTTTGGTTTTGCACGCAACAATCATTCGCAGCTGAACCAAAGTTGCATCCGCTGTGGCGCTCAAATCCGCCGGCTGAACGGGTGGTGCGCAGGGCTACTCATCGTTGTGGCCTGCTGCCTCGTCTTTGACCTGTCCGGTTACGGATATCCGGCGACTGCATCGGGCAGGCCGATGCCGGCAACGTCGAGCGCGCCCTCCCGCTCGCTGCAGCCGCCATCAGTAGCACAGTGCAATCTGCCCTCGATCCCCTTATCGAAGCGCTGTTGCAGCGTTAGTCAAAGTGTGAGCCACGCCGCAAATCGGGACTTTACTAGCACCGTGACTGATTTGCTCAACGACGACCCCGTGATGACGACTTACGGCACTGTCGCTACGGCCAGCTCGACCTTCGGAACATCTCCGCTTACTGCAGCCATCAGCGACCCCACAACGGCAAACTATGCCCCCATCGTTACGCCAGGCGTTCTGACAGTTGCCGCCAGTCAGGAGACGACGGCCATCAACTTCGGCGGAGGTTTTGCCGCTTCGCAAGGACAGATGATCCTGAACGGCAGTACGGACTTAGACGATTCGCGCTTGCAGCTCACCGACGGCGGGCAATACGAAGCTGGATCAGCCTGGTACTATACGCCCGTCAATATACAAGCATTTACAACGAACTTTACGTTCCAACTACTGAATCCTGGAGCGGACGGAATCACCTTTGCCATTCAGAACAACAACACCAGCGCAATTGGACCCACGGCGGGCAATCTGGGCTACGGATATATCCCGAATAGCGTAGCGATTAAGTTCGACTTTAACAATCGAGGTGAAGGTCCCGATTCGACTGGTCTTTATGTCGACGGTGCGCCGCCGATCATTCCCGCAATCGATAATGACCTCCAGCGAAGTCAACCTTCACAGCGGCGACATCATGGTGGTGCAAGCGGTCTACGACGGCGCGACCTTGACTATGACGATCACCGACACAGTCACGAACGCCACGTTCTCGACCAGCTTTACCATCAACATTCCCGCCACTGTTGGCGGCAACACAGCCTATATGGGTTTCACTGGCGGCACCGGGACTTTTACGGCATCGCAGGAGATACTCACCTGGACTTATGCTCCCGTTGCGGGGCTGCCGACGCCAACATTCACGCCCGTCGCCGGAACCTACACGACGGCGCAGACGGTGACTATCACGGATAGCTCGAGTGGAGCGACCATCTACTACACGACGGACGGCACGACGCCAACCACGTCATCTACACAATACACAGGTCCGATCACCTTAAGCTCGACGGAGACCTTGGAGGCCATTGCTGTCGCCGTGGGCTCTACCAACAGCGCGGTGGCCACGGCGACCTACACCATTCAGGGGACGCCGGTGCCGGCGGCGATCAGCTTCGTGCAGGTTGCATCCGCCACGTCGCAATCGCCGACGGCGACGGAGAGCGTGACCTACCCGGCCGCCCAGACGTTGGGAGATTTGAACGTGGTGGTGGTGGGGTGGAACGACACCACGGCGACGGTGCAGTCGGTGACTGACAGTGCGGGGAACAACTACAGTCTGGCGATGGGGCCGACGAGCGGGACGGCACTACGACAATCGATCTACTATGCGACGGACATTGCGAGTGGCAGCAACACGGTGACGGTGACGTTCAGCCAGGCGGCGACGTATTCGGATGTGCGCATTTTGGTGTATCAGGGAGTGACCACGCTGGATGTTACGGCGGGGGCCAGCGGGAGCAGTGCGGCGGCGAGGAGTGGCTCGGCGGCGACGGCGAATGCCAACGAGTTGATCTTTGGGGCGAACACAGTAGAGACCGAGAATGCGGCGGCGGGGAGCGGGTTCACCGCGCGCATCATCACCTCGCCGGACGGAGATATTGCTGAGGACAAGGTAGTGACGACGGCGGGCAGCAACAGTGCCACGGCGACGTTGACCTCCTCCGGGCCCTGGGTCATGCAAATGGCGACCTTTTCGGCTGTTTCTGGCACGGTGCCGACGGTGAGCAGTGTGAGTCCGAATAACGGACCGGCAGTGGGTGGAACGGGGGTGACCATCACGGGGACGAAGTTTACCGCGGGGGCGACGGTGACGTTTGCCGGGACGGCAGCGACGAACGTGGTAGTGGTAAGCGGGACACAGATCACGGCGACAAGTCCGGCGGGGAATGCCGGCGCGGTGACCGTGACGGTGACCAATCCGGTGGGCAGAGTGGGAGGATGGCCAGTGGATTTACCTACATTGCGGTACCGACGTTGAGCATCAGCGCGACCACTGTGGCATTTGGCAACGTGGAGGTGAACACGGCCTCGACGCAGACGGTGACGCTGAGCTCTACGGGGACGGCGGCGGTGACGGTGAGCGCGGCGACGGTGACAGGTGCGGGCTTCACGGTGGCGGGAGCCACGTTCCCGGACACCCTGAATCCGGGTCAGACGGTGACGCTCGATGTGCAATTCGAGCCGACTGCCACGGGAGCGGCAACGGGGCAGCTGACTATCCAAAGCAACTCCTCGACCAACGGCACGGTGATGATCAACCTGGGCGGCACGGGCACGTCACCTGAGGTCGACCTGAGCTGGGATGCACCTAGTAGTTCTCCTGATCCGATGGCAGGCTATAACATCTATCGATCAATAGGCGGCAGCTCCACGTATCAGCTACTGAACTCGTCCATTGACACCGAGACGACATATGTGGATAGCACCGTCCAGAGTGGTACGGCGTATACCTACTACGTAGAAAGTGTCGACTCCTCCGGGGTGAAAAGCGCTCCGTCAAATCAGGTGAACGTGACCATCCCCTAGTGGATGTGAGCAAGGGAGTGGTTGAGACACAAGACACCACTTAACGATGATAGGCGGACGCTTACGGTAGCCAAAAGGTCTGCATGTCATCAAGACATCAAGCGCAAGCATTCGCCGTGCCACGCGCAAGGACCGCCAAGACGAATTTGTTAACGGCAGCATCGATCCCGGCTAATCCGAGACCTATTGCGAGCGAGTAGACGTGTTCATTGCAGGTGCTTGTTTGCCCCTCGTCGGGACCGCGGACAAGAAAACCGCAGGTCGGAGTTGATTTCTCGGTGATACTTTTGGTGATACTTTGCTCGGTCTTTCAGCGCGTATCCATGCAATCGGGCGCAACACGGATGGTTCTTGTATCTATTGATATATTAAGACTTATTCCACGCTATTCCTTGTTGTGCAACTTCGTGCGATAGGGCTGTAGACGGTTTCCTAAACCGCAGGTCGGAAGTTCGAATCTTCCCAGGGTCACCACAATTCCCCGTAAGATCAGAGTCTCGTCGCCTCGGAATTTTGACATTGCCGCACGATCCCCATATAAAAAATGAATCTGTCCGTGCTCCGTGTCTTCTGTGGATTACGAACCTTGAGTCTTCCGCAGTCAACCTTCACCCGATAACGCAATGGGATGCTCGGGAAGGCGGTGAAAATCCGCCACTGCCCCGCAACTGTAAGCGCACCTGTGCGTCGTTCTTTAGGGAACGACCACCAAAGGCTGGATCGTAACCCACTGGAGATCCACTCCGGGAAGGGAATCCGGCTTAAGCGCAAGTCAGGAGACCGGTCCCTTGTGCTTCACACCGCGTTCCGAGGGGAACGGAGGAACTATGCCGCTTTTTTCATCGCGCACATCGCGCGTCCTGCTGTCTGCCTTCATCCTGCTTCTTGCCCCTATTCTGCATGCCGTCACCGTGCACGGTACCGTCACTGATTCCCTGGGCGAACCCATCCCCAACGCCACCGTCGCTCTCGTGCAGAACGGTAAGGTCATAATCTCCGTCAACACTCATGCCGACGGAACTTTCCAGATTTCAAACGCCGCGGTAGGCCAGTTCTATGTTCTTGCGGGAGGCAAATCCTTCCGCGAGCTGACCACCGGCAGCTTCTACGGCGGCGAGTTCGACTCCATCGAGCAGAACATCGTCCTCGAACCTGAATGGGTGCGCCAGTCGATCGTCGTCACTGCCACCGGTTTACCGGAACCGCAGGCGCAGGTAAGCGCCTCCGTTTCTGTCATCAACAAGACCGAGTTTCTTAACAGAGCCGTAATGGTCGACCCGCTTCGCCAGGTGCCTGGCTTTGATGTCGTCCAGACCGGCCAGCGCGGTGGCGTTACCTCGGTCTTCATCCGTGGTGGCAACTCCGACGCCAACAAGGTCCTGCTCGATGGCATCTCCATCGAAGACATTGGCGGGCGGTTCGATCTTTCCACGGTCTCCAGCACAGGCATCGCACACGCGGAGGCCTATCGGGGTCCTAACAGCGTTCTCTGGGGATCGGACGCCGCCGCTGGCGTCATGGGCTTCTTCACGCCACGCGGAACCACGCCTTTCCCCTCGCTGCTCTACGAGGGCGATGCCGGCTCCTTTGGCACCTATCGCAATGAAGTTCAGCTCGGTGGCACCTTCCACAAGCTCGACTATTACGGCTCCTTCGGCGACTTCCAGACGCAGAACTCGGTCCCCAACGACGAGTACCACAACATCACATCTGTCGCGAACATCGGCTACGCCATAGCCGGCAACACCGGTCTTCGCGTTACGGCGCGCAACGCCGATATCGCCACCGACCTTCCCGGTGCCTACACTTTCTACGGGATGTCCAACACCGGCAAGCAATCCGATCAGGACATCTTCCTCTCCGCGACTCTCGATCACACCTTCAGCGACGCATGGCATGGTCTGGTCCGCTATGGACTCGCGCGCAAGAGGGAAGAGTCCGGCCAGACCTATGCTGCCGGCATCCCCATTGGCGGAAACTACTTTGGAGATTTCGTAACCATCACTGGAGCAAATGGATACTCCGCTTCCGGCCAGGCGCTGATGAACTATGGGGGCATCTATCCATACACCATCAACATGGTCTCCAACCGCGACAATCTCTACGCGCAGACCGACTACAGCATCACCCCCCATCTGGGTTTCGTCGCGGGCTTCCGGTTTGAAGATGAGCGCGGAGCCGAAAATGAATGGGTCTACGACTTCAGCGAAACCCTCGAGCGCGCCAACTACGACTACATGCTCCAGGTGAACGGCGATTTCAAGCAGCGGTTCTTCTACTCTCTCGGCGGCGGCATCCAGAAAAATCAACTTTACGGTACCCAGGGCACGCCGCGGATCGGCTTCTCCTACTACCCCGTCCGTCCCGGTAAGGGTACCTTCCACGGCACCCGCATCAACTTCAACTTCGCCAAGGGCGTAAAAGAGCCCACTATCGATGACCAGTTCGGCTCTCTCTATAACTTCCTGCTTCAGAACGGAGGCCAGGCCACCGTCAACGAATACGACATTCACCCCATTGGAGCCGAGCTG
>Ga0335073_10008045_pt1 | contig 14772 bp, 10 predicted proteins | sample Lox_Sample_22_FD_207093 | JGI IMG/M metagenome (GOLD analysis project Ga0335073, IMG submission 207093) | Soil microbial communities from Loxahatchee National Wildlife Refuge, Florida, United States - Lox_Sample_2.2 | ecosystem: Environmental > Terrestrial > Soil > Wetlands | place: USA... | reverse complement strand
CAAGTTCGTGCGTGGGATTGGTTGCTTTCATGGCAGAACCTCGACGCGCTTGCCGGCCAGATTGCGGTCCGCCGGGTCATCGACGAGCTTTTCTCCACCGCTCAAGCCGGAGAGCACCTCAACTTTGTCGCCGACTGTGTTACCTAACGTCAGATATCGAAGCTGCGCAATGCCGTTCGCGTCGAGCGCGTACGCGCAGGCCAGGGAACCGCGCATGACAATCGCCGAGCGCGGCGCGAGAATGGTCTGTTTTATTCCGTTCGGAACTTCGGCGCTCGCGAAGATGCCAAGGCGCAGAAACGGTGCGTTGGGAACGGCAATCTTTACCAGGAAGCTATGGCTCGACTGGTCGGCCGCGGGATCGATCTCCTGCACCGTGCCTTCGAAGCTTTGCCCGTTCGCATCATCGGCCGTAATACCGATCTTCATCCCTTTATGCACGCCGGCGATGATGGACTCGGGAACCGTGGTATCGAACTCCGGCGCGCCTGTTCCGTCAACCTGGAGCAGCGGCACTCCGGGAGCGGCCATTGCTCCTGGATCGACCATGCGCGCGGTAACAACTCCCGCGAATGGCGAAACGACATGGGTGTAACCCAGCATGGTGCCGGCTCCGGCCAGTTGCGCCTTGGCCGCCTCCACTTGATCCTTCACCGCATCGGCCTGCGCGCGCGCGGCCTCGGCCCGGCGAGTCACTTCGTCCATCTCCTGCGGACTCACGCTCTTTTGCGCTTCAAGCTGCCTGAACCGCGCCAGCGTGCTTTCCGCAAGATCGGCGTTTGACTGTGCCGCGGCCAGTTGTTGTTGGGCGCTCTTCAGGCCGGCTTCCGCTTGATCGACCGATGCATGCATGGTGGCGTCATTTAACACCACCAGCGTCTGTCCGGCGCGAACCATGTCGCCCTCGCGAACCATCACCTGCTCGACCCGCGCCATCACCTGTGCCGAGAGGGTTGCCGACTCGTGCGCATGGATCGTTCCCGTGGCGCGTACAAGAGCAGGGGTATCCGCCTTCTGCACATCAACAACCCGAGCCTGCACGGTTTCCGGCGCGCTGCCCGCGACAGGCGCATCCGATTTGCATCCCGCAATTGTCAGCATCACCGCTACGCTCGTCCAAAACCAGGAAAAATATTTCATTGCAAGTCCTCCGCGGCTTCGGGAGTCAGCGTCCCGGTCGCAAATAGTAATTGAGCGTACGCCACCGAATTTGCATACACGGCGCGCCAGTAGCTGGTTTGGCTCTGCCGCTCGGCATCCTCGGCACGCAGAAGGTCGGTAATCGTCGCCAGGCCTGCCTGGTAGCGATTCCTGATGATGCGCAGGCTCTCGGCTGCCTGATCGATGGCCGCGTGTGCGGTCTCCATCGATTGCCGGGCCGTCTCGAGTTGAATATGCGCCTGATTGACTTGAACGCGTACGCGCTGGCGATAGGATTCGAGTTGCGCATTGTCGCGCGCGCTGGCCGCATTTTCGCGGGCCAGTTCGGCACGCTTGCCGAGCGGAAGCAGATCGATGCTGACCTGGACGCCGGCAACCCAGTTATTGCCGTTCGCCCCTCCGAAAGAGGCTGCGTCATTCTCCAGGTTGCCGTAGACGTTCACATGCGGTCCGTAATTGAGCCGCGCCGCGCTCGTAGCTGCGCCTTGCGCCTGATCGGCCTCGCCCATCGCCGCCAGGTCCTTGCGCGCTGAGGCTGCGGTCTTGAGTTCCTGTTGCAGATCGCCTTGAGGAAAGTCATGCTCCGCGATCGGTGCGAGGCGAGTCTCGGCCAGATCCGGCGTGCCCATCGCCTGGCGAAGCTCGGCCCATGCCAGTTCGCGGTCGCCCTCCGCCACTATCAGGCTCTGCTTGCAGGCAGCCAAGTTTACCTGCGCCGACATGCGATCCGATTCGACCGCCAGCCCCGCTTTCACATGATCGTCTACCGATTCGAGCAAAGCTTCGGCCGTCTGCATATCGTGCTTAGCGGTGTCGATCTCGCGCTCGGCGTAGAGCACCTGCTGGTAAGCGGCTACCACTCCGAAGACGGTCTTCTGATCGATGGCGCCGGCCTGCGAAACCGCGCTCTTTTCGATCAGTGCGGCTCCGCGAATCAGCCGCTCGGTGCGCAGGGAATCGAATACCTGCCAGCCGCCCGAGAGGCGCGTCGAAAAGTTGCCGATCGGAGCTGGCCGGTTTAGTGAATCGATGGCAAAATCGGCCTGAGTAAATTGCTGCTGCCGCAAGCGCGCGCCAAAAACGTAAACCGGGTCGTCGCCCCGCGACATATCCTCGGTAAAGTGGATCTGCGGCAGCAGCGCGGTGCGCGCCTGCGCTGTGCCGGCCCTGGACTCATCCACGGTCGCATGAGCCTCGGCCTCTTCAGGATTCTGTTTTAGCGCAAGTACGATCGCCTGCTTCAGAGTGAGCGGCTCCTGGGCCGTCGCTCCCAACCCTGTCAGGCATCCGATCAAGACAAGCCATTTGGCCCAATGTTGAACACGATGCATGGTTCCGTCTTTCTTCGTTTGTGGCATCTACTAGAAGAAAGTCAGCCCACGGCCGATTCGTTACAGGCTTCTCGAATTTTTCTTGCAGAGCCGTTTGCCGACTGCCCATGTTCCTGCCAGAAGCATTTTGGCAGTGCACACAACGGCATGGAGGCCGAAAGCCCCAGATACCCTTATCGGCATGAAGGCATGAAGGTTCGCTGTCTGCGTCGAGCAAATCTCTCAGCGTCCCCGGTTCCGGACCGCTCATTCGTCTAAATTCCATTTCCCGCAGCCTTGCGCCCCGAGCGCGTAGCCGCTCTTCAAACGCAAAGCAGGTAACAGGGGATCATACGCCAGGTTTGAGTCAGTCTGTTGCCGGGTCTCTCAAAGATGAATCCAACCGCCGCGAATCAATGCAAGCGAGGCCGTTGCAACCACGCCCCAGAGCAGAATGCCCTGCAGCAGCGGACGCGGGCCCACCTGGCGGATGGTCTTCATTGAAAGGCCTGTGCCAATAAGGTAAAGGGTAACAGTGAGACCGAGCACCCCTAACTGCTTGAGCCACGGATATGCAAACCGCAAAGGATGAAAGTACGTGTTAGCCACCGCGGCCAGGCAGAAAAACAGAATGAACCACGGCCAATGGATGCGCGCCTTGCTTTTCTTCATCGCGGCAGTGCCGAGCGAAAGCGGCACAATCCAAAGCGCACGAGCCAGCTTTACCGTTGTTCCCACGGCGAGGGCAAGCGCTCCAAACTTCGCGGCCGCTCCAACCACCGAGCTTGTATCGTGAATGGCTAAGGCCGACCAGAGACCGAACTGCGTTTGCGACAGGTGAAGCCTGGCTCCGATGAAGGGGAAGAGAAGCAATGCGAGAGAATTGAGGATGAAGATTGTGCCCAGCGAGACAGCAATCTCTTCTTCATCCGCTTCAGTAATCGGAGAAATGGCGGCGATAGCGCTGCCGCCGCAGACAGCAGTGCCGACTGAAATCAGGTACGAGGTGGTTTTTTTGACGCGCAGCAACTTGCCCAGCCCCCAGCCGAGAAGGAGTGCAAGCGAAATGCTGCCGGCCGTATAAAGAAATCCCGAGCGACCGGCCTCGAGCACCTGATGCAAGTTCATCCCGAATCCGAGGCCGATGACAGACAGCTGGAGCAACAGTCTGGAGCCGTGCCGCGCATTGGCGTGAAACGGGTGATCGAAGCTGAATCCGAAAGCGATGCCCAGCGCAAGAGCAACAGGCGGCGAGAGCCGGCCGCTTGCTGCGAGGACCAAACCGGCAATAAAGAGAATCTTCGGCACACATTCAGTCTTTGCCGAAAGATGCATCGCAGTCCAAGGAGAAAGACTGATGCCCCATTAGCTCAGCTTATCTTGGCTCGATGGGCCGGCCTTCCAGTGCGGCCATGCGCTTTGCAGTGGCGCGTGTCAGCACGAAGCGGCGGAACTCGGCAGCGGGGCCGGAAAGTTCATGAACTTTTGGCGAGACGACCACAAGCTGCCGGCGGAAACGGAGGCCCTTAATCTGCACAATTCGGAATGCAGGCCCAAGCCGCATGTCCTTGGCGATGGCCCACCGGGAAACGAAACCGACGCCGAAGCCCGCTTCAACAGCGGATTTGATGGCTTCGGTTGAGTCCAGCTCCATTACCACCTTGAGCGAACTGCGTGGGATGCGATGACGCTCGAGGGCCAGCTCTACGATGCGCCGCGTGCCCGAACCGCGCTCTCGCATCAGCATTGGCGCAGTCGCCAGGTCCTCCGGCACAATTTTGGCCCGCTCAGCCCATTCGTGCGCAGCGGGAGCGAGCAGCACCAGTTCATCTTCAAGAAACGGCGCCAGAACCAGGTCACGGCTGCGCGGCGGACCTTCGATGAATCCCAACGCGATCTTCTCCTCTACCACCAGCGTTACGACTTGTTCGGTGTTGCCGCTTATCAGCGTAGGGTGCACCCGCGGGTGCGAAGTGCAGAATTCACTCAACAAGCGAGGCAGTACATATTGCGCGATGGTTGTCGATGCGCCGAGAGCGAGTGTGCCGCTTTGTGTTCCTCCGACGGTGGTGAGAGCGTGCCTTGCCTCACGCAGTAGAACGCGCGACTTCTCTGCATATTTGAGAAGGGTCGCTCCGGCTGGCGTGAGCCTGACCTGCGAGCCGCTGCGGTCAAAAAGCGCCATGCCGAGTTCCTCCTCAAGCGCTTTGATCTGCAGACTGACTGCGGGCTGCGTCAGATACAGTTCTTCAGCGGCTTTGCGAAAACTCAGTTGCTCAGCCACTTTCCGGAATACGGTGAGCCTGAAATTCTCAAGTGACATCATTGCGACAATTAGAACACCGGCAAATGGGTACCCCGATATCACCTGACCAATATCGAGAGCGACCAGGCCCACAGCACATGAACTGGGCTACGATGCGCCGATGGGTATTGCCCGGGAGTTTGCGCCTCCCCGGCAGAAATCCCTCTGCGAAGTTGGCGCGGCTGTGACCTTCATCGGGTCGGCTGGCCCTAAGACCCGTTCGAGCGAAGGTAGCCCACAGGAGGGCGGAGGTAGAGCAAGGCGCTGGTGAAACCGGCCGAGCTGGAGGTCCGGATTCCAGCTGCCGTTACGCGGCCAATCAGCGGAAAATGGGTGCAAAAATAGCCGTTTGAGGAGCTTCGCCCAGCGGAAGTGGCCTGTTTTCACAGCGACTTAGGCGTGGTCCGGAAAACCGCAAAACCTTGATGCGCCGTTCGATCCCGACCCGCGCCTCCAAACTCTCCCTGATGAAATCCACAATTTCAGTGAGTTCATCCGGCCTTCCGCGGCGATTCAGGGCTGCGCTTTTTTTGCGCTCAAATCCTGGCAGGCCGGCGGAGATTGAACTCCCCCGTACAAGTGACCGGTCAGGTACACGACCGCGCGCACCTCGCGGCAGGTCCTGGCCGGGAAACCTAAGCGGCAGCAGCAATTAGAAGTCCAGTGTTGATCTTGGCGGGCAGGTTTTGGTCGAGCGATCGTTCCGGCAGAGGCGCTTTCAGTTCGCAGGCAACGCCGCTCCACGCATGAAAGAGCGGTTGAGGGCTTCGCCGCCGAGGAAACATTCCCTGCCCGCAGGAAGCCGTTTTGCACACCCAAATTCCCTGTGCACGGGCTGATAAAACCTGCTAAATTCATCTGTACCGGGAATCATCATCTTGGGGCCGGCCGCCGGAAAAAATGGCGCAGCCGATGTTAAACTCCCGGACGCAATCTTCCCCATTTGCGCAAGTTTGTGCTGTCGTTCCTCCTCAAAATCTGCTGAGAATTTGCACCTTCGTTCTTCCCCAAACGCTCAAATGACCCGCTCCGGGCACACTGTAAGCAGCACTTCCCTGTTCACGATTCCGGGCCCAGTTGAAGGGATCTGCTGAATCCGAAGGGGCCGATCTTTACGGATCGAGCAAGAAGGAGAAGTGTGCCTTGTGCCGTGAACTTTTCCGGGGCCAGCTTGCGTGAAAGCGAAGCTGCAGGAGATTTTCGGGGTTCATCGATGCTTCTCCCCCTACTGCGCTTCAGGATTTGCCGTTAAAAACCGGGTATGAATGAATTTCGACCTTTGGGGCTTCCAGGACTACGACGGGTATGATCTCCCTGCCCTTTTACCACCATCGTGACTACGGACGCCGAAGGGCGTCCAGATTCGTGCCGGAACCATCTGAGCGGATCGCCCGGCGACTTCGCTGACGCAGATTGGGTCTGCCTTTGCGCGCGGGGATTGTTCCGTTACCCAATTCCGGGACTGAAGGACGGCGGGTTGAACAATGACGGATTATAAAGAGCTCAATACGCTGGATCTTGTTGCCTGCTGTCTGGCCGCGAATCAGGCGGAGGCGTGGCAGGAATTTGTGCGCAGGTTTCAGCCCCTGATTGCGGGTGTAGTGGCGAGGGCCGCGGCGCGATGGGTTGCAGTCACCGACGGCATTGTGGACGACCTGGTGCAGGAAACCTACATCAAACTATGCGCGGACAATTGCCGGCGTTTGCGGGAGTTTGAGAGCCGCCATGACGAGGCGTTTTATGGATACGTGAAGAGCATCGCTTATTCGGTGACTCTGGACCACTTTAAGAAGCATTATGCTTCGAAACGGGGCGCGCGGCTATGCAGCGACGCGGACCCAGATGCCTTGTTTCGCTCCGCGGGCAAGGAGTCTTCTGCGCAGATAGAACTTCTGCTGGGGGAGTTAGAGAAAATGTCTGGCCAGGGGTTGGACGGAAGGCGGGACCGCCTGATATTTCACTTATATTACCGTAAAGGTTATGCGACGACGGAGATTGCGCGGATTCGCAGCCTCGGGCTATCGCAGAAGGGCGTCGAAAGCTGCTTGCATCGACTCACGGAGCGATTGAGAAAGCACGTTGCGCACAGGGCGATTTGATTTTGAGATTGGCGATTAATCTAGAATTTTAGGCAAAGGAATTCCTTGTTATTCTTCCTTATTATTGAGAGGGGCGGCAGCGGAGTGCGCCGAATCTCCGTTCCTGTCCCCAGCCGCGCCGGTTAAGGCGTTGGGCCATGAAGTTGCTTCTACGGGACATTCTCTGCTGGAATTTGGGCGCCAGTGCGCGCGCTTCTGGGCGGTTTGATCGAGGAAAGGGCCGAGAAACCAATGCTCGGGCTTTCTCCTCCAAAACGTCCGGGTGTAGGATGAGATATTTCCCGCTCACTCCTCGATCCGTTGCCGATGGTGAAACTGCCGCCTGGAGAGATTTCGAGAGGGGGCGGACTGGATTTGCATGTCCCACGCAAGCCGTTTTCGCGGCCACGAAAAACCCGAATGGACTGGGGCGTGCCCGACGCCATCGTTGTGGGGAGAATTAGTGGCAGGAGTGATCGAGAACAGTCTTGCCCAGCGTCTTCTGCAACATGCAGCGCATTGCACAGGGTGCGGTAAAGAGCTGCAATTCGCGCTCGACGCGATCGAGGGGCGGGAAGGCGCGGTCCACAAAGGCCGGGTCACAACCAGCGAAGCCTGGCAGAAAAAATTCGCTGAAGAGATTGCCGCCGGCACGATCGACGAAACAAGCGACGAGCCCGATCGCGAAATGGAGTAGATTCTACAGGCGGATAAGCGGCGCCGCTCCTTCGCGGCGCGGCCCATAACGCGTGCGGAGCGAACGAGCCAGCACTCATTGACCCGATCGGCGAGTTGTCGCATAGGTCTTCGCCGACGCGCTGCCGGTTGCAAGGACCGCCGATGGCGCCACGACGGGAAATGCGGGTATTCTGAGCGGCTCGGTTTTTCCCGGAGCGAAGATGCGGATCCGCACAAACACCTTGACCGGCTGGTCCGCCGTTTGAGCTGCGGACGGATTTTGCGGATTCTCGCATGGATTCGCGTCTTGGGCAGCGATGCCGGCAGCACTCTGGTTCACACAGAAGAGCATGGTCTGCGGATCGGGATCGGCGTGGCGCTCGAAGTAGTTGGCCGACGGAGCCATCTCGATGGCCATTTTGAGCAGCGACCAAGGATCGGCGAACTGAAAGACAGCGGTGCGCGCTTTCGCATCCACGACGGCTGGCGGAGTGGAAACGGGGATAGAAGTTGTATCGGCGGCCCAGCGAAGTGTGAGAGAGATGGGATCGCCATAGGTCCAATGAGCGGGAGAGACCGTTCCGGAGGTGCGAGGCGCGGCATCGCCCGGTCCCAATGTCCACTCGGCGATGCGGTTGGCGCTGTCTCCAATGGTAAGGCGCCAGGCGGCGATTTCTTTTCCGTTCAGCTCGTGGCCGCGATTGACGCGAAAGACAGGAGCGATATCGAAGGCGGGAAGAGCGCCGGGTTGCCCTGAGAGCAATGAAGTAAAGAGAGGACGCAGATCGTCCAACTGCGACAGGAAGGCTTTGATTGCGGCCTTGGATTCGTCGCTCAAGCCGGAGGCATTCTTCAGGCCCGCGCGAATGGGGCTCTCGTCGCGATCAAGCAGGGTGAAGAGTCCGATTACATCGTCCGGGTTCGCCTCGTCCTGGGCGGACAGCGGCGCAGAAAAGGGAAACTTGCCTTTGAGGTTGCTGTTGAAGTAGGCAGCGAGCTGCGTATAGGTATCGGCGGCATACTGGTTGGCCAGCGAATGGCAGCGGGACATGAGTTCCTGCTCGAGGGAATCGCGCACCTGGACGAAGTAAATGCGAGAAGAGTTGACCTGGGAGACGGGGACCTGGCAATCCGGAGGAGTGGTCAGGTTCATGCCCGTAGCGAGGAATTGCTCGAGTGAGCCTACGCCGCTTGCGGGCGCCGATGCGACATATTTTTGAAGGTCCGCGGCGATGCCCTGCCATTTGGCTGCGACCGCGGGCGGCTGGGCTTCGCCGAGCATGTGCTGCTGCAGGTAAGCGACCGCGATTCCGGCGGCGGTTGAAAACTTCTGCACCTGCTGCATTTCGTTCGTCAGGTAAGCATTCATATCGGCGCCCGTCTTGATCTGGTATACGGTCACGCTGGGAAGCGTTCCGGTGGTCCAGGGGTTAAAGCTGCCTTTGGGCGGCTGGTATAGGCGCATGGCTTCGAAGTTGCGATCGAGGTTGAGAAGAATGGACAGTGCGTGACCGGTCGTCACACGCTCGAGAGTGTCGTATTCGGCATTGAAATGCAGTTCGTTCAACAGGTCGAGCACCTGGTTCAGCAGCGGTTGGGCGGCTTGCAGCGAGCGAGCCTCATCGAAGGCCATGGCTGCCAGGGCGGCGGCATTGGCGGCACTGACCGGCGGGAGCAGCTGGAACTGTTGCGCCGAGCCGAGGGCGTCGATCAGTCCAGCCCTGAGCCGATCCAGAGCAGGGTCTTCGAAAACATCCTGGATGGCGACAGGGGCGTTGGCCAGGCTGGCCGCGTAGTAACCGTCATAAGCGGTCTTGTCCTGGATCGCCGCTTGCAGCCGGTTGTTGTCCCACAAAAGCTCTTCGTTGGCGGCGACGCCGCGGAGGGGAGAGCATCCAATTGCGGCGACGAAAGGCAGTTTGAGATAGCCCTGGAGCGCCGATTGCAGGCTGGCGGTGGGTTGGGAAAGTTGCAACGCCCCGGCTGTGTCGAGCAGCGGTCCGGTGACGGCCGTCTGCCGCTCCTTGATGGAGCCTCGCAATTCATCGAACCTGGCGGCTGCCGCAATCTGGATCGCCAGCTTGAGGTCCTGGAGGTTGCTGCAGGGTTTGGGCAGCATCGTGGAATCACATAAAAGAATGTTGGAAAGCGGCGGGCGGGAGAAGATTGGTTGCAGCGCCTTGTCGATATCGGTGGCCGGTCCGGGAGCGGCAAACCAGCTTGCGGCGGATTGGGACTGCGCCTTTAACTGGTCGAGAGTGGCGTTCAACTTGTTCAGCTTGTCCGGCTGCTGAAAGGTATTGAGCGACGAATCGCTCAGCTGATCGATTCCGCTTGCAGCGACGCCGAGAGTGGCGATGAGATGCGCACCTTCGAGGTTAGGATCGGCAATCATGCCGGCGAGACGCGCCGTGGTTGGCTCGATCCAGGGCTGGCCGTTGAGCAGCGGGCCGGAGGAGATGCGGACGATTGCATCAAGGCCCTCCAGGTCGCCGCCCAAGACGCGGTTGACGAATTTCGCATCGAGCCATGCGAGTGCGGTTGCGAGTTTCGATGAATCCGCTGCGCGGCCGGCAGGAGTGTGGGGATCGAGATAACCGGCGAGCTCCAGAAGACCGGCGCTGCCGCCTTTGTCCGCAGACGCAAGGCGGTTGTAGAGAAGGATGTGGTCTTCAAGGGTCAAGAGAGCATCAAGGAAAGCGGAAAGCGATTGCGGGGAATTCGCCGATGAGGCAGGGGCGACGAGATCGGCGATCCTGCTCTCCAACCCGGCATGCATCGTGGGATACACGAGCTGATTGAAGACCGGCGGCATGATTTGCCGGACCTCCGGATCAAGTGGATGAAACACGGAGAGAGGCAGAAAGTACGATCGGAAGTTGCGTCCCGAAAGCTTCTGCGCGGCATCGATCGCGGCGCAGGCAGAAGCGGGATTGTCGCCGACGTTTGCGGACGCAAGAGCGAAGGCTACCTGCTGAAGTTCAGGCAGGGCGCGCGCCGATGTCCTGGAAAGGTGATACCAGCCGATCAGCGTTCCTAAAGCGAGCAGCAAGGCGGCCACAACGCAAGCCGCGGAGGCAACGGCGGAACAGGCTGCGCTGCGGGCGAAAGTAACGTCGGTCGGACGGGCCAGTACGCGCTCGGGAACCATCTTCTTCTTGAGCAGATCACGGGTGAACAGGGATTGCCGCGCGGGCGGGGATGCGGCGGTAGATGAAGAGAGCGCGCCGGAAAAATAAAGGCCGCGAAATTGCACGGCGCCGCCGGCCCCGAGTTCCGTAAACATGCAATTGAGGAAGGACGCCACCGGGGATTCAAGGGCCGCAAAGTTGCTGGGAAAGAGAAACATCTTGTCGCGCATCTCCTGGCTGGCAGAGGCTGGAGCAACAGTCTGTGCGAACCACTGCATGCGCAGGCCGGCCAGCACGCGGAGCACCTCTGCGAAGGCTTGCGCGGTCCAGTACGCGGAAAAGACCGCTTCGGGCCTGTGCGGGGTGGACCAGCCGAAGATTTGCCCGGGATCGGAGTCGGGGTGGGCTTGAATAAAAACGGAAAAACCATCGATGGCTTCACAGCCGGAGACGAGCACATACACGGGGAGGTAGAAACCGAGTTGCTGGCGCAAGATTTGCAGCCTTCGTGCAGTACCCGCGGCGCGTTTGCGCAGATCCGTATCGGCAACAGCGCCGGAACCGACGAGCCGGTTTGCGTGCAGATTGAGGATCAGGCCGTCGATGGGTCTTCGCGGACGGTGTTGTTTGAGCCGAGCGAGGAAATTCCGCCAATCCCTGTCGGCATCCTGATCTGCTTGAACATTGACGAAGAAATCGTCTTCAACGGCGATCACATCGCCGCCATCGAAGAGCCAGTGCGCGAGATCGCGCGTATGGTCAGCAGCCAGGCGCGACCGGAGGGGAGCGGGCGTTACACCGTCGGGCGCAACTTCGGAGTCTGCCGCACCCGCTCCAAGAAGCAGAAAGCGCGGATCGCGATTCGATGATCCGCGAAAGCGAAGGGTGCGAAGGTCGCCGGCCGATTGGTCCTCGGCGTCGAAATCATCTGCAGACGAGTCGGCATTTTCATTGCGGCGATTCAGGAAGATAGCGAAGGCAAGCAAAATCAAAAAAACGAAACCTATCGCCAGCAACTCGGCCGTCTGGTAGGAGAGATGAAAGAAATATTCCGGCTTCATGGCTGCCTCACCTCGGGGATCTCCTGAACCGGGATCGCCGCGGAACCGATGGCGCGGAGGTTCTTCTCGACCGGAGCGCTGAGGCGGACCCAGAGGAACCATGACAGGCCAAACCAGATAACTACGATCGAAGCCAGCGCCCAAAGCCACTTGGCGGCAGACGGAATGGAGGTGATTCTGTCTTCGTTGAGAGTGTGGGCATAGTTCTGGGGAAACCACTGCCGGGCGATTGGCGGCGGAGGCAGGAATTGGACCAAGGCACCCATATAGGCTTCGGCGTCGGCATGGTCGGGCTTGGCCAGAGCCAGGGCATAGAAGTACACAGAGGCAAGTTCACGGTAAACGGGATCGCCTTGCCGCAAAAGCTCTTTGAGTTTGCGTTGACACTGACCGCCAGAGGCGAAGCCCGCGTGTTCAGTTCCAGAGAAGAGATGCGCTTCAAGCGATGGCCACTTTTGGCCGCGGGGCCAATCGACCCGGCCGAAGATTTCATCGGCCAGACAGGCGCAGATGCGCTGGGTCTGGCGGTACAACTCGTTGCCCAGCAAGCTACCGATGCGCTCGACGGCGTTTTCTTGTCCGGCCAGAAAGTCAATCAACTGCCGCTGTATATCGGCTGGCGTTTCCGGAGCCGGAGCGGAGGCGAGCAGCGACTTCAAGCGGAGGACCTGGCGGTAGAAATCTTCAAGCCGGGTCAACAGAAAGGCGTCGGCGGGCGGTTGAACCTGGACGCGATTGAGCGGCACGAGCGATCGATTCGATTTAGAGAGAGCAGGCGAAACCGGCGAAACAGTTCTCATTGAGGCGCCTCGAGCGTGAAATCGTTGTCTTGAAGGGAGACGGAGACTTTGCCGCCTTTTGGAAGGGGGGCGCTGTGCGTTCCGGGAGACGGATAGCTGGCGAAGACCATGGCGCCGTTGAGCCAGCGGGGCACGCGAATCACGAGAGGATCGATGTGCTGGCCTGGAACCCACTCCCAGGAACTAACCACTAGTTTGCTTCGGTAACGCCGCTCGAGATCGTCCTTCTGCGCGAACCAATCTTTGGCGGACATGGATGGAGCAGTTTTCCAGAAGCCTTTGTCCTTGATCAGCACGACATCCAGTTCAACCGGGCTGTTGTTGTTGGCGGAAGCGGCGATCGTGGCTTTGAGATTGAGCGGGCTGGGAGCCAGTGTCACGAGCGAAAGAACTTTACCGACCACGCTTTGCTTTGGAACGGGCGGCGCTTGCGGAGCAGATGGAGCGGCGGGTGAGGGAGCCGCGGGTTGAGCGGGCGTGGCAGGCGTGGCGGGCATTGCGGGGGTTGGCGGGGGCGTAGCGGCGGGAGCGGCGATTTGAACGGGCTTTTTCTTCCATGCACAACCGGCGAGCGCAAGCAGGAGAACGAGGCCGAGGCTGAATGGAAATCTACGCGCGAGAGAAACGCGCGAACGCAAAAGGCGCCGCCTGCGGGGTCGCTTGAGGTCAAACATAAACAAAAACCTCCGAACACCAGGAGCGCGGTTGCGACTGATCGCGGTGGACCAGGCCAGTTGGCTGCGCGTAGGGCAGAGCCAAGGCTCTCTCGCCACGCTTTCCGTTGGCCGGACGCAGAGTCAAGGCGACGTTGAGCGTAGACGGGGAATGAAGGAGGGGCAAAGGAGATTGGGCCTCAAAGATCCAAGCGGCGCGGCCATCGACGCTGACTGGCTGCGGCTGGCGCAGAAAAACGATTTGCGAGGAGGCGGACCGGGAAGGCGGATTGCGCACGACGGCAGTGAGCTCGTAGTTTCCGAAATCCTGTTTTCCCGTCGGGTCAATGACGTAGTAACGCCAATATGTGCTGCGGCTCTGGAGAGCCAACGTGAAGGTGCGCGACGTGACCGTGCCGGCTCGATCGATGGATTGACATGCGGCGGGCAGATGAAGCGATTGCGCAGAACCTCCGATATAGATCGACACCACACCCCAGTACCGAGTGGCTGAAAGATGGCTCAGGTAGATCGGCGAGAGCTGCTTCTTGCCCGAAGCCAGGTTGTATCTGCCTTCCGGCAAGCTGCGCAGGTCGACGCGAATCGGGACTGGCGGCTTGGAAATCGGGCTTTGCCACAGAATTTCGCCGCTGAGCGGATCGATGACCTGCAGGTTCCGAGTCAATGGCTGGGAATTGGCGAACGGGTAGTCGAAGATGGGGGGCACGACGAGGAGAACTGCATCGGTGAGAGGCTTGGCAGGATCGTGAAGTAATTTCCGCGATGCTCCGAAAACCTCTTCCTGGCGGTCGGCGGTATTGTCGAAATGGAAGAGAGATTCGGAGGGACCGACGTCTGCGCCGCGGTCCAAATTGGTATAGGACTCGAGGAGCGGGTCGGAGTTTACGATCCGGAAGGTGAATGGGACGGCTTCATCGAAGCGCCGCAGCAGATCGAGCGGAGATTGAGAGGGAGCATATACTGAGCAGCCGCCGGCAGTGTTGCGGAACAGCAACCGATAGCGATCGAGCAGCGCCTGGCAGACGCCGGTCGGGGAGAGAGAAAGGCTGCCGCAGAGGCCGCCTCCGAAGTAGCCGTGCAGGCATTCGATGCGAAATAAAATCGAGTAACTCACAGGCTCCAATCCCCTTCCCTGCAAGGCGTCCGCGGCTATCCTTTGACCTGTGAAGAGGGCGCGCTGACAGCAGGAATGCGCTCGACGACCCAGCTCTCCTGGACGACGAGCATGCGAATCTTGTAGGCGATCGAGGGCATGTACTTGGCTCCCAGGACGGACCAGACGTTGTTAATTTCATGGAGCGTCAGGTTGACCAGCTCCACGCTGAGCTTCTCCACGGCCTGGGGAAAGCTTGCCGAATTCTGAGCCGTGAAACTGGGTCTGCTTTGAAAAAGTCCCATGACGTTCGAGAGCAGCTTGAGGCCCTCGGCATAGTTGGATTGAAAGCAGGCGGTGACGAGCACCAGGAGATTGAGACCCAGGGGCGGATTGACGCGGCCGAAGCCGTCGCCATCAGAGCGCATGGGCCACGAACTTCCGTTGGCGGCGGCCTCGCGCTCCACATTGATCAGGGAGA
>Ga0335073_10008044_pt1 | contig 14772 bp, 13 predicted proteins | sample Lox_Sample_22_FD_207093 | JGI IMG/M metagenome (GOLD analysis project Ga0335073, IMG submission 207093) | Soil microbial communities from Loxahatchee National Wildlife Refuge, Florida, United States - Lox_Sample_2.2 | ecosystem: Environmental > Terrestrial > Soil > Wetlands | place: USA... | reverse complement strand
CGGGCCGCCGGGCTCCGGTCCGGCGGCCGGCCGGGATAAGGCCGGGATAAGGCCGGGATGAACTGGCCGGGGACGGGCAGGGGCAGGGGAAGCCGCAGATCACCGGGGAGGAGAATTGACCGCCGTGACCCCGATACCCGACATCATGCTGAACAACGGCAACACGATCCCGCAGTTCGGATTCGGCGTGTTCCAGATCCCGCCGGACCAGACCGTACGGGCCGTGACCGCCGCCCTGCGGGCCGGCTACCGGCACGTCGACACGGCCGAGGGGTACGGGAACGAGCGCGAGGTCGGCGAGGCCATCGGGCGGTCCGATCGCGGCCGCGGCGAGGTGTTCGTCACCAGCAAGCTCGGCAACGCCAGCCACCGCCCGGACGACGCCCGCAAGGCGTTCGACCAGACCCTGGGCGCGCTGGGCTCGGACTACGTCGACCTGTTCCTGATCCACTGGCCGCTGCCGACCAGGTACGACGGGGACTACGTGTCGACCTGGCGGACCCTGGAGGAGTTCTACCGTGACGGCCGGGCCCGCTCGATCGGCGTCTCGAACTTCCAGCCGCATCACCTGCGCCGGCTGCACGAGGAGAGCGAGGTCACCCCGGCGGTCAACCAGATCGAGGCGCACCCCTACCTGACCCAGCCGCAGGTGCGGGCGTTCTGCGCCGAACACCAGATCGCGGTCGAGGCCTGGTCCCCGATCGCCAAGGGCCTGGTCCTCGGCGACCCGACGATCGACTCGATCGCCCGCCGCGCCGGCAAGACCCCGGCGCAGGTGGTGCTGCGCTGGCACGTCGAGCGCGGCGACATCGTGTTCCCCAAGTCCGTCACCCCGGACCGGATCAGGGAGAACATCGGCATATTCGACTTCGAGCTGTCCGGCGAGGACGTCGAGGCGATCACGGCGCTGAACCGCGACGAGCGCACCGGCCCCGACCCGGACACCTTCGACATGGTCTGACAGTCAGGCGCGGCCCCCCCGGCGGGAGGCGCCTACCGGTGCGGCGCGCGGGGGATGAAACGCCCCCGTCCGGGTACGGGGCCGGCTGGCTCGCCCGCGGCCGCGATGACCCGGCCGCGGCTGAGGGTGAGCGCGGGCCAGCCGGTGACCTGCAGCTGCGCGTAGGGGCTCTGGTCGGCCCGCGAATGCAGGCTGTGCGGGTCCAGGCGACGGGTGGCCCCGGGGTCGAACACCACCAGGTCGGCGTCGAGGCCGGGGCGGACCGCGCCCTTGCGGGCGTCCAGGCCGAACAGGCGGGCCGGCGCCGCGGAGGTAACTTCTGCCCACCGCTCGATCGGCAGCCAGCCCTCGCGAACGCCCTGGTAGGTCAGGGACAGGCGGGTTTCGACGCCGCTGAGCCCGCCCGGGATCTGGGTGAAGTTAGCCCAGCCGGCTCCGGTAGTGCCACGGCGGCGGTCCGCGATCGTGAACGGGCAGTGATCGGTGGCAACGACCTCCACGTCGCCGCCGGCCAGCGCCGCCCGCAATGCGGCCCGGTCCGGCGCGCGGCGCAGCGGCGGCGCGCACACGAAGTCCTGCTCCCCGCCGTCGAGGTGCGACGCGTCGAGATAGAGGTAGTGCGGGCAGGTCTCGGCGTGGACGTCCGCCCCGCGGGCGCGCGCCTCGAGCACCGCGCGCAGCCCCTTCTCGCTGGACAGGTGCACCACATACAGCCACGCGCCGGCGGCCTGGGCCAGCCGCGACGCGCGGCGGATCGCGTCGGCCTCGGCTGAGGGCGGCCGCACTTCGGGGATCGCCTCCACCCCGGTCCGGCCCGCGGCCAGCGCCTGCGCGGTGAGCGATTCGATGGCGGCGCCGTCTTCGGCGTGCACGCAGACCCGGACCCCGGTCTGGCGCGAGGCGACGAGCGCCCGCGCCAGCGTCTCGTCGTCGACCATGAGCCGGTCGGGGTAAGCCAGGTAAAGCTTCACGCTCGTGACACCCTCCCCGGCAAAGCAGCGGAACCGCCCGATGGCAGCGCCGGGTTCCCCGGGGAGCTCGGTCACGGTCAGGTGGAACCCGTAGTCGATGACGGCCTTGCCGCGGGCGCGTTCATGCCAGGTAGCCAGCGCCTCCCGCCACGGCTCGCGGCCCGCCCCGGCGAAATCGACGATGCAGGTCGTGCCGCCACAAGCGGCCGCCACCGTCCCGGACTCGAAGTCGTCAGCGGACCTGACCGCGCCGACAGGCAACGCCATGTGGGTATGCACGTCAATCCCGCCGGGAATCACATACGCCCCCCCGGCGTCCACCACCCTGGCCCCGGCAGCGTCCAGGCCCGGGCCGACCGCGGCGATCCGCTCGCCTGCTACAAGGACATCGGCCTGCCGGGGACCATCGCAGTCAACGACGGTCCCGCCCCGCAGCAGCACCCCGCCCGCCATCCGGCCCCGCGCCCTCGGCGTTCCCACAGCGATCACCTCACCTGCGAGGGGCGGCAAGGCCGACGATCACGGCCACGCCCGCCGCGATCGGCAGGCGGCCGCCCGTCTGCCGGGCCGCCGGACGCCGCCGTGTCCGCCCTATAGTCGCATCGACGGTCCCGGCACGACGTCCGACTTGGCCCGAGGCCTCGCGCAGACCACGCCGTCCATCATCGATCACCGGCCTTCCTCGTGCACGTCTTGCCATCGCTGAAGCTCGCCGCGGCCGCAGCCGTCAGCGCGCTGCCCCGCCCGTCCCATCGCGCCCAAACGTGCAGGAGGCCCACGATGGCGCCTGAACCTCCACCTCAGCCAGCCGTCCCGCCAGCCCGCGGCGTCGCGGCTGATGGGGCTGATATTCCTCCGGGCACCCCACCCAAGAACAGCCGCCGCCGCGAACACAGGACCGGCGCTCGACACCAAGCAGCGGGCCTGACCAGGCGCGGCGGCCTCATCTTCGGGTACTCGAACCTCAACGAGAGGGCGATCGCGGACGGCGTCGCGCGGCTGGCCCAGGCGGTTGCAAGCCTGCCTTAGGCAAGCGGCCGGTCTCTTGCCAAGGCCTGCGCGGCTTGGAATCCTCGGTGACGTGACGACGCCGCCCTGGCCGTCCGGGGCCGCCTGGATCGGCGGGCGGTACTGCCCCGTCGAAGACGCCAAGATCTCGGTGCTGGACCTGGGCGTCACCCGCTCGGACGCCGCCTACGACGTGGTGCACGTCTGGCATCGCCGGTTTTACCGCCTGGATGACCACCTGGAGCGGTTCGCCGGCAGCCTGGCCCGGTTGCGCCTCGATCCCGGTCACGACCGGGCCGGGATCGAGGCGATCCTGCACGGCTGCGTCCGCCTGGCCGGCCTGCGCGACGCGTACGTGTCGATGACCTGCACGCGGGGCCGGGTCGCGGCGGGCAGCCGCGACCTGCGCACCGCCCGGGCCACGTTCTACTGCTTCGCGGTGCCGTTCGTGTGGATCACCCAGCCCGGCGACCACGTCGTCGGCGCCAGCCTGTGGATCAGCGACGCCACCCGCATCCCGCCGCAGAGCGTGGACCCGGTGATCAAGAACTATCACTGGCTGGACATGGACCTGGCCCAGCTGGACGCCTACGATCACGGCGCCGACCTGGTCGTGCTCCGCGACGCCTCCGGCGCGATCACCGAGGGGCCGGGCTACAACCTGTTCGCCCGGGTGGACGGGCGGTGGCTGACGCCCGCCAGCGGCACGCTGCGGGGGATCACCCGGCGGTCGGTTATCGAGATCGCCGCCGAGAACGGCGACCCGGTGCGGGAGGAACGGCTGACCGCCGGCGACCTGCGCCGTGCCGAGGAGGTGCTGGCCACCTCCACCGCGGGCGGGATCATGCCGGTGACCGTGATCGACGGCAAGCCGGTCGGCACGGGCCAGGCCGGGCCGCTGACCATGGGCCTGCGCGAGTCGTACTGGCGCCGCCACGAGGACCCGCGGTTCACCACCCCGGTCCGCTACGACGACCGGGACTGACCGCCCGCCCGGCCCCGGCGGTCCGCGGTTCGCCCGGTCCCCGGTCAGCCCTTGGTCGCGTAGACGACGCAGCCGCGCATCGTGAGCGTCAGCGGGAGGCCGAGCGCCGCGGCGCCGCGGCGCGCCTGGTCCTCGGTCATCCCGTAGCAGCGCAGGATCGCGACGGCCTCCTCGGCCGTGGACAGCGTGCGCAGCGGCCCGTCCCAGGTGCCGACCTCCACCCGGTCGCCCGGCGCGCCGAACACCGACGCGATGATCGCGGGCGCCTCCTCGGCGTCGAACGTGGAGCTGGCGCCCCAGGAGGGGACGACCCCGGCCAGTTCGGGAGCGCTCGCGCGGGCCGGGGCGCAGGCCGCGAACACTCCGCCGGGCCGCAGCACCCGGCGGGCCTCGCCGGCCGGCCGGCGCGGGTCGTCGTAGTGGTAGAGCGTGTACAGCGCGGCGACCGCGTCGACCGACGCGTCGGCCACCGGCAGCCGGCCGCCGTCGGCCCGCACGGCGGGACGCGGCGCCAGGGCCAGCATCGCCGGCGAGAGGTCGACCACCGCGCAGCGCACGGACAGCCCGGGCAGCAGCCGGGCCAGGCGGCCGTCCCCGCCGCCCACGTCCAGGACCTGCCGGACCCCGGCCGCGGCAAGCCGCGCCGCCACGTAGGGATGCACGTCGTCGTGCCCCTGCCTGCTGTCGGACAGGAACCGCTCGGGGTCGGAGTCGTAGTCTCCCGGCAGCGCCGTCATGGCCACAGGCTACGCAGATCGGCCGACCGAAGGAGAGAACCGGATCATGGACGCGACCGTGCTGCTGGTGATGGACGTCCAGCGGGAGATCGTCGGGCGGTTCGCCGACGACGACGGCTACCTGCCCCGGCTGTCGCGGGCGATCGCCGCGGCGCGCGGTGCGGGCATCGAAGGTGTTCCGGCGCCAGGCCGACGTGCTCACGGTGGCCGGATGGTCGCCGCGGCCGGCGGCGTAGCGGGCGGCGGCGCGGCGGCCCGCCCGGCCCGGCGCCGGAGCAGGACCGCCGCCGCGACCGCGGCCAGGGCGATCGTGGCGAGCCCGGAGGCCAGCAGCGTGGCCGCCGGTCCGATGGCCGCGACCAGCGGGCCGCCGAGCGCGGTGCCGACCGGGGCAGCGGGCACGGTGAGCAGGCCGCTGGCCGCAGCGAGAGCGGCCAGATAGCCCGGCGGGCTGGCCCGCTGGATGATCGTCTGTTTGAGCGGCTCGAACGGCCCGTACACCAGGCCGCCCGCGGCCAGCGCGGCGAAGCCGACGACCACCGAGCCGGTCAGGCCGAGCGGCACCAGGCAGGCCCCCCAGGCGGCGATGACGGCCACGGCGACCCGCCACAGGCCGAACCGCTGGACCCAGCCCGCCGCCAGGGCGCCGGCCGTCGCGCCGCAGCCGAACAGCGTCCAGTAGCCGCCGAGCACGCCGGGCCCGGCGCGCAGCGTCTGCGACACGTAGACCGGCAGGGCCACCTCCACCGGCCCGTACAGGCCGTAGAACGCCACGCACGCGGCGGTGATGCCGAGCACCGCCGGCTGATAACGCAGCGCGGCCAGGGCCTGCCGCATGCCCTGGGCAGGCCCCTGGGCCGGGACCGGCCGCTGGAACCGCCGGCTCAGCAGCGCCGCGACGATCAGCGCCGCGTAGCTGCCGGCGTCGACCGCGAACGCCACGCCGGCGCCCGCGGCCGCGATCACCAGGCCCGCCACGGCCGGGCCGACGATCGTGGCGGCGAAGCTGCTGACGGTCAGCAGCGAGTTCCCGGCCACCCGCTGCGCCTCGGGGAGCAGTTCGACGACCGCGGTGAGGCCGCCGGTGAACCCGAGCAGCCCGAGCAGCGAGGACAGGCCGAGCAGCGCGATGTACCCGGCCGCGGTCAGCACCCCGGTCAGCGCGCCGGCCGCGATCAGGCCCAGGCACGCCGCCCGGACCACCGCCTCGGCCAGGATCAGCAGCCGCGGGTCCCAGCGGGTGAGCAGCCGGCCGAGGCAAAGGCCGGCCACCATCCCGGGGATCGTATAGGCGGCGACGGCCGCCCCGACCAGCAGCCCGGTGTCGCGGCCGCGGGCCAGCACGATGGCCAGCCACGAGATCGCTACCGCGGTCATGCCGTCGCCCACGGCCGAAACCGCGTACCCGGCCAGCAGCGTGACGAACGGCCGCGACCGCAGCGCGGCGCGCACTCCGGTCCGGCCGTCCGTGCCCGGCGAGGCGGTGCAGTGAGCGTTCATTAAAGGTACTGTCGTGGTTCAAGCCGACTCGAGGTCAAGCTCGCGGGAACGGACGAGACGGGTGCGCGGAAAAGGCCGCAAGATGCCGATCGGGACCGTCGCCGTGCGCTACGGCGTGCCCGCCTCCACGCTGCGGTACTGGGAACAGATCGGGTTGTTGCCCGCCCCGGAGCGCGTGGCCGGGCAGCGCCGCTACGACCTCGACGCGGTGCGCCGGATCAAGTTCATCCGCATGGCCTCGCGCGCGGGCCTGAGCCTGGAGGACATCAGGGCCCTGCTGGCCGGGCACGTCGATCACGGCCCGACGTTCACCGACTGGGCCGCCGCGGCGCGGGACCAGCTTGCCGCCATCGACCGGCGGATCGCCGACCTCGCGCACCTGCGCGCCACGATCGAGGAATGCCTGGCCTGCGGCTGCCAGAACGCCCGGAGCTGCCAGTTGCTCGCCGCGCAGCCGCGCGCGGCCCGGCCGGCCAGGACCGGTGCCCGGGCGCGCGGATGACCCGGTCGAGATCCTGTCCGGGCAGGCCGGGCCCGGCCGGCGGTGAGGGCCGGGTCGCGCGGGCGACGGTGTTTGACGGGCCGGCCAGGCTTCCCTAGCGTGACACCACGATGACGGCCGGGACGATGCTGCTGATAGTCATGTACGACTCGCAGACCTGGCGCGTCCGTCCGGGCGAGCCGTTCACGTTCGGGCGGGCCCAGGCCTGCTCGGCCGTGCTGCCCGCGGACGACCTGGGCGTGTCCCGCACCGCAGGCAGCTTCCGCTACCGCGACGGGTCCTGGTGGCTGCACAACGACAGCAGTTCCTCGCTGCTGAACGTGATCGGCGACCGCGGCTTCCGGGTCGACCTGCCGCCCGGGCTGAGCGTGCCGCTGCAGCAGTGGCACGCCAAGGTGACCGTGCCCGGCTCGCTCGGCCGCTACCTGCTGCGGCTGCGGCTGCCCGACCTCGACGACCGGCCCGACCCCGAGCGCTCGCCGCCGCACAGCCAGGAGCGCGCGGTGACGATCACCCGGTACCCGGCCCGGCTGACCGACAGCGACCGGCTGGTGCTGGCCGCGCGGTTCGAGCCGTACCTGACCTGGCGGCACGAGGGCGACCCGGTGCCGCGCAGCGCGCGGGAGGCCGCGGACCGGATCGGCTGGAAGGCCCACGCGGTGACCAAGCGGTGCGAGAACATCAGGGAGCGCTTCGTGCGGCTCGGCGCCCCAGGGCTGCGCGGGCCGAGGGCGCTGGAGGAGCTGGCGCTGCTGCTGGTCTCGACCGGCGAGCTCACCGCCGACGACCTGAAGCGGCTGCCGGACGCGGCCTCGCCCGGCTGAGCGGGGCCGGCCCCTGGTCTACCCTGGTCGCCATGTCCCACGCCGCGCCGCTGGACGGGCTCCGGGTCCTGGAGATCTCCAGCTTCGTGGCCTCTCCGCTGTGCGGGCTGACCCTGGCACAGCTCGGCGCCGAGGTGATCAGGATCGATCCGGTCGGCGGCGCCGGCGACCAGCACCGCTGGCCGCTCGCCCCGTCCGGCACCAGCATCTACTGGACCGGGCTGAACAAGGGCAAGAAGTCGGTCACGCTGAACTTCCGCGACCCCGACGGCCGGCGCCTGGTCGCCGGCCTGGTCGCGGCGAGCGGCCCGGGCGGCGGGATCGTGGTGACCAACGCGGTCGGCCGGCCCTGGCTCGGCTACGACGAGCTCGCCGCGGTCCGGCCCGACCTGATCCACGTCCAGGTGCTCGGGCACCACGACGGGCGCCCCGCCGTGGACTACACCATCAACGCCGGGCTCGGGTTCCCCCTGATCACCGGTCCCGAGGAGCACAAGGGCCCGGTGAACCACGTGCTGCCCGCCTGGGACGTGGCCTGCGGGCTCTACGCCGCGATCGGCGTGCTGTCCGCCGAGCGGCGCCGCCGGGCCACCGGCGAGGGCAGCCGGATCACGCTGGCGCTCGAGGACGTCGCGCTGGCCGTGGCCGGGCACCTCGGGTACCTGGCCGAGGCCCAGCTCGGCGCCGACCGCCCGCGGATCGGCAACCATCTCTACGGCGGCTTCGCCCGGGATTTCGCCACGGCCGACGGGGAGCGGGTGATGGTGGCGACCGTGACCGGCCGGCAGTTCGCGGACCTCGCCGCGGCGACCGGCCTGGCGGGCACGTTCGCGGAGCTGGAGCGGCTGCTCGGGGCGGACTTCGGCGTCGACGGCGACCGGTACCAGCACCGGGAGGTCATCGCGTCGCTGCTCACGCCCTGGTTCGCCGCCCGCCGTCTGGACGAGGTCGCCAGCGGCCTGGCCGGCCGGTCGGTGCTGTGGTCGCCCTACCGGCGGTTCAGCGACCTGGTCGCCGGCGGCGGCCTGGCGGGCAACTCGCTGCTGCGCGAGATCGATCAGCCCGGCGTCGGGCGGGTGCTCGCGGCCGCCTCGCCGCTCGAGCAGGACGGCCGCCTCGAGCCCACCCCCGCCTCCCGCCTGGGCGGCGACACCGCCGGGGTGCTGGCCGGCCTGCTCGGACTGTCCGAGCCCGAGGTCCGGGCGCTGGCCGAGCGCGGCGTGATCGGCTGACCGGCAGGCCGGCGGGCCGGCGGGCCGCTCCCGCTCCGGGCGGCGCGGATGACGGCTCACGGCTCAGGCCGCGCCGGCAGGTCCGGCGGGCCGGCGGGCCGCTCCCGCTCCGGGCGGCGCGGATGACGGCTCACGGCTCAGGCCGCGCCGGCAGATCCGGCGAGTTTGCCCGGAGTTCCTCGGCGAAGTGACACGCCGACCAGTGACCGGGCTCGATCGGCCGCAGCGGGGGTTCCTCGGCCGCGCACACCGGCCGGGCCATCGAGCACCGCGGGTGGAACCGGCACCCGGCGGGCTGCGCGCTGGCGCTCGGCACCTCGCCGGGGATCGGGGCCTGCCGCCGCTGGCGCTCGCGGCGGGGGTCCGGACGTGGCGCCGCCATCATCAGCGCCCTGGTGTACGGATGCAGCGGACGGGCGTAGATCGAGTCCCGGGGCGCGGCCTCGACCACCTTTCCGAGGTACATGACCGCGACCTGAGAGGCCATCCGCCGGATGACCCCGAGGTCATGGCTGATGAACAGGTAGCTCATGCCCATCTGCCGCTGCAGGTCACGCATCAGGTTGAGCACCTGGGCCTGCACGGAGACATCGAGCGACGAGGTGGGCTCGTCGGCGATGATCACCTCGGGCGTCGGCGCCAGTGCCCGGGCGATGTTCACCCGCTGGCGCTGGCCGCCGCTGAGCTCGGTGGCCCGCAGGTCCATCATCTCCGGGCTCAGGCCCACGCTGGTCAGCAGCTCGGCCACCTTGTCCCGCAGCTGCCTGCGCGGCGCCAGGCGGTGAACCATGAACGGCTCGGCGAGCGTGTCGGCCAGCGTGTACCGGGGGTTGAGAGAGTTGAGCGAGTCCTGGAAGATCATCTGGATCCTGCGCCGCATCGGCACGAAGGCACGCTCGGAGATCGCGAGGATGTCGGTGCCGTCGAGGTGGATCTCGCCGCTCGTCGCGCGCTCCAGCCGGATAAGGCTCTTCGCCAGCGTCGACTTCCCGCTGCCGGACTCGCCGACAAGCCCGAGGGACTCGCCGCGGCCCAGCGCGAGGCTGACCCCGTCCACCGCGCGCACATGCAGGCCGCGCCGGCCGACCCGCCCGGCGGCCCGGTAGTACACGTGCAGATCCTTGACATCAAGCAGCGGGGGTGCGTTCGGGTCCTCCGGCCGCACGTCGTCGCGCACGTCAAGCTGTCGCCGGCCGGGTTCGCTCGGCATGATCCACCTCCCCACCGAGCCAGCAGGCCGCCGAGTGATCCCCGCCCAGCGCGTCCAGGGGCGGCCGTTCCGCGCACTTATCGAAGGCATGAGCGCAGCGGGGCCGGAACGGGCAGCCCTTTGGCAGGACGCGCATGTCCGGGGGCTGGCCCGGTATGCCAAGGAGCGCGGCATCCGGATCGGGCATCGCGTCCGGGATCGAGTCCAGCAGCCCGCGGGTATACGGGTGCGCCGGGTGCTCGAAAACCTGAAGCGCATCGCCTTGCTCGGCGACGAAGCCCGCGTACATCACCAGCACCTCGTCGGCCAGGCCCGCGACCACGCTCATGTCGTGGCTGACCAGCACCAGGGACAGCTTCAGCTCCGTGGTCAGGCTCTTGAGCAGCTCCAGTATCTGTGCCTGGATGCTCACGTCCAGGGCGGTGGTCGGCTCGTCGGCCAGCAGGACCTTCGGCTCGCAGGCGATGGCCATGGCGATCACCACGCGCTGGCGCATCCCCCCGCTGAACTCGTGCGGGTAGGACCGCAGGTGACGCTGCGGGGACGGGATGCCGACGGTGGCGAGCAGCTCCGCCGCCCTGGCCCGCGCCGCCCGCCGGCCCATTCCCAGGTGCAGCCGGAGCGGCTCGCAGACCTGGGCGCCGATCGTCCGGACCGGGTTCAGCGCGGCCATCGGATCCTGATAGACGAGCCCGATGTCCTTGCCGCGGACCTTGCGGGCATCGGCCTCGCGCAGGGTCAGCAGCTCGCGGCCCTCCAGCTGCACCGAGCCGGAAACCTCGGCGGTGCGCGGCAGCAGCCCGAGAACCGACAGGCAGGTGACGCTCTTGCCCGAGCCGGACTCCCCGACGATCGCGATGGTCTGGCCCCGGTCAACGCAGAACCCGACGCCGTTCACCGCGTGGACGACCGCCTGCCCGGTGCGGAAGCGCACGGTCAGGTCGCGGACGGCGAGCGTGGTGGTCACGGCGGCCCCGGCGGCTTCGTGGTCACGGCGGGTCAGCCGGCCGCCGGGACGCTGAGATCGTCGCGGGCCACCGTGCCGTCCTTCATGACGAACCGGACCCGCCCGGCGGCGGTGATGTCGCCGGTGGGGTCGCCGTCGACGACCACGATGTCCGCGAGCCTGCCGACCTCTAGCGTCCCTACGTCGGGTGCCAGGCCCAGGTTCTCGGCGGCATTGCGGGTCGCGGCGACGATCGCGTCCATGGGCCGCATGCCATAGTCCACCATGAGCGCGAGCTCTTGTGCCAGGTAGGTGTGCGGGTTGAACGGCGTGCCCGCGTCGGTGCCCGCCGCGATCTTCATGCCGGAACGGACGGCCGCGGCGAAACTCTCCCTGTGATGGCCGGACTCGCTCTCGGCCTTCTCCACCACCCAGTCGGGCATCGCGCCCGTCTTGCCGTTGTTGACGATCTGGTTCACCGCGATCAGCGTGGGCACCAGCACCGTGCCGTGATCCAACGCCAGCGCAAGCGCCTCATCGTCGAGGTAGAAGCCGTGCTCGATGGAGTCGATGCCCGCCCGGATCGCGTTCTTGATGCCCTCGTTGCCGATCGCGTGGCAGGCCGCGCGGCGGCCGGCGTTGTGGGCCTCCCTGGCCACCTGCTCAAGCTCGTCCTGCTGCAACGCGGTCTGGGTGGGCACCACGCCCGGAGTGAGCACCCCGCCGGTCGCCATGGCCTTGATGAAGTGGGCGCCCGCCTTGATCTCCGCCCGGGTTGCGTGCCGCACCCCGTCCGGGCCGTCGGCCTCCCGGCCGATGAAGTGGCCATGACCGCCGGTCATCGTGATCACGCGCCCCGCCGCCTTGATCCGCGGGCCCGGAACGAGCCCGTCCTCGACGGCCCCGGCCAGAGCCAGCGCGATGCCGTTCGCCGCGCCGCAGTCGCGCACCGACGTGACCCCGGATTCCAGCGTCGCCTGCAGGTTCAGGTAGCCGCGCAGCGCGGACACGGTCACGCTGTCGCGTTCGACCTGCCCGAACAGGTCCGGTGAGCCGTCGTTGGTCAGGTGCACGTGGCAGTTGATCATGCCGGGCATGATCGTGCCGCCCCGGCCGTCGATGGCACGGCCGGCGCTGCCCTCGGGAAGCTGCGCCTGCGGCCCTATCCAGCTGATCCGCCGGCCCTCCACGATCAGCGCCTGGTCAGGGACCGGCGCGGCACCGGTTCCGTCGACGAGCGTTACGTTGCGGATCACGGTGGGGTGCACTTCGTCGGCCACTGGGCTACCTTTCATACGGGTTCGTGGAGGGCGCCGGGTCAAGGGTCGCGGGCGGGCCGGGTTAGCGGTACGAATCGGTCGAGTACCGCAGGTCCTTGACCTGATTCCGGTCGTGACCGTAGATCATCGAGGCGTTCTCGCGCACCGCGCGCTCGCGCAGCGCCAGCGCGCTGGCCTTGGCCGTCGGGGGGTCGGCCTGGCCGCCCCAGGCGTCGTGGTCGTAGTTCTCCTGGCAGTAGACCGCATCGCCGCAGAGGATCATGTTGCCCGCTTCCGGCAGCCGCAGCAGCACCGACTGGTGCGCCGGCGCGTGACCCGGAGTGGGAACCACCTCGACGCCGGGGAACAGCGTCGCCGCGCCATCGACAAGCTCGTAGCTGAGCGCCGGCAGATTCCAGTACTGGTTGGGGAAGGCGGGGTTGTCCTTGGCGTACTCATAGTGCTCCCGCTGAACAAAGAACGTCGCGTCTTTCAGCAGGTCGTTGTTGCCGGCGTGGTCGAAGTGCAGGTGGGTGTTGATCACGTAGTTGATGTCGGCGGGCGCGATGTCGAGCTCCGCGAGCCGCCACAGCAGGCTGTCCTCGCGGCGCATGTCCGGCACCAGCAGCTCGGCGAGCGGCGTTCCCCGCCAGGTGAGATCCGGGTCGGCGATGTGCAGGCGGCTCATGCCGGTGTCCACCAGCACCAGCGAGTCGTCGTCGAGCCGGATCAAGAACGAGGGCACCGGGATGTGGATGCGCTTGCCGTCGGCGATTCCCGGCGCGATGACCTCGTAGTTACAGCAACATCCGCCGAGCGGCAGTATGTAGAGCTGCATCATTCGTCTCCTGCCATGAGTGCGGTTGTTTCCTTGAGTTTCGATCGCCGCCTGGTCAGCCGGTCGGGATCGGCCATGCTGGCCAGGAAGTCGCCCAGGTAGTTGGCCACCAGGATCGTGATGGTGATCGCGATCCCCGGTGCCGCGGAGATCCACCACGCCTGGCCGAGATATTGCACGCCGGCCGCGAGGTCGGCCCCCCAGTCGGGCGTCGGCGGCCGGATACCGAAGCCCAGGAAGTCGAGGGTCGCGGCGAGCAGCGTCGTCCACCCGATCGCGCTGCTGACCACGACGATGATCTCGCTGGTCAGTACCGGCAGCACGTGGCGCCGGATGACCCGCAGCGGGCTGCAGCCGACGGCGCGAGCGGCCGCGATGTAGTCCTGCGCGCGGATCGACCTGGTCGGCCCGTAGCCGACCCTGGCGAAGACCGGCACGAAAGAGATGCCGACCGCGAAAACGACCGTGCTCACTCCGGGGCCGAGGACGGTCACGACCACCAGGGCCAGCAACAGGCCGGGAAAGGCGAGCAGCACGTCCATGACCCGCATCACGACGCCGCTTCCCCATCCGGACATGTAGCCGGCCAGGATGCCGAGCGGCGTTCCGACCACGGTCGCCAGCGCGGTGCTGAGCACGGCGGTCACGATGGTGTGCCGTGCGCCCCAGACGGTCCGGCTCAGCACGTCCCGGCCGAGCTGGTCGGTGCCGAACAGGTGGTGCAGGCTTGGCGCCTGCTGGGCCGGCGCGATGATGCTCGCCGGATTCGGCAGCGGAAGCAGCGGCGCCAGCAGTGCGGCCAGCACCAGCAGCAGCGCGAACACGGTCGCGACGAACCCCAGCGGGTCGCGGCGTGCCGCGAGCCGGAAGCGCTCCGCCAGGACGGCCAGGCGGCTCGGCCGCGGCGGAGCCACCGCCCGGGCGCGGACAACATCGGCCGTCATCGCGACCAGCCGTGCCGTATCCGCGGGTCGAGCAGCGCGTGCGCGATGTCAACGAGCAGGTTGACGACCAGGTAGGTGATCGCGACCAGCAGCACGACACCCTGGATGGAGGGAATGTCCTTCTCCTGGATGCGCGCGACCAGGAAACTGCCCAGCCCGGGCCGGCCGAAGATCACCTCGATGGCCACCGCGCCGGCGAGCAGGTAGCCGACCTGCAGGCCGACGATGGTCACGGTCGACGCGACCGCGTTGCGCATCGCATGCCGCCAGAGCAGGCCCCACGCAGAGCACCCTTTCGCGCGTGCCACCAGCATGAAGGGACGTTCGTAGACCTCGATGAGGTTGTTGCGCAGCAGCCTGGTGATGATCGCGGCGAAGCCCCAGCCCAGCGCGATGGCCGGCAGGACGATCGAATCACCCGGGCCCGTGCCCAGGGCCGGCAGGAGCCGCAGCTTCACCGCGAACAGCAGGATGAGCAGGATCGCCAGCCAGAAATACGGGATCGCGACTCCGAGCACGGAAACGCCGGTCGCCACCTTGTCCACCACACCGCCGGGCCGCACTCCCGCGACGATGCCCAGCGGGATGCCGACGCCCAGCGCGACGACAAGGGCGGCGATCGTGAGGTTGATGGTCCAGGGCAGCTGGCTGCCGATCTCGGACGCCACCGTCTGCTGGGAGCTGTAGGAATAGCCGAGGTTGCCGTGCAGGAGCTGGTCGATGTAGCGCCAGTACTGGTCAAGGACCGAGCCGTTCAGTCCCAGCTGGCGGTCGAGCGCGTTGATCTGCCCGGGCGTGGGGCTGGAGCCGAACAGCAGGATCTGCGCCGGGTTGCCGGGAATCATGTGCAGGATC
>Ga0335073_10008043_pt1 | contig 14773 bp, 13 predicted proteins | sample Lox_Sample_22_FD_207093 | JGI IMG/M metagenome (GOLD analysis project Ga0335073, IMG submission 207093) | Soil microbial communities from Loxahatchee National Wildlife Refuge, Florida, United States - Lox_Sample_2.2 | ecosystem: Environmental > Terrestrial > Soil > Wetlands | place: USA... | reverse complement strand
GAGCTGGCCGGTGTGGATCTCGTCCTGCCGGGTGCCGTCCAGCCGGGACAGCGAGTCGAACAGCTCGGTCCGCATGGTGTGCTGCACGTCGAGCGCCATCTTGCCGCCGCGGTACCGCCGCATGTAGATGCCGGCGAAGTTGGCCGCCGCGGCGACGAGCAACCCGATCGCCAGCGGCCAGACCGACTCCTTGTGGGTGACGATCACGTTGTCGATGACCTGCCGCTGCAACAGCGGAATCGACAGCGTCGCCGCCACGTAGAGCGCCGACCCCACCAGCGCGATGATCACGTCCCGCCGCTGCCGCCAGCAGTACGCTGCCAGCCGCCTGATCCAGCGCGCTTCGCTGCTCCGCTGTGTGCTGCTGCTGTCTTCCATCCGTCCCCGCGTGTAGAAATGTGCCACCAAACCATGACGTCCAACGCCCGGCCGCGATGTTTCATTTCCGAAACTAACGACCTAGGTCAATGGGCTTACCCCGCGCACAAACTAACACCGCGCCCTGACATTCGCAGCGCCCCCGAATGTCCGAGGGTTTCGCTATGGTCCGTGCCATGCGGTTCCTGCACACCTCCGACTGGCACCTCGGGCGGTCGCTGCACAAGGCCGACCTCCGGGACGCGCAGACCCGGTTCCTGGACCACCTCGTGGAGACGGCTCGCACCGAACGGGTGGACGCCGTGCTCGTCGCGGGCGACATCTACGACCGCGCGATACCGCCGGTAGACGCGGTGACCATGTGCGAAGAGGCCCTGATCCGGCTCCGCGAGACCGGCGCCCGGGTGATCCTGACCAGCGGCAACCACGACTCCGCGCGGCGCCTGGGCTTCAGCAGCGCGCTGATCGACGCCTCCGGCGTGCACCTGCGGACCAGGCCGGGCAAGCTGGCCGACCCGGTCCTGCTGCCCGGCGACCAGGGTCCGCTCGCCGTCTACGGCGTGCCATACCTGGAGCCCGCGGTCGGGCTGCCCGGCGCGGACGGCACCGGCGGCGTGGCCGCGCAGGCCCGCGGCCACGCCGCCGTCCTTGGCGAAGCCGTGGCCCGCATCCGCGCCGACGCCGCCGCCCGCGGCGCCGCGCGCACGGTGGTCATGGCGCACGCGTGGGTGCACGGGGGAGCGGCCAGCGACTCCGAGCGGGACATCACGGTCGGCGGGATCGGCCACGTCCCCGCCGGCCTGTTCGCCGGGTTCAGCTACGTGGCGCTCGGCCACCTGCACGGCCAGCAGACCCTCGCGGAAAACATGCGCTACAGCGGCTCGCCGCTGCCGTACTCGTTCTCCGAGGCGAACCACAGGAAGGGAAGCTGGCTGGTCGAGGTCGGCGCCGACGGCACGGCGCGCGCCGAGCGGGTCCCCGCGCCGGCGTACCGGGGGCTGGCCGTGCTGCGCGGCCGCCTCGGCGACCTGCTCACCTCCGGCGAGTTCACCGACCGCGAAGCGGACTTCGTCGCGGTGACGCTCACCGACACCGCGCGCCCCGAGGGGGCGATGGAGCGTCTCAGGAGGCGTTTCCCGCACATCCTGACGCTTGAGTTCAAGCCCGAGGGCGCGGCAAGCGGCACGATCAGCTACCGCGACCGGGTCAGGGGCAGGGACGACCTCGCGATCGCGGCCGAGTTCGTCAAGCACGTGCGGAGCACTCCGGCCTCCGACGACGAGCACGCCCTGCTCACTGCCGCGTTCGAGTCCGTCCGCGAAGGAGCGTGCTGAGATGCGCCCGCACCGGCTCCGCGTCCAGGCCTTCGGCGCTTTCGCCGGAGGAGAAGAGGTCGGCTTCGACGACCTCGAGGGCCTGTTCCTGCTGCACGGAGAGACCGGCGCGGGGAAGACGACGCTGCTCGACGGGATCGCGTTCGCGCTCTACGGCCGGGTTCCGCCGCCCCGCGGCGACGCCAGGCGGCTCCGGTCGGACCACGCGGCGCCCGGTGTCCCCACCGAGGTGGAACTGGAGGTCACGATCGGCGGCCGGCGCCTGCGGATCACCCGCCGGCCAGAACAGGAGCGCCCCAAGAAGGCGGGCGCGGGGACCGTCAGGGAGCAGGCGTCGGTGCGGCTCGCCGAGCTGGCGCCGGACGGCAGCTGGGACAGCAAGTCCACCCGCGTCGCGGAGGCGGACGCCGAGATCAGGGATCTCATGGGCATGTCCGCCGAGCAGTTCTTCCAGGTCGTCCTGCTCCCGCAGGGCCAGTTCGCCAGGTTCCTGCACGCCGAGGCGAAAGACAAGGAGGCGCTGCTGCGCAAGCTGTTCGGCACCGACCGCTTCCGCGCGGTGGAAGACTGGCTGGCCGACCGCCGCCGCGCCGCCGACAAGGACGTGGCGGCGGCCGATGAGACCGTCGGCCGCCTGGTGGCCCAGGTGGCCCAGGCAGCGGGCGTCCCCATCCCCGACGGCGCCGCGGATCTGGGCCTGGCCGCGGATCAGGACGAGCAGGGCCAGGACGGCGGCGCGCCCTGGCAGGCGGCCTGGACGGCGTGCCTCGCCGCCGCGGCCGCCGCGGCCGCCGGCGAAGCCGCCGCCGAGGTGGCCGCCCGCCGGCAGGACATGGACGCGGCGCTGGCCGCCAAGGCCGGGGCCGAGCAGCTCGCCAGCCGCCAGCGCCGCCGCCGCGACGCCCTGGATCGCCAGGCCGGCCTGCGGGAGGCCGCCCCGCTGATCGCGACCCTGCGGGCCGAGGCCGAAGCCGCGGCCAGGGCCGCCGAGGTCGCCCCGGTCCTCGACGCCGCCGGTGCGGCCGCCGCCGCGGCGCAGTCCGCCTGCCAGGCGGAAGCAGGCGCGCGGGCCGCCCTGTCCGGCTACCCAGACTGGCACCAGGCCGGCCCGGGCACGCTCCGCGCCGCCGGCGCGCAGCAGCAGGCGCGGCTGGGCACGCTGGACGCGCTGCGCGCGCTCGCCAGGCAGGCGGCCGCCGAGGACACCACCACGGCGGCAGCCCGCACCCGGGCCGGGCGGCTCGAAGCCGGCCTCGAGCGGGCCGGGGCGGACGCCGCCCGCCGCCGCGCCGCGCGCCCGCGGGCCGAGCAGGAACGTGACGAGGCCAGCCGGGCCGCCGCCGCGCTGGTCGGCGCGCAGGCCGAGGCCGACGCCGCCCGGCGGACCGCCGCCGCCGCGGCCGCCCTGGTCAGGGAGCGCGCGGACCGCGATCGCGCGCACGAGGCGCACGTGGCCGCCAGGGAGCTTGCCGCCGACCGCCGCGAGCAGGCCCAGATCCTCCGCGAGGCGCGTATCGACGGCATGCGCGCCGAGCTGGCGGCCACGATGACCGACGGCTCGCCGTGCCCGGTCTGCGGTTCCCTCGACCACCCCGACCCGGTCGAACCGACCTTCGCGCCGGTCGGCAGGGACCAGGAGGAAGCGGCCAGCGCGCGGGCCGCCACGGCGGCGGCGGACGCCGACGAGAGAGGCCAGCTCGTCGCCGCGCACGACGCGCGCCTCGGCGAGCTGGCGCAGCGCCTCGGCGAGGGCGGCTTCGCCGGGCTGCTCGCCGCCGCCGGCGCGGGTGGGCGGGAGCCGTTCACGGCGGACACCGCCCTGCGCACGGATCCGCTGATCCTCGCCGACGCCGCCCGCCAGGCAGCGGCCGACGAGGAGCGCCGCACCGCGGAGGCGGCCGGCCTCAGGCTGACGGCCACCGCGCTGGCGGACCGGCAGCGCGCGCTGGAGGAGCTCGACCAGGGCATCGCCGACGACAAGGCCACGCTCGCCGAACTGACGCAGCAGCGGGCCGCGGCCCTGGCCGAAGCGGACGCCGCCGCGGAACGGGCGGCGAGAAGCCGTGCCGAGCTCCATGCCCAGCTCGACGGCGCGCCGGACCTGGACGCGGCGCTCAGCGCCACCCGCGGCCTCGCGAAGGCGCTCGCCACGGCCGCCGATGCCGCCGACGAGGCCGCCAGGACCGCCGCTGGCGCGCGGGACGCGGCCGAGCACGCGGTCCGCGCCGCGACCGGGGCCGGATTCGCCTCCGCCGGCGCGGCCAGGGCCGCGTTCCGCGACGCCGGCTGGCGCAAGGACACGGCCGACCGGCTCGCCAGGCACGAGGCGGAGACCGAGGCGGTCGCCACCCTCCTCGCCGACCCCGAGCTCGACGTGCCCATCGAGCCGCCCGCGCCGGTCGCCGCGGCCACGGAGGCGGCGCAGGCCGCCCGCGATTCGCACGACGCGGCGAACGGCGCGTACGCGACGGCGGCGCGCACCGCCGCGGACCTCGCGGACCTCGCGCCGCGGGTGGCGGACGCGCTCGCCACCCGCCAGCCCCTCGCCGACCGCGCCGCCCGGGTCCGCCAGCTGGCCGAGCTGGCCGCCGGCCTCGGCGCGAACCAGTACAAGATGACCCTGTCGAGCTTCGTGCTGGCCGCCCGCCTCGAAGAGGTCGCCCACGCGGCCAGCGAGCGCCTGCTGGCGATGACCGCGGGCCGCTACACGCTGATCCATTCCGACGCCAGGCGGGGCAACAACAAGGCCGGCCTGTCCCTGCTGGCCTGCGACGCGTGGACCGGCCTCGACCGGGACACGAGCACGCTGTCTGGCGGCGAGACGTTCCTCGCCAGCCTCGCGCTGGCGCTCGGCCTCGCCGACGTGGTCACCGCCGAGGCGGCGGGTACCCCCATGGAGGCGCTGTTCGTCGACGAGGGCTTCGGCACCCTGGACGAGGACACCCTCGACGAGGTGATGAACGTCCTCGACGGGCTGCGCGCTGGCGGCCGGATCGTCGGCATCGTCAGCCACGTCGCCGAGCTCCGCCAGCGCATCCCGGCCCAGGTCCACGTCCGCAAGGGACACCACGGCAGCCACGTCACGGTGACCGCGGGCTGAACCGCGGCGGTCCGGACCGGAACGGACTTTTACGAAAAATCATCATTTGACCTTCACCTCGGTAAATGTCGAATTGCGTCACGGGATGTTTACAGTGCAATCGATTGACTCCTGATCACCAGCGAAAATCTCGGCTTGTGGGTCTCGTGCTTGCCGCGCCGCCGGATTACCATCGGGCTTTGGGACGCTACGAGAACAGAAGAAACCCCTGACTGACCGCCGAGGGGACGGCGGACAGGCGTGTCAGGCGGCGAACTGTATGAGGGGGTTCCGGCCATGTCGGTTCCTGCGGTACGGCGGATCGTTGTAGGTGTGGACGGCTCCGCCGAGTCCGCCGCGGCGCTCCACTGGGCTTGCCGGGAGGCTGCCCTGCGTGGGGCCGAAGTGCACGCGGTGCACGCCTGTGAGGCACCGGTGCGCAGCATGCCCAGTTACGCGGTGCCCTCCCAGGGCCGGCCAGGCGACGTCGACCCGGACGCCATGTGGCGGTCGGTGATGCCCGACCTCCAGCCTGGCGTGCTGGTGCGCACGGAGGTGGCCGAGGGCCTCGCGGCGCGCGTGCTGCTCGAGCGCTGCGCGGGCGCGGAGATGCTGGTCCTGGGGACGCCGGGGGACGGGCCTGGCGCCTCGCAGCCGGCCGGCCCGGTGATCCGCGCCTGCCTGCGCCGCGCGCCATGCCCGGTCGTCGTCATCAGCGCCGCCCTGGAGCCTCTCCAGGACGTCCCGGTGAGCGGCGAGATGCGCGTGCCCGTCCCGGCGGGCGCGGGCGGATAGCGATCCGCGGCACCGTAAGGTAGCCGCATGGACGCAGCCAGCCCGGCCACCCCGGTCGTGACCGACAACCCGGCCGAGTCCAGGTACGAGGTGCGGATCGGCGGCGAGCTCGCGGGTTTCGTCGCCTACCATCTGCGCGGCCACCGGATCACGCTCATCCACACGCAGGTCGATCCCCGGTTCCAGGGCGCCGGGCTGGCCGGGCGGCTGGCCAGGTTCAGCCTCGACGACGCCAGGAAGCGGGACCTCGGCGTGCTGCCCGCGTGCCCCTACATCCGCTCGTGGATCGGCAAGCACCCCGAATACGCCGACCTCGTGCCGGCCGACCGCCGCGCCGAATTCGGCGTCTGACCGAAGGAGACGACGTGACACGGGTATGGCTGCCCGATCCACCCGACAGCGTTCCGGCCCTGAACCCCCTGCCCGACGGCATCGAAGCCGACGTCTGGGCCGGCGGGGAGCCGCTGCCGGACACGAAGGACGAGGTTGAGTTCATCGTCCTCCCCGGCCGGGCCGAGCCCGCGACGATCACCGCCGTCACCAGGCTGCCCAGGCTCAAGGTGATCCAGCTGACGTCCGCCGGCGCGGAGCACGTCATCCCCTACATCCCGGACGGGATCACCTTGTGCAACGCCCGCGGCGCGCACGACGTGGGGACGGCCGAGCTGGCGGTGGGCCTGATCGTGGCCAGCCTCAGGAACTTCCCGCGCTTCATCAGGGCCCAGGAAGCCGGGAAATGGGACTTCACGCTGAGCGAACCGGTGAGCGGCAAGCACGTGCTCATCGTCGGGTACGGCTCGATCGGCGCCGCCGTGGAACGCCGGCTGGCCGGCTGGGAGGTCACGGTCGAGCGGGTCGCCCGGCACGAGCGGCCCGGCGTCCGGCCCATCACCGAGCTCCACGAGGCGCTGGAGAAGGCCGACATCGTTGTCATCCTCGTGCCGGTCACCGACGAGACCAGGCACATGGTCAACGCGGAGTTCCTGAAGAGCATGAAGGACGGCGCGCTGCTCGTGAACGTGGCCCGCGGCCCCATCGTCGACACCGACGCGCTGCTAAAGGAGCTCACCGCCCTGCGCATCACGGCCGCGCTCGACGTCACCGACCCCGAGCCGCTGCCGCCCGGCCACCCGCTGTGGCGGGCGCCCGGCCTGCTGCTCGTGCCGCACGTCGGCGGCGCCCTCACCGACGTGCGCGACCGCGGCTACGCGGTCGTCCGCGAGCAGCTGGCCCGGTACGCCCTCGGTGAACCCCTGCAGAACGTCATCGGCCCCCGGGGATATTGACACCCCTGCGGTTACGATGGGCGTCATGGGCAAGGCGGCGAAACCGTGACCGAACCGGCGACCGCGGCCGGCCAGGAAGTGCGGCCGGTCATCGTGACAGTGGACGACGACCCGGGGGTGTCCCGCGCGGTCGCCCGTGACCTGCGCAGGCGGTACGGGGAGAACAACAGGATCGTGCGCGCCGAGTCGGGCGGGGACGCCCTGGAGGCGCTGCGGCAGATGAAGCTGCGCGGCGACCAGGTCGCGGTCATCCTCGCCGACTACCGGATGCCCGGCATGAACGGCATCGAGTTCCTCGAGCGGGCGATGGACGTCTACCCGTTCGCCAAGCGCGTGCTGCTGACCGCCTACGCGGACACCAACGCGGCGATCGACGCGATCAACATCGTCGATCTCGACTACTACCTGCTCAAGCCGTGGGACCCGCCGGAAGAGAAGCTCTACCCGCCGGTGGATGAGCTGCTCGGCGCCTGGCGGCGGGAGGACAGGAAGCCGATCAGGGAGGCCAAGCTGGTCGGGCACCGCTGGTCGGCGCCGTCGTCGCAGCTGCGCGACTTCCTGGCCCGCAACCAGGTCCCGTACCACTGGTTCTCCAGCGACGAGCCGGAGGGGCAGCGGCTGCTCGCGGCCGCGGGCACCGACGACCACCACCTGCCGGTGCTGATCACCGTCGACGGCGAGGCACTCATCGCACCGGCCAGCACCGAGGTCGCGGCCAAGGTGGGCCTGGCGACCACGCCAGAACGCGACTTCTACGACCTGGTCGTCATCGGCGGCGGCCCGGCCGGGCTCGGCGCCGCCGTCTACGGCGCCTCCGAGGGGCTGCGCACGCTCCTGGTCGAGAAGTTCGCCACCGGCGGCCAGGCGGGGCAGAGCTCCCGGATCGAGAACTACCTCGGCTTCCCCGACGGGCTGTCCGGCAACCAGCTCACCGAGCGGGCGCGGCGGCAGGCGGTCAAGTTCGGCGCCGAGCTGCTGACCACCAGGGAGGCGACCGGCCTGGAGGCCAACGGCCCGGCCCGCACGGTGCGGCTGAGTGACGGCAGCGCCATCGACACGAAGGCGGTCATCCTGGCCACCGGCGTTTCCTACCGGCAGCTGAACGCCCCGGGCTGCGACCAGATGCTGGACGCCGGAGTCTTCTACGGCGCGGCGCTCACCGAGGCCGAGGGCTGCAAGGACCAGGACGTGTACATCGTCGGCGGCGCGAACTCCGCCGGGCAGGCGGCCGTCTACCTGGCCAGGTTCGCCAGGTCGGTCACGATGCTGGTGCGAGCGGGGTCGCTCGAGCAGTCGATGTCGTACTACCTCATCCAGCAGATCGCGGGCATCGAGCGGATCGCCGTCCGCACCTGCACCGAGGTGGCCGAGGTGCTCGGCGACGGCCACCTGGAGCGGCTCTCGCTGCGCGACCTGAACACGGGGCGCACGGAAACAGTCGACGCCAGTCAGCTGTTTATCTTCATTGGGGCGGCCCCGAGGACCGCCTGGCTGGACGGCGTGGTGGCCCGCGACGAGCACGGCTTCATCCTGGCCGGGCTCGACCTGACCGGCGAGCACCTCACCGACTGGCCGCTTGACCGCCAGCCGTTCCACCTGGAGACCAACGTTCCCGGTGTCTTCGCCGTGGGCGACGTGCGGGCCGAGTCCGCCAAGCGGGTCGCGTCCGCCGTGGGGGAGGGAGCGATGGCAGTGATGTTCGTGCACCGGTATCTGGAGCCAAAATGACCACCCCCAAGGCGCCCGGCGCCCCCGACACACACGACACACACGACACACACGACACAAACAAGGCCCCCCGCGTCACCATCACCGCATGCGACCCGGCCGTACTCCGCACGCTGTTCCTGTTCGAGAAGCTCACCGACGAGCAGCTGGCCAGGCTCTGCCACGAGGGCCACATGGAGATCATCGAGCCCGGCCAGTTGTTCCGCGAGGGCGAGCCCGCCGAGTGCCTGTACGTGCTGATCGAGGGCACCGTGGTGCTGTCGCGGAAGGTCGGCGGGGACGACGTCGAGATCAGCAGGACCAGCCAGCGGGGGGTCTACGCCGGCTCCTTCCAGGCCTACCTCAGGAACCGGGTGCAGCAGGTCTACCCGAACTCGCTGCGGGTCACCGAGCCGTCCACGTTCTACGTCCTCGGCGCGGAGTGCTTCGCGCAGATCATGGACGAGTGGTTCCCGATGGCGGTGCACCTGCTCGAGGGGCTGTTCTTCGGCGGCCAGCGGACCCGCGAGGCGGTCGGCCAGCGAGAGCGGCTGCTCGCGCTCGGCTCGCTGACCGCGGGCCTGACCCACGAGCTCAACAACCCCGCCGCCGCGGCGGTGCGGGCCACCGCCAGCCTGCGCGAGCGGGTCTCGGGGATGCGGGGCAAGCTGCGGCTGCTCGCGGCGGGCAAGTACGAGCGCGCCAGCCTGGAATCCATCATCGAGCTGCAGCAGCGCGCGGTGGAGAAGGTCTCCAAGGCGCCCAAGCTCAGCCCGCTGGAGGCGTCCGACGCGGAGGACGAGCTCAGCGACTGGCTGGACGGTCATGGCATCCGCGACGGCTGGCAGCTCGCGCCCACGTTCGTGCAGGCCGGCCTGGACGCGGACTGGCTGACTCAGGTGAACGACTGCGTCGGCGAGGAGATGCTCGAGCCCGCGCTGCGCTGGCTGAACTACACCGTCGAGACCGAACTGCTGATGAACGAGATCGAGGACGCGACGACCCGGGTCTCCACCCTGGTCGGCGCGGCCAAGCAGTACTCGCAGCTGGACCGCGCGCCGTTCCAGGTCGTGGACGTGCACGACCTGCTGGACAGCACGGTGATGATGATGGCCGCGAAGATCGGCAAGGGCGTCAAGATCGTCAAGGACTACGACCGCTCGCTGCCGCCGATCCCCGCCTACGCCGCCGAGCTCAACCAGGTCTGGACGAACCTGATCGACAACGCGGTGCAGGCGATGGGCGGGACGGGCACGCTGACCATCCGCACGGCCAGGGACGACGGCAGCGTGCTCGTCGAAGTGGGCGACACCGGTCCCGGCATCCCCGACGGCATCAGGGAGCGGATCTTCGAGCCGTTCTTCACCACGAAGCCGGTCGGCGAGGGCACCGGGCTCGGGCTCGACATCGCCTGGCGGATCGTGGTGAACAAGCACCACGGCGACCTGAAGGTGGAGAGCCAGCCGGGCGACACCAGGTTCGAGGTCCGGCTGCCCATCGCGCAGGCACAGCCGGAACAGCAACCACAGGAGGCATGAGCGATGACCGAAATGCCGGGCGTCGACCCGACTGTCCCGCCAAGCGGCACCGGCTGCGCCGAGTGTGAGGCGACCCGGGGCTGGTGGCTGCACCTGCGCCGCTGCGCGCAGTGCGGCCACGTCGGCTGCTGCGACACCTCGCCGTCCCAGCACGCGACCAAGCACGCGAAGGAGACCGGCCATCCGGTGATCCGCAGCTTCGAGCCGGGCGAGACCTGGTTCTGGTCCTACTCGACCGAGGATTTCTACGAGACCGGCCCCGAACTCGCCGCCCCGCAGCACCACCCGCTCGACCAGCCCGTCCCGGGTCCGGCCGGGCGCGTCCCGCGGGACTGGCGCGTTAAGCTCAACTCGTGAGCGGCGTTATCTCGCGCGGCTTCTCCGGCCGCAGGCGTGACGGCGGCCAGAAGCTGCCGCCCGGCCAGTACCTGGAAACCGGCTTTCCGGTGCTTTCCGCCGGCCCGACACCGCCGGTCAGAACCGCGACCTGGCAGTTCACCATCACCACGGAACGCGGTGACACCGCCGCCCGCTGGAACTGGCAGCAGTTCATGGCCCTGCCGCAGGAGACCATCACCGTCGATATCCACTGCGTGACGAAGTGGTCCAAGCTCGGCACGCACTGGCGCGGCGTGTCGCTCGACACCCTGCTCGACGGCGTCGAGACGGACGCCGCCTACGTGATGGCCCGCTCCTACGGCGACTATACGACGAACCTGCCGCTGCCCGACCTGCGCGACGGCAAGGCGTGGGTGGCCTGCGAGTTCGAGGGCCAGCCGCTGCATCCCGAGCACGGCGGCCCGGCCCGCCTCCTGGTCCCGCACCTGTACTTCTGGAAGTCCGCCAAGTGGGTCACGGGCCTGGACCTGATGACGCGCGACTCCCGCGGCTTCTGGGAAGAGCTCGGCTACCACGATTACGGCGATCCGTGGCGCGAGCAGCGGTACCAGGGCGACTGAGCTGGCTGGTCTCGACCCTCGCGACGACCAGGGACGAGACCCCCACCGCCCGCACTCTGGTCCTCGACGTGCCCGGCTGGCCCGGCCACCTGGCGGGCCAGCACGTGGACGTGAAGCTGACCGCCGAGGACGGCTACTCGGCGCAGCGCTCGTACTCGATCGCCTCCGCCCCCGGCGCCGGGGACGGCACCCGGCTGGAGCTCACGATCCAGCGCATCGACGACGGCGAGGTCTCCCCGTACCTGACGGACGTGCTCACGCCGGGCGACCCGCTCGAGCTGCGCGGCCCGATCGGGGGCTGGTTCGTCTGGCACCCGTCGTCCCCGGCCCCGGTCCTGCTGGTGGCGGGGGGCAGCGGCGTCGTCCCGCTCATGTCCATGATCCGCGCGATCGACGGGAAGGTTCCCGTCCGGCTGATCTATTCGGTCCGCTCTCCCGCCGACGCCCTCTACGCTCCCGAATTGTCCGAACGGGCCCGTGTTTCACCCCTCACCCTCGCCTATCTCTACACCCGCCGCGCGCCCGAGGGGATGCCCACCGGCCGGATCAGCGCCGAGACCGTCGCCGCCGCGGGGTGGCCACCGGACGCCAATCCCGGCATCTTCGTCTGCGGCCCGACCGGCTTCGTCGAAGCCGCGGCCACCCTCCTGGTCGCCGCCGGGCACGACCCGGGAATCGTCAAGACGGAGCGCTTCGGCCCCACCGGCACCTAACGCCCGGCCCGCCGGGTACACCTGCTCCAGGTAGGCGGCCACGCCGTCCTCGTCGTGGCCGCCGATGACGCGGTTCGCGGCGGCGAGCACCGCCGGGTGCGCGTTGGCGACGGCGCAGGAGACGCCGGCCCAGGTGAGGAGCGGGAGGTCGTTCGGCATGTCGCCGAAGGCGATGACCTCAGCCGGGCTGATGCCGCACCTGGCCGCGAGCTCGGCGACGGCGGTGGCCTTGCTCACCCCCACGGCGGCGGCCTCCACGAGCCCCTTGCCGTTGGAGTGGGACACGCTGACCAGGCCGTTGAGCACCGGCGCGGCCAGCGCGAGCAGCTCGTCGGGGCTGTAGCCGAGGTGCCTGGCGAGCAGCTTGGCGGCCGGCTCGCCGAACAGCGCGGCCTCCCCTGGGCGCGGAATGGACTGGTTCGTGTCCCAGCTGACCGCCTGGTACACCTCGTCGGCCGCCCGGCCGTCCGGCCGCTCGACCGCGAGGCCGATGCCGGGGACCGCCGCGCGCAGCGCCCGCGCCGCCGCCACGAGCGCCTCGGGCTGGATCAGGTGCCGTGCGGTGACCGCTTCTGTCCGCATGTCGTACTCGAGCGCGCCGTTGGAGCAGATGGCCGTCCCCCGGTGCCCGAACGTCCTCGCGATCCCCCGCATCACCCGCGGCGGCCGCCCGGTGACGAGCGTGAACCGTGCCCCCGCCGCCTCCACCCGCGCGAACGCCGCGACCGTGCGCGGCGAGATCGTCCCGTCGCTCCTGACGATGGTCCCGTCCAGGTCGGTAGCCACCAGCAACGGGAACGCGCTCACAAGAACAAGAGCCTAACCGGCACAGCCCCCCATTTCGCCCCCGGCATGGTCTGCCGCGGAGCGGGTAGCAGCACGTATGTGAGGGGAGACAGCTCATGAACCCGGCCGAGCGGGCCATCAGGACGGTCGACGGGTGGCAGCAGCGGAACAAGGTCACCGGGTTCGTCTTCGGGGTCATCAAGAAGTTCGGCGACGACAACGGCGGCGTGCTCGTCGCCAACCTCACGTACACCGCGTTCGTCACGCTGTTCCCGTTGCTGCTGGTGTTCACGACGATCGTCGGCCTGATAGCCGCCTTCGACCCGGCGTTCAAGGACGCGGCGGAGAACGCCGTGGCCAGCCAGGTCCCTGTCCTCGGCAAGACGCTGACCAGCCAGGTGGGCACGCTCAAGCGGTCAAGCGTGATCGGGCTGATCGTCGGCCTTGTGGTCACGATCTGGGGCTCGATGGGGCTGGCGCAGGCGGGCCTGTACACGATGGAGCGCGTGTGGAACCTGCCGGGCCCGGTCCGCCCCGGGTACCTGCCGCGCCTGGCGCGCTCGATGGCGTTCCTCGCGCTGCTCGCCGTTGGCGTGATCGCGACGACGGCGCTGGCGACCCTGTCCACCTACGGGGGGAACCGGCCGCTGTCGCTGCTCGCCTTCGCCGAGGCGGCCGCGGCGACGGTGAACGCGGGAATGTTCGTCGGCGGCTTCCGGATCCTCACCCCGAAGGTGGTGGAGACCCTGGACCTGGTGCGCGGCGCGGTGATAGCCGGGATGCTGTGGACGGTGCTCCAGGTGCTCGGCACGTACCTGGTGCATCACTTCCTGCACAGCGACTCGGTGTACGGGGAGTTCGCGACCGTGCTCGGGCTCGTGGCGTGGCTGTACCTCGCGGCGCGGATCACGGTGTACTGCGCGGAGGTCAACGTGGTGCTCACCCGCCGGCTGTGGCCGCGCTCCATCGTCCAGCCGCCGCTCACCGAGGCCGACAGGACGAGCCTGGCCCTGCGCGCGCTGGAGAGCCAGCAGCGCAAGGAGCAGGAGGTGCACGTGATGTTCGAGGGCGTCGAGCATCCGGCGACTCCGGCGCCCCCGGCGCCCCCGGCGGCCCCGCCCGCCCGGACGCCTCCGGACGACCGTGACGAGACGCGGGACCTTGGCCGCTCGGGTACCTGACTAAAGACCCCAGCGCCCGCCCGCCGCGGCGGGAATCCTGCGGGCATGAGCCACCAGGAAACCAGCGTGGCCGAGGGTGCCGCGGAACACGCGCGGCTGCTGGCCAGCAAAGCCCAGTACCTGATCGCCACGGCGGCGCGGGCCCCGTCGATCCACAACAGCCAGCCGTGGCGGTTCCGGGTCGATGCCGGGACGGTCGAGCTGTGGTGCGACCCGCTCCGCAAGACGCGCGATGACGCGCTCGGCCGGGAGATGGTGATCAGCTGCGGCGCCGCGCTCTTCGGGCTGCGGCTGGCGGTCCGGTCGCTCGGGTACCTGCCGGTGGTCAGCCTGCTGCCGGATTCCTCGCGGCTGCGGCTGCTGGCCCGGGTGGGCGTCGGCGCGGCGGCCCCGATGAACCAGCTGGAGTGGCGGATGCTCGCGGCCGTGCCGCACCGGCACACCCACCGCGGGCCCTTTGTGCCCGGCCAGCTGCCGCCCGGGCTGCTGGCGGGACTGCAGGACGACGCGCTGACCGAGGGGGCGACGCTGGCGATCGTGGGCCAGGGCCTGCCCCTCGACCGGCTGACCCGGCTCGCCGCCGCGGCGGCCCGCACGGCCGGCCTCGATCCCGGCGAACGGGCCGAGATACGGCGCTGGACGCGACATCAGGGAAGCCCGGCGGGCGACGGCATTCCCGCGGCCGCCCTCGCGGCCGCGCCGTCACCGAAGGGCCAGCCCGGCCGGCTGCCGCAGCGCGACTTCGACCTCGGCCGGGACCTGGGGCGGCTGCCCGCCGGCGGCGCGCCCCCGGCGGCGACCGCGGTCTTGCTGACGGGCGGCGACCGCCGCGCCGACTGGCTGCGCGCCGGGCAGGCCCTGCAGCGCACGCTGCTGCACGCCGCGAGCACGTGGGTGTTCGCCAGCCTGTACAGCCAGCCGCTGGAGAACCCGCTCACCCGGGAGCTGATCCGCGACCAGCTGCGGCTGCCGGGCAACCCGCAGATGCTGCTCCAGTTCGGCCGGGCGCAGAGCGCG
>Ga0335073_10008042_pt1 | contig 14773 bp, 13 predicted proteins | sample Lox_Sample_22_FD_207093 | JGI IMG/M metagenome (GOLD analysis project Ga0335073, IMG submission 207093) | Soil microbial communities from Loxahatchee National Wildlife Refuge, Florida, United States - Lox_Sample_2.2 | ecosystem: Environmental > Terrestrial > Soil > Wetlands | place: USA... | reverse complement strand
ACGAATGTTCGGAAAACGCCTCTGGCGCTGATTTTCTCGCAAGTTTTTGCGATTCTTTACAATTTATTGCACCGGGAGCACGACCGAAGCGCTATTGGTCCCGTTGGCGCCGATGGTGATGTTGACGTTGGTCGACGGCGGAAAATCATCCGTGATGGTCAACTGAACCACCTGTACCCCCACGATCCCGGCGGCGGCGCCGGCCCAATCCGGCTGTAATTGCGCCGAATCGGTATTCACCGTGATTGGATCGAGCAGAGAATAAGCGCTGTTGTTCGTAACCGGGAAACCGTCGACGGGCGGCTGCGCATAAGGACCCAGGCCGGTGGCGTAAATGGTGATCTGTTCGCCGTGCTGCGCCGGATTGCTGAAGCTGACCACGCTGCCGTCCGGGCGCAGCGCCAGAACCAGCGGCAGATTCTGCGAATTGGTCTCGGTAAACGCTCCCGGCGCATCGCGGACCACCGTAAAATTCCCCGGCACGTCCGGCTGCCCCACCTGGTGCACCACCAGCGTATAACTGCCGGGCTGAAGCTCCCACGGCACCTGCGCGCTGATCTGCGTCGGCGAAACGAAAACCAGCGGCAGCAGCGAGCTGTTGACGGTCACCGTCACGTTGTTGATGGTCTGCGCCAATGGATTCGTCGGACCCACCTGAAGCGACGCCGCCAGGTTCTGCCCGTAAATCGAAATGAGCGACCCTGCCGCGACCGCGCCGCTCGGCGTCGGGCCGGTGACGCTCTGAATGCCCGCCGGCGGAATGTACGGCACCGTGGCGAAGTCGGCCTGCACCGTTTGCGGGCTGGACATAGATAGCGAACCGCTGGCGAGGGTCCCGGACAGGGCGCCCTCCCAGTGCGAAAACTTATACCCGTTGTTGGCGGCGGCGGCGACCGTGACCGCCGTTCCGGTCAGGAAATATCCGCTCGGCGATGCCGGGGTCACCGTGAAGGTCCCTCCGGCGGCCGGGTTCGACACCATCGTAAGCTGGTACGCAAGCTGATAATTGGCCGTCAGCGACAGCGAGTTTTGGCTGAAAGTCACCGTGCGCGTGGGCGTGGTGACTCCGTCGGACCAGGAAACAAACTGGAACTGCGATCCCGGGCCGGCCGAAACCGTCGCCGGAGCCACAATCTGCGAAGTCGATCCGGCGCTCTTGTTCGCCGCGCACGGTGTCACGCAGTTGCCGCCGTCAATCGTAAACGTCAGCGCCGATGGCGAACTGTTCACGCTCACCTGATCCAGCTCGGCATAGCTTGCCGTCACCGTGAAATTGCTCACTCCCGAGGGAACCGTGATGGTATGACTCTGCGCGCCGCCATCGGACCAGGCGGTAAACGTCCACACCCGTCCGTTCGCATCCGTCTGCGGCGATTCCGCGTTCAACGTCTGCGTCGACCCCGCGGCCCAGATGAAGTTGTACCCCGGCCAGTTGTCCCGGCCGTCGATCATCACTTTCAATCCCTGCGGATTGGTCATGATGGTGCTTGTGGTCCCCAGCGCGAACTCCGCCGTGATGGTATCCGCGAAGCTGGTGGTGTAGGGCGCGACGTAGGTTGCATTCTGGCCCAACCCGTTATCGAAGGCGGTGAAATCCCAGTATTGCCCGGTCACATCCATCTGGTACACCGGCGCGCCGATATGGTGCGTCGAACCGGGCAGAAAATCGAATTGGCCGATGCATAGCGGAGTGAACCCCGGCGGCGCATTGGGCGGCAGACGCGTATAATCCGGTGCGCAGGTGGTTCCGCTGCTCGACGCCGAAAGTGCGTTGGGTGTCGGCACCACCGTTCCATCGACGATAATGTTCAATCCCGCCGGATTGGTAATGAAGTTCACCCGCTTGGCCACCGAAAACTCCGGCGCGATCGTCGTCGGATCTTCAATATCGACGGTGGCCCCGGGAGCGGCCTGCAGCGAATTGACCATAGTGGCGTAAAATACCCACCCGGGATAGGGATACCCGCTCACGGTGTGCGATCCGGCTGTGGCAAAGAAGCTGGTGCTGCCGCCATAGCAGGTCCCATCCATATAGAACAGGCCTTGCGGAGTGCCGCCGGTGTTGGTGGTGCTGGCCGGTGCGCCGGCGCACGGCGCATTGGGAGTGTTGGTCCCGTTCGGGAAATTGATGGTGACCAGGTACTGCACGGTGACGTTCGCCACCACCGACGTCAGCGCCGGATTGGCCGTCACGCTGATATAGTTGCCCTGCGGCAGCGTCCCGTCGTTGGCGGTCCAGCTGCCGAAAAGGTATTCGATGTTGCCGTTCTGCGCTGTCTGATAAGTGGTCGGATTGCCGTTCTGGTCGAAGGACAACGGAAACTCGATGATATGCTTGCTGCCCGTCGGCCAGGGGAAAACCTGAGGAGTGATGTAGGTATTGCCGTCGACCATGAACGCCGCGCCCGGTGGATTCACGCTGACGTCGACCGTCGAAATCGTCTGCGCGAAGATCCCGGTCGAAACCAGCAAAGCCACAATCACCAACCAGATAGTGCGTTTCATGAGCCGATCCATCCTCCAGCGAACCTAGGACTAACGGACACTTAGTCCCAGTGGATGATCGGCAGGCGGGGTGCGAAGCTTTAGCGGCCCGGAAGCTGGTCCGCGGGAATGATCAGGCTGCCGAGGCGCGCCCCGGCGCTCACCACCACGCGCAGCGTCGCCAGGCCGGCGCGAGCCTGGATCGTGCCGCGAAAAATCACGCCGGATTTGAGATACTTCGCGTACTGCGCGCGGTCGAGATGCAGATCGTAGCGCTGCTGCGCGCGGTCGAGAACGCGCCCGGCCGAATCCTGCTGAACGAAATTCACCTCGACCGCGCCGCTGTGCAGGTCGCCCTGCGCGGGAAGTTCGAGTCCGGCGAGATGGATGACACCGGTGACGGTCAGCGCATCCGCCTTACGGTCGACGCGCGCGGTCAGGCCGACGGCTGACGATTCCAGCGGCGAAGCCACCGCGTCGAAGCTGGGGTCCGGCTCCGACGCGAGCTCGAAATAGCCGTGCGGCGCGCGAACTTCGTCATGCGGACGGTCGACGCGCACTTTGATCTCGTGAAATTTTCCGTCGAGGTCGCTTTCCTCTACATAAAATCCCAGCGTGTAGGTCACCACCGCATCTTCGACAGCCGAGCGAATCGCGCTGGTCAGATCATTCGTGTTGAGGAACGCGCGACCGCCGGTTTCCGCGGCCAGCTCGGTCATGGTCTGCTGGCCCGGCGGCGTCGGCCCTTGCGGATGCTGGCCCGGCCTTCGTCCGAACACCGATCCCTGGCCCTTGTCATCGCTCACCGTCAGATCGACCTCCGGCAGCAGGCCGCGCACGTCGACGGGATAGATGGCCACCTGAGCGCGGCTGAGCAACCGCCCGGCGGCGCTGGGAATCGCGACGTCCGCCGTCAGCCACACCAGATTTTTGCGGCCGGGAATCGCGGCCAGATGCGCGGCGATCGCCGCCAGCGCTTCCATCGTCGTTTGCGCACGCGTGCGATTGACGAGCGCCGCCTCGCGCTGCCGCTCGCGGTCGATCGCCGCGCTGAACTCGGGCTGGTCGGGAACGTGAACCGGCAGTGGATCGGCGTCGTCGCGGTGCGTGAGCGAGATCGGCTGATATTTTTCGACGATCGAACGCAGCCGCGCGCGATCGCTTGAAAAATCGCTGAGCACGTCAAGCGTCCGTCCCAGGCTGTAGATCGCCACGCGGTCGCGCGAATCGAGCTCCTCGAGAAAACCAAGCACGTGCTGGCGGGCGTTCGAAAGCGCGAGCTGCTCCTGCCATTGCGGATGCTCTTCGTAAGGCTGCGCGCCGCCGCCGGTGAAGGTATTCAAACGGTCGAATAAAATGACCGTCACCCCGCGCGGCGCGCCGATGAGATTCGAAAACGTGTGCGCCGGCAGCGCCGGCGCCGCGGCCCCGCGCGCCGAAGTCATCGAAAAAATAGAAATCGCGCGCGGCTTTCCGCGTTCGGTAATTTGAAAATTTTGCTTGTGTAAATTTGCGACCGCGCCGTTCCGATCGTCAACGACCACGCTGATCTCCACCAGCCGCGCGCCGGTGCGAAACGTCGGCTGAAGCGCCGAAAAAAGGATGCCGGGCGCGAGAACGCAGACCAAAACTCGCGCGCCGGTCATGACCAGCAGAATACCTCATTCTGCCTTCTGACTCATTCAGACGTCACGCCCCGTGACACTTCTTGTATTTCTTGCCGCTGCCGCACGGACACGGATCGTTGCGGCCGACTTTCTTGGGAGCCGGCGGCGATTGCGTCTCGGGCTCACCCTGCTCACCTTGCTCCTCTTCCTCCACGCCGAACACCGGCTCCAGCCCGTGCAGCCGCAGGCGTTCATCGAGCGCGAACTCCACCAGCTCCGTTTCGAGATCGTTCAACGGCGTGATCGAATCGAGCTTGCGCAGCATCCCGCGCACGCGCCCGCGCGTAGTTGCCCCGGGCATGGCCAGCGCATAGGCGAACAAAGCGTCTTCCCGCAGGCGATGGAACGGCGGCTCGGCATCGAAATATTTCGCAATCTTGTCGATCTGCGCGCTCAGTTCGAAATAGCCGGCGCCGCGCAGCGCTTCGCGCACAATCTTGGGGTCGCGGTCTTCGAGATGCGGCGCGAAGTACTTCGCAAATCCCGGAACCAGCGATCGCCACATCGCTTCGAGCGCATTAACCCGGCCCTCCGGAATTTCGTACAATTTTTCGATCCCCGGTCTGACATTGGCTTGATCGGCGACGCCATATAAACCCACGGCCGCGCCGCCGCGTTCTTCGATCGGCCGCGTTTGGTCGTTCAGGATGGCAACCATTTCGTCGCGAATAGCGGCGTTGTCCGTTGTATCAGCCAGCGATTCCCACGCACAGGCGCGAACCTTCGCCTCGGAATCCTGCCGCGCGACCGCGAGCAGCGCCTCGCGCGATTTGGCGTTCAGCGTAGTGTTGAAAAAACTGTGCGCCGCGCCAGCCCGTGTGGCCGCGTCTTCGGATTTGAGCAACTCCAATCGCTCCGCCTCGGGCAGCAGATCGAAGGCGGGCAGCTCGCGCTCGGGATATTCCTTGAAAATATCGAACGTCTCCGGCTCATATTTCGGAGGCGCGCCGGACAGCTGATCGAGCGCGTGTTTCAGCTCCCGGCGCAGTTCCGCGTCCTCTTCGGGAATTCCGCTGAGCATTTTTTCCAGCTCCGCCCGCGCCGCCAGGTCGCCATAGATGCCCAGCGCAAAGGCGCCATCGGCCGCGTCGTACTCCAGCCGTTCCAGCAGCAAGGCCAGAATCCGCGGATCGCGCACGTGCAGCCCGGCCAGCAAAAACGCGAGGTCGGTGCCTTGCTCTTCGCCCAATTCGTGATACAGCGCGACCAGCGGATCGATGGCTTTTTCGCCGAACGGTAAAATCGCTTCGATGGTGTCGTCGGATACTTCTTCCGGCGAGCCGCGGATCACATCGACGTAAAAATCGAGCGCCTCCTCCGGCCGAAAGTGGCGGAACAGGTCGACCAGCAGCGGCGTGACGTCCAGCCGGTGTCCGTCGCCCGGGTTTTGCGCGAAAGCGACTACGCCGCGCGCCGCATCCGGCTGGGCAAGAATTTCTCGCAGCAGGCGGCGGTCCACGCCGACGCGGCCCATCGCCGCATCGCGCAGCAGCTCTTCAACAGAGGACATAACAAGAAGTCAGGAGCCCAGGAGTCAGAACCATTCTGACTTCCGGCTCCTTTACTCCTCCCTCACCACATGCACCGGCACGTCGACCGACACATCCTTGTGCAGCCGGGCCGTCACCTTGAAATCGCCGAGCGTCTTGATCGGCTCCTCCAGGTGCACCTTTTTCCGGTCGATCGAATACCCCAGTTTTTCGAGCGCCACCGCGATATCGTTCGCCGTCACCGATCCGAACAGCTGATCGTTCTCCCCGGCCTTTTGCGCGATGGTCACTTCCACCGTGCCCATCATCTTCGCCAGATCGGACGCGTCGGCGTGCAGCTTGGCTTCTTTACGCAGATGCGCCTGGCGTTCCTGCTCGACGATTTTCTTATTGGCTTCGGTGGCGGCCACGGCCATGCGCCGCGGCAGGAGAAAATTGCGCGCAAAGCCCGGCGCGACCTTCACCACCTGGCCGCGCGAGCCTAATTTTTCAATGTCTTCCCGCAGAATCACTTCCATAAATTTACCCGTTCATTCCCTTTTTTTGGAGTGGCGCACGCACTCCTGCGTGCCGTGTCGCGACTCTTCGCGACACGCCTTCGCGCGGCGAGGCGTCGACAGGAGCGCCGACGCGGCACGCAAGAATGCGTGCGCCACACACACTGGCTTCGCAGAGTTTCCGCCATGGTCTAGATGGATGTCGAGAACGGCGCCAGCGCGATGTTTCTCGCCTGTTTAATCGCTTCAGCCAATCGCCGCTGATGCGGCGCGCAGACGCCGGAGATGCGCCGTGGCGTGATTTTACCCCGCTCGCTGATGAAGCTCATCAACAGGCGAACGTCTTTGTAGTTGATGTCGTCGATTCGGTCCATGCAGAAGCGGCACACTTTCTTCCGCCGGAAATATTGTTTCTTGCCGGCGATCGCTTTGTCGCCGCCGGTGGGGCGCATGGAGCCGCTGATCGGCCTTCCGCCTTTTTGTTCCGCCATAATTTACTCCTTGTCCCCTGGATGAACGGCCGCTGTCACCGGAACTCCCGGCGCGGCATGTTCCACCGCGGCGGGCGCAGGCGCTGCCGGCCCTGGCGCAGCGGGCGCCGCAACGGCCGGTGGTGGACGCCGAGCCGCGCGTTTTTCGCGCTGCTTTTTGCGCTTCTCGATTTTCTTCTGCTTTTCATCGATGCGCACGGTGATGAATTTGATCACCAGATCGGCGACGCGCAGGCGACGCTCGAGTTCGTGCACCAGTTCGGGCGAACTCGAAAACACGAACAGGATGTAGCGGCCTTCGTTATATTTCGAAACGCGATACGCCAGTTTCCGCACGCCCCAGTTATCGACTTTATCGACGGTCCCCTTGCCGTTACTGATCACCTGGCGGATCTGCTCGATAAACGCCTCGACCTCCTCATCCGGCGCGTCCGGTTTTACGATAAACAACTCTTCGTAGATTCTCATTCTTCCTCTTCAATTAAGCCTTGGGCGCGGCGGTTTTAAAGGGTGCTGAAAAAGGGGACAGACTGCTCTGTCCCCGCCCGGCAAGCGTTCCTACGAGGCAGGATCGTGGCCGGGGACAGAGGGGTCTATCCCCTTTTTCAGCACCCGATTAAATACCGTCATGGACTTTTCGACGCCCTCAGCGATTATGGATTCAACGGCGGCGCATCCACGCGCAACCACCTCATCCACTTCCTTCATCTGCGACTTTTTAAACGGCCGCAGAACAAACTCTTCTCCATTCACCGGATGTTCCGGATGAATGCCCAAACGAACCCGCGTGAACTGACTCGTCCCCAGCGCGCCAATCACGCTCTGCGCGCCTTTGTGTCCCGCGGCCGATCCCTTGGGCTTAATCTTCATTGTGCCCCAAGCGAGATCCAGTTCGTCGTAAACCAAAATCAAGCGGTCCGGTTTCAACTCGTACCGCTCGAGCAGCCCCTTAACGGACGGGCCGCTCAAGTTCATAAACGTCTGCGGTTTGGCCAGCACGACCTCTTTCTGTTGGATCGCGCCCAGCCCAACCAGCGCCATATTTTCCTTCCGGCTGACGCGAATCGCATTCGATTCGGCCAACCGGTCAATGACCATGAACCCCAGGTTATGCGGCGTATTCGCGTACTGCGCGCCGGGGTTGCCCAGGCCGACGATGAGGAAGTCCATCTCTCAAAGAGCCACTGAGCCCGGAAATTCTGACTCCTGACTCCTGACTCCTGAATTCTTTACTTCTTCCCCTTCTTCTCCTTCGCTTCCTCCGCCGCCGGCACCGCGCCTTCCTCTTCCTTCTTGCCCTTCTTGATCACTTCCGGTTCGGCCGGAGCCGCCGGAGCCGCACCCTCCGCCGCCGGAGCCGCTACTTCTTCGGCCTTCAGCGCGACCACGTGCGAAATCACCGCGTCAGCCTGGCTCACCAGCTTCACGCCTTCGCCCATCTTGATTTCGGAAGCGCGAATGCCCTGGCCGATCATCAACTCGCTCACATCCACCGTGAACAGTTCGGGGATCTCATCCGGCAAACACTCGATTTCGACTTCCCGCGTGATCAGTTCGTGCAGCCCGCCTTGCAGCTTCACGCCTTTCGGTTCGCCCGTGGTGTGGATCGGCACCTTGACCCGCAGGCGCTTGGTCAGATCGATGCGCTTCAGGTCGATGTGCAGCAGATTCTCCTTGACCGGATCGTTCTGCCAGTCGACGATCATCACCGGGACGGTCTCGCCGCCTTTGACAGCCAGGTTAAAAATGGTGTTGTGCCCGGTGGTGGAGTTGAGAATTCTGGTCAACTCCTTGGGGCTGACGGCCACGGCGACGCTCTCGCCGCCCGCGCCGTAAAGGACCGCCGGAGCCGCTCCGGTCGCGCGCAGCCGGCGCGCTTCATTCTTGCCGCGCTCATGCCGCGGCTGCGCTTCAATGGTGATGTCTCGTCTCATAAATGTTCCCTACACAAACAGCGTACTCACCGACCCGTCCTCATGAATCGACTGGATCGCTTTCGCCAGCAGCGGAGCCACCGAAAGCTGCTTGATCCGCGAACAATTGTCCGCCTCGTCATTCAATGGGATCGAATTGGTGACAATCACTTCCTCGAGCTCCGAATCTTCAATCCTCTCCACCGCCGGTCCGGACAACACCGCGTGCGTCGCGCAGGCGCGGACCGTTCTCGCGCCCTGCTTGAGCAACGCTTCGGCAGCCTTGACCAGCGTCCCGCCGGTGTCGATCAAATCGTCCACGATCAGGCAATCCTGACCATCCACATCGCCGATGATGTGCATCACCTCGGCGACGTTCACCTCCGTGCGCCGCTTGTCGATAATCGCCAGCGGCGAATCCAGGCGCTTGGCAAACGCGCGCGCCCGCTCGACGCCGCCCGCATCCGGCGAGACTACCGTTAAACCCGCGCCGCGATATTCGTCAAAATACTCCACCATCACCGGCGCGGCGAACAGGTGATCCACCGGAACGTCGAAAAATCCCTGAATCTGCGCGGCGTGCAAATCCAGCGCCAGAATGCGATTGGCTCCGGCGCGTTCCAGCAGATTGGCCACCAGCCGCGCCGAAATCGGCATCCGCGGCCGGTCCTTACGGTCCTGCCGCGCATACCCATAATAGGGTAACACTGCCGTGATGCGCTCCGCCGAGGCGCGTTTCAACGCGTCCATCATCAGCAGCAGTTCCATCAAATGCCGGTCGACCGGAGTGCAGGTCGGCTGCACCACGAAGACGTCGGCGCCGCGCACATTTTCCTGAATTTGCATATGCACTTCGCCGTCGGAAAACTGTTTCACGTTGGCCGCGCCCATGGAGCAGCCGAGCTCATAGCAAATCTCCGCCGCAAGCGCGGGATTCGCGCTGCCCGTGAACACTTTGAAGTGATTGAACCTCATCGCCCGTATCGGCTTCGCGGCCGCCATAAATCGTTTTGCGAGTCCAGGTATCCGGCCAATTGCCGGCGCCACAGGCGCTGATAGCTCCGCCGGCTTACCAGCTTTGCCGGCCATAACCGGCAGTTCCGAAACACCCGGTCCTCGTCCAAACTTTTTCGGGCGCGCTCGCGGTCGCCTTCCGAAGCGTAGATGGCAAAAATAGCCGATCCGCTCCCGGTCATCCGGGCGGCGCCGTGTTGCGACAATTTTCCCCGAATTGTTTTAAGCTTGGGATATTGCCGAAAGACGACCGCCTCGAAGTCGTTTTCGCTCGACGCACTCGCCAGGTCCGCGCGGCGTGACTCACCCAGCGCTCGCACGAACTCCTGGAAATTGTTAATTCTACATAACGATCCAGTGAATGTCAAACCGCGTTCGAGGGCCTGGTACGCCGGTCCCGTGGAAACGTGAAGACCGGACGCCGCGATCAGAATCGGCTGCTCGGCGATATCCGGCAGAGGGTACAACTCGGTTCCGCGCCCGACGGCGACGGCTGTTCCGCCTTCGAGGAAAAATGGCACGTCGCTGCCCAATTCCGCGGCTAGGTGACAGATCGGCGCGGGCCGCCGGGCGAGCGCCGGCAGCGTCATCAGCACCGCCGCCGCATCGCTCGATCCGCCGCCGAGGCCCCCGCCCATCGGGATCTGCTTGTTCAGCCGGAAATGCACCCGCGCGTGAATTTTCATGGCGTCGAGCACCGCTTCGGCCGCGCGCAGAATCAGATTACCGGGAATCTCGACGTTGCCATCGAGCTTCAGTTCGGTGCGCCGCGACGGCTGATAATCGATCTGGATCGAATCGGCCAGCGAAATGGTCTGAAAAACGGTGCGAAGCTCGTGGAATCCATCGGGGCGCTTGTGGAGCACCCGCAGATCCAGATTAATCTTGGCAAGCGCCTTTAATTTGACCGATTTGAGCATTCAGATCTTGTGCGGCGCGCGCGAAATGATGTATAGTTCAGGAGGGAACAGGGGATGGTTTCCCACCCCCTGTTTTTTGTCACCGCCGTTTGAACCGGACAGTGATGGTTACCGTGAAGACGATCACGGCAGCCACGGTGATTACGATAGTAATCATCGGCCCTCCTTTCCGTCCGAGGTAGATTTCCACGGTCAGCTTCAACTGGCCGTGGTGTCTTCGGACGCTCGCAAAGGCGTCCTTGAACTCTCCACTTCATCGGGAAAATCGGAGAAATCGGGATTGAACCGCCTCCTAAGGTCGCGGCTCCGATCAGCCGCGGGCGAGCGCCCGCACGCTTGCGCGTGGCGGCTGCCATCCCCGCGCGGGAGCCGCCAGCCGTCCGGCTGCGGGCCAGCAGACCCAAAACTTGTGCTGGGATTTCAATGGAGCGATCGGATGTTCGGGCTTCCACGCGGCTTACCTAATAATGCAGCATCGCGCGGATATCATAGCCGTGCAGCTTTTCGCGGCCTTTCAGAAAATCCAGCTCGATCACGAACCCCAATCCCGCGATTTTTCCGCCGAGCTTTTCCACCAACCTCGTCACCGCGCTCGCCGTGCCGCCGGTGGCCAGAACATCATCGACGATCAAAACATTTTCGCCGCGCTCAACTGCATCGCGATGAATCTCCAAAGCATCCGTGCCGTATTCGAGCTGATATTCCACCCGCTCGGTCTCCGCGGGAAGTTTTTTCGGCTTGCGCACCGGCACAAATCCGGCCTTCAGCGCATAGGCGACCGCCGGCGCGAAAATGAATCCGCGCGCCTCGATGCCGATCACCTTGTCGATTCCTTTTCCGGCGTAGCCCGCGCCCAATTCATCGATCAGCGCGCGCAATCCGTCCGCGTCTTTTAACAGCGTGGTGATGTCGTAAAACAGAATGCCGGGCTTGGGGAAGTCCGGAACTTCCCGGATCAGATTCTTTAAATGATTCATGGGAGACCATCAATTCTAACGAATATAGAAGCTTTGCGCATCCGTAGGTGAAGCTTCGGCGACTTCAAATCCGCGAATGTCGGCGCGCGGCGGACCGCTGCGCAAGCGCGATTCCAGGCCGTCGAGCTGCTCCCGCGCGCCGTTGGCATATACTTCGACGCGCCCGTCGTCGAGATTGCGGACCCATCCGGTCACCCCCGTCTGGCGCGCCGCGCGCTGGGCGAAATAGCGGAAGCCGACGCCCTGCACGAGCCCGGAAATCAGGTATCTTCGCGCTGTAATGGACCGGCTCACGTCAGTAACTTACCCAGTTTTCCACAAGCGAACTTACTACAGGTTCGTAAGAAAGACACCTTAAGTGGCCCCTAGATTAAGGTCTCATGTTATGATTCCATCGAAATGGACGTATGGGGAGCGCCATGAGAGCGCCCGCTTTCATCCGGCATAGCTGTCTGGCAGCCTTGTCCTGGACAGTGATCGCCTCGGCGCAGAGTTTCATTTCACTCGAACAGGCGGCGTCGCGGTCGGGCCATGACTTGACCGCGGTGTACGAAGGCCGCCCCGTCGCGGTGCGCGGGCAGGTGGCTTCGGCGCCGGTTTGGGCGCTCGGAACCTGGTACCTGCCGCTGCGCGACGAGACCGGTCGTGGCCTGCTGCTGCGCGGCGAGCGCGAAACCTTTTCCGATCTCGCGCCGGGCGATTGGGTGGAAGTCCTGGGCACCATCCAGAGCCGCGCCGCGCTTCCCCTGCTGGCGCCCGCTTCGATCCACAAGCTGCGCCACGATACGCCGCCGGAGCCGACCGATCTGAGCGTTTCCGAGATCGCCGGATTCCGCTATCTCGGCGTGATGGTCCGCACCATCGGCACCATTACCGGCGCCGGAGAAAATCTGGGCGGCCGCAGTTTCGCGGTCAGCGACCATGGCAGTTCGATCGCGGTTTTTCTGCCGCGCTCGGCTGGGTCGAATCCCGCGGAGCTGCGCGGCCTGCATCCCGGCGACCGGGTACGGCTCACCGGTCTGGTGACCGAATATTCGCTGGAGCCGCCGCATAACGACGGGTTCCAGCTGATGCTCCGGTCGGCCGGCGATGTGCAACCGATGCCGGCGCCGGTTTCGCTGGCGCTGCCGATGTGGATGCTGGCCGGCTGCGGCGCGATCGGCCTGATCGTGCTGCTGTGGTCGCTTCGGGAGCGGAGGCTGGGCGCGGCGCGCGAATCGATGCGCGCGTTTCATTCCTTGAGTGAAGAAATCATTTCCGCGGCCTCGCCCGCGGAGATCGCCGAAAAATTGGCGAGCGTTCTGCCGTCGGTGACGCAAGCTACCGGCGTGCGGCTATATCTTTATAATCGCCACGCCAAATCGCTCGAACGGGTACCCATCGCGGCCGCGCCCGAGCCGATGGCCGTTCCCCTCGAGGCTCCGCCGGAGGGTCTGGCGTCGGGCGCGGCGACCTGTTTCCGGAATCGAACCTTGCTGAACGTGCCCGACGTGCGGCGCAGCCCGTTTCTCAAAATCGACAACCTGAGGAATTTGCCGCGTTCGGCGATGTTCGTTCCGCTGCTTTCGAAAAGCGACGTGGTGGGAGTGCTGGAGGTCGGCAACGCGCGCCGGCTGGGATATTTTCGCGTAGACGAGCAGGCCGCGGCGCAGCACCTGGCCAACCAGGTGGCCGCGGCGCTGAAGCTTCAGGAACAGCAGACCATCCGGGAGCAGCTTTTCCGCACCGAAAAGCTCGCCGCGACCGGTCAGTTGATTTCCGGCGTCGCCAGCGACCTGCGCGCGCCGCTCGAAGGAATTCTGAAGCTCGCCACCACGCTGGCCGATTCGGCGGGACACCCGGTTTCGGAAAGCGACCTGCTTTTTCTGGCGGCCGAATCTCGCCGCGCCTCTGAGATTGTCGATCGCCTGGTCTCTTTCGCCCGCCCGGCCGACGCCGGGGCGCGTCCGGTGGACATCAACGCGCTGATGGCCGGCCTGATTCAATTCCGCGAGCCGGAATGGAAGTCGCTGGGACTGCGCGTGCAGAACCGTCTTTCGACGCGTCCAGCGTTTGTGCTCGGCGCCCAGGGCCAGATCGAGCAGGTGCTGCTCAGCTTGCTGGTGCACGCCGAACAATGCGCCGCCGAACATTACGCCAGCGACGCGCCGGCCAAAACCATCAGCGTCGAAAGCAGCGTGCTGGCGCGGCGCGTGCTGGTGGAGATCGGATACTCGGTGAAGGATGCGCCGGGCGACCCTTTTGCCGAAGGACGGTCGGCGGAAAGCGGCGGCGTGGGGTTGGCGGTTTCGAAGGGAATCATCCAGACCCATGGCGGAGAGATTCGCTTTCTGACCCAGCCCGGAATCGCGCGCTTCGAGCTGGACCTCCCATTGACCTCGGTGGCGGCGCGGGAAATCGAATCGGCAGCCGGCAAAGCGGATGCGCGCTACACCATTATGTTGATGGAGCCGGACCCGGTCGCGCAGCGGCAACTCCTTGCCCTGCTCGGCGCGCGCGGACATCGCGTAGTGCCCGCGCCGCTTGAACAGGCGCCAGACCTTGCGCAGCGGCTGCGATTCGACGTGGTGTTCTGGGCCGTGCACCCGTCCACGGGAAGGTTTGCCGAGGTGCAGGAGCGGATGCGGTCGCTCGCCGGCGCGCTGGTGCTGATCACCGACGGCTACGACGCGGGACTGGCGCAGAGTCTCGAAGAAGGCGGCAATTTTCTGCTGGGCCGTCCGTTTCAGGAAGCGGATCTGGATCGATTGTTGGAGCGGGTCGCGGCGAGAAACGCGGCGATGGCGGCGCGGCGCTGAGTCTGTGCGGACCGCGCGAGATGCCAGCCTTTGGCGAAATTTGGTCGAACCTACAACCCTTCGGTTAACAGCCGAAGCAACTTAGTTGCGGTCGTGCTACAAACAAAAGGCTTAGCGGCGCGAAATCGAATTTTCGCCGGAATTTGGGGGCGATTTGGGGGCGGTCGTTTTTTCGGTGTACTGTATTCAGGAACCTAAGAATAACTACGAATATCGAAACCCACCCGATCCGGCGCGAGCTGCACGCCTGCTGCATCATAATGGCGTCGACCCTGGTTGAGTTGGCTTGGCTTCCCGAACAATGCGCGCGAACAGCGGCGCGCCAGTTCATAACCGTCACAAGATATTACGCGAGCGTACCGCCTCTTATATTTCTCCGATCGCAGCGAGAAGAGCGTAAGCGTCTGGCCAACCCATGTTGAAGAAAAATCGGATGCCGCTCAAGATGAGCTATGAAGCAGAAACGGACCGCGCCGCAGATCCGGAGCCTGCTCGAAGAGTACCGGCGCAGCGGACTAAGTC
>Ga0335073_10008040_pt1 | contig 14776 bp, 15 predicted proteins | sample Lox_Sample_22_FD_207093 | JGI IMG/M metagenome (GOLD analysis project Ga0335073, IMG submission 207093) | Soil microbial communities from Loxahatchee National Wildlife Refuge, Florida, United States - Lox_Sample_2.2 | ecosystem: Environmental > Terrestrial > Soil > Wetlands | place: USA... | reverse complement strand
CGCCTTCCTGGTCGCTGCCTCGATCTCGGTCCTGGGCTTTGCCGCGACCTGGATGCTGAAGGAGATTCCGCTGCGCACCACGACGCGCGACGCCGCCGCCCCCGCCGCGAGCGCGGGCGAGGATTAGGCGAAGGCCGGCGCCACCTCGGCGACAAAGCGCGCCATCTCGTCCTTCACCTGCGCGTGCGGCTTCAGGCCCACGTTGAAATAGAGGATGATCTCGTCGAAGCCCAAGGCCTCCATGGTCTTGAGCGTGTCGATGATCTGCGGCGCCTTGCCCAGCAGCACCGCGCGCGAATCAAGGTCCTCCGCCCGCGTGCCGCGCATCTTCTCCTTGAAGTCGTGATAATAGTCGTAGGTCTTGGGCGCGGTGTTGCGGTCCCCCGGCGAGACCGCGCCGCCGCATTCGCGCGCATAGCGCATCTGGCGCTCGCGGGCCGCGCGCTCCTCGGCGGGATTGTCGGCGAAATGGATGAAGTAGCTCGAGACGAGCCGGCCCGGCTTGGTTCCGTGCCGCGCGCACGCCTCTTTGTAGAATTTCACGCCCTCGGCGACGCCGCCCAGGGTGATCGCCGCGGCGAACGCGGCGAAGACGAGGCCGAATCCGTGCCGCGCCGCCAGCTCGATGGTGGGGCGCGAAAACGAGGCGACGTGGATCGGGATCGGCCGCTGCACCGGCTGCGGCGTCAGCGAGACGTTTTCGAACTCGTAATATTTGCCGCGATGCGAGACCGGGCCCTTGCCGGACCAAAGGGCGTCCAGCACGTCGAGCCCTTCGGCGAAGGCGGTCGCGTTGTCGTCGAACGGCGCCTTCAAGGGCAGGTACTCGCCGCGGTCATAGCCGCGCCCGGTCGCGAAATCGACGCGGCCCCCGCTCAAAAGGTCGAGTGTCGCCCATTGCTCGGCGACCCGGATCGGATGATGCAGCGGCAGGACGGTCACCGCCGGCGCGAGTCGGATCTTTTCCGTGCGCGCGGCGATATAGGCAAGCGCCACGTCCGGGCAAGACATGACGCCCAGCGAGTTGAAATGATGCTCGCCGACCCAGGCCGAATAATAGCCCAGCGATTCCGCATAGACCGCCTCGTCGATGATATCCATGACAAGCTGATTGGCGGTCCGGGGACAGTCGGTGTAGTGGTTGTCGCTGAGGGTGAAATAGCCGAACTTCATCGCCGGTCCTCCAGGAAATCAGCGCTATGTAGCATCGATCGCGCGTGCGCGCTTGCGGACAATGCCAACCCGCGCGGCGGCGCGGCGCGCGGGTTCGGCAGGAGGCATGATTTCATCGCCCGCAAGGTTGCGGATCATCGCCAGCAGCGTCTGGCGCGTCGTCACGATGTCGGCGCGGGGAATCCCATGCACCGCAACCTCGTTCACCGCCTCGGCGAGCGGCACCAGCGTCGCCTTGAGCGCGCGTCCCGCGGGCGTGAGGAAGACATGGACGTTCTTGCGATTGCCGTCGGCGCGGCGCCGTGCGACGAGCCCGCGCCGCTCGAGCGCCGTCACTGCGGCGAAGGTCGTGGGCTCCATCACGCCGGCCCGGACGCTCAGCTCGCGCTGGGTCAGCCCGTCCGCTTCCCAGAGGATGCGCAGAAAGCTCCAATGGCCGAACGAGACGCCGTGCCGCGCGAGACGAATCCGCAAGCCCCGCCCCAGTCCGCGCGCGGCATCGCGCACGAGATGCGCGAGCCGGTCGTTCGGCACCGCTTCGAGCCAGTGGCTGAGCGTTGCCTCCATCTCGCCGGGAAGGGCCGGCGTCGCACGCCGCGCGCGGCTCACGGCGCGACCTGGTGCGAGAGCGCGATCTCGCGCCCCTCGGTAGCGGATTGCAGGATGGCGTGGCAAACCTCGAGCGTCGCCATGCCCCACGCGCCGGAATGAAGCGGCCAGCGGCCAAGCACGACCGCACCGTAAAGCTCGTCGATCACCTCGGCGCGCGGCACTGTGGGCTTTTCCAGCGGGACAAGACGCGCCTCATCGTCGCCATAGACCATGACGCCCTTCGGCAAGGGCCGCAGATCGGCCTTTTCGCAGCTCGCGATGACGAGCCCGAATTGCGGATGGAAGCGCTCGGCCGGCGCCGGCGCAGGCGCCGCCTCGCCATAATTCTGCGCGCGTTTCATCGCGGCCTCGGACGCGGCGTCGGTCGCATCGCGCAATTGGCGACGTGTGGCGCCGTATCGATCGCGGCGCTTGGGCAGACCGCTTTCGGCGATCCAGTCGCAGAACTCGTCGCTGTCGAAATGGGCATAGCCGTTATAGGTCAGGGTCGCGGCCACACCGCCTTCGAACTCGAGGAAGGCCGTAAAGGCGCCTTCGGTCGGCCGCGCCGGGTCCCAGCGCCCCGCGGACGCGCGGACCGCGCGCCCCCGCCCGCCTGCCAAGAGCCGCGCGACATCCACCTGGTGCGAGCCCTGGTTGAAGATGACGCCGCCGCCCTGCACGGTGTCGAGTTCTTCGGGCCGGCGCGGCCGGTACATGAAGTCGGTGAAATTGAGCGACGTGACCATGCGCAACGCGCCATAGGCGCCGGTTGCGATAAGGCGCCGCGTCTCGGCGATCGGCGCGTCGAAACTGTGGCTGTGGCCGACCACGATGTGGACGCCCGCCTCGCGCGCGGCAGTGATCATCGCGCCGCATTCATCGAGCGTCACCGCCATCGGCTTTTCGACCAGCACATGCTTGCCGTGGCGCGCGGCAACGATCGTGTGTTCCGCATGGAATTGATGCGGGGTCGCGACATAAACCGCCTCGACCCCACGATCGCGGCACAGTGCCTCGACGCTGTCATAGGCGCGGGCGCCGAAATCGGCCGCGAACCGCGCCCGCGCCTCGGGCCGGGGATCGGCACACGCGACGAGCTTGAGGCGCGGATCGGCCGCCAGCGTCGGCAGCATGAGGCTGAAGCCTCGTCCGAGGCCGGCGACACCGAGTTGCAGGCGGCGATCGGTCATGATCCCATACGAACCGCGATCAGTGCGGCCGCCCCTTTTCCTGGACAGCGGCGCGGGTGGCGATTATTATTAGAGACCTAAGCATTTTCGTCAATCCCGAGCGGAGGTCCCGCATGCTCACGCAAGAGGAAAACGACCTCCTCACGCGCGTCACGGGCGCGGCGCCGATGGGGCAGATCATGCGGGCGCACTGGCTGCCCGTGTGCATGTCCGAAGAGGTGGCGGAGCCCGACGGGACGCCGGTGCGTGCGCGCCTCGTGGGCGAGGACCTCGTCGTGTTCCGCGACACGGAGGGGCGCCTTGGCGTGCTTGACGAGCATTGCCCGCATCGTCGCGCCTCGCTCGCCTTCGGCCGCAACGAGGAATGCGGGCTGCGCTGCCTTTATCACGGCTGGAAGTTCGACGTCGACGGCAACGTGCTGGACATGGCGAGCGAGCCCGAGGGCAGCCGGCTCAAATCCACCATGAAGCACACATCCTATCCGGTGCGCGAGGGCGGCGGCTTCGTATGGATTTACATGGGCGCGCGCGAGGCGATGCGCGACTTCGAGCCGCCCGCCTGGGCGCCGTCGCCCGAGACGCACATCTCCATCGTCAAGATGCACACCGCCTGCAACTGGGCTCAGGTGTTGGAAGGCTCGATCGATTCCGCGCATAGTTCGAGCCTCCATTCCTCCAACATGCCGACGGTCGCGATCGACGGCGCCAAGGCCACCGCTACGTCCTGGCCGCGCCCCTCGACCGACAAGGCGCCGCGTCTTCAGGTGCAGCAGACGGCCTTCGGCTTCCGCTATGCCGCGCTGCGCAAGCCCATCCGCAACGCCGAGACGCATGATTACGTCCGCACGACGCTTTTCATCGCGCCCTTCACCGTTCTGATCCCGCCCAACGACCAGTACAAGCTGGCGCAGATGCTGGTGCCGATCGACGACGACAACGCCATGTTCTATTGGATCGCCTGGGACGAGACCAAAGGCATCGACCAGGAGGCGTGGCGCAAATTCTGCGGCGCGCGGGTCGGCATCGAGCTCGATCAGGATTACCGCAAGGTCCGGACCTTGCAGAACCGCTTCCTCCAGGACCGCAAGGCGATGAAGCTCGGCGACTGGACCGGCATCGACGGGATTCCGGCGCAGGACATGGCGATGTGGGAATCGATGGGCGCGGTGGTCGACCGCACCAAGGATTATCTCGGCGCGAGCGACCTCGCGGTGGCGCAGTTCCGTCGCCAGATGGTGGCCGCGGCCAAGCGCATGCGCGAGGGCGGTCCCGCCATCGGCACGACCGAGCCGCGCATCCCGCACGTGAAGCTCGCCTCGTTCGAAGGTATGGTGCCGAAGAGGACCGACTGGCGCAGCCTCGGCGTGTCGCCCGAGGAGTTGGCCTCGACCGCCAGCAGCGCGCCTGCCGCCTGAAGGAGGAAACGATGCTGAGCCGCGAGGAAAGCGTGCTTCTGACCCGGGTCGGGCCGGGCACGCCGATGGGCGCGATGATGCGCCAATACTGGATTCCGGCGGCGAAGGCGTCGGAGCTCGCCGTGGGCGGACCGCCCGTGCGCCTCGTGTTGCTGGGCGAGAAGCTGATCGCGTGGCGCGACAGCGCCGGCCGCGTCGGCGTGATGGACCATCGCTGCCCCCATCGCTGCGCCTCTTTGTGGTTCGGGCGCAACGAGGAAGGCGGATTGCGCTGCGTCTATCACGGCTGGAAGTTCGACGTGAACGGCAACTGCCTCGACCAGGCGAACCTGCCGCCGCATCAGCAGTTCCGCGACAAGGTGCATGCGCGCGCCTATCCCGCACGCGAGCGCAACGGCATCGTGTGGGTCTATATGGGCCCGCGCGCCGAGCCGCCGCCTCTGCCGGGCATCGAGGCGAACCTGCTGCCCGAACGCGCGACGCAGATCACCTTCACCATGCGCGAGTGCAACTGGCTGCAGGCGATCGAGGGCGAGATCGACACCTCGCATTTTGGGTTCCTGCACGCGGGCCATGTCGATCCCAATGCCATCACGCCCGACAATCCCATCTATTTCACGGTCTCGAACCGCCAGCCCGACTATCACTGCGCCGACACCGACTGGGGCACGATGTATGCGGCCTATCGCCCGGCCGAAGATCCCGCGCATCTGCATTACCGCTGGGCGCAGTTCATGTTTCCGTTCTGGACCGGCATCCCGCAGGGCGATTTTCAGCAGCACATCAATGCGCGCGCCTGGGTCCCGATGGACGACACGCACACGATGTTCATCATGCTGTCGCGCTTTCCGTTCGAATGTCCGGAGATCCTGCCCAATACGACGGACTGGTACGGGCGTTACCGGCTCGCGGGCAACGCCGCGAACGACTATCTCATCGACCGCGACAAGCAGGCGCGGATGGAGAGCTATACCGGCATCGACTTCGTGTTTCAGCAGGACCAGGCCATCACCGAGAGCATGGGGCCGATCGTCGACCATTCGCTCGAGACGCTCGCGCCCAGCGACCGCATGATTGCGCAGACCCGCCGGCGCATCCTGCGCGCCGTCAAATCGTTCCAGGACACCGGCGCGCCGCCGCCGGGCGTCGACGACCCCGCGCTCTATCGCGGCGCGCGCAGCGGCCAGCTCCGCGCACCGCGCGGCCAGGACTGGCTCGCCGTCTATCGCGAGACGCTCGCCGGCGCGACGCGGGCGGAGAATTTGGTGCCAGCGGAGTGAGAACGGGCCGGAGAGCGTCCTTCGACTTCGCGCGTTCCGCGCTCCGCTCAGGATAAGGAATTTCTTTTCTCCTCATCCTGAGCGGAGCGGAGCGAAGTCGAAGGACGAACCGGTCCAGAAGCGCCTTGATGCGCGCCACGTGGGGCGGCTTGTCGAAGCCGAGATAGGTGGCGGCGGCGCCACGGACGGGATCGCCGGCGAAATAGCGCTCATAGAGCTGGCTTGCGGCCTTGATAAGAAAAGCACTCTTCCTATATAGCATAGGCCTTGGCCTATGCCGGAGTGCGATCTTGGCCCACGAGCGACATGTCAGGCTGTTCAAGAACGGCCGAAACCAGGCGGTGAGGATTCCGCGCGAATTCGAGCTTCCCGGAGAGGACGCCATCATGCGCAAGGAAGGGCAAAAGTTGATCATCGAACCGGCACCGCCAAAGTCGCTGCTGGCGGTGCTTGCGTCCCTCGAGCCCCTCGACGAGGATTTCCCGCCGATCCAGGACTTGCCGCTTCGTCCGGTCGAGCTTTGATGCAATTCCTTTTGGACACCAACATCGTCTCCGACCTCATCCGAAATCCGCAAGGCCGGGTCGCGAAGCGCATCAAAGACGTGGGCGAGGCGCAGGTTTGCACCAGCATCATCGTCGCGGCAGAGCTTCGGTACGGGGCGGCAAAAAGGGGATCGCCGCGACTCACGGCGCAGGTCGATGCCGTGCTCGGCGCGCTCGACGTCCGGCCATTCGAGGCGCCGGCCGATGCAACCTATGGCCGATTGCGCGCACGGCTCGAACAGATCGGTCTTCCAATTGGGGGCACCGATCTCCTCATTGCGGCTCAGGCAATGACACTCGGCTATTGTGTCGTGACCGCCAACGAAAGGGAATTTGGCCGGATCGACGGCCTTTCGTGCGAAAATTGGCTGCGATAGCGGGTGGGTTTCTGCCGGATCCCTATTGCGGTTCCGCCCCCTCCCTCTCGAACCGGTCCAGAAGCGCCTTGATGCGCGCCACGTGGGGCGCCTTGTCGTAGCCGAGATAGGTGGCCGCGGCGCCGCGGACGGGATCGCCGGCGAAATAGCGCTCATAGAGCTGCTGGCGGCCGGAGAAAGTGGACATCGCGGCGTCGTGGGCAAGGCGGAACAGCTTGATCCGCTCGCGTGCATCGGCGTTGGCCGCCTGGGCATAGGCCTCGACATCGGCGCCCAAGGGCCCCGCGAGCTCGGCGAAGGAGGGCACCGACACGAGGCCGCCGGCGCCGATGATCTGGATGATCTCGCAGGCGCGGCGATACATCTGCGGGAACAGAAACCGCATCGCGCCCAAGGGGCCGGGTGCCGGAACCATGATCCCGTGGGGCGAGAGCGTCGCCTCCGCCTCGGAAGCAACCAGCACCGCGCGGATCATCTCGACGTCGTTGATGAGCTCGCACAGATTGCCTTGGATGTGCAGGAACTCGTCCACCTTGGTCGCCCGCGCGAGCGAAAAGGCGAGCGCCATCATGAACTCGGCCTTGGCGAGGTCCTTCGTCACGAACTGATGCGAAAGCGCCGAGCGCGCATGGGTCGCCGTATAGATGGCGTTGTGAAGCTTCACGTCGCGGTAGAGAAACACCCGCTCCCACGGCACCAGCACATTGTCGAAGACCACCATGCAGTCGGTCTCGTCGTAGCGGGACGACAGCGGATGATCGAGCGGCGAGCCCGCGTTGCGGTGCATCACGCTGGGCCGGCAGATCTGGCGCACGCCGTCGGTCGCGACGGGGATCGCGAAGCCGATCGCAAACGGCTTCGCATCCTCGGTCTCGGGCAGCGGATATCCCGGCGCCGGCATCACCAGCATCTCGTCCGAATAGGCGCCCAATGTCGCGAGCATGCGCGCGCCGGTGATCACGATCCCCTTGTCGGTCTCGCGCACCGCCTTGGCGGCCAGGTCTTTCGCCTGCGCCGCGACGTTCCGCGTGCGGTCGACCTGGGGATTGGTGAGCGTATGGGTGGAGACGAGGTCGCGTTCGCGGCAATACTCATAGTAAAGGCGCATGTTGGGCCCGTATTCGGGCCCGAACGCGTCCGATCCCGATCCGAAGCTCGACAAGACCACGTTGAGGAAATCGGGCGCACGGCCGAACAGACCCAGCGTATGGTCGTGCCAGCGCTTCACCATGCCGCGCCGCCGGCGCAGATCGTCGGCGCTTCTGGGCTCGAGGAAGGAAAGGCCGACCCGGTCGCCCGTCGTCGGCGAAAGATAGGTCATCTCGTCGACGAGGCCCGGCTCGCTTTGCAGGTCGTAGAGCTGGGCGAGCGTCCGCGCGCCGCCGGCAAGGCGCGGATCGCGCGTCACGTCCGCGACGCGTTCCCCGTCGATGAAAAGGGTCCGCCCGTCGCGGAGCCCCTCGAGGACCTGCGTGCCGTTCCTTATGCCCATGCGCCTTGCCCCGTCACGCGAGCCCGCGGCTCGTCCAGACCTTGTCGCCGGCCAGCCCCAGCAGCTCGCGGCCGCATTCGCGCAGCATCATCGGCGACACGATCCGGTGCTGGCTCGCCGTGAACATGTCGCGGAAGCAGCGTTGCAGGATGCCAGTGCGGATCGCGACGCCGCCGCCCGCGCGGTGCGCGAAGGTCGCGATCTCCATCACCGCGGTCGTGACATGGGCGAGCGACAGGCGCATCAAGGTGAATTGCCGCTGCGACACGGGCTGGTCGCGATCGAGCGTCGCCTGGACATCGCCCCACACCTCGTAGCAAAAGGCGCGGGCCGCGCGCAGCTTTCCCTCGCCCGCCGCGAAATCCTCCTGCAGGCTGTCGGCACCGCCCAGCTCGGCCAAGGGGCTCGGCCGCCCCGACGGGGCATGGACCAGCGCGCGCAGCTCGTCGAGGATGCGGCGGCCCAGCCCCAGCGTGAATCCGGTATGGCCCAACGGCGACATGCCGACGATGCCGATGCGATACAGATTGCCGCCATGCACCGGCTCGAGCGCGTTGGGCGAATGGGTGAATTCCTCGCCGACCAGGACGTTCTCGAGCCCGTAATCGATGCTGCCCGTCCCGTTGAGACCGAGCACGTCCCAATTGCCGAGGAATTTCGCCTTTTCGGTCGGCACGATAAAGGTGCGCGCCTCTTTGGGCTTGCCGTTCTCGTAGACCATGGCGCCGGTGTGAAGCCATTCGGTGTGCTGCACGCCGCTGCCATAGCTCCACCGGCCGGTCAGGCGGAATCCCTTGCCGTCGATCTCGGCGCGGCCCCGTGGCGCGCCTTCGCCGGCAATGATCGGGATGCGCTTGCCGAAGACCGCTTCGGCGCCTGCTTTCGGGAGATAGGCCGCGGCCGACCCGGTGCCCACGTTGCACGCCATCAGCACCCATCCGGTCGAGCCGTCCGCTTCGCTGATGGTCTCGTAGATCTCGAGCGCCTCGACCGGGCCGACCTCCGCGCCGCCGAAGCAGCGCGGCACCAAGAGGCCGAAGAAGCCGCCTTCCTGGAGCGCCGCGACGGTTTCCTCGGCAAGCCTTCCGGTTGCATCGTTGGCGGCCGCGTTACGCATGAACAGCGGCCGCAACGCACGCGCCTTCGCCACCAGCGACGAGCGATCCTCTACGGCATCGGGCATGGGTCGCGCCTCTCGATCAGCCTTCCATGATGCCCCGCATGTTCGCTGCCGATCGGGCGCGGCGCAAGTAGGACGCCATTGCCCTGGCGCGCACGGCGCTGCAAGCTCGGACGATGCGACGCCATCTCGTTGCCTTTGCCTCCGCCTTTGCCGCCGCGCTCGCCGGCCAGGCGGATGCTCGTACCATGACGCTGACGGTGACGCAGATCAGCGCGCACTACGCGCCTTATTTCATCGCGATCGACAAGGGATATTTTGCCGAAGGCGGCATCTCGATCGAGATCAGCGAAGCGGCCGGCGGCAACGCGACCCCGGCGTTGATGTCGGGGCGGATCGACTTCACCGCCTCGGCCGCCTCGACGGTCAGCGCGATCCTGCGCGGCGCGCCGCTGCGCGTCATCTACACGATGGCGGACCGGCCCGCCTATGAGCTGCGGTCGACGGCACCCGACCTCAAGACGCTCGCGGACCTCAAGGGCAAGCAGGTCGGCATCTCGAGCCGCGGCGACACCTACGAGATCGCGACGCGGCTTGCGCTGATGCAAGCGGGACTGCCGCAGGATTGGGTCGGATTCACGCCCTTGGGCCTCGGCAGCGCGCGCGACGCGGCGCTCGTATCAGGGTCGCTGCCGGCCATCGTGATTCCGACCACGGAACTCGTGCCGCTCAGGGACAATCCGGCGCTGGCGCGCGGGCACGTCATCGTGAACATGTATGACACGATCCGCATGCCCTATACCGGCATCGCCACCTCGGCGCATCTCGTCGAGACGGAACCGCAGGTGGCCGACGCGTTTTTGCGGGCCGTGGTAAAGGGCGTGCGCTATATGCGCGCCTTCCCCGACGCCACCATGGCGCTCATCCGCAAGCGGGCGCCACAGGTCGATCCGCAGCAGATCGAGACGGATTATCGCGACACGATCGCCACCCAAACCGCGGACGGAACCGCGTCGGAGCAATTGGTGCGCGAAGACCTTGCCGTCCGCGCCGAGCTTCTCGGCCTGCCGAAGGACAAGCTGCCGCCGCCCGACCACGTTTATGACTACGCGCCGCTGCGACAAGCGCTGAAGGAGGTCGATGCAAGCGGCTGGAAGCCCGAGCGTTAGACCGTGCTTGCAAATCTTTCGAGGAGACCCGACCAGCCATTGGGGCTGTCGAACATGGCGCGCTGCTGTTCCGCTTGGGCGCCCAACGCTTCAAGCCCGCGATGCTCGAGCTCGACCCGCGTCGCCGCACCTTCGGCAATGAAGCGCAGCTCCAGCTCGGTCACAAGCGAGGGATCGTATTTCCAGGCGGCGCCGATCTGCCACGCGAGCACCAGGCGCGTTGGCGGCTCCCACGCCAGCACCTTGCCCCATTGGCATTCGGATCCGTCCTCGCCGCGCTCGTACCAGCGGCCGCCGGCGCGCGGTTCGATGATCACCTGTTTCAGCGGCGAGGCGTTGATCGAATGTGTCTGAGGCCACCACCGGCTCATGCCCGCGGTGAAGACCTCGAACGCGCGGTCCGGCGCGACCTTGACCGTTATGGTCTTGCGCACCGGCGCCGCGGTGATGGTCGCGGTCATCGCTTCCCCTCCGATTCATGCTCGAGCTCGGCCGCAAACGCGTCGAGCGCCTGCGTCCAGAACCGGTCCAGCCAGGCACGGATCGCGCCGAGGCCGGCCGGATCGACATAATAGACGTGTCGCGTCCCTTGCGCGTGGCCGGTCACGAGGCCCGCCGATTTGAGGACGCGCAGATGCTGCGACACGGCGGGCCGGCTGACCGGCAGCTTGCGCGCAAGCTCGCCGACCGCGTGGGGACGCCGCGCCAGCCGCTCGAAGATGGCGCGCCGCGTCGGGTCGGCAAGTGCCGCGAATGCGGCAAGCGCGTTGGCCGTCATGCAATGTTCCGGGCCGCGTGGCCGGGAAGCGCGGGCGGCGCCGCCTCGCGGACGCTCTTGCGCGCGATGTGCCGGTCGTAATAGGCCTTGAGCGCGCCGCGCTTGCCGAGCATCGCCGACGATTCCGGCGCCTTCGCCATGTAATAGAGGATCGGCATGAGGCACATGTCGGCGAGCGTGAACGCGCCGCCGGCCAGATATCCGGTCGGCACCGCCCGGTCGAGCATGTCGAACAGCGGCTCCATCTTGGGGAGTGCCGCATCGATCCGCGCGCGATCGGGACTGTTGTCCGCAGTCCCGGGGAAGACATAGGCGCCAAAATATTGGCGCAGGAACACCGGATCGATCGCGGTGCATACGATCGACGCCCACTGCTCGATCTGCGCGGCGGCGACGGGATCGGCCGGCATCAGCGCGGGGCCCGGGAATGCGCGGTCGACATAGCCGCAGATCGCGCGGGATTCGCACAAGGTCACGTCGCCGTGACGCATCGCCGGGATTTTGCCCAAGGGATGGATCGCATCGACCTCGGGCGAATGCGGCATCGCCGGCACGAGGCTGTAGGGCACGCCTTTCTCGGCGCAGGCGATACGGCACATCCACACGAAATTGCTCGCGACAGCGCCGATGATCTGAAGCTCCGCCATGGTCCGCTCCTGCGTTAGCGATGACTTACCGTAAGCGCATACTTACCGTGAGTCAAGGGCATCGCGTGGGCGCGTGCCTAGGCAATTCCCGCGGCAGCGCCGAGCCTATATGCTGCCCCCTAGAAAAAAGGAACGGAGGGGAATGCCATGACGATCGATCGGCGGACTCTGCTGTTGAGCAGCGGCGGGATCGCGGCAGCTCTGGCCACGGGCGCGCAGCCGGCAGCGGCGCAGACGTTGCGCCCGCCCGCCAAGTGGACCCACGAGGCGGACGTGGTCGTGGTCGGCTCGGGCGCGTCGGGCTTCCCCGCCTCGATCGTCGCGCGCGAAACGGGCGCATCGGTGCTTCTGGTCGAGGCGCAGCCGCACACCGGCGGCCACGGCACCTGCAGCGGCGGCAACGTGCCCTTGGGCGGCGGCACCAGCCGGCAGAAGAAATACGGCATCGAGGATTCCCCCGACCTGGTCTATCGCGACCTCACCGACTGGTCGGTCGTGGAGGGGAATGGGTTTCCCGACTACCGCTACAACGATCGCGAAGTGATCCGCGCCTTTGCCGACAACAGCCCGATCGTGTTCGAATGGCTCGTCGCGCATGGGGTGGTGTTCGTCGACAAGGCGCCCGATACGCTGGGTGGCAGCGCGGTCGGCAATTCGGTGCCGCGCGAGAATCATGCCGCGGTGATGAACTGGCCAACGGTGCAGACCGGCAAGCCGGCCCCGGCCGCGGAGCAGGCGACGATGTCGTCCGGCAACGGCCTCATCCGTCCGCTCGAGGCCGCCGCCAAGAAGGCGGGCGTCGAGGTCCTGCTCGAGCACAAGATGACCGCGATCTATCGGCACCAGCCCCTGTCAGGCCCGGTGCTGGGCATCGCTTGCGACCACAACGGCGCAACCGTGTCGATCCACGCGCGCAAGGCGGTCGTCATCGCGACAGGCGGCCACACCACCAACGTGAATTTCCGCTGCATGTTCGACCCGCGCCTTACCGAGGAATATTGCGGCGTCGCGGGCATGCCCTGGTCCGAGCAGGATGCGAGCGGCGAGCTTGCCGCGATGGCGATCGGCGCCTCGCTGTGGGGCCTTTACAACCAGACCGGCGAATTCGGCGACGCGATCACCAAGCCCGGACAGATCGGCAGCCAGTTCGGTTATCGCAACCTGCGCTGGCTCCCCGGCAGCCCGGTCTTCGAACGCGCGCGCGCCACCGGCCTCCACGTCAATGATTGGCAGGATGTGATCCTCGTCAACATGCTGGGCAAGCGCTTTTATGACGAGACCGCGGAACAGTTCACGTCCAACAATTACGACGTGGTCAAGAACTATCGGCACGACAGCTACCTCAATGCCAAGAACATGCCGTACAACCCGCGCAACTTCATCAATGCGGCCTTGGCGGGCATCGGCGACGGAAAAAATGGCGGCGGGCCGATCTGGGCGATCTTCGATGCGGACGCGGTCGCCCGCGAGAAATGGAACCCCAAGCCGCCCGATGTCGATCCCGAGGGGTTCTTCTTCAGCGCCGACACGCTGGCCGCGCTCGCGCAGAAGATCGTCATGAAATATCAGCGCGTGCCGATGCTGCCCGAGACGCTCGAGGCGACGGTCGCGCGCTTCAACGGCTTCGTCGACACCGGCGCCGACGAGGATTTCGGCAGGGCGAAGCCGCCGCACAAGATCGCGACCCCGCCTTTTTATGCGGCCTGGGCGACGCCCGTGCTGCATGACACGCGCGCGGGCCTGCGCATCAACGCGCGCTGCCAGGTCATCGACATGAGCGGCGGCGTCATTCCCCGGCTCTATTGCTGCGGCGAGACCGCAGGCGGGTTCAGCGAGCACGGTCTCGCGCGCGCCACCTGCCAAGGCTATATCGCCGGCAAGAACGCCGCCGCGGAAACCAAGGCATAGAGACGATCGCAGTGCGCTTCGGGCGCGCCGTTGCGCGCGCTCGGCATTTCGTGCAAGGAGAAAAGGTCATGCGTGGAGTCGTGAAGACATTGATGCTTCTCGCGTTGGCGGTCGCGTTGGGCGCGCCGGCGCGCGCCGAGCCCGTCAAGATCCGCATCGGCTGGGTCGTGGCGCCGGCATCGCTCGTGCCGATTCTGTTCAGCGAGCCGGGCGTCGCGAAGCATCTCGGTCAATCCTATACGTTCGACCCCGTCTATATCTCGGCCTCGCCGGCCCACATCACGGCGATCGCCGCCGGCGACATCGAGGTCGCGGCGCTGAATTTCGCTTCGTTCCCCTCGGCCATCGAAAATGCCGGCCTCACCGACCTGCGCATCGTCTGCGACGAGCTCGAGGACGGATATGACGGCTACGCCACCGCGCAGTACATGGTCCGTAACGACAGCGGCATCAAAACCATCGCGGACCTCAAGGGCAAGACCGTCGCGGTGAACGGCATCGGCACCGGCGTCGATCTCGGCCTCAGGACCGGCTTGCTGAAAGGCGGGCTGCATTACCCCGGCGACTTCAACATCGTCGAGGTGCCGTTCCCCAACATGACGCCGTTGCTGCTCGAGAAGAAGGTGGACCTCGTCACCGAAGCGCTTCCCTTCATGTACGATGCGAAGCTCAATCAGGAAGCGCACACGCTTCTGACGCTGAAGGACGGGCTCGGCGGCGCCGAGCTTTCATTCTGGGTGATGCGCAAGGAGTTCATCGACAAGAACCGGCCCGTCGTCGTCGACATGCTCGAAGACACGGTGCGCGCCTATCGCTGGTACCACGATCCCGCCAACCACGAGAAAGCGGTCGAAATCCTGTCGAAATTCACGAAGATTCCAGCCGATCGGCTCGACTGGGCCTTCACCAAGCGTGACAATTACCGGGACCCCGACGGCATCGTCGATCTGGCGGCGTTGCAGCGGAACATAAACGCCGTCCACGCGCTGGGTTTCATCAAATCCGACCTGGACGTTTCGCAGTATGCAGATCTGAGCCTCGTGAAAGAAGCTGCCGCTCGCATCAAGTAGGCGTCCGATCGTTCCCCG
>Ga0335073_10008038_pt1 | contig 14778 bp, 12 predicted proteins | sample Lox_Sample_22_FD_207093 | JGI IMG/M metagenome (GOLD analysis project Ga0335073, IMG submission 207093) | Soil microbial communities from Loxahatchee National Wildlife Refuge, Florida, United States - Lox_Sample_2.2 | ecosystem: Environmental > Terrestrial > Soil > Wetlands | place: USA... | reverse complement strand
CGATTACATGCGCACCGTGCCCGACCAGATCCGCCAGTGGGTCTCCGGGCGCTACGTGACGCTCGGCACCGACGGCTACGGCCGCTCCGACTCGCGCGCGGCGCTGCGTCGCCACTTCGAGATGGATCGCAACTACATCGCGGTCGCGGCTCTCAAGGCGCTCGCCGACGAGAAGCGCGTCGACGCCGCCACGGTCGCGAGCGCCATCAAGAAACTCGGCATCGATCCTGAAAGACCGGTCCCGTGGCAGAGCTGAGGACGAGCGCCCCATGAGTGCCGCTGCGGTGCAGGAAGTGCGCGTGCCCGACATGGGCAACTTCAAGGACGTCGCCATCATCGAGGTGCTGGTGAAGCCCGGCGAGAGCGTCGAGGTCGACACCCCGCTCGTCACGCTCGAGTCGGAGAAGGCCTCGATGGATGTGCCCTCGACGGCGAGCGGCGTGATCGAGAAGGTTCACGTCGCCAAGGGCGGCACGGTCTCGACCGGCGACCTCATCGCCACCGTGCGCTCCTCCGGGGGAGGAGGCGACGGCAGCGCCCAGCCCGCGGCCATCGAGCCCGCACCGGCCGCAGCCCCGGCGGCGCCCGGGCCGCAGCCCGCCGATGAGGCGCCCCCGAAGGCCGAGCGCGGCAAGCTCGTGCCGCTCTCCCAGCTCGGCACCCCAACCTCGTACCGCGCCGACCTGGCTGCCATCGACGAGCCCGGCTTCTCGCGCGCGCATGCCGGTCCCTCGGTGCGCCAGTTCGCGCGCGAGCTCGGCGTCGACCTCGCCGGCGTCAAGGGCACCGGCTTCAAGGGCCGCATCACACACGAGGACGTCAAGGCGTTCGTCAAGGGTGCGCTGAGCGCTCCCCCGGCGCGGGCGGGCGCAGCCCCAGGCGGCGCTGCGGCGGCATCCGCGCGAGCGGCGTTGCCGGCCGTACCGCTCGTCGACTACTCGCAGTACGGGCCCGTCGAGACGCAGCCGCTCACCCGCATCCAGAAGATCTCGGGCCCGCGCCTGCAGGCCGCGTGGGTCACCATCCCGCACGTCACGCAGTTCGACGAGGCGGACATCACCGAGCTCGAGGAGCTGCGCGCCAGCCTCAAGGACAAGGCGCAGGCCGCCGGCGTCAAGCTGACGCCGCTCGCCTTCATCATGCGCGCCTGCGTCAAGACGCTGCAGGAGTTCCCGCGCTTCAATGCAGCCCTCGATGCCGACGGCGCCAATCTCATCGTGCGCAAGTTCATCCACATGGGATTCGCGGCGGACACGCCCGGGGGGCTGGTCGTACCGGTCGTGAAGGATGCGCACCGCAAGGACATCTACGAGCTGGCGCGCCAGCTCGCGCAGCTCTCGGAGAAGGCGCGGGCCGGCAAGCTCCCGCCGCTCGACATGCAGGGCGGCTGCTTCACCATCTCGAGCCTGGGCGGGATCGGCGGCACCGCCTTCACGCCCATCATCAACGCGCCCGAGGTGGCGATCCTCGGCGTGTCGCGCTCGACCATGCGCCCGGTGTATCGCGGCTCGAGCTTCGTGCCGCGCCTGATGCTGCCGTTGTCGCTGTCCTACGATCACCGCGTGATCGACGGTGCGATGGCCGCGCGCTTCACCACCTATCTCGCCCAGACGCTGGCCGAGCCCCGCTCGCTTCTCGAGGCGGTGCTGTGAGCCGCGTCGATCTGGTAGTTCCCGACATCGGGAACTTCCACGATGTGGATATCGTCGACGTGCTGGTGAAGGCAGGCGAGACCGTCGAAGTCGACACGCCGCTCGTCACTCTCGAGACCGACAAGGCCTCGATGGATGTGCCTTCGACCGCCGCCGGCAAGGTGACCGAGGTGCTGGTGAAGCGCGGCGACAAGGTCTCGAAGGGCTCGGTGCTGGCGCGCATCGATAGCGCGGCAGCGGCACCGGCCAGGGAGGCGGCGCCCGCCAAGGAGGCGGCGGCTGCCAAAGAGCCGGCGCCGGCCAAAGAAGCCGCTCCACCCGCAGCTGCCAAAGCCGTGCCCGCTGCCGCGCCTGCGTCCGCCGCGCGCATCGAGGCCAAGGGCGACACGGTGCGCATGCCGGCGCAGAAGGGTGGCCCCGCCGACCGGGCCGCCACCGACTTCAACCGCTCCGCCGAGCTGCTCGTGTTCGGCGCAGGTCCGGGCGGCTATACCGCGGCGTTCCGCGCGGCCGATCTGGGGATGAAGGTCACGCTCGTCGAGCGCTGGCCGGAGCTCGGCGGCGTGTGTCTGAACGTCGGTTGCATCCCCTCGAAGGCGCTGCTGCACGCGGCCAAGGTGATCGAGGACGCCGAGGAGATGGGTGAGCGCGGCATCGCGTTCGCAGCGCCCGAGATCAACCTGGCTAAGTTGCGTGACTGGAAAAGCTCCGTCGTGCGCAAGCTCACGAGCGGCCTGCGCGTGCTCGCGCGGCAGCGCAAGGTTGAGGTTGTGCAGGGAAGCGGGCGCTTCGTGAGTCCGAACGTGCTCGAGGTGATGGGTACCAGCGGCTCGCAGCGCATCCGCTTCGAGCAATGCATCATCGCGGCGGGCTCCGAGCCGATCGGGCTCCCGGGCCTGCCCGCGGATCCCCGCATCCTCGACTCGACCGACGCACTCGAGCTGCCGGAGTTCTCCGGCGGCCTGTTGGTGATCGGCGGCGGCATCATCGGGCTCGAGATGGCGTGCGTGTTCGATGCGCTCGGCACCAAGGTAAGCGTGGTCGAGCTCACCGCGCAGCTGATGCCGGGATGCGATCCGGACCTGGTGCGCCCGCTCGAGCGGCGTATCCGCGCCCGTTACCAGCAGATCCTGCTCGGCACCAAGGTATCCTCGATCGAGGCGCAGCCGGCTGGCCTGCGGGTCAGCTTCTCGGGCGAGAAGGCGCCCGCGCCGCAGATGTTCGAGCGGGTGCTGGTCGCGGTCGGGCGCGCCCCGAACGGCCAGAGCGTCGGCGCCGAGCTCGCCGGCGTTAAGGTGAGCGAGCGCGGCTTCATCCCGGTGGACAGGCAAATGCGCACCAACGTGCCGCATATCTTTGCGGTCGGCGACATCGCGGCGCCGCCGCTGCTGGCGCACAAGGCGATGCACGAGGGCAAGGTCGCGGCCGAGGTCGCCGCGGGCCTGAAGCGCGCCTTCGACGCACGCGTGATTCCCTCCGTCGCCTACACCGATCCGGAGGTCGCGTGGGTCGGGCTCACCGAGCTCGACGCGAAAGAGAAGGGCGTCAAGTACGCCAAGGGCAACTTCCCCTGGGTCGCGAACGGCCGCTCGCTGTCACTCGGCCGCGAGGAAGGCTTCACCAAACTGCTGTTCGATCCCGAGACGCACCGCGTGCTCGGTGGTGGCATCGTCGGCACCAACGCCGGGGAGCTGATCAGCGAGGTGGCGCTCGCGGTCGAGAACGGTATGGACGCCGCCGACATCGGGCTCACGATCCATCCGCACCCGACCCTGTCCGAGACGGTGGCGGGCGCTGCGGAGGCGTTCGAAGGCACGCTGACGGATCTCTACCTGCCGAAGAAGAAATAGCTCGTGTCGGCGGCGGCTCTGGCGCACCTCAGGATCAGCGGGCGGCGGGTCGCGGTCATCACCGTGACGGTCCGGGCCGCTGCGGACCCGCGCTTGCGCTTCGACCGCGTCGCGACCGCCCTCATCCGACGCCTGCAGGTGTCGCTGGCGCCTGCGGTTCCCAGGGGCAGGACGGTGGTCGTGACCGTCACCGCACCGATCCGGCAGGATTCGCGCACGGCGGCGGCCCTGGAAGCGCGCATTCCGGCACTGCTCGCGGCCGGGCGAGAGCGGCTGAGCACGAGGATTTTCGGCAACATGGTGCAGGTTCGGGTACTGAGCGGCGGTGCGCCCCGATCCCCGAGGCTCATCGGCTTCGTACACAACCCGAAACCCGATGCCTCGATCCTGTTCGACGCGTGCCGCGCCGTCCTGCAAGCCATGGGCGCAGGTCAACGGCGGGCCGGGCGCGAGCGCTGGCTGATCATCGCCAGCGAGGGTGGCGCGGCGCCTTGCGCGACGGTGCGGCAGGTTTGCGTGGCGCTCGGCGCCGGGACCATCTTCAAGCGGATCCTGCGGGCGCAGCTCGAGCGGCTGCGCTAGCGGCGCCGATCTCGTCCGGTCCTAGCGGAACTGCTGCGTCATGTTGTCGCGGATGGCGACCCGCGAAAGCGATGGGCCGAGGCCGGTGTTGCGGTAATAGAGCGCCTTCAGAAACGCCAGATCGGCGGCGGTCATCGCCGCCGGCCTGGCGCGGGCGCCACAGGCCGTCGACATCACATCGAGGATGCTCGGCAGCGCATCGCAGTGATCGGGCGATTGCACCACCGACAGCGTCAACATCGCCAGGTAATCGGCGAGCGTGCCGATGCCGTAGCCGCCGATCTTCGTCGTATCGACGATCAGGATGACGACGCCGATGCCGCTGCCGCTGCCGCTGTTGCCGCCCAGCCGCGTGCCGAGCGCGTGACTGCCGAGGTATTTCTGCATGACCTTCGGCCACAGCGGCAGTACGTCGAGTCCCGTCAATGCCACGTCGGTATTCAAGACGATCGAGCCGCCGCGCGTCGTGATGTACCAGCCCTGGACCGCGTGATCGCCCTCATACGCGAGCAGCTCGCGCATGCCGCCCGAATAGCGGTTGCCGAAGGTGGCCGTTGCCGTCGCCCAGCTCATGACCTCATCCATGGCCTGGCGCGGGTTGCTGGTGAAAAGGATCTGGACGTTGTCCCTGCAGTGCGGGTCGGAATCGACGGGCGCCCCGACGTAGGTCGCCAGCGCGCGCAGCCGCGCCGTCACGAAGGCGTTGTTCTGCGGATCGAGACCGCCGGTCAGCGGACAGATGCTCTGCCTGCCTCCACGCCAGCGCGCCAGATTGCGCGTGGTAGGGGTCACCACGTAGTGCGTCGTCGCGTGATCCACGATGAACTGGTACAGGCTGTTTGCGTTGAGCTCCTGTCCGGGCGGAGGGCTTGGGGCCGTGACACTCACGGCGGGAAATTCGGGCGCGGCACTGACGTTCACGTCGCGCAGCACCGTCGGTAAACCGCTGTGGGAGAGCGGGTCGGTCGGTATCTGGGCCGCCGCCATGCTCGCAGTCGCGAGCCACCCGATCGTCGCCGCGACGACAGCGAGCACGCGCCGTCGGAGTTCAGCTCTGCTTGTGCATGTCATCGGCAGCTCCGGCCCTGAGAGCGTAGCGCGAGCGTACTCCGCGGCCTGCGGTCCTGCCAGCCGACATCCGCGAGCGCAGGCTCGAGCGGGAGCTTACGCGCCGGCTGGCGTAGACTGCGCCGTCGATGCGCGGCGAGCGGCCGTTCCCCGCGGCCTTCGCCCGCTCACTGAGGAGCTCAATCGTGAAAATTGCGTTGGCAACGCTCGCCGTCCTCGCCGCCATGTCCGCCGCCACGGCAGCGGCCGCGGGGAAGAACGACAACCCGCTTCTGGCGCCGGGCACGCTGCCGTACCAGATGCCACCGTTCGACCGTATCCGGACATCGGACTACGTTCCCGCCTTCCAAGAGGCGATGCGTGAGCAACTGCGGGAGGTGGCGGCCATCACCCACAACCCCGAGCCGCCGAGCTTCGAGAACACCATCGTCGCGCTGGATCGCTCCGGGCAGGCGCTGCAGCGGGTCGGTTTCATCTTCGATGAGCTCAACTCCAACAACACCAACGACGAGATGCAGAAGATCGATACCGAGATGGCGCCCAGGCGCAGCGCGCACCGCGACGCCATCTACCTCGACCGCGCCCTGTGGCGGCGTGTCGATGCGGTCTACCGCAGGCGAGCCGCGTTGCAGCTCGACCCCGAGTCGTCACAGCTGCTGGCGCGCTGGCATGCGCGCTTCGTACGCGCCGGCGCCCGTCTCGGGCCCGCCGCTCAGGATCGGCTGCGCGCGCTCAACGCTCAGATCGCCTCGCTCACCACCCAATTCGGGCAGAACGTTCTCAAGGCGACCGCCGCTCAGGCGGTTACCGTCGAGCACGTCGAGGATCTCAAGGGCCTGTCGGCCGAACAGGTGAGCGCCGCGGCCCAGGCCGCCACGGCGCGCGGGTTGCAGGGCAAGTGGCTCGTCACGCTGCAGAACACCACGCAACAGGCGGTTCTCGCCCACCTCGATAACCGGGCGCTGCGCGAGCGCATCTTCAGGGCCTCCGTCGAGCGCGGTCTCGGCGGCCAGACCGACAACCGTGCGATCGTCACCGGCATCGTCGCGGCACGGGCGCAGCGCGCGGCGCTGCTCGGCTATGACACCCACGCCGCCTATGCGATCGAAGACGAGTCGGCCGCGACGCCGGCGGCCGCGCGCGATCTGCTCCTCAGGATCGCGCCGGTCGCGGTGGCGCGCGCCCGACGCGAGGCCAAGGATCTGCAGCAACTCATCGACGCGCAGGCGCAAGCCGCGGGCGTGGCATCTTTCACGCTGCAGCCCTGGGACTGGGAGTTCTATTCCGAGCAGGTACGTAAGGCGCGCTACGATTTCGCTCAGTCGCAGGTCGCTCCTTATTTCGAGCTCAATCGGGTCGTGCAGGACGGCGTCTTTTACGCGGCGCACGAGCTCTATGGACTGACATTCAAGGAGCGCACCGACCTGCCCGTCTATCAGCCCGACGTGCGGGTGTTCGAGGTCTTCGACGCCGACGGCAGCGGACTCGGACTGTTCATTGCCGACTACTTCGCGCGTGACAACAAGCAGGGCGGCGCCTGGATGAACGCCTACGTCGAGCAGTCGCGGCTGCTGAAACGCAAGGTCGTGGTTTCCAACAACCTCAACATCCCCAAGCCCGCCGCCGGTCAGCCGGTGCTGCTGACGTTCGATGAGGTCACGACACTGTTCCACGAGTTCGGGCACGCCCTGCACGGGCTGCTCTCGGACGTGGAGTATCCGTCGCTCGCCAGTCCCGAAACGCCGCCTGACTTCGTCGAGTACCCTTCGCAGTTCAACGAGATGTGGGCGCGCGAGCCGCAGATCGTCGCGCACTATGCGCATCACTATCAGAGCGGCGCGGCAATGCCGCCGGAGCTGCTCGCGAAGGTGCTGAAAGCCCAGCAGTTCAACGCCGGCTATGCGGAAACCGAGTATGTCGCGGCAGCGCTGCTCGATCTCGCCTGGTACCAGCTGCATGCCGCAGACGTGCCCGCGCCCGATCAGGTGGCGGTATTCGAGGCGGCGGCGCTGCGGAACGCCGGCGTCGACTACGCACCGGTCCCGCCGCGCTATCACACCGCCTACTTCAGCCACATCTTCAACAACGACTACTCCGCGGGCTATTACGCGTACCTGTGGAGCGAGGTGCTGGCGCGCGACACGGGCGCCTGGATCCACGCGCACGGCGGCGTGACGCGCGCCAACGGCGATGAGTTTCGCCGCACCGTGCTCTCCCGCGGCCGCACGGCCGAGCCCCTGCAGCTCTTCCGCAACCTCTACGGCCGGGATCCGGACATCGGCCCCCTGCTCGAATATCACGGTCTCGGCGGCGACTGACCGGCTGACGAGCGAACCGAGCGGCGCGTCAACGGTACGGCACGCCCGGGTGGCTACACTGATGCGTCTCCCAGGGAGCCCTTATGGTAAGTGCGGTCGGAACCTCAGCTGTTGCGAGCCTCGAAGGCCAGATGCGCCAGGCGCAGATTCAGCTGAACGACTGGACGACGTGCGTGTCGTGCGGGACCACCAAGGGGCAGGCCGCGATCCAGAAGCTCTCCGGCGAGGTGAGTGCCGACCGGGAGCAGATCGCGCGCGCGCTGCAGGCGCAGTCCGCTGCATCCGCCGCGAGTGCCGCGCCGCCGCGTCCCGGCAGCGTGGATGTCTGGGCGTAGCCCGCACTACAGATAACGCCTGCGCCGGCCTGGCGCGCGCGACCGGCGGCGATTGTCCGGGAACCCTCGTGAGCTGACCGCGACGTGACCGGCTGTCGCTCAGCCGGCATCATGCGCACATGAGCTTCGAGTACATCGACGTCGACGAGGCGCGCAAGCGCAGCGGGCTGCGCATGGTGGTCGTCGGCGACGTGCCGAGCCCCTGGGGCGAGGCTGCCAAGGGCATCCTGCACATCAAACGCATCCCCTGGGCCGCGGTGCGGCTGGTCTACGACAGCGACTCACTGAAGGAGTGGGCCGGTCAGCGCAGCGGTCCGGTCGCCGTGTACGACAATGAGCCGCCGCGGGCCGGCTGGGCCGAGATCCTGATGCTCGCGGAGCGTCTGGCGCCGACGCCGTCCCTGTTGCCGGCGGACGTGGCCGAGCGGGCGCTGATGTTCGGCTTGAGCCACGAGATCTGCGGTGAGGGAGGACTGGGGTGGTCACGCCGCTTGCAACTGATCCACGCCGGCCTGCAGAACAGCGGGGGTTTTGCCGAGCCGGTTGCAAAGTACCTCGGCAGGAAATACGGCTACCGGCCCGAGACGGGGGATGCCACCGCGCGCGTCGTGGCGCTGCTCGGGCTGCTCGCGGCACGCCTTGAGTCACAGCGCGCGAAGGGCAGCCGCTACTACCTGGGCGGCGCCTTGAGCGCGCTCGATGTCTACGGCGCCACCTTCATGGCCCTGTTTCGGCCGCTGCCGCCCGAGCAATGCGCGATGTCGGGCACCACGCGGGCCGCGTTCGAGATGCGCGACGCGCGGACCGAGGCGGCACTGCATCCAATTCTGCTCGAGCATCGCGACATGATGTACCAGAGACACCTGGAGTTACCGCTCTCGCTGTAGGGCGCTCAAGGCCGCAAGACCCGCGCCGCGCGAATCGATCCTCAGGGTGAGCGCGCCTAACCCCCGGCCGACCGTGCCGCGCGCCGGCGCGGCGTGGCGCCGCCGCCACGGGTTGCGCGCCGGATGGCCTTGCCGACCGAGCCGGCGGGTTTCTGCGCCGGCGCCGGCGTCTTGTGCCGGTACTCGCACAGATCGCGGATGATGCAGGTGGGGCACTTGGGCGAGCGCGCCGTGCACACGTAGCGGCCGTGCAGGATCAGCCAGTGGTGCGCGTCCTTGCGAAACTCGAGCGGTGTCCCGGCGATGAGCCCGTCCTCGACCTCGCGTGGAGTTTTGCCCGGGGCGAGCCCGGTGCGGTTCGCGACGCGGAAGATATGCGTGTCGACGGCGATCTCGGCGTGCCCGAACACGATGTTGAGAATGATGCTCGCGGTCTTGCGCCCAACCCCGGGAAGGGCCTCGAGCGCGGCGCGGTCGTCGGGCACCTCGCCGCCGTGCAGCTCGACGATCTGGCGGGCAAGCGCCACCAGGTGTGCCGCCTTGGTGTTGTAGAGCCCGACGCTGCGGATGTAGGGCTTCACTCCCTCGACGCCGAGAGCGGCGATGGCCGCCGGGGTGTTGGCGACCGGGAACAGCACGCCGGTTGCGGCGTTGACGCTGCGGTCCGTGGTATGGGCCGAGAGCATCACCGCGACCAGCAGCTCGAACGGCGTGCTGTAGTGCAGCTCGGTTCGCGGCGTCGGGTTGGCGTCCCGAAGGCGGCGGAAGATGGCGGCGCGCGTGGCGGGTCGCATGGCTGCTAGCGGGGGCTGCCGGCCCGCTTGCGTGCGGCGAGGAGCTCGGCGCGCAGCTCGGCGCGGTGCGTCAGGCGTGCGCCGTGCGCGTGGTAGCGCGTGCGGTTATCCGCGGGCGCGGGGGCGGTGGGGGCGCCGGCGAGGCTCGCGCGCGGCACCATCGCGATACAGTCGACCGGACAGGGCGCGATGCACAGCTCGCAGCCGGTGCACAGGGCCAACACGACGGTATGCATCTGCCTGGATGCACCCACGATCGCATCGACGGGGCAGGGTGGCAGGCAGCGCGCACAGCCGATGCAGGCTTCCTCATCGATCTGCGCCACGAGCTCGGGCCCTGCGGCCCCGTTGGCCGGATTGAGCGGCAGCGGCGCTCGCTCGAGGAGCGCGGCGAGCGCCGCGATGGTGGCGCTGCCGCCGGGCGGGCATTGGTTGATCTCGGCGAGGCCGCCGGCGAGCGCCTCGGCATAAGGCGCGCAGCCGCCGTACCCGCAGCGCGTGCACTGGGTCTGCGGCAGCAGCGCATCCACCTCGCGCGCGCTCGCCATCGCCTCAGCTGATCCTCATCCCGGGAACCGCGCCGCTGTCGGGTGTCAGCAGATAGAGGCCGGGGCCTGCGCCGCTCGCCGCCAGCACCATGCCCTCCGATACGCCGAACTTCATCTTGCGGGGGGCGAGGTTCGCGACCATGACGGTGAGGCGCCCCTCGAGGGCGGTCGGGTCGTACGCCGACTTGATCCCGGCGAATACCGTGCGCTGGCCGCTGCCGATGTCGAGGGTGAGCTTCAGCAGCTTGTCGGCGCCGGCGACCGCCTCGGCGCGCACGATACGCGCCACGCGCAGCTCGATGCGCTTGAACTCATCGATCGAGATGCTCGCGCCGTCGTCGCCGGCCGCCGCCGCCGCCGCCGGCGGCGCCGCACCGGCGCGGGCCGCGGCGGTGCCTTTGGCTGCGGCGGGGGCCGCCAGGTCGCTCTCGAACAGTGCATCGAGCTGCCGCGGCTCGACGCGCGTCATCAGGTGCTCGTAGGGGTTGACGCGCTCGGGCAGCACCGCGGCGTCGCTCCAGCGGAAGGGACGCTCGAGGCCGAACAGCTGCCGCGCGACGCGTTCGGCGACCGCGGGCAGCACCGGGGCGAGCAGCACGGTGAGGAGCTTGAAGCCGGCGAGTGCGCGCGAGCATACGTCCTGCAGCTCCGCGGCGCGCGCGGCGTCGCGCGCCAGCACCCACGGCTGGCGGGCGTCGAACTCCTGGTTGACCCGGTCGGCGATAGCCATCACGTCGCGCATCGCCTTGCCGAACTCGCGTGTCTCGTAGCTTGCGGCGATCTGCGCGGCGTGTGCGGCGGCCTGCGCGGTGAGCTGCCCGGTGTCGCCGCTGTAGCGCAGAGCGCCGCCGAAGTGCCGCGTGATGAAGTTGGCCGCCCGGCTGGCGATGTTGACGTACTTGCCGATGAGATCGCTGTTGACGCGCGCCAGGAAGTCCTCGGGGTTGAAGTCGAGGTCCTCGACGCTGGCGTTGAGCTTGGCGGCGATGTAGTAGCGCAGCCATTCGGCGTTCATGCCGACGTCGAGGTAGCGCAGCGGGCTGATGCCGGTGCCGCGGGACTTCGACATCTTCTCCCCGGAGACGGTGATGAAGCCATGCACGTACACGTGGCTCGGCACTTTGTACGGCGGCCCCGCGAAGCGCAGCATCGCCGGCCAGAAGAGGGTGTGGAAGTAGATGATGTCCTTGCCGATGAAGTGGATCTGCTCGGTGTCGGCGGCGGCGAGGAACTCCTCGAAGCCGCGCTGCTCGCCGTTGGCGCGCGCCTTGCCACTGGTGAAGTAGCTCTGCAGCGAGGCAAGGTAGCCGATCGGGGCATCCAGCCACACGTAGAAGTACTTCCCCGGCGCATCCGGGATCGGGATGCCGAAGTAGGGAGCATCGCGCGAGATGTCCCAGTCGCCGAGCTCGCGATCGCCGTGCCCGGAGAGCCACTCGCGCGCCTTGTTGGCGACCTGCGGCTGCAGCCGCCCGGGCGCATCGAGCCAGGAGCCGAGGAACGCGACGCATTTGGGATCCGACAGACGGAAGAAGAAGTGCTCCGAGCTCTTCAGCACCGGCTTGGCGCCCGACAGTGCCGAATAGGGGTTGATGAGATCGGTGGGCGCGTACACCGTCCCGCAGACCTCGCAGGCATCGCCGAACTGATCGGGCGAATGGCAGTTGGGGCACTCGCCCTTGATGTAGCGGTCGGGCAGAAACATACCCTTGACCGGGTCGAAGAACTGCTCGATGTCCTTGCGGTAGATGAGACCGGCGCTCTTGAGCCGCGCATAGACGTCCTGCGAGAGGCGGGTGTTCTCCGGGGAGTCGGTCGAGTGCCAGTGGTCGAAGCTCAGGTGAAAGCCGCTGAGGTAGCGCGGTCGTCCGGCGGCAATGCGCGCCACCAGCTGCTGCGGCGTCACGCCCTCGGCTTCGGCCTTGAGCATGATGGGCGCGCCGTGGGCATCGTCGGCGCCGACGAAGTGCACCTGGTGCCCCTGCATGCGCTGGAAACGCACCCAGACGTCGGCCTGGATGTATTCCATGATGTGCCCGATGTGGAACGGGCCATTGGCGTAGGGGAGCGCCGTGGTGACGAAGATCCGCCGGGTCATCGGCCTAGTTTATTGGAAAAACCGCCTGCGGCCATGCCGGCGTCGCGGCGGCCCTCAGCTGGCTTCGCGGAATTCCTCGAACTTCGCCTTGTTGATGGCCTTCTTGTAGGCCTCGTGGCCGGTGATCTGGCGCGTGTCGAACAGCTGTTGGATCGCTGTGTCCATGGTGCGCATGCCGAACTGGCCACCCGCCTGCATGGTGTTCTCGAGCTGATCGAGCTTGCCCTGGCGGATGAGGTTCGCGGCCGCGGGCGTATTGACCAGGATCTCGAGCGCCGCCACCCGGCCCTGCTTGTCGGCGCGCTGCAGCAGCTGCTGCGAGACGACGCCGCGCAGCGAGGTGGACAGCATGGTGCGCACGTGCGACTGCTTGTCGGAAGGGAACACGTTGATGATGCGGTCGACCGTGGGCGCGGCGCCGTTGGTGTGCAGCGTGCCCATGACCAGAATGCCCATCTCGGCGGCGGTCACCGCGATGCTCATGGTCTCGAGGTCGCGCAACTCACCCACCAGCACCACGTCCGGATCCTCGCGCAGGGCCGAATGCACCGCGGCGGCGAAGCTCGGGCTGTGCACCCCGATCTCGCGCTGGCTGATGAGGCAGCTCTTGCGCTCGTGCACGAACTCGATCGGATCCTCGACCGTGAGAATGTGGCCCTTCACCCGGCGGTTGATGTCGTCGATCATCGCCGCGAGCGTGGTCGACTTGCCGGAGCCGGTCTTGCCGGTGACCAGGATCAGCCCGCTGTTCTGCCGGCACATGGCCCGCACCGCCTCGGGGAGCTTCAGCTCATCGAGTGTGAGGGCCTTGGAGGGAATGGCGCGGAACACGGCGCCCATGCCGTTCAGCTGGCGCATGACGTTGACCCGAAAGCGCCCGTAGCCCTCGAGGTTGTGGGCGAAATCGGCGCCGTCCTTCTTCTCGAAGCGCTCGACCGCGGTCTTCGGCATGATCTCGTAGAGGGCGGTCTTGACGAATTCGCCGGTGAGCTTCTCCTGGCGCAGCGGCGTCAGGTCGCCGTACACGCGGATACGCGGCGGGTCGCCGGCGATGAAGTGCAGGTCCGAGCCGCGTCGCTCGAGGACCTCCTTGAGGTATGCGTCGATCTGCGCCATGCGTCGGCTTTCAGGCGGCGGTGCCGGCCGGCGCCGGCGGCGCGCTGTCGAGCTTGGGCAGCATGCTCGTGTCGGTGACGAACTTCTGGAACGCGCGCTTCTCGGCGGCGTAGCTGTAGGCGTCGTCGGGATCGATGGTGCGCGCGTTGATGGCGGCGAGCAGCGCCTGATCGAGCAGCTGCATACCGAGATCGCGGCCCATCTGCAGCTGGCTCGGAATCTGGTGGGTCTGCTCGGTCTGGATCAGCTTGGCGATCGCCTTGGTCATCATGAGGATCTCGCACACCGCCCGGCGCCCGTGTCCGTCGGCGGTCTTCACCAGGACCTGCGTCACGACCGCGAGCAGGCTCTGCGCCAGGAAGCTCTTGGTCTGCTCGCGTTCCTCGACCGGCAGCGCGTCGATGATACGGTCGATGGTCTTGACCGCGCCCGTGGTGTGCAGCGTACCGAGCACCAGGTGCCCGGTCTCGGCGGCGGTCATCGCCATGGAGATGGTTTCGGCATCGCGCAGCTCGCCCACCAGGATCACGTCCGGGTCCTCGCGCATCGCCGCGCGCACCCCTTCGGCGAAGCTCGGGATGTGCGTGCCGAGCTCGCGCTGGATCACCTGGCTCTGCTTGCTCGAGTGGACGAACTCGATCGGATCCTCGAGGCTGATGATGTTGAGCTTACGGGTGGCGTTCAGGTGATTGATCATCGCCGCGAGCGTGGTCGACTTGCCGGTGCCGGTGGAGCCCGTCACCAGCACCATGCCCTGGTGGAAGTCGCACAGCCGGGTGACGATCGGCGGCAGGTTGAGGCTTTCGAGCGTGGGCACGGTCGAAGGGATGGCGCGGAAGGTGGCGCCGACCCCGGTGTCCTTGCGGTACACGTTCACGCGAAAGCGACCGCCTTCGGAGGACACGTACGAGAAGTCGAGGTCGTTGCCCTTGGCGAAGTGCTCGTTCTGCGAAGTGGTGAGGATCTCGCCGATGTAGCCTTCGAGCTCACCGGGACGCAGGTCGCGGAACTTGATCGGCAGCAGGTCGCCGTGCATGCGCAGCATGGGCGGTACGCCGACGGCGAGGTGCACATCCGAGCACCCCTGCTGGGTGCCGAGCTTCAGGAACGCATCGATACGCGCCAAGCGACCACTCCGGCCATGGAACTGCAGATCCCTGAGCCTGTTTAGCCGTCGCAGGCTTGAGGATCAACAGCTTGAAGAGAGAAATTTGACGTAACGCACGAACTTTCGCAAGGCAGTCGGGGGGAAAGCGACCGCCGTGCGCGGGCAGCGACGAACTGTGCGCTGGTTAACGGTACCGCTCGAGAGCGGTCCGCAGCTCATCCATGGTCTGGAAGCGCTTGTTCTTGTCGACCGCCATGGCCTTCATGACCAGGTCCGAGAGCCCGGGCGGCAGGTTGGGGTTCAGATCCTGCGGGATGCGTGCCTTGCCCTGCACGTGCTGGTACATGACCGACATGTGATCGCCGCGCGAGTAGGGCGGCACGCCGGTGGTCATCTCGTAGAGCATGACGCCGAGGGCGTAG
>Ga0335073_10008036_pt1 | contig 14779 bp, 9 predicted proteins | sample Lox_Sample_22_FD_207093 | JGI IMG/M metagenome (GOLD analysis project Ga0335073, IMG submission 207093) | Soil microbial communities from Loxahatchee National Wildlife Refuge, Florida, United States - Lox_Sample_2.2 | ecosystem: Environmental > Terrestrial > Soil > Wetlands | place: USA: Florida... | reverse complement strand
CATCAGCGGCCGGCCCGACATCAGCGGCCGGCCCGACATCAGCGGCCGGCCCGACATCAGCGGCCGGCCCGACATCAGCGGCCGGCCCGACATCAGCGGCCGGCCCGGCATCAGCGGCCGGCTGGGCGTCAGCGGCCGGCTTGCGCCGCCGGCGGCCGCCCGATCCGTGCCGGGACCCGGTCCCGTCCGCATCGGCCCCGCCGCGCCCCGTCTTCGCGGCCGCCTCGTCACCCGGCCGCGCGTTGCCGTCTCGCTCGCCGTCGGCCTGCTGGGCCTTCTTCGCCGGCTGGGCCGCGTCGCGGCCGTTGTGCCCTGCCGAGCCCGAGCCGCGGCCGGAGCCCCGGCCGCCCTTGGACGCGCCGCCGCGGCCGCCATCCCGGCCCTGGCGGTCGCCGGCCGGCGCGTGGTCGACCGGCTCGAGCGACACGATCACGCCGCGGCCGTTGCAGCTGTCGCACGGCACGGAGAAGGCCTCCAGCAGTCCGGAACCCACCCGCTTGCGGGTCATCTGGACCAGGCCGAGCGAGGTGACCTCGGCCACCTGGTGCTTGGTCCGGTCCCGGGCGAGGCATTCGAGCAGCCGCCTGAGCACCAGGTCGCGGTTGCTCTCCAGGACCATGTCGATGAAGTCGATCACGATGATCCCGCCGACGTCCCGCACCCGGAGCTGCCGGACGATCTCCTCGGCCGCCTCGAGGTTGTTGCGGGTCACCGTCTGCTCCAGGTTGCCGCCCTGGCCGGTGAACTTCCCGGTGTTGACGTCGATGACCGTCATCGCCTCGGTGGCGTCGATCACCAGCGAGCCCCCGCTGGGCAGCCACACCTTGCGCTCCAGCGCCTTGGCGATCTGCTCGTCGATCCGGTAGGCGGCGAACACGTCCTGGTCGCCGGACCAGCGTTCCAGCCGCTCGGAAAGGTTGGGTGCCACGTAGCGGACGTACTCGTCCACCATGTCCCAGTCCCCGTCACTGGCGATGACGAGCTTGGTGAAGTCCTCGTTGAAGATGTCCCTGACCACCCGGATGGTCAGGTCGGGCTCGCTGTAGAGCAGTTCGGGCGCGCTGGCCGACTTCGCCTTGCGCTCGATGGCCTCCCACTGCGCGGCGAGCCTCGCGACGTCGTGGGACAGCTCTTCCTCGGTCGCGCCCTCCGCCGCGGTACGCACGATCACCCCGGCGTCCTCCGGCATCACCTGCTTGAGGATCTGCTTGAGCCGGGTCCGCTCGGTGTCGGGCAGCTTGCGGCTGATCCCGGTCATGGATGCGCCGGGCACGTAGACCAGATAACGGCCCGGCAGGCTGACCTGGCTGGTCAGCCGGGCTCCCTTGTGCCCGATGGGGTCCTTGGTCACCTGGACCAGGATCGACTGGCCGGACTTGAGCGCCGACTCGATCCGCTTGGACTCGCCCTCGAGGCCGCTGGCGTCGAAGTTGACCTCGCCCGCGTACAGGACCGCGTTGCGCCCCTTGCCGATGTCGACGAACGCCGCCTCCATCGACGGCAGCACGTTCTGCACCCGGCCCAGGTACACGTTGCCGACGTAGGACTGGTGGCTGGCCTTATCCACGTAGTGCTCGACCAGGACCCCGTCCTCGAGCACGGCGATCTGGGTCCGGTCCCCGTGCTGGCGGACCACCATCACCCGCTCGACCGCCTCGCGCCGGGCCAGGAACTCGGACTCGGTGATGATCGGCGGCCGGCGCCGTCCCGATTCCCGGCCCTCGCGCCGCCGCTGCCGCTTGGCCTCAAGCCGCGTGGAGCCCTTGACCCCGCGGACGTCGGTACCCTCGTCGGCCGGGCGGGGCGTCCGCACGTGAACAACTGTGTTCGGCGGGTCGTCCGGCGCTGCGGCCTCGCCGTCACCGGAAGAGCCGCGGCGCCGGCGGCGCCGGCGCCTGCCGGTGGAATCCGTCCCGGCGGCACCGCCCTCGTCTGCGGCCTCGGCCGGGGAGCCGTCGTCCCCCGCGGCCTCGCCGTCCGGCGGCGCCTCGCCGCCTGGCTCGGCCCCCTCGCCGCCCGCGGCCTCGCCGCCGCGGCCCTTGGCGTGCCCCCGGCCGCCGCGGCGCCTGCGCCTGCCGGTGGCCTGCCCGCCCGCGTCGGCATCGGCCTCCGGCTCTCCCGCGGAGGTCGTGGCCTCCGCCGGGCCGGCCGGCTCGTTCGAGGACGTGTCCTCGGACGCGGGCCTGCGCGCAGGGGCGGACGAGATGTCCGGCGGCTGGAAGATGACCAGCGGCGGCTGGAACGTCGGCTGGGGCGCCGGGCCCGGCTGGGAAGCCCGGGCCGCCTGCGGCATCTGCCGCCCCGCCGGCGGCGGGTCGCCCGCGCCCGACGGCACCGCGGGCGGAGCGCCCGCCGCGGCCCGCGCTGAGGACGCGGCGCCCGAGCCGGATCGAGCGCGCTGGGTGGTCTTCGCGGCCGGCTCCCCGGCTCGCGCGCCTTCCGGCTGCGCCTCCCCGCTTGCGGCCTCACCGGCCTCACCGGCCTCACCGGCCTCACCGGCCTCACCGGCCTCACCGGCCTCACCGGCCTCACCGGCCGGCGGCCCTGCGGGCCGCGTCGCGGCCCGGCGGCCGCGCCGGAAAAGCCTGCGCCCGTGCGCCCCGGCTTCCTTGTCGTCGGGGCCTGTTCCCTGCCCGGCCTCGGCCGGGTTACCGGCTATATCAGCGGCATGGCCAGCGGCGGCCGATCGGTTATCACTGTCCGATTCTCTGTCGAATCGCTCGGTTTCGAGCATCCGGGCAATCTCCCGTCGTACTCCCGGGCACGCGAGCCGGAATCCGGCTCATTCGCGCCGCGCAGGAGTTGTTCGTACGCGGTGGCTGACACAACGGGTGCCGCTGTGCCGCTGCCGGCCGCGGTGTCCGTGTGTCCCAAGCGCGTTTCCCATTTCTGTTCTTCGGCCGCGGCCCCGCCCGGCGAGGGGGGCACCGGCCCGGCCGCCACCGTTCGGGCGGGCTCGGTCGCCAGCGCCCCGGCTTCGGCCTCCATGTCAAGCGGTCCCTGCGCCAGCCGGGTCACCAGGGGTGGTGACGAGGGCGTCAGGACCGCCTCCGTGCCTGCCACCTGGCTGAGTGCAGCCAGGATGTCATCGGGCCGGACGGCAGGGGTCAGGTGCCGCACGACCATGCGAAGTATTGCATCTCGGGCGCCCGTTTCAGGCTCAGCGCGCCGTTCAAGCTCGAGCGCGACCACGGCGGCGCGTGCGTCGAGCCGCCTGGTTCCCTTGCTGGTGAGCCGTTCCACGAGGATGCTTTCCTCGGACAGGAACGCCTGCACGGCCCGGGCCGCTTCGGCCGGGGCCACGCCCGGCAGGACCACCCGCCACTGCGACCCCTCGAGTCGCAGGGCGCCGACCCTGCCCGGCCCGTCAGCCAGTTCCAAAACCTCGATCACGTCTATCCCGTCCGGCAGGGCGGCGTCGAGCCGGTCCCGCACGTCCGGTACGGGACACGCGCCGGTCAGCGAGATCTCCAGGTACTCGGCCTCGCTCGCGGTTCCCGTCGGAGCCCCGCCCGCGTACGAGATCTTCGGATGCGGCGAAAACCCCGCTGAGAATGCGACGGGCAAGCCGGCCTTCCGCACTCCCCGCTCGATCGCACGCGCGATGTCCCTGTGGCTCGCGAAACGCATCCTGCCTCTCTTAGCGTACCTGATCACCAGACGCTGAGCCACGGGCGCGGGGGGCGGGCCGGAGGGGACGGGTCGTGACATCTACTTCCCGCCCCCCGGCGAGTCGGGGCGCGATCCGGCCGTCACGCGGGCCACGGTGAGCGGCAGGAGCCTGGCGCCGGTCGGGCCGGCCTGGATCTCGGTGCCCATCGCGGGGCACACGCCGCACTCGAAGCACGGCGTCCAGCGGCAGTCGTCGACCTCATCGGCCCCGGCCGGGTCGATCGCTGCCAGCCAGTCCTGCCACAGCCAGTCCCGGTCAAGCCCCGCGTCCAGGTGTTCCCAGGGCAGCACCTCCTGGTACCCGCGCTCCCTGGTGGTGTACCAGGCCAGGTCGACGCCGTCGGAGGCCAGCGCCTCCGCCGCGCAGCGCTGCCAGCGGTCGAAGGAGAAGTACTCACTCCAGCCGTCGAACCTGGCGCCGTCGGCCCAGGCCGCCCTGATCACCTTCGCGACCCGGCGGTCGCCGCGGGACAGCAGGCCCTCGACGATCGACGGCTGCCCGTCGTGGTAGCGGAACCCGATCGATCTGCCGTAGGCCTTGTCGGCGCGCAGCGCGGCGCCGAGCGCCCGCAGCCGCGCGTCCACGGTCTCGTGGTCGCACTGGGCCGCCCACTGGAACGGGGTGTGCGGCTTGGGCACGAAGCCGCCGATCGACACCGTGCAGCGGATGTCCCGGCGGCCGGTGGCCTCGCGGCCGGCCTCGATCACCCGGCGCGCCACCCGGGCGATAGCGACCACGTCCTCGTCGGTCTCGGTGGGCAGCCCGCACATGAAGTACAGCTTCACCTGGCGCCATCCGCTGGCGTACGCCGTGGTGACGGTCTTGATCAGGTCCTCCTCGGTGACCATTTTGTTGATCACCTTGCGGATCCGGTCGGTGCCGCCCTCGGGCGCGAACGTGAGCCCGGAGCGGCGGCCGTTCCGGCTCAGCTCGTCGGCCAGGGTCACGTTGAACGCGTCGACCCGGGTGGAGGGCAGCGACAGGCCGGTGTTCGTGCCCTCGTAACGGTCCGCGAGGCCGGTCGCGATCTCGTTGATCTCGCTGTGATCGGCGCTGGACAGCGAGAGCAGCCCCACCTCGCTGAAACCGCTGGCGGCCAGGCCCGCCTCGACCATGTCGCCGACGGTCGTTACCGTGCGCTCGCGCACCGGCCGGGTGATCATCCCGGCCTGGCAGAACCGGCAGCCCCTGGTGCAGCCGCGGAAGATCTCCACGCTGAACCTCTCGTGCACCGACTCGGCCACCGGTACCAGCGGCTTGCGCGGGTAGGGCCAGGAGTCCAGGTCCATGACCGTGTGCTTGGCGACCGCGCGGGGCACGCCGGGGCGGTTCGGCAGCACCCGGCCTATCCGGCCGTCGGGCAGGTAGTCCACGTCATAGAAGCGCGGCACGTAGACGCCGCCGGCGGCGGCCAGGCGCAGCAGCAGGCCGTCCCGGCCGCCGGGACGTCCGGCCGCCTTCCAGTCCCTGATCAGCTCGGTGATCACCAGCACCGCCTGCTCGCCGTCGCCGAGGACCGCGCCGTCAAGGAACTCGGCGATCGGCTCGGGGTTGAACGCGGCGTGCCCGCCTGCCAGCACCACCGGGTCGCGGGCGCCGCGCTCGGCCGCGGCCAGCGGGATCCCGGCCAGGTCGAGCGCGGTCAGCAGGTTCGTGTACCCGAGTTCGGTGGCAAAGCTCACGCCGAGCACGTCGAAGGCGCGGACCGGCCGGTGGGCGTCCACGGTGAACTGCGGTACCCGGTGCCGGCGCATCAGGCCTTCCAGGTCAGGCCAGACGCTGTAGGTGCGCTCGGCCAGCACCCGTTCCTGGGCGTTCAGGATCTCATAGAGAATCTGAACGCCCTGGTTGGGCACGCCGACCTCGTAGGCGTCCGGGTACATCAGGGCCCACCGGACATCGGCGGCGTCCCAGTCCTTGACCACGGAGTTGAGCTCGCCGCCCACGTACTGGACCGGTTTGCGCACCAGCGGGAGCAGCGGCTCCAGCTGGGGGTACACGGACGGGACTGGCATCGTCACAGCCTACCGATGCCGCGCGCGGGTCAGGGCCCGCGACGTACGCCGGAAATGCCCCGCCGGAGCCCAACCGAATTTCCTATGATTTGGATAATGCATGTAGGGTAACTCGGTTAACGACGGCGTGGAGCATCGAGGCCAGATCCCCGGAGGACTCATGCACATAGATCCGTACATCGTGCTCGGCAGCGCCGTGGTCGGGCTTCTGGTCGGGCTGACCGGGGCCGGCGGCGGCGCGCTCATGACACCCATGCTGATCCTGCTCTTCGGCGTGCAGCCGTCGGCGGCCATCTCCAGCGACCTGGTGGCGGCGGTGCTGATGCGGCCGGTCGGGGCCGCCGTGCACCTGCGAAAGGGCACGGTCAACCTGCGCCTGGTCGGCTGGATGGTGGTCGGGTCGGTGCCGGCCGCCTTCCTCGGTGCCTACCTGCTGCGTCTGCTCGGAGGCTCGTCGGCCCAGGGCAACGTCGAGATTGCCCTGGGCGCGGCGTTGCTCGTGGGCGCGGGCGCGATGGTCCTGCGGCATGTCCTGGACCGGCGGGCCGGCAACGATCGCCGGGGCGCCGTGGGAGACGTGGCCTGCCGGCCGCTGCCCACCGTGTGCATCGGCGTGATCGGCGGCCTGATCGTCGGGATGACCTCGGTCGGCTCCGGGTCGCTGATGATCGTGCTGCTGCTGTTCCTTTACCCGACGCTGAGCGCCAGCCGGCTGGTGGGGACCGACCTGACCCAGGCGGTGCCGCTGACCCTGGCGGCGGCGCTGGGAGCGCTGGCCTTCGGCCACGTGGAGTTCGCGGTGACCGCGTCGATCGCGATCGGCAGCGTGCCGGCCGTGCTGGTCGGGTCGCTGCTGTCGGCCCGGGCACCGGACCGCTTCATCCGGCCGGTGATCACGCTCGTGATCTTCGCGTCCGGGCTGAAGTACGTGGGCGTCCCCGCCACGGTCCTCGGCTGGGTGCTGGGCGCGGTCCTCGTCGCCGCGGCGGCCTGGGCGGCCTGGGCGCGGCCCCGGCGCCGCCGGGCGGGGCGCGAGCCCGCGGCGTCGGCCCTGGCCGAGGGCGGGCAGCGGCCCAGGGTGACCGGCGGGGCCGCGCGCGACCGAGCGCCCGCCCGGGCCAGACCCCGATAATCTGCCCCGTTAGCGTCCTAACGCTACGGAGCGGGTAGCCTGGTGCGGCCGCGACGCAACCGGGCTGGATCGCCAGCATCCTGACGTCGGCGAGCCGGCCCGGATCGCCTCCCGTAACGGGAGGTGACCGTGTCGCTGCCGACGGGCGCCCAACCGCCCGTGCTAGAACTGCGTCTTAAGGCTTAGATGGCCATGACCGGGCCGGGGGACGGCCGGAAGCCGTCTACAGTGATGGACGCTTGCCTCCTCCGGACTCCGGATACGCCGCGCGCGCCGCGCCGATGAGAGGGTGGGATGCAGATCACGTGCCTGGGCCATGCAGGCCTGCATATCGAAACCCGCTGCGGGACGATCCTGTGTGACCCGTGGAAGAACCCGGCGTACTTCGACTCGTGGTTCGTGTTCCCCGACAACACCGACCTGGACTGGGACCGCCTCGGGAACGTCGACTACCTGTACGTGTCCCACCTGCACAAGGACCACTTCGACCCGCAGAACCTGCGCGAGCACGTGTCCCGTGAGGCCACCGTGCTGCTGCCCGACTTCCCGGTGCCGGACCTGCGCAACGAATTGGAGAAGCTGGGGTTCAGCAAGTTCATCGTGGTACCCAGCGCCAAGGAGATCGAGGTCGGCGGGCTGCGGGTGATGATCCAGGCGCTGCAGGCCCCGGTGGACGGGCCGCTGGGCGACTCGGCGCTGGCCGTCGACGACGGCACCGCCCGGATACTCAACCAGAACGACGCCCGCCCGGTGGATCTGGACGCGCTGCAGTCCTTCGGCCCCTACGACGTGCACTTCCTGCAGTTCTCCGGGGCCATCTGGTGGCCGTGGGCCTACGACCTGCCCGAGGGGGCGCTGAGGTCGTTCGGGGCGACGAAGCGAGCCAACGGCCTGGACCGGGCGACCCGCTTCGTCAAGGCCATCGGGGCCAGGTACGTGGTGCCGTCCGCGGGGCCCCCGTGCTTCCTCGACGACGATCTGTTCAAGCTCAACGACATCAACCGCGACCCGTGGAACACCTTCCCCGACCACCCGGTGTTCCTTGACTACCTGCGCGACCAGGGCATCGAGGGCGGCACGATGCTGACCCCTGGCGCGGTGCTCGACGTCGACCAGGACCGCTGCGAGGTGCGCTGGCCCACCACGGCGGAAGAGGCCATGCTGCCGTACGCGGACAAGGAGCGCTACCTGCGCGAGTACGCCGCGCGCAAGCGGGACCTGATCGCGGCGGACAAGCGGCGCTGGCCCGCGCCCGAGGTGGACGTGCTGGCCGAGATCAAGGCGTGGTTCGAGCCGCTGCTCGAACTGGCCGGCCACATCCGGGCCGGCGTGGGCGGCCCGGTGCTGCTCCGGCTGGGCGACGGGCGGCCGATCGTCATCGACTTCCCGGCCGGGGAGGTCCGGGCCTATGACGGGGAGTCCTGCCGGTACCAGTTCACGATCGACCGGCCGCTGGTCGAGCGGCTGATCGCCGACCACGAGACCGACTGGGTCAACAGCCTGTTCCTGAGCCTGCGGTTCCGGGCCCGCCGGGTCGGCCCGTACAACGAGTACGTGTATACGTTCTTCAAGTGCCTGGCGCCGGACCGCCTGATGTACGCCGAGGGCTGGTACGCCGACAAGAGCCACGACGAGGAGGACATCCGGCTCGGCGGCTGGATCGTGCAGCGCCGCTGCCCGCACCTGCGCGGCGACCTCAGCCGCTTCGGCGAGACGGACGGGACGACCCTGACCTGTACCGTGCACGGCTGGCAGTACGACCTGGAGACCGGCCAGTGCCTGACCACCGAGGACGACTCCTACAAGCTCCGCTGCCGGCCCGCACTCGACGACGCCAAGGCGCCCCAGGCGTAGCCGCCCTGCGTCTCTTCTCCGCCGCCGCCTGGCGCGCAGCCCCGGTTTCCGGGCGCCCCGTCGTCTCGCCTCCGATCCGCTGCACCGTTGAACTCGGCGTGGTGCAGCGAGGCCAGGTGCCCCTACCGACTGCACCTGCTGTACGTCCCGGCCGTGCGCCTCACGGTCGACGTCCTGCGGGGCGCCAGGCGGTTCCCGCTGGTGCAGGAGTGGCTGCTGCCGGCCGGCGTCTTCGCCCCGGTCAGCTGCCCAGCTTGAGGAGCGGACACGGGCAGCCGACCGCTCGTCGCCGCAGACGGCCGCACTCATTTGGCGAAGTCGGCTCAGTTGATGTCTTGCCGGGCGGACAGGGCGATGCCGAGAATCCCCAGCACGGCGGCCCAGGCGATCAGGGTGATCGCGCCGGCGCCCGGTGAGAGCAGGTGCTGGACGCGCAGGCCCATGAGTGCGTCCGATGCACGGTCTGGCATGAACCGCCCCACCGAGGGGGCGAGGCCGAACAGGAGGTTGTCGACGACCAGGCCCCAGGCCAGTAGCGTGATGACGGCGCCGACCTGGTTGTGGATGATCGCTCCGAGGCCGGCGCCGATCGCGCCCCACAGGGCAGCGCCGGCCAGCCCGCCGAGCGTGAGCAGCAGGATGTCGCCGCTGCTGAGCACGACGGGGATGCCACGCCCGTCGAGGATCGCGTATCCGACGGCCCATCCGATTGCCGTGCCGAGGACCCCGAACACGATGCCGGCCAGTGCGCCGGCGGCGGCCTTAGCGGCCAGGACGTGTGAGCGCGCGGGGTTGAACAGGATCGTCGGGCGGATCGTGCCGAAGCGGTACTCGCTGGTGACCAGCAACACCCCGGCGATGGCGGAGAACACGCCGGCGAGACTGCTCACGCTCAGCAGGTCACGCTGGTTTTCTGTGCCGGCAAGCCCGGCCGGGTGGGTGAGCAGCCCGGTCAGCAGCGTGAGGAGCAGGGTCAGGGCGATCATCGCGAGGATCAGCGCGATCGTGGTCCTGGTCGAGCGGATCTTCAGCAGCTCTGCCTTGATCTGCGCGATCATGCCGGTGCCTCCGCGGTGAGTTCGAGGAAGGTGTCTTCCAGCAAGCCGGCATCGTTGACCAGCTCGTAAACCGGGACGCCGGCGGCGAAGGCGATCTCGCCGATCCGCTCGCTCGATGCTCCCTGGACGAGCAGCGCGTGATCGGTGCCCGCCGTCACCTGCAGCGCCTGATCACGCAGCGCGGTGGTGAGCCGCTGCGGGTCGCCGCTGCGGACGCGAACCGCGCCGCCGGCCCGGGCGGTCAGCTCTGCGAGCGAGGACGAGAGCACGAGCCGGCCGCTGCTGATGATGAGTACCCGGTCGACCGTCTGCGCGACCTCGGCGAGCACGTGACTGGAGATGAGCACCGTGCGGCCCTCTGCGGCCAGGCTGCGCAGGAAGTCCCGCAGCCAGCGAACGCCCTCCGGGTCAAGCCCGTTGGCGGGCTCGTCGAGAATCAGCAGCTCCGGGTCGCCCAGCAGCGCCACCGCGAGCCCAAGTCGCTGACGCATCCCCAGCGAATATCCCTTCACCCGCCGCCGGGCGGCGTCACCCAGCTCCACCAGGCGCAGCACCTCGTCCGCGCGTGAGTCGGGAACATCGACGGCCTTCCCGAGCATCCGCAGGTGATCGCGGCCGGAACGGCCGGGATGGAAATCGGTCGCCTCGAGCACGGCACCGATCCGCAGTGCCGCATGCGGCAGTTCGGCGTAGGGACGGTCGAACACCAGTGCCCGTCCGCTCGTCGGTGCCGCCAGGCCCAGGATCATCCGCAGCGTTGTCGTCTTGCCAGCGCCATTCGGGCCGAGAAAGCCCGTGATCGTCCCGGCCTCCAGCGCGAAGGACAGATCCGTGACCGCTGAGATCTCACCGAAGCGCTTGGTCAGCGACTCGGCTCTGACGACCACGGTCATCCGCGTGCCTGACCGCTGTGCGGGACCGCACCGTCACTGTGGGTCTCCTGCCCGGCTTGGCTGGGCAGATCCAGCCGGCGCCGGACCTCGGATGTGTTCACGCCGAGAGCGCCCAGCAGCGCCGCGGCGGGATCCGGGGGCTGGAGATTTAGGATCTGGGCCAGCACCTCGGGGCCGGTGACCTGGAGCTTCCGATGACCCTTGGGTTTGTACGCTTGCTCCAGCACTTTCTTTGCTGCGGGCGTCATGCGGAGGCGATCCTTCAGCAGCATGAGGTACTTGAGCGTCGGCTTCTTCGGCACGGCGCGCATCGGCAGCTCGGGAGCATCAGCGCCCGGCCCAAGGCCCAGGGCGCCCAGGGCCTCCCGGTCAAGCGAGTCAAGGGCCTGGCGGGCTTGCTGCAGGCTCACGCCCAGAAGGCCTTCGACCGAGGGGTCCTCGAACAGGGCGAGCAGGATGTGGTCGGTGCCGGCCCGGCGGTCACCCCGGCGGCGAGCCTCCTCGCTGGCCCGCAGACAGATGGCCCAGGCGTGAAGCGTCTCTGGCGGTTCGGGTACGGTGGTCATGATCACTCCTTGTTGTATTTGGTGTGCACGGACTGGCGGGTGACGCCCAGGGCGTCTCCGATCTGCTGCCACGACCAGCCCTTTTCCCGGGCGGACGCGACGTGGTTCGCCTCGACCCTCTCGGCCAGGCGATGGAGTGCCAGCGCGGCGCGAAGCCCGATCGCCGGGTCATCCGAGGAGATGCTCACGCTGAGCTCTTCGATTTCCACGCCCGTCAATTTAGACTGACAGACGGGGGTTGTCAAATCAAACTGACGCCAGCTTGGCAGCCGGCTGCAGGGCGGGGAGCCAGGCTAGCCCCCAGCAGAATGCCGGCGAACCCGGCTGTGCCGCGCGGCCATTGCGGCGGCGGGAATGAGCGCGACGTGGCGGGCGGAGCAATGGCTAGGTGCGGCATCTGCCCGCGCTGGAGGAGGCACCGCTGCGGCCCGCGCAGGTCGAGGCGATCCGCAACGTGGAGCGCTCGCTTGCTCAGCAGTGGTTCGATCGGTCGCTGGTGCAGCCCTGCGCACCCGCCGCCGCTCCATCCCGATCGAAGCGGCCAGGCAGCCGGGGCGAGTCCGAACAGCGGCGGCGCCGGCTTCACCCGGGCCGCCCCGACCGGTCGAGGCCGACGCGGCGCCGAGGCCGCTTAAAAAAAAGCCCGCAGCTGAGAGACGACCGGGGTTAGGAGACGAAGACGTTGCGATGGCGGTGCACGGCCTGCAGGGCGCCGATCGCGAGCATGTCGACGTACATGGCCGACCCGCCGTACGAGACGAACGGCAGCGGCAGGCCGGTGACCGGCATGATGCCGACCGTCATCCCGATGTTGATGAACGACTGCACCGCGAACCAGATCGCGATCCCCGAGGCCACGAGCATGCCGAACTGGTCGTCGGCGTGGGCCGCGATCCGCAGCGCCCGCAGCAGCAGGATGGCCAGCAGCAAGATGATCACGGCGGCGCCGGCGAAGCCGAGCTCCTCCCCCGCCACCGCGAAGATGAAGTCCGTGTGCTGCTCGGGCACGAAGTTGCCGCCGATCATCGTGCCGTGGAACAGGCCCTGGCCGAACACCCCGCCCGAGCCGATCGCGATCTTGGCCTGCGCGGCGCTGTAGCCGGTGCCGTTGGGGTCCGCGGACGGGTGCACGAACGAGGTCAGCCGGCCCAGCTGATAGGCCTTGAGCAGGTGCAGCTTCAGCACCGCGAACACGGTGAGCGCTCCCCCGGCGATGATCGCGGCCAGCCAGTACAGCCGGATGCCGGACAGCGCGATCAGGCCCATCACGGTGACCAGGATCAGGATCGTCACGCCCAGGTCGGGCTCCTTGATGATCAGCACCAGCGGCACGATGGCGATCCCGGCCGTCATGGCGACCGCGCGCAGCCGCGGCCGCGAGCCGGCCCGGTGCGCGTCGCTCAGGAACATCGCGACCATCAAGATGACCGCCAGCTTGGCGATCTCGGACGGCTCAATCTGATAGCCGGCGGGCAGCGTGATCCAGGACTTGGAGCCGTTGACCGGGGTGCCCAGCGGGGTCAGCGCGGCGATCAGGCCCAGGATCGAGATGCCGTAAAGCACCGGGGCGTAGATGCGCAGCTGGCGGTAATCCAGCACGGCGGTGCCCAGCAGCAGGACCAGGCCGATGACGATCGCGAGCACCTGCTTGACGAAGTAGGTACGCGGGTCGGCCCCCCGGGTTGCGGACCAGACCAGCAGCGTGCCGACCAGGCTCAGCGCCAGGACCGTGGCGAGCAAGATCCAGTCCAGGTGGCGCAGCGGCGAGCTCTTGCCGAAAACCCGCTGCAAGAGGGTTTTCGGCAGCGCGGCGCCGCCGTACCAGCGGCCCTGCCGCACCGGTGCCAGCCTGCTGTAGGCGCCGCCCGAGCCGCTCGGGTTCCTGTCGCGCAGGCCCGACGGGCGCAGGCTCGAGGAGCCACTCATCGCTTCTGCCCTCCGGATACCGCTGACTGGACGATCTGCCCGGCCTGGTTGATGTGCGGGAGCCCCGGAAGCCCGCCGCCCGGCAGGGCCGCCTTGTGGCCCTGCAGCCCGTAGATGTCGTCCCAGATCGCCTTCACCGCCGGCCCTGAGACGTCGGCGCCGTATCCGGAGTCAGGGATCATCATGACCACCACGTACTTGGGGTTGTTACACGGCGCGAACGAGGCGAACACCGAGGTGGACTTCGCCCCGTACGCCTGCGCCGTACCCGTCTTGCCCGCCACGCATACCTGGTTCAGCGGGAAGCCGGCGAACGTTCCGGCCGCCGTGCCCGAGGTGACCACTCCCTGCAGCGCGGTCCTGATGTAGGACAGCGTGGACCCCGACACCGGCAGGTGACCCATCACCGGCGGGGTGATCTTCTGGACCTTGCCGTCCGGGCTGAGCAGCGCCTCGCCCACGCGCGGGCTGTACAGCGTGCCGCCGTTGGCCAGGGCCGCGTAGGCGTCGGCCAGCTGCAGCGGGGTGACCTCGACGTAGCCCTGCCCGATCGCCGAGATGACCGCCTGGCCGGGCGTCCAGATGTTGCCGGACTGGCAGTCGTCGTACTCGATCTGCTGGAGGTAGCTGCCGTTGGCCCTGCCGTACTTGCACCAGTCCTGGCCCTGGTGGGCGTTGTCCTTCCAGAAGTAGTAAAGCCACTCGCGGGTCGGGACCGTGCCGTAGTTCTCCTGCTGCAGGTCGACGCCGGTGTACCTGCCGAACCCCCAGGCCAGCTCCATCTTCTGCATTTCCTGGACCGGGGCATTCGGGCCGGTCACGTCGTCGGCGCCGCGGTCGTCCTTCTCCCAGATGCCGTAGGCCAGGTCGTAGAACACCGTGTCGCACGACTGGACCAGCGCCTCGTCCAGGCTCATGTAGCCCTCGTTCGGGTTGCCGTCGTTACTGAAGGTACGCCCGCCGATGCTGACCGTGGCCGGGCAGTTGTACAGGCCGTCGAGCGGGTACCCGTCCGCCACCGCGGCGGCCGTGGACGTGACCTTCCAGGTGGATCCCGGGGAGTACTGGCCCTGGGTGACGCGGTTCAGGATCGGCCCGGCGTCCTCCCCCGTGCCGACCAGCTCGTTATATTCCTTCTGGGATATGCCGTTCGTCCAGACGGTCGGGTTGTAGCTCGGGTAGCTGGCCATCGCGACGACCCTTCCGGTCGTGGTCATCACGACCGCGGCACCGCTGGTGGCCCCGGTGTTGCCCTCGGCCTCGGTCTGGTGGATCGCGTTCGCCAGGTCGTTGTATACGTCCTGCTGCAGGGTGCTGTTGATGCTGGTCACCAGGTCGTCGCCGGACGTGGCGTTCACCTGCTTGAGAGTCCCGGTGACCTGGCCTCCGGCGTTGACCGTCACCGTCTTTTCCCCGATGGTGCCGCGCAGCTGCTGGTCGTACTGGCCCTCGAGGCCGGACTGGCCGACCAGGTCCACGCCGGAGAAGCCGGTGTCCGGCAGGCCGCGCTGTGCCATCTCCTGCGGCGTGATCGGCTGCAGGTACCCGAGCACCTGCGCCGCGTCGGTGGCGATCGGCTGCGCGTAGCTGGTCACCGGCTGCACCTGGGCGGTCACGCCCGGATAGATGCTCGGGCTCTCCATCACCTGCAGGGCCACCTGG
>Ga0335073_10008035_pt1 | contig 14780 bp, 15 predicted proteins | sample Lox_Sample_22_FD_207093 | JGI IMG/M metagenome (GOLD analysis project Ga0335073, IMG submission 207093) | Soil microbial communities from Loxahatchee National Wildlife Refuge, Florida, United States - Lox_Sample_2.2 | ecosystem: Environmental > Terrestrial > Soil > Wetlands | place: USA... | reverse complement strand
CCCGCATGACTGTGTCGACGGGTTCGGCGCAGCGTTCTGGCGCAGGCCGGCCGCTTACCTGGACCCCGCAGTTCAGGCTGGCATGTCGCTGTTCAGCCTGGCCGATCCGAGCCTGATCGGACCGGGTCTGGCCCGTCTGGCTGCGGACCTCGACTCCGGCCGGTGGCAACGTGAGCACGCAGACCTGCTCGATCGCGACGCGCTCGACGTCGGATACCGTCTGGTCACCGCAGCCGCCTGACCCTAGGTGCGCCCGCATCCGCCTTAGCTGGGCGGCGGGACGGTCTGAGTGTTGCTGATCGACGACCCATGCCTCGCGGTCGCAAGCAGGACGACCCGGACCTCGAGGTTTGCCAGGCGCTTGCCGCTGAGCACGAAGGTGGTCTTCCCGGCAGCAGTCAGCCGCCGCTGCCGCAGGTAGGTCCAGATGCCGCTCTCCAGAGCCTCGAGCTGGACTAGGTTGCCGCGGTGTGCATACAGCGTGCTGACCATCAGAACGTCCCGCAGCTTCAAGGCACCCGGCGTCAGTGTGGCGGTAACCGGGGGCTGCACGATGACCAGCACGTTGGCGCTGTGCGCGACGCCCACGTCTCGCAGCCGGAAGACCGCGTTGGCAGTAACGGCCGGGACTGTCACGGCCACGTTCCCGCCGGCTGTTGTCTGTGCCGTTCCGACGAGATGCCACAACGGGTGACCAACAAAGCGCTCGATTAGCTGGATAGTGACACCCTGGACGCCCGTGCCCGATCGGGTGAACTGGCCGTCGATCACCACCTGCGAGCCGGCCGTTACCTCGGCGCTACTGGCGGACGCCGACAACTTTGCCGGGCCGGTGGCGGCAGACGGCGAATGCGACGGCGGCGGCGTTGGCCTGGCGGACTTGTGCGCGGCCGGGCTGGACGTGCCGGCCGGCGCCGACTGTCCAGGGTTCGCGATGCCCGCCGATTTGCCGGGCTGTAGCCGAACACCGCGGTGGTGCCCTGGCGATGAGCTAGCCGAGTTGCCGGACTGGTGCGGGCTCGGCACGCCGATGACGCCCAGCACCCGGTGGGCCAGCAGCTGGACTGGCTGCGGGAGCACTGCGGTGTAGGCAGCCGACGCCAGGGCGACGGCGAGCACGATCACCGCCGCGGCGGCCAGCCGGATTCCCCAGCCGCCGGACCGCCGGAACAGCCGTGTCGAATGCCGCGGAGGCTCCGCACCCGTCCGCCTGCTCCGGATTGGCGCGGGATTCGGCCCAGTCGGGATTGGCCCAGTCGGGATTGGCCCAGTCGCGATCGGTACTGTCGGCTGGCCGGCAGGCGGAATGATGTTGGCCCGGAACATTGCCAGGGCGCGCTGCTCGTCTGCTAGCTCGGCCGGCGTCGGCTCGGAGGTCAGCGTCCGGAACAACTCGTTGACGCCAGGGTCGAGTGGGCCGATGTCTCCCGGCAGTTCAGAGATCATTAGTCCACCTCCAGCGTCCACATAGTCGGATCAGATCCGGGCCTGCCCGCAGCTGACGGGCCGGCCGCAGTCGGCTGGCCGGGTACCCGGACAGTCCCGAGTGGGACTGCATGGCCGCCAGGCCGACCCGCTAGCGCCTGGACCGAGGGATCATCAGCCAGCGCTTTCAGCCCGCGATGCAGGGCGACCCGGACCGCACCGGCCGACTTCCCGAGGATCTTCGCGACGTCCGGAGTGTCCAGGCCGGCGATGACACGCAGCGCGACCGCCTCGGCTTGGTCCCTCGATAGCCGGGACAGCAGGGCTACCGCGCCCTGGACCGACATTCCCTCCAGGACCTGTTCCTCGACCAGCTGGGTGTCGGCCAGGATGTCCAGTCCGCTGTTCACCATTCCCGCGGGTCGCCGGGACCTGGCCCGCGCCGCGTCGACTGCGCGATGCCTGCCGATTGTGAACAGCCAGCGGCGGAAGTCCTCCTCGCCGCCAGAGAACCGGTGCAGATCCCTGACGACCTGTAGCCAGGTCTCGCTCGCCACGTCATCCGGATCATCGCAACCGACAGCCCGGAGGAACCGCAGCAGTCGCGGCTGGAGCGCGCGCCAGAGTTCAAGAAACCCGGCCTCGTCGCCCCTGCTCGCCCTGGCCACGGCATCATCGAGCACACCAGTTTCACTTGCCATCGCGCCAGTAGGGTCGCACACCGGCGGGCATCCCGAAGGCATCTCTGCCAACTGGATGCCCGCCGTCGCCGGAGCCTTCTGACGCTAGGAGGCCGTGGCGGGAGCGATCGTGTCGGTCAGGCTGACCGACTTGCGGAAGTTATGGTTGCCGCGGAAGACCAGCCGGAAGGTGGCGGACTTGGCGTAGATGTGGACGCGGAAGAAGACGTGGCCGTGCGGCCTGGTCAGCTTCACCTGCTTGACGTGCCAGAAGCCGTGGGGGCCAAGGCGCTCGAGGTAGACCCGCAGGTGCCGCAGGTTGTACGTGCCAGCCGTGAGGTGGCCGACGACGGTGGCGGTGGTCTGGTGCGGGTGAGCAACCGGCGTGGTGTTGCTGATCGTCAGCGTGGTCGGGATCTTGCGAACGGCTGGGGCGGCGGTTGAGGCGGTGGCAACCGCCGTCGCTCCGGTCACTGCGATCGCAGCCGCAGCGGCGACACCGCCGATGCGGACGGCCAAGGACGTGGGAAGACGCATTGTTCTCCTTCAGATTGGGCCTCGATCGACCTGAGGCCGCCGACAACACCGACTACAGCGCCGGGCTCAGCGCCCGCGTTACTCGGCAGGATGTGACCTGCGTCACATTCGGCACACGCTGGCCGGTTGCGTCGGGCCTGGCCGGAAGGCCCCCTTGGGAATGCCCGGGCTACTCAGCAGTGACCTTGCGGCCGGAAGACAGGCTCGCTGTCTGAGCGGCCGCTGGCCGGCCCGGGTGCGGCATGCCAGCGATCTGCATGCGGAGAGCTTCCAGCGCTGCACCGTAAATTCCGGAGAAGCTCGGGAACGGCTGGATCGTATCGCTCAGCACCGCGATGGGAACGTGAGCGCGGATCGCGAGCGTCGCCTGCTGCAGCCACTCTGCGGCCTCAGGCCCGAGCGCGTAGGCGCCGGTGAGCCGCTCGCCGTCGGACAGCAGCGCCAGGAAGCCGTTGGACTGCGCGTACGCGTGCGTGTAGGTAGCGGTCTTCGGCTGCTCAGACAACGGGGCAGTGGCCGTATATTTCGCCTCGACAGCGCCCACCGCTGCTGCCTGCGGATCGGTGTAGGTGACACGGGGAACAGCTTCGTAGTTCGCCGGGCGCGCATCGCCGGCGATGTTAGCCGCGACAACGTCTCCTTCATACTCGCCGACATGGGTGAGCGGCCAGATGCCGTTAACGTCTCCGATGGCCCAGAGGCGCTCGCCCGCGCGCAGGTACTTGTCGACACCGATGCCGTGTGGCGCGGGAGTTACGCCGACCGTCTCCAGGCCGATCCCCTCCACGCGCGGGCGCCTGCCGGTGCAGACGAGCACCCGGTCGCCCCGCAGGTCTGTGCCGTCATCCAGAGCCAGGACATACTCGTCAGCTTCCCGCCGGGCCGCGGTGGCGTGCTTCCCGAGCACAAGCTCAATCCCGTCCCGCTCTAGGGCCTCGCTGAGCGCCTGCCCCAGCGGCGCGGCCTCGCGGTGAAGCACCCGGTCGGCGCCCTCGATGATCACAGCCTCGCCGCCCAGCCGCCGCACGACCTGCGCAAGCTCGACACCTGCAGGTCCGCCGCCCAGCACGAGCAGGCGGCGCGGGACGGCCGTCATGCTCGTCGCCTCTCGAGTCCCCCACACTCCGTCGAGCTCGCGCAGCCCCGGGATGGGCGGCGTGAACGGGTCGGCGCCGGTGGCCACGACAACGTGCTCCGCGGTGTGGCGGACACCGTCGACCTCCACGACGCCGATACCGGCCAGCCGGCCCGTACCGCGCAGCAGGTCAACACCCCGGTCCGCCAGCCAGCGCTGCTGGCCAGTGTCGGAGTAGTGCGACACCATGACGTCCCGCCAGGCCAGCGCGGCGGGGACGTCAACTTGTGCATGGGCGGCGGCCTCCCGCGCCTCATGCACCGCCTCGCCCGGGCGCAGCAGCGACTTCGACGGGATACAGGCCCAGTACGAGCACTCCCCGCCGACCAGCTCCCGCTCGACCACCGCGACGTGCAAGCCCCGCGCCGCGAGCGCACCAGCGCAGTGCTCGCCCGGCGCCCCGCCGCCTAGGATGATCACGTCATAGTCACTCATGTGGGCAGCTCCGTCCGCCGTGTGATCACGCATTGATCCTGCTCTCATCAGCCACGAGTCATGCCCCGCTGATCAACGATGCCGCCGCAGCGCGACCGACTACGAGATCGTGAAGGTCACCGCCCACTTCTAGGCGACTCGACTGCTCGAGTCCGCCGACCTTCACCGGCTCGAAGCCAGCCGTTCGGATCAACCGCTCGACTTCTTCGCCGGCACCGTCGTCCCCGGTCACGTAGAAGAGGATCGCCCGCTCCGGTGACCGGTTGCTCGCGGACTCCAGGACATTTGCCGACAGGGTTCCGAACGCCATCGCCAAGCGCGCCCCGGCCGGCAACCAGCTGGCCACAGTCTCGCCAGAGGACTGCCCCGCTGGCAGCAGACGCGAGACTTCACCATGTGCATCAAGGCCGACCGGGTTGCTCGGAACAACCACAACCTTGCCGGTGAGCGAGCCGGCGACTTCGTCGATAACGCCCTTCAGCACGGTGAACCGCAGCGCGAGTACGACCGCCTCAGATCCGCGCAGCGCGTCGCGGTTGTCGTCGGCGACGACCGCGACGCTACCAATCTCCGCGGCCAGCGTTCGTGCCGAGTCAGTATTGGCGCTCGACAGTCGCAGGATCTCGCCGCCTGCGGCGAGCTGGCGGGCGATGGCCGACCCGATCCCTCCGGTGCCGATGATCGCGGTGGTCATGCCGAAGCATTCACTCGGAATCGCCGGCGCGCGTACTCGGTGGCCAGTGAGCGGGCACCCAGTCCCCCGCCGGATCCGTGGTTTGGCCCACTTCGATGATGTGACCGTCGGGATCGCGGATGTAGCAGCGGATCTCGTACTGGTGCTGTTTCGGCGGCGTCAGGAACTCCGCACCCCGGGCGCTCCACTCCGCATATACGGCGTGGATGTCCCTAACCCGGATATTGAGGAAGCTACTGACCCGGTTGGGATCGCGTGGCGTCTCCAGCGTCACCGACGGCTTGTCATCGGTGGGGCCCCCGCCGACATTGATGATGACCCAGCTGTTGGCCAATGCGACATAGGTTACGTCTCCGGAAAAGACCACCCGGCCGCCGAGTACTTCGGAGTAGAAGCGCCGAGAGCGCTCGACATCGTCGGAGACGATGAAGTGGGCCAGCACAATTCCCTCTGGCGGTGGTGGGAGCTCGGCCATCTGGAACCTCCACTGGTGGGCCTCACACCCCGCTAGCGACGGGGCCTGCAGGCGATGCTACTAGGAGCAGTCATTCCATCTCTGTCCGCAGTCGGCATGACGGTCCTGGCCGCGGCACGCATTGGCCTATAAGTGCGCCCCCGCAGCCAGACCACCCTCAGCTGTCGATGACGGCCGCAGCGATCCTGCTGGTGTGACTGGCGGGAGTACCGAGCAGCATGGCCGCGCCATGCCCGCGCTTGAAGTACCTGTGGGCCTGGTGCTCCCAGGTCATCCCGATCGCGCCATGCAACTGGATCATCTCGGCGCTCACCCGCTGCAGCGCCTCGGAGCAGTATGCCTTCGCGGCCGCGGCGCGCAGGCCCGCATCTGGCACCTGCTGCTGCAGGGCCTCGGCCGCGGCGTACGACAGTGACCTTGCCGACTCGACCAGCACGTGCATCTCGGCCATCCGATGCTGCAGCGCCTGGAAGCCGCCGATCGGGCGGCCGAACTGGACGCGGACCTTGGCATAAGCCACGGTCAGCGCGAGCGCCTGCGCCGCCGCGCCGACCTGCTCGGCGCTCAGCGCTACGCAAGCAGCGTCCCGCGCTCGGTCAAGCGCCGCGGATCCGCCGATCCGCCGGGCGGGCGCGCTGTCCAGCGCGACCAACGCCAGCCGCCGGGTGTCGTCCATGGCCGGGCACGACCTGCAGGTCACCGCCGGCTGGCCAGGGTAGATCTCGAACAGGCCAGTATCACCGTCTGGCAGTTCGGCAGGAACGAGGAGCACCGAGGCTGCGGCACCGTCGAGCACGTAGTGAGCTTCGCCGGTCACGAGCCAGTTGCCCGGGCGTGCGGCTTTGCTGGCCGCCGTTCCCTCTGGCCGATCGGCCTGGCAGGCCACGTCATCCGGATCCCAGCGCCCGGCCGCCGTAGTCCACGCCAGCGCCGCCACTTCGCGGCCGTCGGCCAGAGCCGGCAGCAGCCGCTTGCACGCGGCTTCATCCCGCGAGCCGAGCAGGGCCTGCGTTGCCAGAACGGCCGAGCCGAGCATGGGCGATGGCACCAGCAGGCGGCCTAGTTCCTCCATCACAACGTGCACCTCGAGCGGACCGGCCCCAGCCCCGCCGAACCGCTCGGGAATCGCCAGTCCGGCAACGCCAATCTCGGTGCACAGGCGCTGCCAGAGCGCGCGCTCGGCCGCTGGATCAGCTTCGGGGCCCAGCGGGCAGCGGTCCAGCAGCCCTCGGATCGAGGAGCGCAGGTCTTCCTGCTCGCTGGTGAGCCGCACGACTAGCCTTGCACCGATTGGCCGGGCGCGGACTGGCCGGTGAGCGCGCCGAGCACCCGGGCCTTGTGCGTCGCTTCGCTTCCCCACGCCGGGCCGAGGGCGCGGATCAGGGTCAGATATTGACTTACGTCATGTTCGGCGGTGTAGCCGATAGCACCGTGTGCCTGTAGTGCGGCTTTGGCGGCGAGATTCGCGACCCGGGCGGACGCCACCTTGGCCGCGGATACGTCGCGAGGCGCATCCTTCGATTCGTCCGCTAGCGAGATCGCGGCGGCAAACAGGAGGGGCCGGGCAAGCTCCAGTTGAATGAGCACGTCGGCGAGCCGGTGCTTGACGGCCTGGAACGTGCCGATGGGCCGGCCGAACTGAGTTCGCTGCCGAGCATGCCGCGCTGTTGCCTCCAGCAGCGCGCTGGCGGCCCCGAGCAGTTGCGCGCTGCACGCAATTGCGCCGAACTCCAGCGCCCTGTCCAGAGCCCTGCCGACCGCTGGCCCGTTGGCGATCAGTTGCCTGCCGGTGACCTCGGAAAGTGTCCTCGCGGGCGACACCGAGCGGTGCAGCCTGGATGGCTCAGCAACCCAGAGCGATCCGCGCTCTGCGAGCAGGACAAGTCCGGCCTTGTCCACATCAGCAGCGAACGGCAGCAGCGGCGGCGCGGCCAGAGTAGCGAACAGCTGTCCGGAAGCGAGCCCGGCTAGCCACTCGTCGATCGGGCCGGACCCGGCGCCGGCCAGTGCCCCGAGCAAGGTCGGCACTGCAGCAACCGACTCGGCCACCGGCCCGAACATCGCGTGGTGACCAAGCTCCAGGCAGGCGAGGAGCAGATCGGTCGGGTGCGCGCCGAGGCCGCCGAACTCGCTCGGGATCGCCAGCGCAGGGATGCCGGTCTCGGCGAGCATTCGCATCAGCACGCGGCATGGTTCGGGATCGCCAGCCAGCCACCGCCGAGCGCTGTGGATGGCATCCGCGGTTGTCAGCATGAGGTGCACGCTGGCCGAGAACTGGCGCTGCTCGGCTGACAAGGTGAACTGCATCAGGCTGTCGTCCTCATCGCAGCTGCCAGGCAATGGTCACGGCTGAGATCATCGGGGCAGGCCCAGCATGCGCTCAGCCACGATCGTGCGCTGAATCTCGTTAGTTCCCGCGTAAATCGGGCCGGCCAGCGCGAACAGGTAACCGTCCAGCCAGCGGCCATCCTCCCCTGGCTCATCGCGCAATTCAGCCCGGGCGCCCAGCACGTCCAGCGCGGTCTCGTGCATGGACAGGTCAAGCTCGGACCAGAACACCTTGGTCAGGCTGGACTGCTCGCCGCTGAGCGCGCCGTCACGGGAGGCGAGGCGATAGCTCTGCAGCTGGTAGGCGCGCGCGCTGATCCAGGCGTCGACGACTCGACCCGCAAGCTGGGTATCGGCGGGATCGCCGCGGCGCTGCCAGAGGTCGACAAGGCGGGCGGCGGTTGCCATGAAGCGGCCAGGGCTGCGCAAGGGCAGTCCCCGCTCGTGCCCCGCCGAGTTCATCGCGACCTGCCAGCCATTGCCCGGCTCGCCAATCACGTCTGCGTCTGGCACGAAGACGTCGTCAAGAAAGATCTCGGCAAATCCAGGCTCGCCGTCGAGCTGGGCGATCGGGCGGACAGTCACGCCGGCGCCGCGCAAGTCGAACATCAGGTACGTGAGCCCGCGATGTCGCTCGGCCGCCGGGTCGGAGCGGAACAGCCCGAACGCCCGGTCCGCGAAGACCGCACGCGAGCACCACGTCTTCTGGCCCGACAGCAGCCAGCCGCCATCAGTCCTGACGGCCCGTGACCTGATCGCAGCCAGGTCGCTGCCCGCGCCCGGCTCTGACCACGCCTGCGCCCAGACCTCGTCTGCCCGCGCCATCGGCGGCAGGATCCGCGCCCGCTGCTCGTCCGTGCCGGCCGCAAGCAGGGTCGGCGCCAGAACGAACAGGCCGTTCTGGCCGACCCGAACCGGCCCGCCAGCCGCGTAATACTCCTCTTCGAAGACCAGCCAGTCCAGCAGCGACGCATCCCGGCCGCCATACTCGGCGGGCCAGGACACAACGGCGAGCCGCGCCTCGGCCAGTTTCGCCTCCCACTCCCGGTGCTGGGCGAATCCCTCGGCGGTATCGACCGAAGGCAACGGCCCGGCGGGGACGTGCTCAGCCAGCCACGCGGAGACTTCGGCCCGGAACTGCTGCAGCGGCGGGTCAATATCGAGGTTCAATCCGCTGCCTTCTTCATGGACTTAACGTTCATCCCGGCGAGCGAGTCGGCTCCGATCTCAGCGTTGTGGGCGTGCGCGACGTGGTGCAGGCCGAAGGTCGAGTCCATGCCGTTGCGCATGCCCATCTGGTCCTCGCACTGGTTGACCGCGCGTTTGGCGAGGGCGAGGCCGAACGCCGGCATTGCCGCAATCCGGTCCGCCAGCGCGAACGTGGTCTCGGCCAGCTCAGCCTGCGGCACTACCCGGCTCACCATGCCGAGCTCGTATGCGCGCGCGGCGGTGAACCGATCGCCGGTGAACAGCATCTCCTTGGCGAAGCGCGGTCCGACGACCCACGGATGTGCGAAGTACTCGACGCCGGGAATGCCCATTCGCACCACCGGGTCGGCGAAGAATGCGTCGTCGGAGGCGACGATGAGGTCGCAGATCCAGGCCAGCATCAGCGCGCCTGCGATGCAGGCTCCCTGCACCATGGCGATGGTCGGCTTGGGTATCTCCCGCCAGCGCCGGCACATGCCCAGGTAGACCTCCATCTCACGGGCGTACCGGTTGTCGGCCCCCTGCCTGCCCACGTGGTCCCACCACATGACGGCCCTGCGCTCGAAGGAGACATCGATGTCGCGGCCTGGCGTGCCGATGTCATGACCGGCAGAAAAGTGGTCGCCTGCGCCCGCGAGGACGATGACAGCCACTGCGTCGTCGTTGACGGCCGTTGTGAACGCCGCATCGAGCGCGTACGTCATCGCCGAATTCTGCGCGTTACGGTAACGCGGCCGGTTCAGCGTGATCACTGCCGTCCGGCCGCGCACCTCGTACCGCACGACTTCCTCGGAGCCGGATCCGTTGGCCGCCGGGCCTGCGGTGCTTTCCGCTGGACCGGCCCCGTTCCCTGAGGCGCGCTCAGTCATGCCGACTCCTCCCTGAGCAGCCGCTTCAGCGGCTTGCCGGCCGGGTTGCGCGGCAGCTGCGAGCGGAACTCCACCTGCCGGGGCACCTTGTAGTTCGCGATGCGCTCGCGGCAGTACGCGATCACGTCGCTCTCGGTTAGCTGACAGCCAGGCCTGATCACGATGAACGCCTTGCCGACTTCGCCGAGCCGTGCGTCCGGGACGCCGATCACCGCCGACTCGGCCACGCCGTCGAGGCGGGCCAGCACCTGCTCGACCTCGGCCGGGTAGACATTGAACCCGCCGCAGATGTACATGTCCTTGAGCCGGTCGGTGATCGTCAGGTTGCCGTCGGCGTCAAGCCTGCCGACATCACCGGTGTGCAGCCAGCCGTCAGCGTCGATGGCTTCCTTCGTCGCCACGGGGTCGTCCAGATACCCGAGCATCACATTCGGGCCTCGTAGCAGGATCTCGCCGGTCCCGTGTGAGGCTGCCCGGCTCGGCTTAGCCTCGTTCCGGTCATCGCCGTCGGCGCCGGAACCGGAGATCCGGATCTCGAAACCGGCCGTCGCCCGGCCGGACGTCGTCGCGACCGTCCGCGGCTGATCGCCCGGCCGGCACATGGTGACGACCACAGCCTCGGTCAGCCCGTAGGCGGTGAGCACTGTGTCGAAGGCCAGTTCGGCCTGCATCCGCTCGACCAGCGCGACCGGCACGACGGCCGCTCCGGTGACTGCTAGCCGCAGGCTGCTCAGGTCACTGCTCGCCCTGGCGGGGTGATCGAGAATGGTCTGGTAGATCGTCGGGGCGCCCGGCAGTATCGTGATCCGCTCCGCTTCGATCAGACGCATCGCCTGCTGCGGGTCGTAGACGAGTTGCGGGACGATGGTGGCACCGGTGAGCAGGCAGACCAGTATGCCGGCCTTGTAGCCGAAGCTGTGGAAGAACGGGTTCAGCACGAGGTATCGGTCGTCGCAGGTGACCTGCCCGCAGTCGGCCCATGCGGCGGCGACGGCGAGTGCCTGCCGGTGCGCGCTCATCGCTCCCTTGCTCTGGCCGGTCGTTCCGGACGTGAACAGAATGTCGCTCACGTCGTCTGGCGTGATGGCGGCAGCCCGATGGACGGCCAGCGCGGCGGGCGCGGCAGCCGCCCGGCGCTTGAGGTCGGACCAGCTGAGCACTTCCGTACCTGGCCACGCCGTCGCGCGGACTCCCTCGCCCGCAGCCGATACTGGCTCTGCTGACACCGATCCGTCCTCGACGGGAATGATCACGATCAGCCGCAGGCGACTGAGCTGGCCTGGCGCTGCCTCGTCGGCGGCTCGCAGCGCGGCCAGGCGGTCCGCGCCGAGGAACGGCCCGGCCACGAACAGCACGCGTGCGCTGCTGCGGCCGATGACATCGAGCGCTTCGGCTCCGGTGAACCGGGTGTTCACGGGCACCAGCGTGGCGCCCGCTGTCTGCGCGCCGAGCGCCGCGACGACCCAGTGGTGGGTGTTCGGCGACCAGATCGCGACCCGGTCGCCGGCTTCAATGCCCACGTCCGCGAGCGCGGCGGCGATACCACCAGCCTGTGCGTGCAACTGCCGGTAAGTCAGCCGTGGCCCGTCCGGCTCGGCTATCGCCGTCTGCTCCCCGAACATGCTGGCTGCCCTGCCCAGCACAGCGGGAATAGTCAGCTCCACCCGGCTCCCCTAAAACAAGCAAGTGCTTGGTAGGGCGAGCCTACTTCCCGGTAGCGCTAGCTGACCAGATGCAGGTTCTCGCCCGGACGCGGCGACCTCGCGGACAGACCAGCGGGCGTTTTGGGCGTGAGTTAGCTACTGTGGCCCTTCTTGGGGCCACAGCAGGTAAGTCGCGCCCAATGCGGCGTGCTCAGGATCGATGAGCCGGAGGCCGCGGTGCGAGTGACTGCCGAGGACGAGCAGTTCCGCCACGAGATCCGCGGCTGGCTCGAGCAGAATCTCTCCGGCGAGTTCGCCCACCTGCGCGGGCTCGGCGGTCCCGGCCGGGAGCACGAGCACTTCGACGAGCGCGTCGCCTGGAACCGGCACCTGGCAGAAAGCGGCTGGACCTGCATCGGCTGGCCGGCCCACTATGGCGGGCGCGATGCGACGCTCGCCCAGCAGGTGATCTTTCACGAGGAATACGCCCGTAGCGGCGCTCCCGCTCGTGTCGGGCACATGGGCGAGGAACTGCTCGGCCCGACGCTGATCGCTTACGGCACGCCCGAGCAGAAGGAGCGCTTCCTGGCGCCCATCGCAGCTGTGACGGAGCTCTGGTGTCAGGGATACTCCGAGCCCGGCGCTGGCAGCGACCTTGCGTCCGTGAGCACGGCGGCGATACTCGACGGCAACGACTGGATCATCACCGGCCAGAAAGTCTGGACGTCGCTCGCGACCGTCGCCGACTGGTGCTTCTTGCTCGCTCGCACCGAGCCAGGATCCAGGCGATCGGCGGGCTTGTCCTATCTGCTGGTGCCGATGAAGCAGCCGGGCATCACCGTCCGGCCGATCCGCCAGCTCACTGGGACCTCGGAGTTCAACGAAGTGTTCTTCGACGGCGCGCACACGCCGCGCGACATGATTGTCGGCACCGCCGGCGACGGATGGCGTATCGCCATGGCCACGCTGGCCATCGAGCGCGGCGTGTCCACGCTCGGCCAGCAGGTCGGGTACCAGCGCGAACTCGACGCCCTGATCGCGGAGGCGCGACGGACGGGCGCAGCCGCTGACCCGCTGCTGCGAGACCGGCTGGCAAGGGCCTGGATCGGACTGCAGGTGATGAGAGAGCAGGTGCTGACCATGCTGGATGACGCCGACGGAACGGGAACGGGCAGTGCACCGGCCGCCGCTTCGGTAGTGAAGCTGCTGTGGTCCCGCTGGCACCGCGACCTGGGCGAGCTGGCCATGCAGGTGCGCGGCCCGGCATCCATGCTGGCCGAGGGCGCGCCTTACGAGCTGGACGACTGGCAGCGGCTTCACCTGTTCAGCCGGGCCGACACGATCTACGGCGGCTCGCAGGAGATCCAGCTCGGCATCATTGCCGAGCGTGCACTCGGCTTGCCGCGGCAGCCCCGGCCATGACGGCGCCGCAGCACGTTCCGCCGCCTGTCCCGCCGGACGGGCACGACCTGCTCACCGGAAAGGTGGTGGTGATTACCGCGGCTGCCGGGGCGGGCATCGGCTCGGCGACCGCGCGGCGCTGCCTTGAAGAAGGCGCCAGTGTGGTGATCAGCGATCAGCACGCGGCTAGGCTGTCGGCCTTTCGCGAGGAGCTGGCCGCCGAGTACGGCGACCGGGTCTGCTCGGTGCCGTGCGACGTCACCGACGATGCCGCGGTAGGGGCCCTGATCGACGGCGCCGCGAGCCACTTCGGCCGGATCGACGTAATGATCAATAATGCCGGGCTCGGCGGCACCAAGTCGGTGCTGGAGATGACCGACTCCGAGTGGCTGCGGGTACTCGATGTCACGCTGAACGGCACGTTCCGGTGCACCAGAGCCGCGCTCCGCCGGCTTGTCGACCAGGGCGGTGGCGGTGTAGTCGTCAACAACGCCTCGGTACTCGGCTGGCGGGCGCAGGAAGGGCAGGCGCATTACGCCGCCGCCAAGGCCGGAGTCATGGCGCTGACGCGATGCGCGGCGATGGATGTGGCCAGCTACGGCATCCGCGTGAATGCGGTCGCGCCAAGCCTTTCGACTCACCCGTTCCTGGCCAAGGTCATGAGCCCGGATCTGCTCGCCGAGCTGGAGACGCAGGAGGCATTCGGCCGCGGCGCGCAGCCGTGGGAAGTCGCGAACGTCATTGTCTTCCTGGCCAGCGATTACTCGTCCTACCTCACCGGCGAGGTCGTCTCGGTGAGCAGCCAGCACCCCTGATCGGCTCAATCGCCTCAGTTGCCCCAGCCGGCGCGTCTTCCGTCGTAACGACCGAAAAGGTCCTTAAGATTGCGGCTGATGTAGAAGCAATGCGAAATCTGTCACCTGGGAGTGCACAGATGAAAATCAGCGCAGCCACATTTGTCTTCATCGTGCTGCTGGTCACGGTCGCTGTGCTGGGGCACAGCGCGTGGCATCCCCAAGTGCTCCGAGTCATGCACTTCCTGACGGAGGTCTTCACGGGTAGCAGGTAGTCCCGAATCTGTCACGAGGGAGCGCACATGTTGGCAATGACCTGGACCGTGTTCTTCACTCTGTTGCTGCTGATCACGCTCGGTGTGCTCGGACATACCGTCTGGCACTCAGAGATGCTCACCGTCATGAACTTCTTCACCAACACCTTCACCGGTGGTCACGCGGTCGGCTGACCTGGCCCGACGACTGCCTTCCGTGCGGTTACTGTCAGCGCTGAAGAAAGATGGGCCAGCCGGCTCTCGGTTGACACGCAGCACCATGATGCGGTGAGCTAAACGGATCCCGCCCTGTCTGCCAGATCGGTTTCTTTCTTGGCCATTATCGTCGCGATTACCGCTGGGCTGCTGGTGTGGCATTTCACCCGCGCCAATCAGGCCCGCCTGGGCATCCGGTCCCGCCGCGGACAGATCCGAACCATGTCGCGCGAGATCCGTACGTTCGTGGTGCGGGGCGTCGGCGTGTTGATCTTGTTCATCTTCGTCATGGTCCTGGCGCTTAAGTACTGACCATCGAAGCCGGCCGGGCGTATGGCGCCGGGCCAGCTAGATCCGCTCGATGATCGTGGCAGTCGCCATCGCACCGCCTGCGCACATCGAGATCAGGGCGGTACTGGCGTCCCGGCGCTCGAGTTCGTGCAGGGCGGTGGTCAGCAGCCGGGATCCGGTGCTGCCGACCGGATGGCCAAGCGCGATGGCGCCGCCGTTCACGTTGACGTTGTCCGGGTCCGGCTGGTGCACGCTCATCCAGGACATCACGACCGAGGCGAACGCCTCGTTGACCTCGAAGATGTCGATGTCGTCGATCGTCATGCCGCTGCGCCTGAGCACCCGCTCAGTGGCGGCGATCGGGCCGTCTAGGTGGTAGTACGGCTCGTCGCCG
>Ga0335073_10008034_pt1 | contig 14781 bp, 9 predicted proteins | sample Lox_Sample_22_FD_207093 | JGI IMG/M metagenome (GOLD analysis project Ga0335073, IMG submission 207093) | Soil microbial communities from Loxahatchee National Wildlife Refuge, Florida, United States - Lox_Sample_2.2 | ecosystem: Environmental > Terrestrial > Soil > Wetlands | place: USA: Florida... | reverse complement strand
GTAAAGCTCGGGCCCGACAGACGCCAGCACGATCAGGACCAGCATCGCCGACAAGAACCTGACGAGCCGGCTCGACCAGGCGGTAACGGCCAGCAGCACTGCCAGCACTAGCAGCGGGATCCCGACGTAGCCTCCATTCGATACCGGATGAGGTCCGGCCGCAGCGCCAGCAAGCCAGGGGATGCCGAAAGTCCGGCCGGCTCGGGGGATCACCAGGCTCGCCAGGTCGAGTGACACGATCGCGGGGGATTTTGGCGGAGCTGTCGCCAGCGCATACCGGATGTAGGGGGCGGCGAGCACTACGGCGATGGCATACGCGACCGCGGTGAGCCTGGCCAGGGACACCAACTCCGCCCGGTGGGCCCGCCCGGCCAGCGCCCAGCCGAGTCCGAGCGAGATGACTCCGAACGCGGTGATGTCAGCGAAGATCTCCAGCGAGATATAGAACTGGATCGCTAGTGTCATCGCCGCCAGGATCACGAATGTCCGCGAGCTGATGGCCTTGTCGCGCCAGAGCAGCATCAGGTACGCCAGGATCGGCAGCAACAGCGTGTAGGTCAGGTTCATCTGCCCGGAACCGTAGTGATTGGTCTCGTACGCCGAGCAGCCGAAAACGGCGCCGGCCGCCAGCGCGGGCCAGAACCGTCCGGTCAGGCGGCGGCAGAGGACGAACGCAGCCCACGCGCACACCGGCACCGCCACGATGGCGAGCAGGTTAAACGCGACAACAGGTCCGGCCGTCAGGGTCAGCGGCGCGACGAGCAAGCTCAGCGCCGGCACCGTCGCAGTCCACGCCAGGGCATGACCTGCCGGTGCATCGAGCTGGGCTGAGTACAGCGGGTTCAGCCCGTGCCCGATGGCGAATGGCCACCACCGCAGGCTCCACAAGTAGAAGTTGGGGTCCGGGCTCGACTGGTCCAGCTGTGATCGCCCGATGTGCGCCACCAGCGGGCGCATGGCTGTCGGCAGCCAGACGGCAAGGTAGATCCCGAGTGCCGCGAGGCCTTGACTTGTCGGTCTGAGTTCGCGGGCACCGTCAGCCTCCGCAGCCGACGGTTCCCGCAGGTGACCGGCGTACCCCTGGCCCATGTAAGGCGGCGAGGACGTCAGGCAGGGCGCGCCTTAAGCTGGCCGCGGCCGAGGGCACGGCAGGCCTGACAGCCGTCCGTCGGGTAGATGATCACGTTGCCGACGCGGTGCCCGACCAGGCCGACCCGGCCGAAGATGCGGACCCAGGGCGGCTTGTTCTTCGCGTCCAGCAGGATCGCGCCGACGTGGTCGGTCTTGACGAACTTCTCGAAATCCGCGACGTAAAGGGGCGTTCCGGCGGCAAGGTCCTTGACCACCAGCGGAAGGTCGGTTTGATGGCTCAGGCCTGCGTTGATGAACCCGCCAGCTATCCGCATGTAGTAGCCAGTCTCGGCCTGCCAGAGCATCCCGGCGTTGCCTACGCCGGAGACCACCACGACGATCTCCCCCGGCTTGATTTCCTGCCGGTACGCTCCGGAACTGATCAACTTCGGCAGCGTGTTGGGCCAGATCGCGATGGTTGGCGTGTCCATGGCGATGAACGCGAGCACGAGCACAGCCAGCGCCACCCGGCCTGGCGAAACCCGCTTGGCCGGGCCAGCCAGCCACAGCGCGGTACCCACCGCAAGGGCCAGGAAAGCGAACAGCATCAGCCTGGACGGATAGGCGTTGCGGAGGAACGGCAGCCCCCACAGCGTGGCCCAGGGCAGTCTGGCGACCGGCTTCCCGGCGACATAGAGGTAAGGCCCGAACGAGGCCACGATGATGAAGGCGAGCATGCAGGTCAGGAACCGGACAAGCCTGTCCTGCCAGCTGGTCACGGCCAGCAGGATCGCCAGCACCAGCAGCGGTACGCCGATGTAGCCGGCCGCAGAGGTGTGGACCGGCTCCCACGCCAGGTGCCTTAGCCAGGGAATACCGAGAGTGCGCTGCGGCCGGGGTACCACCAGGCTGACCATGTCGAGGCCGGTTACCGCCCGCAACTGCGGTGGCTTGGCGCTGAACGCGTATGCCAGGTAAGGCAGCGCCGCGACGATCGCGATGGCATAGGCCAGACCCAGCAGCTTCGCCAGCTTGACGATGCGCCCGCGGCCAGCGCGGCCGATCAGGGCGAAGCCGAGCACGAGCGAGATGGCCAGGATCGCCGTCATGTCGGCGAAGGTCTCCAGGAACAAGTAAAACTGCACCGCCATAGCCAGGCCCGCGAAGATCACCAGGGTGCGGGACCTGATACTGCCTTGCCACCACGCCAGCACCAGGTAGGCAAGGATCGGCATCAGCAAGCTGTAGACCAGGTTGAGCTGGCCAGCGCTGCCGTGATTGACCTCATAGGCGGAGAAGCCGAACACCGCCCCGCCGACGAGCGAGGCCCAGAACTTCCCGGTCAGCCGCCGGCAGAGCACGAACGCCGCCCATGCCGACAACGGCAGCGCGATGACGGTGAGAACGTTGAAAGCCACGACCGGGCCGGCCGTCAGGGTCAGCGGCGCCACGAGCAACGCCAGCGGCGGCACCGTAGTCACCCAGGCCAGCGAATGCCCTGCCGGGGCACCGATCTGGTTTGTGTAGAGCGGGTTCAGCCCGTGCCCGATGGCGTATGGCCACCATCGCAGGCTCCACACGTAGAAATTCGGGTCCATGCTCTTCTGGTCGATCTCGGCCCAGGTCATGTGGTGAATCAGTACCTGGTCGGCGGTCAGGAGCCAGACGAGCAGGTAAATGCCCAGCGCCGCCAGCCCCTGCTGAGCTGGCGACCAGGACCGGGCAGACCGGGTCTCTGCCTGGCCGACCGTCGGCTTCGCGCGAGCTGCGAGCTGGGCGGTCTGGCCGGGCCGTCCGTCGTCGGCCGGACTGATCGCGGTCATGACGGCGACATCGGCCGTCGGGCCCCGGCCTCGTGATCGATCTGCGCCACGTGGCCAGTCATGGCAAGCATTGTCAACTGCACCCCGTCAGAGAAAAGTGATCTTCAGCAGCTACGAAGGATATCCAGGCAGTCACACCTGCCCGTCAGCGAGATCTGACCAGATCGATCCTGACGGCTAAGCAGCTTATCCCTGCTACTACACCAGTGTGGCAGCAGATCCTACGCCGTTGCTGGCGGTTTCCGCCCGATCTCGGACCAGTCCAGCAGACGGCACGACGCGCAGCCGTTTGTCGGGTACACGATCACGCCTCCAACGGTGTGCCCGACGAAGCCGACCCGGTGGAAGATCCCCACCCACTTAGGCTCGTTGTTGGCGTCGAGCAGGATCGCGCCGACGTGGTCGGTCCTGACGAAGCTCTCGAAGTTCGCGACGTAGGCGGGCGTAGCCCTGGCGAGGTCCTGAACCGCCTTCGGCAAGTCGGTTCGATGGCTGAGACCGGCGTTGATGAACCCGCCGGCGATCCGCATGTAGAAGCCCGACTGGGCCTGCCAGAGCATGCCGGCGTTGCCGACCTGGGAGATCACTACGACGATCTCGCCAGGCGCGAGCTGATGGCGGTACTGCCCGGCGCTAATGAAGACTGGCTCGCTGTTATGCGTCCTGACTTTGATCGGGATGGTGTCCAGGGCGATGAACACGACCACCAGAGCGCCGAGGCCCCAGCGTGCCCAGGGCAGCCGCTTCGCCGGGCCAGCTAGCCACAGCGCCACGCCTACCGCCAGGATCAGGTAGGCGAACAGCATGAGGCGGAGCGGGTAGGCGTTGCGTACTAGCGGCAAGCGGAAGAGTTCCGCCCAGAACACCTCGGCTCTGCGGCGGCCCTCCAGGTAGACCACCGGGCCGACTGAGGCGACCAGGATCAAGCCCAGCATCACAGTCAGGAACCGGACCAGCCTGCTCTGCCACCTCGTCACGGCCAGCAGGATGACAAGCACGAACAGCGGGATGCCCACATAGCAAGCCCCGGAGATCGGGTTCGGCGCGATAGCCAGGTGCCTCAGCCAGTGAATGCCGAAGGTCCTGCCCGGCCTGGGTATCACCAGGCTTGCCAGGTCCATCCCGGTCACCTTCTCCGGCTTCGGCGCCTTGGTGGTCAGCGCATAGCCGAGATACGGCGCGGCGAGGACGAAGGCGACGACGTAGGCCAGGCCGCAGACCTTGGCCAGCCGGAGAACCGCCGGGCGGCCCTCCCGCCCGGCAAGCGCCAGGCCAACGGCGAGCGAGACGACCAGGATCGCGGTCAGGTCGGCGAAGGTCTCCAGGAACAGGTAGAACTGCACCGCCATGGCCAGGCCAGCGAGGATCACGAAGGTGCGGGAGGAGATGCGCTCCTCCCGCCACAACACGACCAGGTAGGCGATGATCGGGATGAGCAGGCTGTAGACCAGGTTGAGCTGGCCTGCGCTGGCATGATTCATCTCGTAGGCGGAGAAGCCGAAGACAGCACCGCCGACAAGGGCAGCCCAGAACTTCCCGGTCAGCCGCCGGCACAGCACGAACGCCGCCCACGCCGACAACGGCAGGGCAACCGCGGCCAGCAGGTTGAACGCGACCACGGGGCCAGCAGCCAGGGTCAGCGGCGTGGACAGCAATGCCAGCGGCGGAACCGTGGTCACCCATGCCAGCGAGTGCCCGGTCGGCGCGGCGATCTGATGCGTATACAGCGGGTCCAGGCCATGCCCGATTGCGTATGGCCACCACCGCAGGCTCCACACGTAGAAATTCGGGTCCATGCTCCGCTGGTCGAGCAGCATGAGCGAGGCGTGGTGAACAATCGGGCGGAATGCGGTGCCTACCCAGATCACGAGATAAACAAGGAAGGCGATACCGCCCTGCAACACAGGGGACCTGAGCCGGTTCGCCGGGGTAGACGGCAGAGCCGGAGCAGGCTCTTGCTTGTCTGCCACCTGGGCGCCAGCCTGGCCAGATCGTCGATCGTCGGGATCGCTGATCACAGTCACGTCGTCGGCGGCAGCGGAGGTACGCGCTGGCCGCGGATCAGCGAATCCGGGCTGGCAGCCGGCCACAGCGCCTCAGCGTCAGTACCGCCATTGGCGTGACCGCCGGAAGTGAACCCCCGAGCTTCTCGCACCAGGTACAGCGGCCTGGCCCTGGCCTCGTCATAGATCCGCGCGACGTACTGGCCCACCATGCCAATCACAGTCAACTGCACCCCGCTCAGGAAGGTGATGGCCACCAGCAAGGAAGCATAGCCAGGCTGGAACGCCAACCCGGCCAGCTTGAGCGCAATTAGCACGATCCCATACGCAACCGACAGCGCGGCCATCACCAGCCCCAGAGTCAGCGCGAACCGCAGCGGCGCTGTGGAAAACCCGACGAACCCGTCCAGCGCCAGCCGCACCATCTTCCGGAACGGGTACTTGCTCTGTCCTGCTTCTCGCGAGGCGCGGGTATACGGCACCGCGGTCTGCCGGAATCCCACCCACGAGAACATCCCCCGCACATACCGGTTCCGCTCCCGCATCTGCAGGAACGCGTCGAGTGCCTTACGGTCCACCAGCCGGAAGTCGCCGACTTCGACCGGCTGGTCGATCTCGGCCAGGCGCCGCTGAATGCCGTAGAAGATCGTCGCTGTCCTCCGCTTGAAGACCGTCTCCCCCTCGCGATGCTCCCGGACGGCATAGACAACCTCGTAGCCCTCCTGCCACCGGGCAGCCATCTGCAAGATCACCTCGGGCGGGTCCTGCAGGTCGGCGTCCATCACGATCACTGCCTGCCCGGCCGCGACGTCCATCCCCGCGGTAATGGCGATCTGATGGCCAAAGTTCCGGGACAACTGCAGCACCTTGAATCGGGGATCCTCCCGGTTCACCGCTGCCATCAGCTCGTAACTGCGATCCCGGCTGCCATCATCAACCAGAACAACCTCGGCCGGACCGTCGAGCTGATCCATCACCTCGCGCAACCGCTTGACCAGCGCCGGAAACGACTCTTCCTCGTTATAAATGGGGATGACAATTGAGTACTTCACGGCTTCCAACTGAATCTCTCCGCCCATCCCATACCGGCACCTGCGGTCGCAATCCTGGGAATTTTATGCTAAGTGCGACGGTCACCGGCCGACGCCGTAGTGCTCGCTGCCGCCCCGCGGTACCCGCGTTAGCAGCACGCCGAGGGCCGAGGACTCCCCGACGATACCGTCCTGGCCTACGCGAAGCCCTAGCCAGCCTAGATCAGCCAGGTGGCGCTTCTCACAGCTCGGGGGCTCGGGGCTCGGTTAACCCACCTGCTGACCCTCTCACCTTAGAGCGCCGCGGGCGCCAGCACCCACATCTCCTCCAGCCGGCCGCCCGGGCCGCCGTGTCCTGCCCGCCGGACCTCATCGCGCAGACCTGGGGCGTGTGGCGTTGTGCCAGCAGGTCCGGGACCTTTGGCCATGGAGTGGCCGCCCTGAGCGTGTCACGCTCGGTGGATGTTCGCTCGTCGGGAGTTGCAGCTCGAGCTAGGCTTCGAGACGGCTCGCGCGCGGCTAGTCAACTTGATCCGCGACGGAGCGCTCGCCGGCGCGTCTCACAGTGCGTATGACGCGGGCATTGCCGCGGTGATCAGGGTCGGGCCGCTCGGTACTGTGCCGGGCGCAGGCAAGCTGGTCCGGGTGAGCTTCCTGGACCCTGCCGACCGCGACGGCCGCCTCCAGGTGGGACTGCGGTGGGAGGCCACCGGCATCGCCAGCGACTTGTTCCCGGTCCTGGACGGCGACATCACCCTCACCGCGGTGGGGCCCGGTACGTCGCGACTGGCGCTGGCCGGGGTGTACCGGCCGCCGCTGGGCAGGCTGGGCGCCAGACTTGATGCGGCGATCCTGCACGGGGTGGCTGATGCCACCTTCAGCGCGCTGCTCCGCTCAGTCGCCGACACCTTGGTCAGCCCGGTGTCGCTGCCGGCCGGGCCGGCCATCAGGGCCGCCGATCCGACAGCCGGGACGAGCAACTGGCCCGCCCCGGAGCCTGGCGCGACCTGAGCTGAGCTACCGCTGCGCCATGCGCCGGCCCACGCCAGCCCGTTAGGTGTGCACGAGCGGCGTATCGACCAGATGCTCGGCGAGGAACCAGGCCTGCAGCTCGCCGGTGCGGATCACGTCGGAAACGAGCAGGTCGTTGGTGCCGTCGTCGCCCGTCTTGGCGCTGCGCGCTGCCGCGTCATGAGCGCCGGTAAGGATCATCTCGTGCGCTTCCAGGAGACGGGACAGCATGGCCGGAACTTCCTCAGCACCGTTCGGCGGCCGCGGGATTCTGGTGATCTCGGCGACATGCCGCGGGTCGCCGATAGCAACGCCGCCCAGCGTCTGCACGCGCTCGGCGATCATGTCGATCAGTTCGAGCTGCTCGCCCGCGTGCTTGTCGAGGAGCAAGTGCAGCTGATAGAAGGTCGCGCCGCGCATCAGCCAATGGTGCTTCTTGTACAGCGCATACAGAATCTGCGAGTCGGCCAGGGTCTGATTGAGAAGCTGGCAGGAGAACATCCGCGTGTCATGGGACAGCGCGATGGGGAACTGCCGGACGGTGCCGAACTTCTGGAGCTCGACCCCCTTCTGGTGCAGCCACGGCTGGCTGGTCATGGTCTGGGTATGACCGTCCGGGCTGGGAGCCGGACTGGGCACGCGGGCGGCAGATGCCGCCGGCCGCCTGGTACTAGCTGCCGGACGCCGGGACGAGGTCGCGGTGCGCCGTGTGGTCGTCGAGGTGGAACGCTTGGCGGGCAACACATCTCCTCAGTGACTGCGGCAACGCGCTCCAAGCGCGGCCGACGTTGCGAGTAGGCGCCAGGCATCACTCGCCCGTTGCCGGCAATCCGCTCTGTCGTCGGCAATCCACTGCGTAACTGTTCTCATACGCTGAGTAAGTGCCCGGCGCCACAGGCATGCCCGCGCCGGTCGTCGCGAAACCACTCCTGCCGCGGCGCCGCTGGCCGGAATGGCGGCAGGCGAGCGCCACAACAGCGTCAGCCGGCAGCGTCAGCCGGATCCGGCCGGAGCGGCCCGGCGGCCGGCGCTCTGCGGGCAGAAGTAAACAGCAAGCGGCAGCGCCGCACGCTGGCCGCCGGCGCGACTGCTGACGTCGATGCAGTGCCGGGCAATCCAGATCAGCCGCGGATCGGTCGTCTTCGGCGCCTGCAGGAAGGTCGCCACGTAGCCGCTGCCGATCAAGCGCTGCAGCGTCGCCAGGCTCGGCTCGGGAATCGTGCCGGTGAAGCCGCCAACCGGCAAGACTTCCAGGCCGCTGGCATAGATGAATGGCGCGGCAAGAACAGCGGTCTGGGTCGCCATCAGGTACGGAAATACTGCGTTCGCCCGCTTGAGCGTGACCAGCGCTCGGTCTACCTCGAATCCGGCCGACAAGAACTCGGTAATGTGCGCGGTTTCACTAGCAGGCTCGAACGGCGTCTCGAACGGACCAAGCCCGCTCGTCACCACCGAAGCCGAAGCGACCGCCGGGACGATCAGTGTGGCGGCCGCCGTCAGCAGCAACGCGAGAGCGGCGAGGGTGGTGGCCGGCTTTGGCGCAGTTGCCCGCTGCGGTCCGGTGCCGCGCTGGCGGGCAGTTGCGCTCTGCTGCCAGGCGGCCGCCGCCAGGCAGCACACCGCCGCCACCGCAAGGCCGGGAACAGCGGGCCGCAGCCAGCCCGGCAGGCCGGTCCCGCGAGCGGGCAGCAGCCAGTTGGCATACCCCGCTGTCGCGACCGTAGCTGCGGCAAGCGCGAGCCAGGACCAGGCGCTGGCCCGGTGCCGCCAGGCCAGGGCACCTGAAATGCCGAGGAGAGCCGCGACAGCGGGCGACAACGCGGCCGTGTAATAGGTGTTGATGGTCGAGGCAGCGCAGAATGCCGCGAAGAAGGCCAGCAGCCAGCAGCCCCAGATCAGCAGCCCGGCCCGGACGAGATCGCCGCGCGGCTCGCGGCGCCGTGCGACCAGCCCTGCCGCCAGCGCGATGATCGCTGCGCCTAGCAGCCAGGCAGTATCACGACCCAGTTCGCCGGAGAGCAACCGGTGCCAGGATGGCGGCGGTGAGATGGCCAGCCCGAGCCGGATGGTCTTGTTCACGAGCTGGTCGGGCGTAGCGTCGTCCAGCCTGCCTAGTCCGTTGTAGACGAAAACCTGCTGGAAGACTGAGTTACTGGTGCTCCCGTCGACGTAGGGCCGCGAGCCGGACGGCCACACGGTCACCAGGCTCATCCAGCTGAGCGAGACGATCACGGCGACGGCCAGCATCGCTGCGCAGCGCAGGACTCGCTGACGCAAGCGGGCGGGCGCGGCAGTGAGGTAGGCGACCGCCAGCGCGGGCAGCACCAGCCAGGCCTCGATCATCTTGGCCTGAAAGGCGAGTCCGACCCAGACCGCGGCCAGTATCAGCGGGCGCCAGGTGCCCTTGCGCACCGCGCTGACGACTGAGTCGGCGGCGAGCACACTGAGCATGATCATCAGCGTGTCGGAGATATTGCCGCGGTTCAGCGCCACGGTGGCCGGCGAGATCGCCAGGACCGCAGCCGCGATTAGGCCGGCCCCGAACCCGGCGATGCTGCGTACTGCCCGGTACAGCACCAGCACGGTAACCGTGCCTTCGATCACCTGCGGAAGTATCAGCGCCCAGTTGTGCGGCCCGAACAGGCCCGCCGAAATGGCCTGCAGCCAGAACGCGCCTGGCAGCTTGTCGGTTGTTACCGTTCCGGCGGGGTCGAACGCGCCGAAGAAGAAGTTGGAGAAGCTCATCGACATGCTGCGGACGGCGGCGGCGTAGTAGATCTCGATGTTCACCGGCCTGGTGGCACGCCATGCGTACGACCAGGCCGACAGGGCCGCGAGGGCTAGTAACGCAGGCCGGGCCCAGACAGGCTGCGGGCCGGCGTCGCCGCCGCCAGGGCGAAGCCTGGCCAGCGCCCGCCCGCTCATCTCGCGCCAGAACTCTGGCCAGGTGGTGGGCGCCGGCCGCTCGGTCACGGATTGCTGCATGGCCGCACGCTACCGTCTACCATCTTGACCGTCAAAGTAATTGACTAAGTCCCGCCGCCGGAAGCGAAACGCGTGAGCCTGATGTATCGCCGCTGGTTGGGTTTGCTAGTCCGGCGGCAGCAAGCGCAGGCCCGGCCGAGTGGCCTGGCTGGCCAGGCGGTCCTGGACAGCGCGGCGGGCCCGCTCGAGGTAGGCGGGATCGTGGTAGAGGTGGTAGTACCAGTTGGCTGACAGGAGAGCGGCTTCTAGTTCGAAGGCGAGCTGCTGCGGGTCGGTGCTGGTTTCCAACTCGGCTGCTGCCTGCGCGTCCCGGGCGGAGCGCTCGAGGGTGTCCATCCACTGGGCCTGGCAGTCGGCGATCCGGTCACGGACCGGGCCCGGTGCCTTGGCGTCGAACTCGGCCATCGCCGAGGCGAAGAAACATCCGCCGGGGAACACGCCGCGCTCAATGTAGGACAGGAATGACTCGCACAACGCGCGCAGCCGGCATAGGCCCGTGCCTGCAGCCAGGGCTGGCTCGATGACCTCCCGCACGTAACGTTGCCTGGCTTCCTCGACGGTGGCCAGCTGGAGGTCCTGCTTAGATCCGAAGTGGGCGAACAGCCCGCTCTTGCTCATCGACAGCTCGCCGGCCAGCCGCCCGACGGTCAGGCCGTCGAGACCGTCGACAGAGGCCACGTCGGCGGCGGTCGCCAGGATGGCCTGCCTGGTCTTCGCCCCGTGACTCGTGTTTCTGGGCATGCGGCTATCGTAGCACGAACGATCGTGCTAATTTGAGGTCGTCGGCATCCCGGCCGACTGTCTGGAGGAAGGGGCGCGGCTATGCCGTTCGTCAACGTCAAGGTCATCGAGGGAGTCTTCTCCGCTGACCAGAAGCAGGACATGGTGCGGCGGCTGACCGACGCCATGGTCGAGATCGAGGGCGAGAACATGCGGCCGGTCACCTGGGTGGTGGTCGAGGAAGTCAAGAGCGGCGACTGGGGCATCGCCGGCAATCCGCTGACCACCGCGGATGTGAAAACCCTCGCTGCCGGCCAGCCGGTCGGCTAGCCGTCACCGGGTCCTCCGCGCCACGACGCAATGTATGACGTGATCGTGGTCGGCGCTCGCTGCGCCGGGGCGCCGCTGGCCATGCTGCTAGCGCGTGCCGGGCACAAGGTCGCCCTTACCGACCGCGCGTCGTTCCCGAGCGACACCATGTCCACGCATTTCCTGTGGCAGCGCGGCGCGGCCCGGCTGCAAGCCTGGGGACTCCTCGCACGGCTGCAGGCACGCGGTTGTGCGCCCATCCGCCAGATCACCTTCGACCCCGGGCCGGTGCAGCTGACCGGCATCGGCCCGGCCGTCGACGGTGTCGCAGAAACGTACTGCCCGCGGCGGACCGTACTTGACGCGCTGCTCGCCGAGGCGGCCGCCGAGTCCGGCGCGGACTTGATCGACGGCTTCGTGGTCGGTGACCTGCTGTGGTCCGACGGCAGGGTAGCGGGCGTGCGCGGCCACAATTCGGGGTTGCCCGCGCAGTCGTCGCTGCCAGCCAAGCTCGTCGTCGGCGCCGACGGCGTGCACTCGACCGTCGCACGGAAAGTTGCCGCACGCGCCTACCGCAGTCATCCGCCACTCACCGCGGTCTACTACTCCTACTGGAGCGGGATCAGCCATCTCGGCGCGTGCTTTCATGCCCGGCCCGGCCGCCTGATCCTGACCTGGCCCACCAACGACAACCTGACGTGCATCTACGTCGCCTGGCGCCATCAGGAGTTCCGGCAGGTCCGCACGGACATCGAAGGTAGCTTCCACGCCGCGCTGAAGCTCGTTCCCGGATTGCACGAGGCCGTCGAGTCCGGACGCCGGGACCAGCGCTTCGCCGGCACCGGCGACCTGCCCAACCTGTACCGGGAATCGGCAGGACCGGGATGGGCACTCGCCGGCGATGCCGGGCACCACAAAGACCCATCCACCGGCATGGGGATGTCCGACGCCTTCCTGGCCGCCGACCTGCTAGCCGACGCCATCCACGACGGGCTCACCGGGCGCAAGCCCATGGACGCCGCCCTGGCCGGCTACCAGCGTCGCCGCGACCGGCTAACGGCCAACGGATTCGAACTGACCCTGGCCACCGCTCGGCTTGCGGCGCTCCCGGCCCGCCACGAAGCCATCTACCGGGCGGCAGCAGAACAACCCAACCTGGCCAGCCGGATCTTCGGCGTCCTCAGCGGATCCATCCCCATCGCAGACGTCTACTCCGACACGCATACCCTGGCAGCACTAACGCAACACTGAACGCCTCGACATCCCGCACCGTCTGCGCCTTCCCTGATCAGCCGGGAAATACGCCCACGGCCGGGTCATCAGGTTCCAGCACCTTGGCGTATGCCGGGAAGATGGCCAGCCGATCCCACCTGCCTTACCACGAAAGGTGACGCCCCGCGCGCCAACTGCTCGATGCGGTCGCCCAGCCCGGAGTAGTACGCACGGTCAGGCCAGGACACCGGCGATCACCTGCCGGCCCGAAGCCCTGACCGCCGACGTCTCATCCGCAGCGACGGCGTGCGCCTTCCGCCTGCTTGGTCATGTCTTGCACCCATTCCATTCCGCAGCAGTTCTCGCACGTTCACGGCACAGCCCATCCAGTACCGGGAGCCGGCGGCAGCACTGCGACGCTACGGCGGGCCAGCAGCCCGCCGGGGTAATTGGACCGGGCGACCCCGGTCATGCCCTGGCGCTTACCCTCACGGCAAGCATGATCAAAGTGAGGGTCCTTCCCTCCCAGCGCGTTATGCTGCACGCCGATCAGCGGTACTACGACCCCCTCGGACTCCCGCTGCCCGCCGCCTCTCAGCGACGAACCGGGGCCTGCTACCGGGCACTCCGGTGGCTACCCGGACGGGACTTCCACCCGCAGGCCTGGACCAGCTTCCAGGACGCAACATGATCGCCATCATACGAGCGGCCGGTTGACAAAGATGATATGCCATATCTAGCATTATGATATCAGTTTTAGAGAGCAGGTGGAGACCATGGCTCAGTACGGCACATGGGTCAGCTTCAGCGGGGACGCCAGGATCTGGCTCGCCGCCGTCCTGCTGGCCGCCGCGACCGCTACCACCATCGCCGGGAACCGGCTGCGGCGGCCCATCCGGGCAGTCCAGCCCGGGCCAGCCGGCCGGACCGCCATGATCCTGGCCTGGGTGGGCTCGATGGTGGCGTTCCTGATCTGCTTTGCCTTCTACGTCCAGCAGTACGTTCACGCCTATGGCCCCGCCGCGTCTTCGCCCAAGGACCGCATCGCGCCGATCACGCTGGCGGCTGTCGCGGCTACGTTCGTCATCATCATCTGGCGCCGAACGCCTGGCTTCAGGACGAGGCTGGCTGCCGGATTCATCGGCGCCATTGCCGCGCCGATGATCTTCGAGCTTCCCTTCGACCTGATCGTGATGGCCAGGATCTACCCGCCGATCCCGCCCGACCCGGCCTTGTACCGGGCCCTGTTCTTCGTGCCTCTGTTCCTGATCGAGATCACCACGCTGCTACTGCTGCGGCTGTCGCCTATGGTGCGCGTGACCAGGGCCACGTTCTTTTCCTTCGCGCTGATGCTAGGCGTATTCGCGGTGTGGGCTCTGTCAGGTTTCGGCTACCCGTCGACCGCGCTGCCTACCGGGCTGAACATCGCCTCGAAGCTCCTGGCTTTCGTCACGGCCCTCACGCTGTTCCTGCCGCAGCGGCCCGCGCCCAGGCAGGCACCCCCGCCTGACAGCGACAAGCAGGCCCATCGCGACACGCCACCGCTGGCGGTCAACTCGTCCGCGATCACCGGGATCGCGGACGGTCCGCAACTGACCGGCCCGCCCGCCGCGAGCAGTGTCATGCACGCGGGCCGGCCAAGGCGCCGACTGATCGCCAGAGCTGTTGGCGGCGTGCTGGTCTTGACGCTGGCAGCAGCCTGCTCCTCCGCGGGCGCTGCGGGGGCGCGCGCCAAGACTACGGGCGCGGCCTTCTTGTGCCAGCCGGGCCAGGCGGCCGACCCGTGCACGTCCAGCCTGACCGTCTCGGCGGTCACGGCCGCGGGCACCGTGAAGCCGGCCACCTGGCCGCAGTCGGCGGCGGCATCGAAGTTCGCCTGCTTCTACGTCTACCCAACGGCGAGCGAAGCCAAGACCGCCAACGCCGGCCTGGCCGTAACCAAGCTCGAGACATACGTCACGAACCAGCAGACGGCTGCGTTCTCCCAGGTCTGTGACGTGTGGGCGCCGCTGTACCGCGAGCAGACCTTGCCGACGGTGCTGAAAGGGCTCGCGGGCGACCAGAGCCTCATGCGCTCGAGCTTCATCACCGCCTACAACAGCGTTCTCCCCGCCTGGCGGTCATTCCTGGCGCGCACCGGCAGCAAGCCGATCATCCTGATCGGGGATTCGCAGGGCGCGGCGATCCTGATCCACCTCATCTCCACCGAAGTCGATCACGAGCCGTCCGTCCTGCGCCGGCTGCTCGTCGCAGTCCTGGTCGGCGGGAACCTCCAGGTCCCGTCCGGGAAGCTCGTCGGGTCGACGTTCACGAAGGTCCCGCTGTGCACGTCGGCCACGCAGACGGGTTGCGCGATCGCCTTCTCCTCCTTCCCCTCGGAGCCGCCGGCGGATGCAGTGTTCGGCCGGCCGGGCCAGGGCACGAGCCTGCAAGGCCTCCAGACGACCAAGGCCGGCCAGCAGGTCGCCTGCGTCAACCCAGCTGCTCTCGCCGGCGGGACGGGCGAACTGGCTCCGTACATCCAGACGAACGCCGCGCTCGGGCTCAAGGAGCCGGTCCACACCACCTGGGTCACCTACCCTGAGCTGTATTCGGCGACCTGCGAACAAGGCGGCG